>Ga0307489_10000487_pt1 | contig 24130 bp, 27 predicted proteins | sample SB12metaG_FD_202247 | JGI IMG/M metagenome (GOLD analysis project Ga0307489, IMG submission 202247) | Sea-ice brine microbial communities from Beaufort Sea near Barrow, Alaska, United States - SB 1.2 | ecosystem: Environmental > Aquatic > Marine > Coastal | place: USA: Alaska | collected... | reverse complement strand
GGTAAATAATAAAATATTTTCGCCTAAAGGCGAAAATATTTTTAGTTATAAATTGTTTGGATAAGATTAAGATAAATCTTTTCGGTTTGGGTTTCGTGACGGATCATTCGATAGTAAACCAAAAATAAATAACGAACTAAAAAAGATAACACAGGTGTAAACTAAAATTTTTAATGCAACCATAACTAATTTATATTTATTATTTTTACGTAAAAATCGAATTTGATTGTTTTATTCCTATGATGGAAGAAAAGCGATGAAGTTAAAATGTTAGATCTTTTCGTTTTGATATCTGCGAGTCATTGTAATTCAAATCTTTCAATTTTGTTAAAATTTGCTCAAAATATTGTTTAAAATAAGTGTCAATATGCAATAATTCACTGGAATCGATTTTAAATATGCTACTTAATTTCGCATAATTCACAGAAAAATCTTCTTTTCCAGAAAACACTTCAATAAATGCTAGACGATCAGAGATGTTCCAACTCCACTGAAAAAAGTTTGTAAAATATCGTCCGAACTTTACGCTTAAAAGTGGTAATTGGTTAATTTTAGCTTTTTGACCTGATAATGTTTCACATTTTTTAATTAAAGCTGAAGAAAGTATTGCATTTGAACCCCCAAGTTCAAATATACAATTTTCCGTTTCTGGGATACTTAAACTGCGTAAACAAAATTTTGCAATGTCGACTGTATCTATATAAGAAACAGGAAGAGCCTCTTTTGTGATATAAATTGGCTGCTGCTCAAGAATAGGCAACGCGTACTGGGCAATTAAGCCTTGAAAAAATCCTGATAATTGGAAAATTGTATATGGTACGCTAGAATTTTGAAGTATAAATTCAAATTTTGACTTTAATTTCATTAAAGGTATGTAAGCATACTTATCTGAATTCAAAATGGAAAAGAATACAAAACGTTTCACTTTAGCAACTTTAGCTGCTTTCAAGATAGCTATTTTTCCATCCCAATCCAGATCTTTTACACTTAAGTTATCTGTCGAACGGCCTGTTGAAGCATCAATAACTGCTGTTACGCCCTTAAATGATTGGGGTAATGTTGATGGAGAAGTTAAATCACCATAAACTAATTCAGCACCCCATTCTTTTAAAAAGCTAGCTTTTCTAATATTTCGTACTAAACAACGAACCGTAAATCCTTCGTTTAAAGCTTGCCGAACAATTTGTCGACCTAGTGTACCAGTTGCACCTATTACTAATAAAGGCATAGTGAAAATTGTCTATAATATTTAATCTTAACTTCATTATATAGATATTGCATAATAAAAGCACCATAGATATTAATTAGCCTTGATTTTTAGATGCCAATACTTAAAAAAGTATCTTAACTTACTAGTTATAAAAATATCTTGTTAAATTTTTATACAATTATAGAAAAAAACAAATAATTTATTCCTTTTCTATAATTTTTGTTTATAATAACTACATATATGAAAACTTCCTTTGGATTAAGAAATAATATAAAAACTTATCTAAAAAAGTGAGTGTTTCAAATTTTTGTTCTTTGTAAAACATCTATATGACAGTTAGTTCAAAAGAGCGCGAAGTTAAACAAGTCCAAATTCTTGTTGATCGAGATATAGTCGACACAAGTTTTGAAAAGTGGGCAAAGCCTGGACATTTTTCTCGCACGCTTGCAAAAGGCCCAAAAACAACGACATGGATTTGGAATTTACATGCCGACGTACATGATTTTGATAGTCAAACAAATTCATTAGAAGACATATCTCGAAAAATTTTTAGTGCACATTTTGGTCAACTCGCTATAATATTTTTCTGGATCAGTGGTATGCATTTTCACGGTGCTTACTTCTCAAATTATTCTGCTTGGTTAGCGAACCCAACGGGTGTAAAACCGAGTACACAAGTAGTATGGCCAGTTGTAGGCCAGGAAATTTTAAATGGTGATGTTGGTGGAAATTTTCAAGGTGTGCAAATAACATCTGGATTTTTCCAAATTTGGCGAGCTGAAGGAATTACTAGTGAAATTGAATTATACTGGACTGCGATTGGCGGTTTGATCATGTCTGGTTTAATGATTTTTGCTGGATGGTTCCATTACCACAAAGCAGCACCTAAATTAGAATGGTTCCAAAATGCTGAATCAATGTTAAACCATCATTTATCAGTGCTTTTAGGGCTTGGTTCATTATCATGGGCAGGTCATCAAATTCACATTGCATTACCTATCAATAAATTATTAGATGCAGGTATTGCACCACAAGAAATTCCTTTACCTCATGAATTTCTAATTAACCGAGACTTAATGGCTCAATTATACCCAAGCTATGAAAAAGGACTGGTTCCGTTTTTTAGTGGTAACTGGGGTGCTTATTCTGACTTTTTAACATTCAAAGGTGGCTTAAATCCTGTAACTGGTGGATTATGGTTAACTGATATTGCACACCATCATTTAGCAATTGCAGTTATCTTCATTTTTGCGGGACATATGTACCGTACGAACTGGGGAATCGGTCACAGTATGAAAGAAATTTTAGAAGCTCACAAAGGCCCATTTACTGGAGCAGGACATACTGGTTTATATGAGATTTTAACTACATCATGGCATGCTCAATTAGCAATAAATTTAGCGATGTTAGGTTCGTTGACTATTATTGTTGCACATCATATGTATGCAATGCCTCCTTACCCATATTTAGCCACAGATTATCCAACACAATTGTGTTTATTTACACATCATATGTGGATTGGAGCTTTTTGTATCGTTGGTGGTGCTGCACATGCTGGTATTTTCTTAGTACGTGATTATAACCCGACACAAAATTACGATAATTTGTTAGATCGAGTTCTTAGACATCGAGATGCAATTATTTCCCATCTAAATTGGGTTTGTATATTTTTAGGTTTCCACAGTTTTGGTTTGTATATTCATAACGATACAATGCGAGCATTAGGACGTCCTCAGGATATGTTCTCAGATAAAGCAATTCAATTGCAACCAATTTTTGCTCAGTGGATTCAAAATACGCATACATTAGCTCCAGGAACTACAGCACCAAATGCTTTAACAACTGTTAGTTACGCTTTTGGTGGTGATATCATCACAATCGGATCAAAAATTGCAATGATGCCAATAAAATTGGGTACTGCTGATTTTATGGTTCATCATATTCATGCTTTTACAATTCATGTAACCGTACTAATTCTTCTAAAGGGTGTTTTATTCTCACGCAGTTCAAAATTAATCCCTGACAAAGCAAACTTAGGATTTAGATTCCCATGTGATGGACCAGGACGTGGTGGTACATGTCAAGTTTCAGCTTGGGATAGTGTATTTTTAGGTTTATTCTGGATGTATAATTGTATTTCTGTTGTTATTTTCCATTTTAGTTGGAAAATGCAATCTGACGTTTGGGGAACTGTAAGTCCAAATGGTGACATTTCTCATATCGTAGGTGGTAATTTTGCACAAAGTTCAATTACGATTAATGGTTGGTTACGTGATTTCCTTTGGTCACAAGCATCACAAGTTATTCAGTCATATAGTTCTGCACTATCAGCTTACGGTTTAATATTCTTAGGCGCACATTGGTTATGGGCATTTAGTTTAATGTTCTTATTCAGTGGGCGTGGATATTGGCAAGAGCTTATCGAATCTATTTTATGGGCACATAATAAACTTAAATTTGCACCAGCAATTCAACCACGTGCATTAAGTATTACACAAGGACGAGCAGTAGGTTTAGCACAATACTTATTAGGTGGTATTGGAACTACTTGGGCATTTTTCCATGCACGGATCATATCTGTAGGATAATAAGAGATTAAAGAGGTAAAAAACTATGGCAACAAAATTTCCAAAATTTAGCCAAGCGCTTGCGCAAGATCCAGCAACGCGAAGAATTTGGTATGGTATAGCAACTGCTCATGACCTTGAGGCTCATGATAATATGACCGAAGAAACCTTATATCAAAAAATATTTGCGTCACACTTTGGACATTTAGCAGTAATTTTCTTATGGACATCAGGAAACTTATTTCATGTAGCGTGGCAAGGAAACTTTGAACAATGGATTCAGAATCCTTTAAAAATCAAACCAATTGCACATGCAATTTGGGATCCACATTTTGGTGAACCTGCTTTAAAAGCATTTACAAAAGGTGGTTTATCGTATCCAGGTAATATCGCTTACTCTGGTGTATACCATTGGTGGTACACAATTGGAATGCGAACGAACAGCCAATTATATACAGGTTCAATTTTTTTACTAGGACTTTCAGCTTTATTACTTTATGCTGGTTGGTTACATTTACAACCAAAATTTAGACCAAGCCTATCTTGGTTTAAAAATAATGAGTCTAGACTAAACCATCATTTATCAGGTTTATTTGGTTTTAGTTCCGTTGCTTGGACTGGTCATTTAATACATGTCGCAATTCCTGCATCACGTGGTGTTCGTATAGGTTGGGATAATTTCTTAACTACACTTCCTCATCCAGAAGGTTTAAAACCTTTCTTTAGCGGTAATTGGGGGTTATACGCACAAAACCCTGATACTAGTGAGCAGATATTTAGTACAAGTAAAGGTTCAGGAACTGCAATTTTAACTTTTGTTGGTGGATTCCACCCACAAACACAAGCAATGTGGTTAACAGATATCGCACATCATCATTTAGCAATTGGTGTAATCTTTATATTTGCAGGTCATATGTATCGTACAAATTTTGGGATTGGCCATAACCTAAAAGAAATTTTAGATGCTCATCGTCCACCAGGAGGACGATTAGGGGCTGGTCATAGAGGATTGTATGAAACAATTACTAATTCATTACATATGCAGCTAGGTTTAGCATTAGCTTCATTAGGTGTTGCAACATCATTAGTTGCACAACATATGTATGCTTTACCTGCTTATGCTTTCATTGCAAAAGATTTTGTTACGCAAGCTGCTTTATACACACATCATCAATATATAGCGGGTTTCTTAATGTTAGGAGCATTTGCACACGGTGCAATTTTCTTTGTTCGTGATTATGATCCTGAATTGAATAAAGACAATGTTTTAGCTCGTATGCTAGAACATAAAGAAGCTATTATCTCTCACTTAAGTTGGGTGAGTTTATTCTTAGGCTTCCATACATTAGGAATTTATATTCATAATGACACAGTTGTTGCATTTGGCCAACCAGAAAAGCAAATTTTAGTTGAACCAGTTTTTGCACAATGGATTCAAGCTGCGTCAGGTAAAGCAGTTTATGGTTTCAACACATTATTATCATCAGGTGATAGTCCTGCAACAATTGCAAGTAGTCAAGTATGGTTACCAGGTTGGACTGAAGCAATAAACAATGATAAAAATTCGTTATTTTTAACGATTGGGCCTGGTGACTTTTTAGTTCATCATGCAATTGCTTTAGCATTACATACAACAACTTTAATTTTAGTTAAAGGTGCACTTGATGCTCGTGGATCAAAATTAATGCCAGACAAAAAAGAATTTGGTTATAGTTTCCCATGTGATGGACCAGGACGTGGTGGTACATGTGATATTTCAGCTTGGGATGCATTTTATCTAGCAACATTCTGGATGTTAAACACTATCGGTTGGGTGACATTCTATTGGCATTGGAAGCATATCGCTCTATGGCAAGGAAACTCTGCTCAATTTAACGAGTCATCAAATTACATCATGGGTTGGTTGAGAGACTATTTATGGTTAAATTCTTCACCATTAATTAATGGTTACAACCCTATGGGTATGAATAATTTAGCTGTATGGGCATGGATGTTCTTGTTTGCACATTTAGTATGGGCTACAGGCTTTATGTTCTTAATTTCATGGCGTGGATATTGGCAAGAATTAATTGAAACACTTGTCTGGGCACATGAACGTACACCATTAGCTAATCTTGTACGTTGGCGTGATAAACCAGTAGCATTATCAATTGTTCAAGCTCGACTTGTAGGATTGGTACATTTTACAGTTGGTTATATATTTACATACGCAGCGTTTGTGATTGCATCAACGGCTGGAAAATTTAATTAGAGTACGAAACCTTAAAAAAAGCTACCTAAAATTGATGGAAATCAATTTTAGGTAGCTTTTTTTAAAATAATATTATTAAAGAAGTTAATATTACCCATTGATAAATACTAAATGAAGTGTATAATTTAAAGTTATTACGATACCTTTTCTAAAAAATTACTATGGCTAAAAAAAGCATGATTGAACGTGAAAAAAAGCGTCAAAAACTTGTTCTCAAATATGCTGAAAAACGACAAAATTTATTAAGTGAGATAAAACTTAGTAAAAGTTTTTCAGAAACTCTTACTTTACAAAAAAAATTACAAAAAATACCTCAGAATAGTGCAACAAATCGTGTTAGAAATCGATGTTGGAAAACTGGTAGAAGTCGAGGTTTTTACAGAGATTTTGGTCTATCAAGACACGTTTTACGTGAAATGACTCATGATGGTTTATTACCTGGTGTGGCGAAAGCAAGTTGGTAACAAAGAGAGTAAAATTAACCTCTCTTTGTTCCGTATTTACTCTAAATTAGTGATTCTGTATCTTGTCCACGACGATACTGCAAATAAGCAGCAACAAATAAACCAAGAATACTTACTGCCATCATTCCCATTACAATGCCAAATAAAAGAGGTTCTACCATTCTTTAATTTATTTAGTTTAACTTATCAATATATTTTAAAGCTAAAAACATTGTCACCGTTTTCAATTTCAGTAAACATTTAATAAAAAAAATAATTAATTTTTGTATATTAAAAATAAATACTAGCAGGTTACGTACATTTTAACTCATGTTATACTTCTGATTAAGGTTGTGAAAATAGCACGTTTTATTAACTTTTCGTTATTTGAATAACTCTAAAGCTTCTTTCATTTAGATAGAAAATAATATTGTCGTAAACCTTAAAGGAGGAATAAATGTCTCAATCTGTATTAGAACGTACCAGAATTAAAAGTGAACGTTACGAATCTGGAGTAATCCCTTACGCGAAAATGGGTTACTGGGATGCTAGCTACCAGGTAAAAGCAACTGATGTTCTTGCGTTATTCCGTATTACACCACAACCAGGTGTTGACCCAGTTGAAGCTGCTGCTGCAGTAGCTGGTGAGTCTTCAACTGCTACATGGACTGTTGTATGGACTGACCTTTTAACAGCGTGTGATGTATACCGTGCAAAAGCATACCGTGTAGATCCAGTTCCTAACGCACCTGATCAATTTTTTGCGTACATCGCATACGAAGGTGACTTATTTGAGGAAGGTTCATTAGCGAACATGACAGCTTCTATCATCGGTAACGTATTTGGTTTTAAAGCCGTAAAAGCGTTACGTTTAGAAGATATGCGTATTCCACACTCATACTTAAAGACATTCCAAGGTCCTGCGACTGGTGTAATTGTTGAGCGTGAGCGTTTAGACAAATTTGGTCGTCCACTTTTAGGTGCAACAGTTAAACCTAAATTAGGTCTTTCTGGTAAGAATTACGGTCGTGTAGTTTTTGAAGGTTTAAAAGGTGGTTTAGATTTCTTAAAGGATGATGAAAACATCAACTCACAACCATTCATGCGTTGGAGAGAGCGTTTCATTTATTGTGTCGAAGGTATCAACCGTGCAGCAGCTGCAACTGGTGAAGTAAAAGGTTCTTACTTAAACGTTACTGCTGCAACAATGGAAGAAATGTACGTACGTGCAGAGTATGCTAAAGAATTAGGTTCAGTTGTCATCATGATTGACTTAGTTATCGGTTACACAGCTATCCAAAGTATGGCTATCTGGTCTCGTAACAATGATATGATCTTACATTTACACCGTGCTGGTAACTCAACTTATGCACGTCAAAAATCACATGGTATCAACTTCCGTGTAATTTGTAAGTGGATGCGTATGTCAGGTGTTGATCATATTCATGCCGGTACTGTTGTTGGTAAATTAGAAGGTGATCCTTTAATGGTTCAAGGTTTCTACGATACTTTATTAAAGACTAAGTTAACTATCGATCTACCAAAAGGTATCTTCTTCGATATGGATTGGGCTGCTTTACGTAAGTGTATGCCAGTTGCTTCAGGTGGTATCCATTGTGGTCAAATGCACCAATTATTAAACTACTTAGGTGATGACGTAGTTTTACAATTTGGTGGTGGTACAATTGGTCACCCGGATGGTATTCAAGCTGGTGCGACTGCAAACCGTGTAGCTTTAGAAGCTATGGTTTTAGCACGTAACGAAGGTCGTGATTACGTAGAAGAAGGTCCTCAAATTTTACGTGATACAGCTAAAATGTGTGGTCCTTTACAGACTGCATTAGATTTATGGAAAGATATTAGTTTCAACTACGCATCTACAGATACTGCAGATTTCGCGGACACTGCAACTGCAAACGTATAAAATCCATTAACATTTATTTAAAAAAAGGAGTACTGAACAGTGAGAATTACACAAGGAGCTTTTTCATTTTTACCAGATTTAACTGACGCGCAAATCAAAAAGCAAGTAGAGTATGCTATCTCTAAAGGTCTTGCAATCAGTGTTGAGTGGACAGATGATCCACACCCTCGTAACACATACTGGGACATGTGGGGTTTACCATTATTTGACTGTCAAGATCCAGCAGCAGTAATGTACGAATTAAACGAGTGTCGTAAATTAAATCCAGAAGGCTACATCAAAATTCAAGCATTTGATGCAGGCTTAGGTACTGAAAGTTGTGTATTAGCATTCATGGCATCACGTCCAGCAAGTGAGCCAGGATTCTACTTATCACGTACAGAAGGTGCAGGTCGCTTCCAAAAGTATGCTATCTCTACGTATACTGTACAAGCGAAGCCAGCAGGTTGTCGTTACTAATATTCAAAAAAATGTTAAAACTCCATATCTTAAAATATGGAGTTTTAATATTCTTTATAGACATAAAAAAATACAATGAGAATTGGACCGATACCACCTTCTGTTGTAACATCGGCATTATAATTATCTGCAATATCAATTATAAGAATCTTAACAAGTTCAGGATAGACTTTTAACATACTTTTTATTTGTATTTTTGCCTACAATTTTACACTATTAATACCGTTTTTAGATATCATCTATTCTCACCTGAAAAAGTAACATTTAAAGACGGTAAATATTTTTATTAAATATTAAATCACTAAAAATTAGCACTATATATAATCTTAATTATGACAAATATCCAGTCAGCGAATCTAAAGGAAGAGTACGATAATACCGAGATACAATCTATCTTAACTTTATTGGAAAATGAACTTATTGGTTTAAAACCTGTAAAAAAACGCATTCGAGAAATTTCTGCTTTACTATTGATTGATAAAATGCGTCAAAATTTAGGATTAATTGGAAGTAACCCTGGTTTGCATATGTCATTTACTGGGAGCCCTGGTACAGGTAAAACAACAGTTGCATTAAAGATGGCGGACATACTTTATAAACTAAAATATAGCCGAAAAGGTCACCTTATGACAGTAACACGTGATGATCTTGTAGGTCAATATATTGGTCACACCGCTCCAAAAACAAAAGAGATACTTAAAAAAGCTATGGGCGGTGTCTTATTTATTGATGAAGCATACTATCTTTATAAACCCGATAATGAAAGAGATTACGGATCAGAAGCTATTGAAATTTTATTGCAAGTAATGGAAAATCAACGTGCGGATTTAGTAATAATCTTAGCCGGTTACAAAGAAAAAATGGACATCTTTTATGAATCTAACCCAGGTTTATCTTCACGTATTACGAATCATGTACATTTCCCTGATTTTGAACCAGAAGAGTTACTTCAAATTGGAATTAACATGATTGAGGAACAACAATATCAATTAACTCCTGCTGCTGAGTCTGCTTTACTAGATTACATAAAGATACGAATAGAAAAACCTCTTTTCGCTAATGCACGAAGTGTAAGAAATGCTCTAGACCGTTCTCGTATGCGACAAGCCAATCGTGTTTTTGAATCAGAATCTGATAATTTAACAAAACAAGAACTTGTGACAATAGAAGATATTGATTTATTAAAAAGCCGTTTATTTACAGCTTAAAAATATAATCTTTATAAGTCAAGTTAGACTCATTAATCAGATTTACTAAGTCGCCGTAAAAAACGTAAAGGTTAGAGTAAAAACAGTATAAATTTATAAAATTTATACTGTTTTTACTCTAACCTATTGAGTTATTTTGGTTTAATAAATCAATCCAAAATTTATAATTAACATATATAAGCATAATATAGACATTAGACCTATTTCCCTATATTATTTGATATATAAATGTTAAAGATAATTGTTTATAGTTTTAATGTTAATGCTAATTTTTCAATACCATGCAATTAGGAATATTAGGTAATAAAATTGGTATGACCCAAATTATAGATGAGTCAGGTAATATGGTGCCAGTTACAATTTTACGTGCTGGGCCATGCATTGTGACTCAAATAAAAAACGTGGGGACCGATGGGTATAATGCTATTCAATTAGGATATGGAAGCGTTTCAGCAAAAGTCTTAACAAAACCCCAAATGGGACATTTGGAAAAAATTGATGCTCCACTTTTACAATATCTACATGAGTACAAGATTGATGACGTTACTGAGTTTTCTCTAGGACAGGTCATTAATGCAAGTATTTTTAAAACTGGCTGCTTGGCTGATGTAACAGGGAAAAGTATCGGAAAAGGTTTTTCTGGTTTACAAAAACGCCATAACTTTGGACGTGGACCAATGAGTCATGGTTCAAAAAATCATAGAGCACCCGGTGCAATTGGTGCAGGTACTACACCAGGACGTGTTTATCCAGGGAAAAAAATGATGGGACAATATGGTAATACACAAGTTACTATTAAAAAATTGAAGATTTTACTTATTGATATTGAAAATAATTTAGTAATTGTAAAAGGAGCGGTTCCAGGTAAACTTGGTAATTTAATCAGTATCAAACCATATACATTTCAAAACTAAATAAAGAATTTTTTATGAGTAATGTGTCGAAGAATAGCAACCAAAGCGATAGTACCGAAGACTTAGTTGCCACATGGGTCGATCATACTTTGTTTGACGAAATAAAACAGCTTTCAACAACAAAAAAAGCTTTATGGTCATTAGAGGATAGAAGATACACATTTTTAGTATCTCCAATATTAACAAAAACATTGATTAAATTAGCTGTCGAGCAATTTTTTAATGTTCGTGTGTTAAAAGTGAACACATCCAATTTAGTCACGAAAAAAAAACGTGTGGGCACATCAATTGGCTCAAAACCCAAACTAAAAAAAGCAATCGTTACGCTTAACCCAAATGACGAAATTCCGTTATTTTCAGATATTTAGTTTTATACACTTTTTTAAAAAAATTCATGGTTATTAAGTTATATAAACCAAATACACCTGGTACCCGCACACGTGCACTACTAGATTATAGTAGTTTGACAAAAATCAAACCGCATAAAGCTTTAACGAGCCCGAAATCTTCTAAAGCAGGGAGAAATAATCGTGGGATTATTACAGTTCGTCATAGAGGTGGTGGGCACAAACAGAAATATCGTAAAATTGATTTTTTACGTAATAAGTTTGGGATCTCAGGCAAAGTGAGTACAATTGAATATGATCCAAATCGGAATACGAAAATTGCACTAATCAATTATAAAGATGGTGAAAAACGCTATATTTTATGCCCTGAGGGTTTGCAAATTGGCGATAATATACAGTCAGGGCCCGAAAATACTCCTATTCAAATAGGGAATGCATTGCCTTTAGCTTTAATTCCTTTAGCAAGTGAGATTCATAATATTGAGCTCAATATTTTTCAAGGTGGTAAAATTGTCCGTTCAGCTGGTTCTTATGCAACAATCTTAGCAAAAGTTGATGATTACATTACCGTACGATTACCTTCAAAAGAAATTCGCTTAATTCACAAAAATTGTTATGCAACAATTGGACGACTATCAAACATTGACGCCTATGGAGTAAAGATTGGAAAAGCTGGCCGAACACGGTGGCTAGGTTGGCGACCAACAGTTCGAGGCGTTGTTATGAACCCATGTGATCACCCTCATGGTGGTGGAGAAGGAAGATCACCTATTGGTCGAGCAAAACCCGTTACTCCATGGGGAAAACCTGCTCTAGGTATAAAAACGCGAAAACATAAAAAATATAGCGATGTTTTAATTATTCGCCGAAAAAAATAAAGACTACTAATGGGAAGATCAATAAAAAAGGGGCCGTTTGTTGCGTATCATTTGTTGAAAAAAGTTGATAGTTTTAATGCAGATGGGAAAATGGGGGTTATAAAAACATGGTCACGTGCATCAACAATTTTACCTTCAATGATTGGGCATACTATTGCAGTGTATAATGGTAAAATTCATGTTCCTGTTCTTATTTCGGATCAATTAGTTGGTCATAAATTAGGCGAATTTGCTCCAACTCGAACATTCCGCTCACATGTTAAAGCTGATAAAAAAGCTAAACGATAAATTCTTACCAATTAATTATAACCAAAATTCAGATTATGACTACAAAAGCGGAAGTCTCTGCTAAAGCAGTTGCACGATACATTCGTATGTCACCAACAAAAGTCCGTCGTGTTTTAAACCAAATACGAGGTTGTACATATGAAGAAGCGTTAATTTTATTGGAATTTTTACCATACCGTGCTTGTGAACCTGTTTGGCAAGTCGTTCAATCTGCAGCATCTAACGCGCAAAACAAGTATGGTATTAATAAGCAAGATCTAATTATCAGTAATACGTTTGTTAGTCCGGGTCCAGTTTTACGACGCTTTAGACCACGTGCACAAGGTCGTGCCTTCGCAATTCGAAAACCAACATGTCACATTACGGCAATTGTTGAGAGTAAAAATTAAACTTAGTAAAAAATAATCGTGGGACAAAAAGTTCATCCAGTCGGGTTCCGATTAAATACTACCCAAAAACATAAATCAATTTGGTTTGCACATGCTAATCAATATCCAACTTTATTAGAGCAAGATTCAAAAATTCGTGATTTCATTAATACAAATTATGCTTCTGCTGGTATTGCAAATATTGAAATTGCAAGAACATATAAGCTAAATAATGTATTTTTAAAAATTTACATTGCAAAACCATGTGCGTTAATAGGAGAATCTCGCACTGGCTTACGAAATTTGAACCAAGAATTAAAAAAATTGTTACCAGCTGTTAATAAAATCCACATTAAGCTTTTCGAAACACTTGAACCTGATGCTCAAGCCAATTTGTTAGCACAATTTATTGCAAATAAGTTAATTCGTCGCGTGGCTTTTAAACGTGCCGTGCGTAAAGCTATTGAACGAGCGCAAGCACAAGGGGTAAAAGGAGTTAAAATTGAAGTCTCTGGTCGATTAAATGGAGCTGAGATTGCACGCAGTGAATGTATAAAAGAAGGGAGAATGCCACTTCAAACTTTACGTGCTGATATCGATTACTCAACAGCACGTGCAAAAACCATTTATGGGATTTTAGGTATAAAAGTTTGGCTGTATAAAGGTGAATCACTTTAACCTATCTAAAAAGTGAAAATTGTTTTAACGAGTTAGTAAATATGCTTAGTCCAAAAAGAACAAAGTTTAGAAAACCACATCGCGGTCGAATGAAGGGCCGTGCAGTACGTAATAATACAGTTACGTTTGGTGATTATGGCCTTCAAATTCAAGAAGCAGGATGGTTAACTTCTCGACAATTAGAAGCAACGCGCCGTACTATCACCCGTTATACAAAACGTGGCGGAAAACTTTGGTTAAAAGTTTTTCCCGATAAAGCAATTACAGCTCGTGCTGCAGAGTCCCGCATGGGTTCTGGGAAAGGATCACCCGAATTTTGGGTAGCGGTGGTAAGACCAGGTAACATTCTTTTTGAAATAGCGGGCGTATCAGAAGAAGTTGCACGCCAAGCACTGAATTTAGCAGCCTATAAATTACCAGTAAAAACGAAATTTATTTCAAAAGAAAGCAAAACTGAGTAAAACTATTAATAAGTTCAATTATGGCTCTTAAACAAAAAATAGGTACAGTTGTAAGCAATAAAATGAATAAGAGTATTGTAATTACAACAGATACAAGGTACAAACATAATATGTACGGGAAAGTTATGACTAAAACTCGACGATACCTTGCCCATGATCCTGAAAATAACACTCAAATTGGGGATAGAGTATTAGTTGAAGAGCATTCACCAATAAGTGCAAAAAAACATTGGATTTTAAAAACTATATTAAAATAATCATTTAAATAAGTTCATGATCCAACCTCAAACTCAATTGAACATTGCTGATAATACAGGCGCACGAAAAATTATGTGTATTCGTGTATTAGGCGGTAACAAGACGTATGCTAGTGTAGGTGATATTATAGTCGGTGTTGTAAAAGAAGCAGCGCCACGTATGCCTGTTAAACGATCAGATATTGTTCGTGCAGTTGTTGTCCGTACAAGAAAAACAATCTCTAGAAAAAACGGAACATCTATTCGATTTGATGATAATGCAGCAGTTCTTATTAATGCGCAAAATAATCCTCGTGGAACCCGTGTTTTTGGTCCAATTGCTCGTGAAATTCGTGATCAAAATTTTACTCGGGTCGTTTCTTTAGCACCCGAAGTTTTATAATCTTAATTAAACAGAACTTTAACGTTACTGTTTTTAATGAAGTGCAGATAATAAATAATATTATATCAATGGCTACAAAACTTCAAAGTTCTTACAAAGATAAGATTGTACAGACACTATACAAATCGTTAGAATGTAACAATATCCATCAAGTCCCAAAATTAGTAAAGATAAAAATAAATCGTGGGTTAGGATTAGCAGCACAAAACACTGCGATTCTTAATAAAACAATCAACGAATTTCGTCTAATTACAGGACAACAGCCTGTTATTACAAAATCACAAAAAGCAGTTGCAGGCTTTAAAATTCGTGAGGAAATGCCGTTAGGTGTAACAGTAACCTTAAGGGGTGATAAAATGTACGCCTTTCTGGACCGTTTTATAAATTTAGCTTTACCACGGTCACGTGATTTTCAAGGGTTAAATCCAAAGGGGTTTGACAAATCTGGAAATTATAATATTGGTCTAACCGATCAACTTCTTTTTCCAGAGATTAGCTATGATTCTGTTGATAAATCACGAGGATTTGATATTACTTTTGTAACAAATGCAAAAACTCGTAATGCGGGTGCAATGCTATTACGTGAATTAGGTTTACCTGTCCGGGAAAAAGTTTAAATTAGTGAAATATGTATTTTTATGAGTAATGATATTATTTCTGACATGTTAACGCGAATTCGGAACGCGAGCAGCGTGAAACATCATTTAGTTCAGATCCCGTTTACAAAAATGACTTTAGCAATTGCTAAAGTTTTAAAAGAAGAAAATTTTATTGAAGATTTTCAAGAGTTTTCAGAAAATAACGCGCAATTGTTATTGCTACTCCTTAAATATAAGGGTAAAGGGCGTGATCAAAAATCTGCAATAACAACTTTAACACGCATTAGTAAACCTGGGTTAAGGGTTTACTCAAATGTTAAAAACTTGCCAATTGTCCTAGGAAATTTTGGAATCGCATTAGTCTCAACTCCCCAAGGCGTTATGACGAATTTCCAAGCTCGTAACCTACGTATTGGTGGTGAAATATTATGTTATATTTGGTAGTGATAGTTTAAATAATTAAAAAGTATTAATATGTCACGTATAGGAAAACTTCCGATTGTGCTACCAAAAGATGTCGACTTTAGTATTAACGATAATTTGGTTTCAATTAAAGGACCTTTTGGTGATTTCAAAACTACAATCCCACCTGAAATTATAGTTGAACTAAAAGAAAGAACCGTATTTGTTAATATTAAAGATAACTCGCTTAAAAGTCGTTCACTGTATGGTGCATTTAGAACACTACTACACAACGATATTTCTGGTGTTAATAAAAAGTTTGAAGTTGAACTTAATTTAGTGGGCGTAGGTTATCGTTGTGAAACAACACCAAAAGTTGCTATTCTACGTCTTGGATTTAGTCACCCGATTGAGTTAACAATACCCGAAGGAGTAACTGTCCAAGTTGAAAATAATACAGCTATTACAATCTCAGGGGCTAAAAAAGAAACAATTACACAGTTTGCTGCAACAATTCGGTCATATAGACGACCTGAACCTTATAATGGTAAAGGTGTACTATACAAAAATGAAAAAATTATACGAAAAGCTGGTAAATCTGGAAAAAAGTAATCTTTAGGCTTTTGTTTACAGCAGCTTATTACTTCACTATTTCAAATAGTGAAGTAGTAATGCTATATTTTTAAAATAAATTATAAGAATTGTGATAGCATAATATTATAGCGGACGTGGCGGAATTGGTAGACGCGCTAGATTTAGGCTCTAGTGAGAGTATCTTGTGAGAGTTCGAGTCTCTCCGTCCGCAAATTATTTAAGTAAGATTAATATAAAAAGTCTCAACCTATAAAATAACAAAAGTTAATAATTTTTTAGTTAATGAAATTTATAAAAAGGTGTAAAGTAACTCTATAACGTATTTTATCTTACAGACGTATCCTATACGTCATAATAAGAGTTTAAAATCTATTTTAACCCATTAAAAGCTCAACTTTCAAAAAATGTAGGCTAAAATAAACATGTGAATTGTCACCAAAAGCAGGTAGGGAGAATCGAACTCCCATCATTAGCTTGGAAGGCTAAGGTTTTACCACTAAACTATACCCGCTCTCAATTTTAATTATACAAGTAATTCCTACCAGACTGGAATAGTCAAAATAAAATTATAAAATAAGTTATACTAAGCAGCATCATTTGCATAATTATAGGGAATTTCTAAAAATTTTGCTAACTCAATCGCTTTTTTTTCTAATTCAAATAATGGTAGCGGTTGACCTGCAGCAGTTAAAGGAATTTTACGTTGATCCATAGTAACTAAATAGATTGTGCGACTCGGGTTTATACCCTCGCGTATTCGCGCCTCAATCAATTTTATCTCATTAAATGAATAACTTAATAACATATTTCTATTTTCACCCGGTGTACCCCGTCTTACAATACGAATCGTTGAATTGAGTTTATCAAACTCATTATAGCCACTGCCAACATTCCAGAATATTAGCAATGCAAGATAAATACTGAAACCAACCGCTAATAATCCATAAAAAAGCATTAAAACTCCTTGAGGAACAAAATTTAACTCCAATGTATCGATAAAGGGAATTAAACGAATATTTAATGCACTCGATAAACTAACGAGAATAAAGCCTAAACCACCCCAAAATAAAGTGATAGTATAAAGATAGTTTTCAAAACATCTTGATCCAATAATCTCATCACGAATTTTACCTTCGTTTTTCATACATTATTTACTTTTTTAAAAATGAGAAATTTAATTTAAAGTTAATGATACTAACTTTCTATCATATTCTAGTACAGTTCGTTGAGTGTAATATAAAACTAGGGATCATAACATATGCCAAAATAAATATTTTGGCATATATTTAATTAGACTAGCTTAATTCCTTTCAAAACGATGAATAATCCCGAGGCTAATGCAAAAGCGAAACCTAATAATAAAATATAATCAACAAAAATAGTCATAAGTACCTACTTTTTACTTTTACATAATTATATACTAATTATATATGAAAAATCAGAATAGAAAGAAATGTTTCGCGTATAAAAAAATAAGAAGTTATTACTTATAAATTCTAGACGTTTTCTAAAAAAAGTGCTACTATATATTAATAGTAAGCAGAAGGGTGATTAACTCAGCGGTAGAGTGTTTGCCTTACAAGCAAAGTGCCACTGGTTCAAATCCAGTATCACCCATATAAAAATAATTGAGGATTAAGTCAAAGAACCTGAGTTTTTAGATTTATTAAAGTACAACTACAAATTGTATAAAAGTGTAAAAAATTTAATTTATCTCATATTCTTAAAAATAACCACTATGTATTATTTAAAATCTAAAACCACTATTTTTAAAATTAACTTTAGAAATAATCTAACTAATTATTATTTTATTTTACAAATTGTATAAATTTAGTAATGGATTCGATTAATTTTACGAAAACAAAATCTCCGAAAGAACATTACCCACCTCGCCAAATATGAGCGAATGGTTTTATAATGAAAATTAGTAAAAATATTATGCCAACTCTAAGTACTAGAGTTGACATAGACCAAAGATTAACCGATAAAAGCAGGAGCTTCTACTGCAGCTAAATCTAATGGGAAGTTATGAGCATTACGCTCATGCATTACTTCCATACCTAAATCAGCACGGTTGATGATATCAGCCCAAGTGTTAATAACACGACCTTGGCTATCAACAACTGATTGGTTGAAGTTGAAACCATTTAAGTTAAATGCCATTGTACTTACACCTAAAGAAGTTAACCAGATACCAAGAACTGGCCATAAAGCTAAGAAGAAGTGTAAAGCACGAGAGTTGTTAAAACTTGCGTATTGGAAGATTAAACGACCAAAGTAACCATGTGCAGCTACAATGTTGTAAGTTTCTTCTTCTTGACCAAATTTGTAACCATTGTTTGTTGACTCAGTCTCGCTTGTTTCACGGATTAAACTAGATGTTACTAGAGAACCGTGCATAGCTGAGAATAAAGAACCACCAAATACACCAGCAACACCAGCCATGTGGAATGGGTGCATTAAGATGTTATGCTCTGCTTGGAATACTAACATGAAGTTGAAAGTACCAGAAATACCTAAAGGCATACCGTCAGAGAAAGAACCTTGACCGATTGGGTATACTAAGAATACAGCAGATGCAGCTGCTACTGGAGCAGAGAATGCTACGAAGATCCAAGGGCGCATACCTAAACGGTAGCTTAATTCCCACTCACGACCCATGTAACTGTATATTCCTAATAAGAAGTGGAATACAATTAACTGGTAAGGACCACCGTTGTATAACCACTCATCTAAAGATGCAGCTTCCCAAACAGGGTAGAAGTGGATACCGATAGCGTTTGAACTTGGAATAATAGCACCAGAAATGATGTTATTACCATACATTAAAGAACCAGCAACTGGCTCACGGATACCATCGATATCTACTGGAGGTGCAGCAACAAATGCGATGATGAAACAAGTTGTAGCAGTTAATAAAGTAGGGATCATTAGACAACCGAACCAACCGATGTATAAACGGTTCTCAGTGCTAGTAACCCATGCGCAGAAGCGCTCCCATAAACTTGCGCTTGCGCGCTTTTCTAAAGTTGCAGTCATAATATTTTTTATATTTTATTTCCCAGGTTTTTCCTGTTAATTATTATTATAGGATATTTTAGAAAAGTTGACCATAAATTCTTTAGCTAAAAAGTAAATTCTCAGGGTATTTCCTAAAAAATTGCTATACTAACACCTTGCAATTTTCTTTTTTTAAACTTATACTAAAATAAAAGTGCGTAGCTCAGCGGATTAGAGCATTAGATTCCGAATCTAAAAGCCAGGGGTTCAAATCCCCTCGTACTTAAAATTTAGAAAAAGGGGCTGACATCGATTCGACAGTTAGATCGAAAAGAAAATTCAAAAGTAAAAAACTACTTTATACAATAAAGGCAAACAACAGCATAAAAATTTTTACAAATCGCTCTGTATTAGCATTCGCTTAACATCATTTGAAACCATAATTTTCTAATCTTCCGACATTTATGGTCAATTTAAAAAAGAAGAGGATCCGATCAAATTGAGATTTAAGTCGCTAAAATGGAATTATGAATAAAAGATTATTATTTAGACTTGTCACAATATTATCTTGTACAATCTAACTGGACGTGGGTTCAAATCCCACCAGCTCCATAAATAAAGTACTTGCATCTGTGGCCGAGTGGTCGAAGGCACCGGACTCATAATCCGTTTTCGTACAGAACATCACTGGTTCAAACCCAGTCGGATGCATAAGAATTGCAGAAACTTAGGAACAAAGATTCATATAAGTATTGACATGGGTCCAGTAGGATTCGAACCTACATTAGAAACTTAGAAGGTTTCTGTCCTAATCCCTTGGACGATGGACCCGTTATTGAATTTATTTCGAAAAACTTAAAAATAGCTGGACTAAAAGTCCAGCCTAAAGCCGCTATTTTGTAATATTACCCAACAAATAACGCATCTGGATAAAAACGATTAAATTCAATTAATAACCCAGCAGTAAAACTCATCCATACAGTTAATAAAACTGGTGCTGTAGAAAGGTATGTTTTAAAATCATCCATAGTGTGTAATTTTTTTTTATTTAAACAATCATCGTATTCTTAACGTGGTGAAACCGTAATTTCTGATTTCGATGCAATAAAATCACCTTGAATAAATTCTTTCCATGAATACACAGGCCATAAATAACCTGAGAACATAATTTGTAAAGCAAGTGGTACATCAATGATAATTTCTTTTTCAGCTGGATTTTTTGTTTTTGCAACAGTTTGAATATATTTTCGCCCTGCCCAACCAATCCATCCAGTTGTATAAAGAAACATAACACCTGGAATCATAAATTCAGCCGCATGCTTCCAATCGCCACTTGTAATTAAATGCGGTAAGCCATCTTTGCCACACATTAAATCTGATTTAGCATAACGATCAAATCTATTCTTTGTTTGAGCAATTTGCTGCTCTAAAGTTAATGCTTGTGGAGAGCCTGGCTCGTATTTTTTTAACCGTACTTCAAGCTTCTTAACACTAGTTTCACCACGTTTTTTAAACGCTGCTGATTCCCCACAGTCAACTAGTGTGCCGGCAGCATTGGCAACATTTAAAGAACAACAACTCATTAGGCTGATAAATACAATAAACAAGGTATGATTTAAAATGCGCTTCATTTTTCTTAGTAATAAGGGTCTCTATTAGATTAGTTCTGAAATTGTAAATACGTATATCTATAATGATACCCTAAAAAAGATAATAAAAAGCTACAAGTTGTAAATAATTGCCAGGAACCAGATTTGAACTGGTGACACGAGGATCTTCAATCCACTGCTCTACCAGCTGAGCTATCCCGGCATTTAGTTTAAAGATACTATATTTATACACCACTTATAAAAAATAAACAACCCCTATTTAGTATGAAGAGTTTTAAAACTCTCAGTCAATAAAAAACAAAATTATAGAGTGATACTAAACAGAAATGTTTTTATACTACGGGATTGACGGGACTCGAACCCGCAACTTCCGCCGTGACAGGGCGGTGCTCTGACCAATTGAACTACAGTCCCATTAAGAAAAAGTATGAAAAGTGTAACATGAAAATTTTTGGAGGAGAGAGAGGGATTCGAACCCCCGGAACCATGAGTTCATCTGATTTCAAATCAGGCGCATTCGACCAACTCTGCCATCTCTCCATTACACACCAAATATAAAAAAATATTTTTATTTGACAGGATCCGTTTAAAAATTTAAGCGGAGAAAGTAATCAAATATAAAAATTTAAAATTAATATATTTCATACGTATAGTTCTTATGCTACTGAATATATGCAAACGTGTCAACAGCCAACCTAAAATTAAGATTAAATTTATAAATATTAGCTATAAGATTAATAATAAAGTAATAAACTATTTTTAATCAAGTTAGTTACAAGCATATTTACCACAGAATTTGTCTAGTGTATGATAATATAGTTACATAAACAATAATGATAACAATTATTTTATGGCTGATATAAAAATAGCCCAACTTTTAAAGTCTGGTGTACACTTTGGGCATAAAACACGCCGTTGGAATCCAAAGATGTTTCCTTATATATATATGGAACAAAATGGCATCCATATTCTTGATTTAGTTCAAACATCACAACTTCTAAAAGAAGCATGTGAGTTTACATATAAAGCATCACGTCAAGGCAAAACATTTTTATTTGTTGGTACAAAGCCACAAGCAGTCGAAATTATAAAAACTGAAGCGCTAAGGGCGAATTCTTTCTACATAAATCACCGTTGGTATGGTGGACTTTTAACAAATTGGGAAACGGTAAAAGGACGCATTCAAACTTTAGTTACACTAGAAGAGCAAGAGAAAACTATTTTCCCAACCTTACTAAAAAAAGAGTCCTCAAATCTACGTAAAAAATTAGTAAAACTGCAAACTCAATTAGGCGGTGTAAAAAAAATGGGTAAAATACCTGACGTCATGATAGTAATTGATCAAAATTATGAATTAACAGCTGTACGAGAAGCAATTAAGCTACAAATACCAATTATTTCAATTCTTGATAGTAATTGTGATCCAGATCTTATTGATGTTCCAATTCCAGGTAATGATGATGCAATAAGTTCGATAACAATTATACTGGCGGCATTAACTGAGAGTATTTGTTCAGGCCGTAAAGATTAATCCATCTACAATAATTTACTTCAGATAGTAAAACAGTAGTATTATTTCAAATAATACTACTAGTTAATAAATTAACTCAAATACTCTCTGGAACCAATTGTATAAAAAATATAATACTGTCTAATTTTTATCATCTCTGTGTTCAAGTATAAGAAAAATAAAAACATAGACTGCTAAATTTTGAAAATAACCTATTGAAGAGTACTAATATTAAAAATAAAACTAAAAGGCTAATAAACCACCAAGTTCAAAAAATATGATCCAGTCCAAATTGCAGAATAATTGTAAAATTAAAAAATTGATCGATTGATTTTGTTCAATAACTGAAACAATTGTACTTAAACCTGCAATGCTAAGTAACAAAATAATAGCAAACTGTAAATAAAATGTTCTTCAGAACCAGCGATCTACATATCTGAGACATGAAATCCTTGGTTAGTCAACTATTGTTTCAAAAATTTAACAATCGACTCATCAGGCATCGTAATATCAATGGCATTATAAATTTTTAGTAATCCCCCTAATGAAAATTTAATATCTAATACAGGCCCAATAATTTTGGTTACAAAACCAACACTATTTGTTGACATGTTTCTATTACAAATGTTTACATAGTAGACAAATACGCCGAAGACTCTCAATATAGATAAAGCGGTTAAATATATTAAGTTGCCATAATTTTCGAACACCTAGATGAATAATAATTTTTTTTTCGTATCGAGTGTGAGAGCTCTAAAATACATAGAATCAGCTTTTTACCTGACCAAGTTTACGTTAATACAGATATGAGATATCAGTTTGGTAAAAGTATGATGAAAACTAGTTTAGAGCTGTTAAAAAACGTAAAATAGTTTACGTTTTTTAGAAGTAATAATTGTGTTACTATGCGATAACTTCTTAGAGATGATAGTTAAAATTTTGGGTGGGGTATATTCTTAAAAGGGTGGATGACGGGATTTGAACCCGCGAATGCTGGAACCACAATCCAGTGCCGTAACCGCTTGGCGACACCCACCTATAAATTATAATTACATTATACACTAATTCTTTTTTGAAGCAAGTAGAACTTTCTAAATTCTAAATATATACAATAGTTTAAGCGGTTGCTTATATTAAAGATTAAAAATATGAAATTATGAAGCTAGGCATTAACCTATTTTTCCAAAAAGCTGCCTTCGTAGTATCGTGGTTGCCTACATGTTTCACTCACTGAGTTCGGGATGGATCAGGGTGGGTCCAAGAGGCTTAAACACCAAAGCTTCATAATATTATGCTATTAATTATTTTGGTTAATATCCCAAAATGATTAAATTTTTGTATCCTCTAATTAATTAGAGGATACAAAGAAGTTATTTTTGAATTCAAGTATTCGGTTTGTTAGTATACCTCTGCTAAATACATTACTGTACATTCACATAGTAGCTATTAAACGGCTAGTCTTGCCGTAACCTTATATCTTTTAGATAAGAATACTCATCTTGAGGTGGGCTTCCCACTTAGATGCTTTCAGCGGTTATCCACTCCGTACATAGCTACCCAGCGTGTACTGTTGGCACAATAACTGGTACACTAGAGGTACGTTCTTCTCGATCCTCTCGTACTAAAGAAGAGTCCTCTCAATATTCTAACGCCTACACCGGATATGGACCGAACTGTCTCACGACGTTCTGAACCCAGCTCGCGTACCGCTTTCATGGGCGAACAGCCCAACCCTTGGGACGTGCTACCGCCCCAGGATGCGACGAGCCGACATCGAGGT
>Ga0307489_10000486_pt1 | contig 24131 bp, 35 predicted proteins | sample SB12metaG_FD_202247 | JGI IMG/M metagenome (GOLD analysis project Ga0307489, IMG submission 202247) | Sea-ice brine microbial communities from Beaufort Sea near Barrow, Alaska, United States - SB 1.2 | ecosystem: Environmental > Aquatic > Marine > Coastal | place: USA: Alaska | collected... | reverse complement strand
GGTGTATAGGGGGTGTGTAGGGGGTATCTAAGGGGTGTATAGAGGGTGTATAGGGGGTGTGTAGGGGGTATCTGCCAGGCGGTACCTCGGTCTTGGTGTGGTGCGCGGCCACGTGTAAAACATTGTTGACATCGATATAGATGTGGTCGAACTCCGAACCCTTCTGCCCGCCGTCGCCCTTCTCGCCCCCCTTGCCGGCGCCTGCTCGGTAGGCGCGCGCCGCCTCGGTCAGGGAGGTGAACGACGCCGCGTACTCCACGTTGAACCACTTGTTGAAGCCCGAGCCTATGCCCATGCTCAGGGGCTTACACCCGTCCACTTTTTCAGCTCAACGTAAGCGCTTCCATTTGGATAGGGGGTGCGTTTAGGGGTTGTTTAGGGGGTGTTTGGGAGGTATCAGGGAGTATGAGGGGGTGTTTAGGTTGTGTGCTTGTGTCAGAAACGGCTCAAGTCGAGCTGAGATGTGGACGAGTGTAAGCCCCAGCCCATGGTACCCGGGCGAGAGAGCGGACGCTCCCCCCGTCAACCCTCCCACCCTTCCCTCCTCCTCATTGTAGGGACGAGCAGATATTGCCCGCCACGTCATCGGCACGCATTTGAACCCTCGTTCATTGAGTCAAACGGCATCCTACGACGTTGAAGCGATATCTGGGGCCGCGCCTCCGTCCTTCAGTCTGGTGTGATGCGCAGCGAGCCCTGATTTTGTATTCGACAGCTGACGAATAGCTGGTGTCAACACCACCACCGCCAATACTGTACGATGCAGGCTTGCTCGTACGCCCGTCAAACACTACCCACCCCGCACCGCCCTATATAGTAGTGTGCGTCGCGTCAAGCACGGGTGCGCGCTCCTCGTGCGCTGCGGCGAGACGCGCGCTGTTCTCTGAGCGAGCACGATGAGCGACTCCACTGGGGCAAGGTTTTGGGCACCCCGAAGCCCGAACCAACCACTGACTGAACCACCGCCACCACTTGCCCCGGCCCGCGAAACACTCTGCGATGATGACTCTGCCCCGCGTCTGTGAGGCGCTTCGTCACTCGCGGGTGCGACGCCCGTACGTGCGCTGGGCCCCCCTTCGTTCTTGGGAGTGACGTGGCGTTGCGTTGCAGCCTCTGAACTTCGTCTCGTTTTTTGAGTTCGCGTCAAGTCTCGTCATTATTCCCGATCGTCCGTTTAGACGTACGCACGCGCGTTTGCGTTGTGCGCGTACAGATATGGTCAGGCCTCCGATGAGCTCGCGGACTAGTCGGTGAACGTCGCCTGATATTGATAGGGTAGTATCATTTCTTCAGACCACAGTGCTAAGGCTTTAGTTTCAAGATCCGAAAGTGCCTTCAGTTCGCGTGTTTTCGCGCGTCCCTTCATTTTATTCCACGTGTTTGGCAAATCTGAGCTTGCACGTGTTCCTCATCAATGGCGCGTCCACTCCCGATTGCCGTCGAACGCCCTCAACCTCAAGTAGCAGCAACCGTCGTGCGTGTGTCGTGCAACTACCAACTACCAACCTCCGCTGCACCGCGTTCCCCGCCGTCGGCCCGGAGCAACTCCTCGACTCCTTCCGAGAAAAGCCACAAATCTTACGAAGATGGTTTCCAGGGTTGGCGCGCTGGCGCTGCTCGCCACGCTGCTCGGGGTCGCGGAGGGCATGCGCCCCTCGCCGGCTCGCGTCGACATTTTCGCGAAGCCGTCCGCAACCTTCGGGCGCCCCTCCACCTCCGCCTCTTTAGATTCGGAATCCTCCTCCTCCGCCCCCGCCAAGACTTATGCCAAGGCCTGTCGCACCGAGAAAGCCACGTTTGAGGGCGGCGAGCGCGTGAGCAACCCGCGGCCGCACGAGGCCATGAACATCCGCACGGACCTGCCCGAGGCCATCTTCTGGGGCGACGTCAACGGCATCAACTACCTGACCGAGACGCGCAACCAGCACATCCCGCAATACTGCGGCAGCTGCTGGCAGGGAAAGAAAAAAAAGCCCGCCACTGAGTCTTTGAGTAATCCAACGCATGTTGGAAACTCGTTTCGAGTGATACGTGCCCACCTATGATGTGGCGAGCAACACGTGTCAGGCCTCAACTGCTGGGCGTTCGGCCCAACCTCGTCGCTGTCCGACCGGCTGAAGATCGTGCGTAACGCCACATTCCCGGAGATCATCCTGTCGCCGCAGGTGCTGGTGAACTGCCGCGGCGGCGGCAGCTGCGAGGGCGGCAACCCCGGCGCCGTGTACGAGTACATCGCCAAGCACGGCCTGCCGGACGAGACCTGCCAGAACTACGAGGCAGGCTCACGCAGATGTTGCTCGCCGCGAATCCAATGTGCTCTAACCGATCCCTGGTTTGTTGCGTTCAACGGCATCCTATGACGCGGCGAGCAGTATTTGGCCGGCCCTACTACGAGGCGGTTGATGGGACGTGCAAGCCGTACGGCGTGTGCGAGAACTGCTCGCCAGGGTAGGGCGGTGCAGGTTGAACCGATGAAACCCCCGTTGAAAGCGCCTGGAACTAAGCGCTTGAAAGCACATTATGACGAGCCGCCTTTCAACTTTGGTTTCAAATTCAACTTGCGCCGCTACACTGGGTGTACCGCCCGCGCCATTCACGCCCGGCACCTGCGTGGCCGTGGTGGAGTACCAGCGGTGGACGGTCAGCGAGTTCGGGCACGTGGGGGGCGGCGCCGGGGTCGACAAAGTGGGCTGGCCCGTCAGCAAGGCCGACAAGATCAAGGCAGGGGCTTACACTGGTCCACTTTCCAGCTCAACCTGAGCCGTTTCTGACTCAGGAAATCCCAAAACACCCCCTACTACCCCCTCACACCTCCTGACACCCCGTCAACAACCTTTATATGCACCCCCTATCCCTCAATGCACCCCCTATTCCACAGAAAGCGCGTACATTGAGCCCAAAAGTGGACGGTGTAAGCCCCTGGATCAAGGCGGAGCTCGCCACGCGCGGCCCCGTGGCGTGCGGCATCCACGTCACCGAAAAGTTCGAGGCGTACACCGGCGGCATCTACAAGGAGTTCAAGCTGCTCTCCATCCCCAACCACGAGCTGGCCATCGTGGGGCAGGGGCTTACACTCGTCACCTTTCAGCTCAACGTAAGCGACTTATGTGGTACAGGGGGTGCGTTGAGGGGTTGTTTAGGGGGTGTTCAGGGAGTGTCACGGGTTGTTAGGCGGTGTTTAGCGTGTGTGTTTGTGTTAGACACGGCTTAGGTTGAGCTGAAAAGTGCACGAGTGTAAGCCCCTGTCGTGGGGTACGGCAAGGACGCGGCGTCCGGTGATGAGTTCTGGATCGGCCGCAACAGCTGGGGCACCTACTGGGCAGGGGCTGACACTCGTCCCCATTTCAGCTCAACGTGAGCGCTTCCGTCCACCGTGCAACCCAGCTTAACTCATGAATGTGTCCTGGAGTCGCTCAAGTTGAGCTCTGACGTGAACGAGTGTAAGCCCCTGGCACTGGGGCGAGGCGGGCTTCTTCCGCATCAAGATGCACGGCTTTGACAACTTGGGTATCGAGAACGACTGCACGTGGGCGGTTCCGATCGCGGACGAGGGGGGCACGCGCAAGCCCGTCGCCGCCGCCGCCGCCGTGGCCACCACCGCCGCCGCCGACACCACCGTCGCGGCAACCTCTACCACCGCGGCCGCCGACGCCGCCGCCGCTCCCTTGGTGGGGTGGTGCAGGTTGCCAGTACCAAACTTCGTGGTGAAAGCGCCCATGGTCTCAGCGCTTGAAGCTACAATATGATGAGCGGCGTTCAAACTTTGCTTTCAAAATTAACTCGCGCCGCTACACCTTGGACGCCAACGCCGTGGTGCTGAACGGCGCGGTGCGGAAGGGAACCTACCACCGGTAGGGCGGTGCAGGTTGACACTATCAAACCCGACTTGAAAGCGCCCAAAACTCAGCGCTTGAACCTACAATGTGTTGAACCGCTTTCAAAATTTGATTTCATTTTCAACTTTCGCCGCTACACACCGGTACGACAAGCCGTGCCTGAAGCGGGGCACCGCGCCCCCGGCCTCCATCGTGACATCCCCGCTGCCGCACGAGTACCTTGCGGCCGGCAGGAGCTTACACTCGTTCACTTCTCAGCTCAACTTGAGTGTTTTTTATGCGATAAGGAATGCGCGTAGGGGTTGTGTAGCCCATTTTAAGGGTGTTTTCAGGGTATGTAGGGTGTTTTTGTGCGTCAGACACGGCTTAAGTTGAGCTAAAAAGTGAACGAGTGTAAGCCCCTGGCGCCCGGCGCCATCCCGCCCCGCTGGGACATCCGCGACATCGACGGCAGGGGCTTACACTCGTCCACTTTTCGGCTCAACATAAGCGCTTTGTGTGGGATACGGGGTGCATTTAGGGGTTGTTTAGGAGGTATTTAGGGGGTATGAGAGAGTATTAGGGGATGTACAGGGTGTGCTTTGTGTCAGAAACGGCTCAAGTTGAGCTGAGAAGTGGACGAGAGTGAGCCCCTGATCGGCGGCATCAACCTGGCGTCCATCAACCGCAACCAGCACATCCCGGCGTACTGCGGCAGCTGCTGGGCGATGGGCACCACCTCGGCGCTGTCCGACCGCATCGCCCTCGGTCGCAAGGGTGCGTTTCCCGAGATCGACCTGAGCCCCCAGGTACTGGTCAACTGCGTGACGGGCAACTCGACGCACGGCTGCGAGGCAGGGGCGTACGTTCGTCCACTGTTCAGCTCAATCTAAGCCGTTTTCAGCTCAACCTCCCCGTGTCCCCCTGTCCCATAGACTGGGGGGAAATGATGCACCCAATGTATCTCACAAAACGAGCTTACGTTGAGCCGAAAAGTGGACGAGTGTAAGCCCCTGGTGCGAGGGCGGCGACCCCACCGCCGCCTACTCGTGGATCGCCGCCAACGGTCGGGCCACCCCGCTTGTCTCACCCACACCCATCACCTCATGTTAGACACTCGTTTAGCGGGTCAAGTGACGACCTACGATGGCCATAGAGGGGGGTTTTTCGTTTCAAAACATTCATTCTTGACCGACGAAGATACGGTACTGAGATGGGGCCACGGCTAAAAATCAAATTGGCCTACGATTGAGTGGCGAACATTGGGTGTCCGACCGTACGATGCGGCGTGACGGACGAGACGTGCCAGAACTACCAGGCCAAGGACGGCGTGTGCGACGTGCTGCACCGCTGCGAGAACTGCAACCCGGACCCGGCGGCAGGGGCTTTCACTCGTCCACGCTAGAGCTCAACTTGATCGACTCATGGACACATTCACGAATTAAGTTGGGTTACACGGTGGACAGAAGAGCTCAAGTTGAGCTGAAATCAGACCGAGTGTAAGCCCCTGCTTGGCGGTGGGGTGCTTCGCCGTGCCGAAGCCCGCCGTGCGCGTGTACGGCAGGGGCTTACACTCGTCCACTTTTCGGCTCATCGTAAGCGCTTTCTGTGGGATAGGCGGAACATTTAGGGGTTGTTTAGGGGGTGTTTAGCACGTGTCAAGAAGTATCAAGGGGTATCTGGGACGCATCAGAAACGGCTCAGGTTAAGCTGAAAAGTGGAGGAATGTACGCCCCTGGTGTACGGCGTGGAGCAGCACGGACAGGTGGCAGGCGAGAAGAACATGCTGGCCGAGATCTTCGCCCGCGGGCCCATCGGGTGCGGCATCTGCGTCACGGCAGGGGCTGTCACTCGTCCACTTTTCGCCTCAACGTAAGCGCTTTCTGTGGGATAGGGAGTGCATTCAGGGGTTGCCTAGGGGGTGTTTGGGAGGTATTACGGGGTACTAGGTGGTGCTCAATGTGTATTTTGGGTCAGGAACGGCTCAAGTTGAGCTGAAAAGTGGTCGAGTGTAAGCCCCTGCGTCACGGACGAATTCGAGGCCTACACCAGCGGCATCTTCAATGTAGGGCTGCCTTCGTACTTACGCCAGCGCCACGCCATTCCCTGCTGCTTAGACCTTACTTACTCTTTCATGCGCATTCCTTGACGCGTCGATGGCGGCAACGCGATGCCGGGGCACAATGTCAAGTGATATCGCGTCAGGTGAATTGCCCATACTGACAGGCAGTGGATACCGTGTCACCGTAATGACCGGTATCGTGTCTGTTGGTGGGTGATACTGATACTGGGCCACCGTATTGAGAGGTATCGAGTCAGGTGATTCGCCCATAATGACATGCAGTGGATAATACTAGGCCACCATGTTCATTGGTCTCGTGTCTTCGGGCCACCGTATTGACCGGTATCGTGACTCACCGGACCCTAGTTGGAGGACACGTCGGGCGTGAAGTGCCAGAACCACGAGATCAGCATCGGCGGCTTCGGCGAGACCCCGGGGGGCGTCAAGTTCTGGATCGGCCGCAACAGCTGGGGCACCTACTGGGCAGGGCCTTACTCTCGTCCCCTTCTCAGCTCAACCTGAGCCGTTTCTGACACAAACTACACCCTGAACACGCCCTGTTACTCCTTAATACCCCCTGGCACCCACTAAACACCCCCTAAACAACCCGTAACTGCACCCCCTGTCACACAGAAGGCGCTTAAGTTTAGCTGAGAAGTGGACGAGTGTAAGCCCCTGGTACTGGGGCGAGGGCGGGTGGTTCCGCATCGTGCGCGGGTCCGACAACCTGGGCGTGGAGGCAGGGGCTAACACTCGTCCACCTTTCAACTCAACCTGAGCCGTTTCTGACACAAAATCCACCCTGAACACCCCATCACACCCCTCATCACCTCCTAAACATCCCCTAAACGACCCCTGGGTGCACCCCCTATCCCACAGAAAGCGCTTACGTTGAGCTGAAATGTGGACGAGTGTAAGCCCCTGCGTGGAGGACGCGTGCGACTGGGCGGTGCCCACGCTGCCCGAGGAGCCCCAGGGCATTGGCCCGTACTAGGCGCACTCCGCGCGAACAGTGTGACCCCCGGCGGTGGCGGTCACATTTGACCCATGGTGCTCCCGAGTGGAACCAGGGACTCGGGTGGTCAGGGCGAAAACGTTGTGCCTCCTTTTACACGCGGAAGCGTCTCTCGCTCTCTCTCGCTTTCTTCGAGAATCGGGGCGTTGAGAATCGTATTCAATGTCTGTGTTTGTGCCAAACTTGTTTGTAAATGCCAAATGATGTAAATGTGAACCACAAGTCAAGGCCATCCTCGCCGCGCGCAGTTTCTTGCTTTCGTCAGCTATGGCCTCGGGGCAAAACGTTGACATCGAAATTGCTCAAACCTCGCTCACAATATCAACTAGCATGCCAGCTGACCATACCTCCCTACCTTGGATCGGAAGTGAAATCGTGCGGAGGTTTTAGCTGTGCTTGAGCCTCGAGACGAAGACCGTGGTGGACGCTGCCTCAGCCCACCGCTCTTCCAAATGGCGCACGATTGCCACCAGGAGCGAGGAGTTTTTCAATCAGGTCTGTATCGTGTGTCGACAATGCAATGGTTGATAAGATTGGTTGAAGCTCACCATGTGAGCGCCATGGGGCACGATGAACGTTGTCAAAGAAAATTCAACGCCAGCTCTCGTCATCACGTTCGGCGCGGTGAAACACCATTTTCTCACACGGCGCCCTCGTGGGATCTTTGCGTTTGGCACACATTTATTGAACACGTTGAAAGTTGAAATTGTTTGTTGCAACTCGGCTATATCGTTCTGGTCTCCTAACGATCAATCCGTTGCCTACACTCAGGTGTACAGAGTACCCCTCTACCGAGTCTACGATTCCTTGCTATACTCGAAATGGTTGGTTGTTGAGGCCGGGAGAGCGAGGAGAATGACCATGACAAGTCCCAGTCTTCAGGTGGACTCGAAGCGCCGCCGCCGCCGCTGCTGCAGTTACCGCCGCAATCCACCCCGCACCCTCCGCTACTACAGGAAACGGACCAGGCGCCCTGCTCCTCCGTCGACGCTGAGTCAGCGTCACTACTCGTCAAGGGGGAATCGAACACGCAAGCCCCCCCCCGCGCCGTACCGAAGTCACACAACAACCCCTCCATTATTGCGGTGTGGCGAATCGAATCGCCCGTACCCGTAAGGTCAGCCGTCAGCGTGTAATGATGCGATGAATGATGGAACTCCGTCACTCTCGTCGCACCTCCCGGCCCCAACACCCCCCCGCTCCGAGCTAGCAAGGAAGCAGTATCCTTAGCAGGGCCGTGCGGCAGGGGCTTACACTCGTCCACTTTTCAGCTCGACTTGAGCGCTTTGTACGGGATAGGGGGTGCGCGTAGGGGTTGCGTAGCCAGTCTCAAGGGGGGTGTTCAGGGTATGTAGGGTGTTTTCTGGTGTCATACATGGCTCAAGTTGAGCTGAGAAGTGGACGAGTGTAAGCCCCTGCCGTGCAGATACACGACCGAGCATGCACCGCTTACGAGCCGTGAATCTTGATGACGTCCGAAGCGTAGGGGCTCTCACGGCAGGTCCCGGATGGGATAAGCGGAGTCATTTCATCTGCGGGGTGTGTAGTGGGATGACTTGAGGGGAAAGCGGGATGACTGAAGGGGTTGAGCAACGCATCAGCTTTGTTGAGGTTTGCCGCCGAGGATAGGACACACATAAACATATACGCGCCGACTTGAGTTGAAGTGCCACGAGAGCAGGACACAAAAGGAACGCATCGACGCGAGATGAAGACGTGAGGTGCCAAGGGAACATGACACAAAGCAGCGCATCAAGTTGAGAAAGAGGCGCGACAGAAGCTGGCCCTGCCTTCTTGGAGATCTTCTCATCAATCAGGAACTGCGCCACCGCCTTGCGCTGGTCGCCCTGGAGCTAGGGGCTTACACTCGTCCACCTTTCAGCTCAACTCAAGCCGTTTTGCTCACATTATCTGTGTCTCCCTTTCTAATAGACTGGGGTATTCTCATGCGCCCAACGTATCCCACAAAATGTGCTTGCGTTGAGCAGAATAGTGGACGAGGGTAAGCCCCTGCCTGGAGCTGGATGATCTGACCCAGGTTGGGGTCATCCACGATGGTGCCGCGCCGCAGGGCCGCCACACGCCGCACCCCTTCCACCTCAGCTTCGCTTCCACCTCAGCTTCAGCATCATCGACGTGTCAAGTGCGTTCCAAGGACAAGATAGTGGAGGAGAAAGCACCGACTGTAACTTGAGCATGATTCTAGTACCGTCGCCGGTATGAAACTGTCAATGGTTATGGGGCAATACCGCGGTATGACAGGTGCGACGGCTCGAGTTGAGGTGGAAAGGGAACCGGTGAGGTGAAGAGGCGAGCGGAGTGACGCGACCGTGGGGAGCGCTGCGGTGAAGAGGGGAGCGGCGAGGTGAAGAGGGGAGCGGAGTGACGCGGCCGTGCCGTTGCAGTTGAACTTCTTCTTGCACTCCTTCAGGATGATCTTCTTGTTGATCTTGGGGTTGATGCCCTGAGCGCACCGGCGCGCGGCGGGGGAGGCGGGTCGTGTCAGCGCCGGAACGGAGGAGTGCCATGGCGTTAGAGCACCGGTGTACTGTGTATCTGTGGCGGTGGAGTGCGCGCACTGTGGCGGGCTATTTAGGGTTGGTTGGCACAGAAGGTGGAGGAGCGTGTACAGGCTAGTGCAATGGTCTGTTAGGTCGGTGAGGTGAGGCACCAGAGTTGAAGCGGCAGGGCGGCGAAGTGCTCGGGTCACCTTTGCAACCTGCAGGGGCGGTGGGATACAGAGGGCGCGCGCTGTGGAGGAGGGGGGGCACTTCGCGTGTGTGTTGTTGCTTGCGGGGGGTGGCGAGATTTGCCAGATTCGGGACGGGGGCGGGGGCGCGTACCTGCAGCGTGGTGAGGCTCTTGCGGCCGTTGCGCTGCTGCACGCGGATGTGGATGTACCCGCTCTGCACGGAGTCCGCGGTTGTGTTAACAACCTCGGAATCGTCGCCGCCGTCCGCAAAGGAGAATGATGGTCCTGAAGCCACGAGGGGGAGGGAAGTGAAGAGAGTCAGTCAGCTACGAGGGATGCCGCGAGGGAAGCCACGAGAGGGAGGGGTCGAGAGTCCGCAATTCGCCGGTTGTTCCCGCCGTTCAGGGACGGCGAAACGCGCGCCCCATCCCCGAGCACGCCGCTGTATCCGCCGCTCAATGAAAAGGCTAGAGCACTGAAGAAGTACCCCGAGCCCTCCAGACGGCCGGTGACGCCGGCGATACCCGGAGCACCAGTGGTTACCGTACGTCGGGCGAGGAAACGAGCCATAGGAAAAAACAGCGGGACGAGCAAGACGGATCCCCCGAGAAAGAATAATCTCCCGGGAAGAGGGGCCGGAGAACGCACCGAGATCGTCGAGAGCCTCAGTCATAACACGAACGGGCGGGGGGTTGAGGAGTGAGGGGAACGGACGCGAGGGCTTTGCGGGGACTGGAGCCGCGCGGGGGTTGTGCCGGCCGGGGCGCGGGTGTTCGTAGAATCCCAGGTTTTGAGCTGCCGTGTGCCGACCGCCCGGTCTCGGTCGGAAATTGCTTCAATACCAAACTGGAGCCCGATTCACTCACCCCGCAGCAGGCGGGGAGCGCAGGTACCGCGAAGACACATTGAGGCGGCCACTAAACATGAATATTAATCAATCCTATCACAAAATAACTATGTTCACCAGCCCTCCTTGGTATCTTGAGCCTTCACCGCGCCGAGTGCCAGGATTTTGTCGTCCGCCTCGAACGCCATCTCCTTCTCCGCGCGCCCGGACGCCTGCGCGGTGCCGGTTCAAGTCAATGGGACGTGAGTCGATGTCTTGGTGGGTTGTGAGTCAATGTGTCCATGGGACGTGAGTCGCTATGTCGATGGGTTGTGAGTCAATGTGTTGATGGAACGCGAGTCAACGCGTGGAAGGGTCGGTGGGTTGTGCCGATGATGTGGAGGCGGACGCGCCGGTTCATGTGGACGGGTCGGTGGGTTGTGCCGATGACGTGGAGGCGGACGCGCCGGTTCATGTGGATGGGTGGGGATGGGCGTGTCACCTTGTAGAAGGCAAAGCGCTCCACGAGGTCGGCCTTCAAGTCGTGCTTGGGCGTCCAGCCCAGCAGCTCCAGCGCCTTGGCCGGGTACCAGGGGCTTACTCTCGTTCACTTTTCAGCTCAACTTAAGCGCCTTCGGTGTGACAGGGGGTGCAGCTAGGGGTTGTTTGAGGGGTATTTAAGGGGTGGTCGGGGTTATCAAGGGTGTTCAGGATGCGCTTTTGTGTCAAAACGGCTCAAATTGAGCTGAGAAGTGAGCGAGTGTAAGCCCGCGCCGGGTAGCTGTAGAAGTGGATGGGGCGGAAGGGGAAGGCCTTCTTCACGTCCACGCCCGCACCCTCCAGCACCGCGGCGGGGTCGTAGTGCACGATTTTGGCCTCCACGCAGGGGCTTACACTCGTCCACTTCTCAGCTTAACCTGAGCCCTGCCCCTCACAATAAAACACCCTACACACCCTAAGCACCCCCTTAACACGGGCTAGACAACCCCTGCGCGCACCCCCTATCCCACACCAAGCGCTCAAGTTGAGCTGCAAAGTGGACGAGTGTAAGCCCCTGCCTCCACGCCCGCCGCCGCCGCGCACAGCTGTGCCATGCCGTTGAGGGTGACCGCGCGGTTGGTGACGCAGTTGAACACCTGGCCCCCGGGGCTTACACTCGTTCACGTTAGAGCTCAATTTGAGCAACTCCAGGACACATTCATGAGTTAAGTTGGGTTATGAGGTGGACGTAAGAGCTCAAGTTGAGCTGAAATGAGAACGAGAACGAGTGTAAGCCCCTGCCTGGCCCGCCGCCGCCGGGTTGCCCACCGCCGCCGCGATCATCCCCGCCAGATCCCGCGCGCAGGGTCCTGCACCCTAGGGGGGTATAGTTTACTAAAATTTGGGGTATTCAAATTGGAGCTAGCGGTCGGTTGCAATTAAAGTAGGAGCGCTGCACCCTCGCCTCTTCCGTCAACGGCATCCCATGAAGCGGCGGGCTCGTGGCCAGAAGGGAAGAAGCGGCGAGTGTTGACACTTCGCAATTTTCCAGGGTACTTCAAATGGCGGTCGCCAATTCTTGAGAAATAGACGGTCGGTTCGACATATGGTACCATCGTATGGCAAATCTGGCGGTCTATTTACCTAAGGTCTCAAATTCGAGACGCGTTGACCGCCATTTGAGGTACCCTGGAAGACTGCGAAGGTCGTGCACCCTCGCCTCCACAGTCAATGCCATCCCATGACGTGGCGGGCTCTTGGCCAGAAGGGAAGAAGCGGCGAGTGTTGACAGGTGCGCAGTGAGCAAACAGTCAGAAAGCGAGCCCTGCCTCGGCGTGCGCCACGACGGACAGCTGGTCGCCGCTGCCGGGGATGGGCACCGGGCGCCCGCGCGCGATGCGGTCCATCATCACGGTCGCAAGTAAACAACATTGCCACGGGTAAACCTTGCTCGCCACGTTAAAGGATGTCATTTACTTTTATATACCCCCACATATATCTTAATAAGACCCTCACCCTCGCCCAAGAGGGGGGGAATACACCCATAAAGAACTGATAAATGATAAATGAGAGTCTGACATGATGCAGATGACGATGACGTGGCACCTGTGCGTCCTGTTCTGCATCCTACCAAAGAACCACTCCTCGCAGTCCTTGTTGGAGCCGTAGCCGGTGATGTACTGCGGGCGGAAGGCGCTCATGCCCCCGGCCAGGGTCTTACACTCTTACACTCGTCCACTTTTCGGCTCAACGTAAGCATATTTTGTGGGATACGTTGGGTGCATGATTTTCCCCCATTCTATTACACAGGGGAACACGGGCAGGTGTGACCAAAACGGCTTGGGTTGAGCGGAAAAGTGGACGAGTGTAAGTCCCTGCCCCCGGCCAGCGGCAGCGTCTTCAGGTGGGCCTCCACCACCGCGTGCCCCGCGCTCTCCCGCGTCTAGGGAGCAGTGCATCATGCTCACCGGATGACGCAGCGAGCATTACTTCCTATACGAATACGGCCTTCAACCCGACAAGAGCGTTTGGGTATGTCCGCTGGCTATGGCGGTTTGGGTTGGTTGATGCTTGCCATGTGAGCACCTCGGGGCTCGAACAACGTTAGACGGCGTTGCTTCAATGCTCGCCATGTGATTGTCTAGGGGATCCAAGAGCGTTAGATGGGGTTGGTTTCAATGCTCGCCATGTGAGTGCCCTTGGGTTCGATACACGTGAGTAAATGGCAGCACTGGAGCCCACCTTGACGGCGTCGCCCTCGAGGCAGGGGCTTACACTCGTTCACTTTTCAGCTTAACTTGAGCCGTGTCTGACACAAGAAAACACCCTACACACCCTACACACCCTAAACACCTCCTGAAAACCCCCTTTACACGGGCTGCACAACCTCTACGCGCACCCCCTATCCAATACAAAGCGCTCACGTTGAGCTGAAAAGTGGACGAGTGTAAGCCCCTGCTTCGAGGTGCGGCGGCGTGGGCGTGGGCTTGTACATGCCGGCGCTCGACACGAACAGAAACTGCTTCGCGCCCGCCCACACCCAGGGCCTCACACATATAGGCCGATTTCGGTATATCGCTTGGTGAAATGCCCATACAGAGTTGCGGGCAAAGCGTCAGCGCTCCGAGCGGAAATGCGGGCGCCAGGTGGAATGCCCATAGAGAGTTGCAGGCAAAGCGTGAGCGCTCGGTGTAAGAAGCGATATACCGAAGTCGGCCTGTTGCCCACCATGTAATCCACATGCATTTTGAACCCTAGTCTCTGGACGAAATGGCATCCTATGACGTGGCGAGAAATATCTGGCAGGCCCTGCCGCCATTGCGAAGTCGGCGACGGGTCCGACCGACGCCATGTCCTTGCCGTTGTTGTCCACCACCACGTTGTAGCGGCCCAAGTTAAATTTGAAAGCAAAATTTGAAAGCGTTTCATCATATTCAGCTTCAAGCGCTGAAACCATAGGCGCTTTCAACACGGGTTCTGATACTGACAACCTGCTCCGCCCTACCACGTCGAATGAGGACCCCGCCAGCTTGGTCGCCAGCTCATCGGGGTTGCCCCACACCGTGCTCACGCCCGCGGCGCTCAGCTCGCCCCACTTGTAGCGCCGCAAGTTGGAATAGGCCGATTTTGGTATATCGCTTCCTGCGCTGAGCGCTGACGCTTTGCCCGCAACTCTGTATGGGCATTCGACCTGGTGCCCGTTTTCCCACGCGGAGCGCTGACGCTTTGCCCGCAACTCTGTATGGGCGTTTCACCGAAGCGATACCGAAATCGGCCTGTTTGAAAGCAAATTTGCAGGCGGCTCATCATATTATAGTTTCAAGTGCTTGGTTCCAGGCGCTTTCAACGTGGAGTTGAAAGGGTCATCCTAGACCACCCTACCCAGTACGCGAACGGCGGCTTCGCCATTTTCTTCTCGTCCTCGGCGCCTACCGTGCAGATGGTGACGGCGTGCCCCGCCGCCCAGGGGCTTACACTCGTCCACTTTTCGGCTGAACGTAAGCGCTTTCTGTAGGATAGGGGGTGCATTAGGAGTTGTTCAGGGGTTCTTGAGGAGGTGTCAGGGGTCATCAGGGGGTATTTTGGGTGTATTCTGTGTCAGTAACGGGTCAGGTTGAGGTGAAAAGTGGAGGAGTGTAAGCGCCTGCCGCCGCCGCCAGCGTCTTGCACAGCCAGAACCCGATGTTGGCGTGCCCGCCGCCGCTCAGAGTCTTGCACTCCAGTATGAGAAAGTGCGTCAAACCACATATAGACTTAGCGAATTAGCTTGCCCAGTTCACCCGCTCGACCAATCACAGCTGTCCATTCGGACGACTTAGCACTCAACGTGACCAAGTCGCTAAGTGGTTTGACGCACTGTGTCATAGTTTCCACGTTGGTCGTTATACCTCAACTTGAGCATCTCCGAGCAACTGAAGACACGAAAGCCATCTGGTCAGAGCCATACCCTAGTTCTCTGCTAGCTTGCTCGTAGTATACCAGCGTATTAAAACCCGTGCACACTTGCCGCCTCCTCCTCCCTAGCACGGCCAACAGATACATTGGAATAGAGGTATTATCTTAGGATACGACGACTCTAGTTTACTGGTAGCTGAAAGGGAACACGTGCAAGGCCCTACCACCGTTAGTGTTGACGATGAGCACCTTCTGCGGCGCCGCGGCGGCGGCGGTGACCTGCAGCGCGGCGCGCGTGCGGCAGGGTCCAGTACCATCGCCTCGAGACGCGTCAGCGCCGATTGGCCCGGGTACCCGGAGTTTTGGGTGCAGGTGTAATCCGTTTACACGTGGGCATCGACCGCGGCGTGACAACGTCACATATCGCGTGTGCGCCGATGCGTGAAAATCCATCCGCTGGCCGATACATCACGGGAGCCAACACCGTACTAGAGCTAGTACCGGATGGCGAGACATCAACACATACTCTCTCGTCTCTGGAAAGTTAAAACTGCAGGAACCCGATTGTTTGGTTCTTCGGAGACCGAGACATCATCCCCACCCTGGCGACGCGCGCGTTGTTGCGGCCCACGGCGCGACGCGTGAGGCGAGCGGCCGTGGGGGCGCGGACGCACACGCTAGAGGCGGTCATGGTGGCGGCCATGGTCTCGTGTGACGCGCGCGATTCAACAATGACGAGCAATGGATAAGGGAGTTTTGCAGCCTCGCCATGAATTCAAGGATAATAAATGGGGCTTTTGTGGGCCTGTATTTCCAACACGGGCAATTTTGGTATCGCATCGACGGTCTACAAACCGTGAAATGGAGGCGTGCCGAGGGTGCCGACATGTGTTTGGGGGCCTCATTCGTACGGGTAAAAGAAAGGGGTGCGGGTGGGGGCGTGCGAGCCATGCCCATGCCGCATCTCGCCAGCGCCCAACCTCTGTGGGAGCGCCGCCTGACGGCCCATTTGCAGGGTGCACCCCGCGGGACCGGACCGTCCCCAAGGGCTGAGCAGGCCTCGGCCCGCACCCGCCTCCTCGCCTCCTCCTCGTCGTCGCTGCGCCCAGCACCTCTCGGCAGCATATGAAGAAACCCGCCACCTCCGACAAAAAGATTATTACAGAGGACCTCGGGACGCTCGCGAAGTCGCTGAAGGAGCGGGGCTATGCTGTGGCGCGCGGGGCACTGACGGAGACTGAGGTGGCGCAGCTGCGTGCCGCCGCCGCGGCGTGCGCGCCGGACCAGGCGTTGCGGGCGCAGTACAACCAGGCCTCGGACCCGCACCGCTACGAGTACATGCTCAAGCCCTACAGGCCGCCCGAGGGAATCCATCACGCGGTGAATGGGGCGAGCAAGAAGGGGCAGCGCGGAGGCGGCGGCAACGGCTGCGGCGGGGGAGGTGGAGGTGGCGGCGAAGGCGATGGAGGTGGCGGCGGCGGTGGCATGGAGGGTGACGGCCCCTTGTTCCCCGCCTCCGTTGTCGCGATGGCAGCGGCGTTGTGCCCCGACCTCATCCCGGACCAGTCCTTCGCCATCGTGAGCGAGGCGGGATCCGCGGACCAGCCGGAGCACACCGACTCGGTGCCCAACGAGGTAGGGCGGTGCAGGTTGACCCAATCAAACCCACCTTGAAAGCGTCGGGAACGAGGCGCTTGAAGCCAAAATATGATGAACCGCTTTCTAACGTTGCTTCCAGATTCAACTTGCGCCGCTACAACGAGGCCGAGATGGCGGCGGCGGAGTGGCAGCGCACGCGCACCTACCTTGGCAGGGCCTCTCACTACTCACACGAGTCCCCCCCCCACCTCAACCTGAGCCGCTGTGGCCTAACCCACTTAAGGCATTCCACGTCAACCTGAGCCACCGTGGCCTAAACCACTTGAGGCATTCCACGTCAACACCTGGAAGTTGCCCACGTCGCCCTCCGAAGGGAGCTCACACCAACCAACCTTACACCACCAGCACACACTCACAATATGACAGAGTGCGTGAAACCACTCAGACACCCAGTGAGACTCAGTGCTACGTCGTCCCGCTCGACCCATCAGAACGCTCCACTTGGACGACTTGGTACTACTTGTTGCTGCCTTCGAAGGTAAGTGGTTTCACGCACTTTGTCATAATGTCCACAACTCACGAGGTGGATGATGGCCCTGCCCACCGGTGTGCTGACCCCGCTGACCACCACTACCGCGCGGTGCGGCCAGACGGCAGGGGCTTACACTCGCTCACTTCAGAGCTCAACTTGAGGACCTTCGGGACACATCGCTCACCTGAGAGCTCAACTTGAGCACCCTCGGGACACATCAACGGGTTAATTTGGGTCATATGGGGGACAAAAATCAAGCTTAAGTTGAGCGGAAAGGGGCAAGGTAAGCTCAAGTTGAGCAGAAATGGGAACGAGTGTTAGCCCATGGCAGACGGCGGTGCGGCCGTGCTCGCACGTGGCGCCGCCGCACCTGCCGCCATTCAGCGACGCGGAGGACCGGCAGGGGCTTACACTCGTTCCCATTTCAGCTCAACGTAAGCACATTCTGTTCGATACGTTGGGTGCATGATTTTCACCGAGTCTATTAGACAGGGGAACACGTGGAGGTGTGACCAAAACGGCTTAGGTTGAACTGAAAAGTGGACGAGTGTAAGCCCCTGAGGACCGGGTGTCCATGCGACCGGGCGACCTGCTGCTGCTGGACGGTCGGACGCTGCACCGCGGGCGGGGCCTTGACGCTCTTCGCGAGTCCCCTATCCCTGTGTAGCTCCCAATGATTTCGATGCTTAAACCCAGTCTCCGCTTCCGGGGAAGGAGGGTCTGAAGGCCCTCATATGATTGGGCGAGAGGATACCAGTACGCTCTCGACCAATCATATGAGGGCCTGTAGCCCCTCCTTTTCTGAAAACGGAGACTGGATTTAACAAAAATGCAATGAACCCCCTTCTCCTTCCCTTCTCTCATTCTCAGCTCAGCGGGATAGCCGTTTCGTTTCTGAGCCCACCGGAGTCACCACTGCTCGATAACTCATACCACCTGCAAAGTTGCTATCAAAGTTACGCTACGTTGGGAAGGAGCGCACGACCGTGAGCGACGGCTGGCCAACAACAGCCGGTTGTCGTCGTCGTCGGGCGCGGGCGGAGGAGGGGGAAGAGGGGGAGGGGGAGGAGGAGGGGAAGGAGGAGGAGGAGGGGAAGGAGGAGAAGGGGGCGGGGGAGGCGAGAGCGGGGGCGGGGGCGTTGGAGGTGACGCGGCAGCGCATCGCCTGATGTGCTTCTGCACCTTCAAGCGGCCGGGCATCACCGACGGCAACAGCGCCGCGTACGGTGAGGACGAGGACGAGAACGAAGGGGAACCCACACGGCAGGCGAAGCCTCCGACGACAAATAAGAAGCGGCGGCGGCGGCAACGGCCAGGCGACGCGGGAGCGGGGGAGGGGGAGGGTGCCCCGGCCCCGCTGGGCGACGGCGTCATTGGCACGCGCGAGCTAAAAGCGGCGAGGGTGCGGCGGCGGCGGGCGGCGGATAGTGCGGTGGCGCGGGGGGAACCCGGACACCGCGACGACGTTCTTGTCATCGCGCGGCGCAAGAAAGCCACATCGCGGGGGTAGGAGGTAGTCTTGTAGGCGTTTGTTTTCGTTAGGTTCACTGCGTTTCCCTAGCTAGCGTTCTAATGGAACAAATATGCGGCACGCGGACCACGATCCCGCGGCGATTTACTTAGCGGCGGCGGCGAATTAAGGGTAGCTCTAGCTCTACATCGGCTAGCCCTTGCTCAATGAACTGCCTGATGCCTTGCTTCTTGAGCTCCAGGAAGCTGGCGCGGTGGAAGGCGTCAACCGCCGCCTCATCGTTCGTCAGGTTGTCGCCGATCACCAGGCGGTAGCGCCACCTTCAGCTACAGCTTGTCATGCTGCTTCATCTTCGCCTCCGCCCTTGCAATCGACACCTCACAAGTTACACAGTCTCCACGTTGCCCTACCGCAGCGCAACGCCCACATCCGCTCCTCCCCCGGCATGTGCCGTGCCGCGCATGTCCCGCCGTAACATAGGTATCGGTCCAATTACAAAGAATGGGCGGCGCCCTCCCGCGCGCGTGGAGTGCACGAACTGGCGGACAGTGTTGCCTGACAAGTGACAATCCTTATTTCGTGCCAACCGGACGGCCGTTTTTAGCGTTTATTTCGGCACCAAAAAATGAAAGCAACGACACCACAAGATTGACCACTCGACCGGGAAGAAACGGAAAGGGGTTCGAGCACGAGTACTGGTAGCTCTACCAGCGTGCGTGCTTCACAAAGACAAGCGAGTGCACAGACATAGACACCCTGATCTGTGTGCTGTCACGGCGGACCGTTTCGCGTTTGGCGTATCGCCGTTTCTGTTGGGTCGGGCGCGCGTCGCGCTAAAGAATTTGCGTGGCGGACAGGACAGCGGGTCGACCGGCCAGCACTGATGGAGGTTTTATGGTTTTTAGGTTTTTTAGGGTTCATCTCAGTCACTCAGTCACTCAGTCACTTAGTCACTCAGTGAGTGTACGAGTATCGGACAGAACCCGTTTACAGGTGGAACTATTTATTTCCGTAAATACACCGTTTACGAGGGGTTTTTGGGCGAAAATACCCGTTTACGAGAGTTGCGCCGCAGGCTTGATTTTGGGCAATTTTGGGCAATTTTGGGCTTTTCGGGGCTGTTTTTGCATAAATACGCCGTTTACACGGGTTTTTTAGCCCTTATAAATTTTCTTTTACAGTCACTATTTCCTGTAAACGGGTTCTGTCCGATACTCGTACACTCATCACTCAGGCGTCAGGGTTCAGGGTTCAGGGTTCAGGGTTGAGCGCTCGAGCGTTCAGGGCAGGTTTGGGTTTACGGTTATTTCGGTTGATGGGTGACGGATATCCCAGTTGCTTTTCCGCCGCCGCCGTGTGGCCGCGCCCACACAATCCGAGCGCGCGGTTGCCGCCTCGGCATACGCACCTGTGCGGCACGTGATACACGCCGCCGCACCGCCCTCCGCCGCCGCCGACCGCTCGCTCTGGATCCGGTGCGCCTGCACCTCATCGCGGTACTAACCCGTAACGAACAGCAATTTGCTTCCGAGATATTTAGCGACGCACGGTGGCACCGGGTGGCACTCGGGCGGCCTGAATCTCCACCTGACCCAAGCGCCGCGTCCCTGCCTTCGGTCGCCAACGCCCCCACGTCTGACCTACCAACCATGTTTGCTTTCAGCGTTGGGGTCGTGGGCCGCGTACACCAGTAGTAGATATTTTCAACTTATCCATCGGAGCAGTGAGGTGCTTGGTGCTTGGAGGTCCGACTCAATGGGTGCTGGTGCTTACTCGTACCTTTTCTTTCCTCCGCCGGTATTGCAGTGGTGAGGGTGGTGACGGGGTGAGAGATGCACGCGGCAGTGCGAACAGCGTCGTCCGTGCTGCGCGGCGGCGGCGGCGGCGGCGGTGGCGCGCGCGGCGGGCTCTTGGACCTGCGCGATGCCGCCACCGCCGCGAGCTCGCGCGCGTTATCCAGCGCCAAGGAGGCCATCGCCAACACCGCCGCAGAGGCGCCCGGCGTCAGCGGCCGCGACACCCGCAGTGCCAGCGATTGCCATCATGTGCGCGGCACCGCAGTCGAGGACAAACCCGCCAGTAAGGAGCGCGCGGCCGCGGTCGCCGCGGTGGAAGCCGTCATTGAGTCGCGCGCGGCGAAGCACGCGGTGGCGGCCGCACTGCAGCCCGAAGTAAGGCCTGGCAGATAACGCTCGCCGCGTCTCAGGGGTCGTCTTAGGGTAACTAAAAAAACAATGGTTTGAGACGCGCGTCGATGACGTGGCGTGCAGTATTTGCGTGTCCCTGGCTCCCGGTGGGCGCGCCCCCGCACGGCCAGGACCACCTGGTAGGGCCCCAGCGGGTTGGTATCGCTCGCCACGTCATAGGACGCCATCTTTGCTGGTCCACGCCATAGGCTGCCATCTTTGCTTATCCGCGCGGGGGGCGGAACTGCACGTTTGGTGGCTGGGGCGGGGGCCGGTCAGGCCAACCCCCTCGATGCCTGAATGAACACACCCTCGATTGTAGCGCGATTCAAGCTGCCATAAGCCATTGTGAACCGGCACGACACCCCTCGCCCGTACAAAACGATCAAGGTGCAGTTAGCCCCCCTTCTCGGAGCGTGGAGCAGCATAGGTGCATAGGTGTAACGCAGGACACAATATCCACCCGGCCCTGGCCCGTGACGTACCTGGAACGCCACGCCGCGCGCCTGGCCAACGGGCAAATTGCATGGTCCGGCTATCAGAACCAGAGGGTCGAGCTCATGGGCGAGCGGGAGGCGGGGCTGCCACCCTCGGCTGCCACCTGTCCTCCACCGCACACTGTACCGCTGCTCGCCAATAGCCCGATTTCGGTTTATCGCTTCCCGCGCCGAGCGCTGACGCTTTGCCCGCAACTCTGTATGGGCATTCAACCTGGCGCCCGCTTTCCCGCGCGGAGCGCTGACGCATTGCCCGCAACTCTGTATGGGCATTTCACCCGGGCGATATACCGAAATCGGCCTATTCAAAGTACATCCACGGGAGCGACCTGAGCCCGGAGCCCCGAGCCAGGCATACACAGGTACAGGGTGAGCAAACAGTGAGCGTGTGTGTGTCCTTGGCTCCCGGCGCGCGCGGCGCGGCACGCGGCGGACGATGCGGCGGAGGCGGCGGACCCCAGCATACAGGGTACGGTCTCTCAACGCCAGCCGTGTGCAGCTCAAGTCCCCGCAGCTTTCTAATATCAAGGGGGTCACAACGGCCGTTCAGATTAAGCTGCCCGAGGAAGATGCTTGAAACGGTTTCAAGTTGAGATGGCGCGTGACGGCGCTTTGAAGTGAGCGGCGGTAGGGGCGGGTGTGTATGGGGCCCTGCGGCGCGGCATCCGCGTGGTACTGGCGGGGTTGGTAGGGCGGTACAGGTTGACCCTATCAAACCCACATTGAAACCGCTTGGAACTAAGCGCTTGAAACTGGATTATGATGAGCCGCTTTCAAACTTTGCTTTCAAATCCAACTTGCGCCGCTACAGGTTGGGGCCCAGGAAACAACAGCTGTTGGACCCGTACGTCTTCGTCCCCGACAGCGGCCAAGACCCCGATAAGATTCGGTTGGGTCCAGCCAACATTTGCTCAAAAAATCGTTCCACACATTTGCTCAGCCTCGTTTCTCGAGTCAGATGGCACCCGCCTGACGTGTTGAGGGCATGGTCTGTTGGGCCCTGGTGGCGGCGAGCTGGAGGAGCGGCAGCGTGATGCAGAGAACAGGGCCGTGGACAACCAGGTGCGTGCCTGTTTGCCCCTAATGTATGACAGTGCGTGAAACCACTTAGACACTTAGAAACAAGTAGTACTAAGTCGTCCAGATGGAGCGTTCTGATTGGTCGAGCGGGCTCTAAGTCAGACTAAGTAGCACTGAGTCTGACTAAGTGTCTAAGTGGTTTGGCGCACTTTGTCATACTGGTGTACCCTCACACCTCCACACCCGCCGAGGAATATATGCCCGTAGTGTACCGGGTACCCTGACACCCCCCGCGCCCAGCCCGCCCCTAGTGTACCGGGTACCCTGACATCCCCCGCGCCCAGCCCGCCGCTAGTGTACCGGGTACCCTGACACCCCCCGCGCCCAACCCGCCCCTAGTGTACCGGGTACCCTGACACCCCCCGCGCCCAGCCCGCCGCTAGTGTACCGGGTACCCTGACACCCCCCGCGCCCAGCACGCCGCTCACCGTCCGCCCGCACCCCACCCCGCACCCGCCATAAACCCTAAACCCTAAACCCTAAATCCGAAACCCTAAATCCTGAAACCTAAACTCTGCACCCTATATTATAAATTCTAAACCCTAAACCCTAAACCCACAGGTGAAGCGATACAAAGAGGAAATCGAGGCGCAGGCGGCACGCGGCGACGGCGCCTCCACCCCCCTCGGTGGGGCGCTGCAGCTTGACCCTATCAAACCCACGTTCAAAGCGCCTGGAACTAGACTCTAAGCGCTTGAATCTAAAATATGACGAACCGCTTTCAGACTTTGCTTTCAATTTGAAGTTGCGGCGCTACAGCTCGGGCGCCGCCTGCTCCAGGGCTTTTACCAACCGCTGACCAACGCCATCCTGGCCGAGCAGGAGGCTGTTAGGCAGGGGCTCACACTCGTTCACTTTTCAGCTCAACTTGAGCCGTGTCTGAAACGATAAAACACTCTACACACCCTAAACACCCCATAATACCCCCTCAACACGGGCTACACAACCCCTACGCGCCCACCCTATCCCATAGAAAGCGCTCAAGTTGAGCTGAAAAGTGGAGGAGTGTAAGCCTCTGCCGTCAGATCCAAAGATCATGCCAAAGACCGGCGCCAGTACGGCCCCTTCCTGCTCCTGCTCACCGCTGAAAAGCTGGCAGTCATGACGATGCACACTATGATCAGCCTCATCATCAAGGTAGGGCGGTGCGGGTTGACCCTGCGAAACCCAAGTTGAAACCGCCTGGAACCAAGCGCTTGAACCTAAATTATGATGAACTGCTTTCAGATGTTGCTTTCAAATTCAACTTGCGCCGCTGAACCAAGGGGGAGAAATCCTCCACGTCCTTGGATGAGCCCTTCGTTGGGTTGGGCCGCGCAGATGGTGCAGTGCTCGCCTCGTCATAGGATGCCATTTCACTCAAGGATCGAGGGTTGAATACGCGTTGGATGATGCGGCGGGCAATATGTGCTCGGCACTACCGCGGGGGTTGTGAAGTTTGTGACCGCGGTGAGTAGACTGGGTGAAGCGGTGCAAGCTGAGGTGGGTGCCCTCCTCTGGAGTAGACCCTAAGCCCTAAACCCTGAACCCTAAACCCTGTACCCTAAACCCTAAACCGGGGCACACTCGGCGCCTCCTCCTGCTTGGCCTTACACCAGTTCGCACTTAGTGTACCCGTGCACACTCGCCGCCTCCCCATCGGACCTCCCCCCGCCTCATTCCAACCAACCCCGCACCGCCCCCCTCACCGCCACCAACCCCCCTCACACCCCGTCACCACCCCCCTAACATCCCATCACCACCCCCTCACACCCCATCTCCACACCCCTCACACCCCGTCACCACCCCCCTCACACCCCGTCACCACCCCCCTCACACCACGTCACCACCCCCCTCACACCCCATCACCACCCCCCTCACACCCCAACACCCCCCCCCCCCACCCCCCGCACCCCCCCCCCCACACAAACCCACCACACCCCCCACCACCAAACCCACCCCCCCCCCCCACCCGCCCGGCCCCCCCCCCCCCCCCCCCCCCC
>Ga0307489_10000485_pt1 | contig 24140 bp, 18 predicted proteins | sample SB12metaG_FD_202247 | JGI IMG/M metagenome (GOLD analysis project Ga0307489, IMG submission 202247) | Sea-ice brine microbial communities from Beaufort Sea near Barrow, Alaska, United States - SB 1.2 | ecosystem: Environmental > Aquatic > Marine > Coastal | place: USA: Alaska | collected... | reverse complement strand
AATATATTTGCTCTCCATAAAAACGCAGCCTCTTTTATATTTATCAATCTAAAAACAGCTACAATAATAATTGCGGCTAAAATTGTTTTGGGCAAATGATAAAACAAGGGCGTTAAAAACAATAAGGTTAAGACCACAATACAGACAGAAACTAAAGCAGACATCCCTGTTTTACCACCAGATTCTTGGTTGATAGCAGATCTTGAAAAACTTGATGTGGAAGGATAAGCTTTAAAAAAGGATCCTACCATATTACTCAATCCCAAGGCAATGAGTTCTTGATTTGCTCTTACTTTGTAATGATCTTGTTTTGCTTCTAAGGTTTTTCCAATTGAAATTGTTTCTAGATATCCTACCATAACCAGCGTTAAAGCAATAGGGATTAATTCTCTAATTTGCGCAATATCTAATTCAGGAAATGAAAAAGAAGGCAAGCCAGAAGGAATCTCTTTAACAATAGAAACATCGTTCAATTGCCCTCCAAAATACCGAATCACCACGACACCTAGCACAATAACAATCAACGCATTTGGAATTTTATTATTTATTTTTCTAAGCGTAATAATCAATAGAACAGCTATTAAACCAATAAGGGTGGTGTGCAAGTTATAGGTGTCTATTTTAGCAAAAAAATCTTTAGCCACCGTTTGAATTTGATCGCTTTGTACAAAGTTAACTCCAAGTAGATTTCTCAATTGATTCACCCCAATAATGAATGCTACGGAGGAAGTAAATCCAGTAATTACAGGTTTTGAAAGAAAATTAACAATAAACCCCAATCTAAGAACACCCATTAAAAATTGAATACATCCCACCATAAAAGCGAGTAAAATGGCAATTAAAATATAACTTTCAGAGCCCGATAACGCTAAAGTAGAGACACCTGTTGCCACAATCAAAGAATCCATGGCAACGGGTCCAATAGCCACTTGCCTAGAGGAACCAAAAATGGCATACATTACTTGTGGAACCAGAGCACAATACAAGCCATAAATAGGGGGTAATCCAGCAATCAATGCGTAAGCAATTCCTTGCGGAATTAAAATAATTGCCACAGTGATTCCCGCAATAAAATCGCCTCGAAAAAGTGATTTATTGTAATTGGGCAGCCATTCTAAAATAGGTATGAGCTTTTTAATATTCATTTAAAACAATTCGTTTTGATTTTTTTCTTTTGTTCTTCCCAAATGTTTGTAGGCTAAGGCTGTTACCTCTCTACCCCTGGGAGTTCGCATAATAAACCCTTGCTGAATTAAAAAGGGTTCATACACTTCTTCAATGGTTTCTGTATTTTCACTAACGGCGGTTGCTATAGTACTTAAGCCCACTGGGCCTCCTTTAAATTTGTCAATAATAGTGATTAAAATTTTATTGTCCATTTCATCCAAACCATGCGCATCTACATTTAATGCTTTTAAAGCAAATTTAGCAATTTCTATAGTAATGCTTCCCGTTCCTTTTATTTGTGCAAAATCTCTTACTCTGCGAAGCAACGCATTTGCAATTCTTGGTGTTCCTCTGCTTCGTCCGGCAATTTCAATGGCAGCTTCCATAGAGATAGGAACCTTCAAAATAGTGGCACTCCGTTGAATAATGGTTGTTAATAAATCGGTTTTGTAATACTGTAGTCTACTATTAATTCCAAAACGAGCTCGCATAGGAGCCGTTAATAATCCCGAACGGGTGGTTGCCCCAATTAAGGTAAAAGGTTCTAGATTAATTTGAACGGTACGTGCATTCGGACCCGATTCAATCATGATATCGATTTTATAATCTTCCATCGCAGAATACAGATACTCCTCTACAATAGGGCTCAATCGATGAATTTCATCAATAAACAACACATCTCTCTCCTCTAAGTTGGTTAATAAACCTGCCAAATCTCCTGGTTTGTCTAATACGGGACCAGACGTTACTTTGATACCCACTTCTAATTCATTGGCTAGAATATGTGCTAAGGTTGTTTTTCCTAATCCTGGAGGACCATGAAATAACGTATGATCTAAAGCTTCTCCTCTTAGATTTGCGGCTTCAACAAAGATCTTAAGATTGTCAATTGCTTGTTCTTGACCTGTAAAATCGTCAAAGGAAAGTGGACGTAATTTTTTTTCAACCTCTAATTCTTCATTAGACAGATTTATATTTTCGGGATTAAGGTGTTCATTCATAAAACAAAGATAATGGAATTTGAAATAGATTGATGTACGTTTTGTTACACAACAAAAAACCTTTTCATTTCTGAAAAGGTTTTTTGTTTATTTTATATAGCTATCACTGTTAAGATGATTCTTCACCTTCTAACAAAGGAGTATCTTGGGAAACCCAGTCTTTTCCATGCAAATAATCGCTATCATCATCTTCTGCATCTACCCTTTTACTGTAATCATAAGGCCATCTGTGAACTTCTGGAATTTTACCAGGCCAGTTTCCGTGTATATGTTCTACAGGAGTGGTCCATTCTAAAGTATTCGAATTCCATGGGTTCTGAGTTGCCTTTTGACCTCTATACATAGAGATAAAGAAGTTCGCAAAAAAGAAAATTTGTGCGATTCCACCAACAATAGCAAATACGGTAATCACCACATTAATATTGGCTAAATCATCAAACATTGGAAAGGCCGTGTTGGTATAATACCTGCGTGGCAATCCTGCCAATCCGATAAAGTGCATTGGAAAAAACACCCCATAAGAACAAATGATGGTAATCCAGAAATGCCAATACCCTAATGTTTTGTTCATCATTCTACCATACATCTTAGGAAACCAATGATAAATACCGGCATACATTCCAAAGATGGCAGACACGCCCATCACTAAATGGAAATGTGCAACCACGAAGTACGTATCGTGAATATTGATATCTAAGGCAGAATCTCCTAAAACCAGTCCTGTTAAACCTCCTGTTACGAAGGTAGAAACTAATCCAATCGAAAACAACATGGCGGGATTTAATTGCAGATTTCCTTTCCAAAGCGTAGTTACATAATTAAATGCTTTTACTGCCGATGGAATTGCAATTAGTAAAGTTGTAAAGGTAAATACAGAGCCTAGAAAAGGATTCATTCCTGTAATAAACATATGATGTCCCCAAACTACGGTTGATAAAAATGCTATGGCTAAGATAGAACCAATCATGGCACGATAGCCAAAAATTGGTTTTCTTGAATGTGTTGATATAATTTCTGAGGTAATTCCCAAAGCGGGTAATAAAACAATATATACCTCTGGGTGTCCTAAGAACCAAAATAGATGCTCAAATAAAACAGGAGAGCCTCCTTGATAATGTAAAACTTCTCCACTGATAAAGATATCGGACAAGAAAAACGAGGTACCAAAACTTCTATCAAAAATCAACAATAAAGCTGCCGATAATAAAACAGGAAATGAAACAACTCCAATAATTGCCGTTACAAAAAATGCCCACATGGTTAGTGGCAATCTTGTCATTTTCATTCCTTTTGTTCGTAAGTTTAATACCGTTACGATGTAATTTAAAGCTCCAATTAAAGACGATGCCACAAAAATTGCCATTGACGTTAACCATAAAGTCATTCCTAAGCCCGATCCTGGAATCGCTTGCGGCAATGCACTTAAAGGCGGATAGATGGTCCAGCCTGCAGAAGCGGGTCCGGTTTCAATAAATAATGAAAAGACCATGATCACACTTGAGATAAAGAATAACCAATAAGACACCATATTTAGAAACCCAGAAGCCATGTCTCTTGCTCCAATTTGCAAGGGTATTAATAGGTTAGAAAAGGTTCCACTTAATCCTGCGGTTAAGACAAAGAAAACCATAATTGTACCATGAATGGTAACCAATGCCAAATACATATCTGGAGCCATAACACCATCTGTTTGATGGTCGCCTAAAAAAGCCTCGATAATTGTAAAAGATTTTTCTGGCCATGCTAATTGCAATCTAAAAAGCATCGAGATAAAAAGTGCAATGGCTCCCATAATCATACCAGTTATTAAAAACTGCTTGGAAATCATTTTATGATCTTGGGTAAAAACGTATTTGGTTACAAATGTTTCTTTATGATGATGATCTGACATAATCTGTATAATTTGTAGTCTTTCTTTGGGTTTATTTATTCTTTAATTACTTCTGATAAAGTAGGCTGCTCGGCCAACCATTTTGTGAACACTGCTTCTTCTTCCACAATGATTTTCATTTGCATACTATAATGAGAGGCTCCACAAATTTTATTACATAATAAAATAAAATCAAATTCGTATAATTCTTCTCCTTTTGATCCTCTAATATCATTAATTCCCTCCACTTTCTTCATCACTTCTGGTTGCAATCTCATTTCCTCTGTAGTGAATTTTGGGGTAAACCCAAATTGAGTAACCATTCCAGGTACACAATTCATCTGTGCTCTAAAATGTGGCATATAAGCAGAGTGCAGCACGTCTTGAGAACGAAACTTAAACAAAATCTTTCTACCTTTAGGTAAATGGATTTCTGTTACTTGTTTGTCATCAACTGCATTTTTATCGGACATATCTACCCCCATGGAATTAATTCCTTTAATAAAATTAACATTCCCTAGACCTAAGGTGTTATCTGCGCCTGCATATCGTGCTTTCCAGTTAAATTGTTGAGAATATACTTCAATTACAATTGCATCCTCATCGCTTACATCCATAATATTATTCCACTGCCATAAGCCATAACCAATTAAAAACACCAATACCACCGCTGGTACTATAGTCCAAATTAACTCTAGTAAATGACTATCTGCATAAAATTTTGCCTTTTTATCTTTTCTTCCTCTGTATTTAAAAGTGAAATAAAAGATAACAAATTGCATTAGAAACTGAACAATACCAATTAACCAAAACGTAATATTGAATAGATTGTCATCGTGTTCTCCTTCTATAGAGGCAGATTCTGGCAACATCACTACGTTTAGAGCAATTAAGCAATAAATCATAATTGCGTACAGAAACACTAAAAAGAACAGAAAATATTTTCCTTGTTTGTCATTATCTTCATCAGTAGCAATGACTCCTCGAAAGTTCATAATTCTGGTTATTTGCCAAAAACTTACCCCGATTGCAACAGCTATAAAAATATAAAATAGTGCTAACATATAATTTTATCTTAATTTATTGAAATTCTTACTAATGATGGTTTTCTTCTTCTCCGCGATGCTCAATATTGTAATAATGAAAATGCTCACTTTCTTTCAAAAATGGATTTCCAATAGCCACAGGATTTACTTTTGCAAAAGCGCTAAAAACAGTATATATGAATAACCCTAAAAAGAATAACACAGAGGCAATCTCTGGTATACCAATAAACCATTGCGCTCCAACCGTTGCTGGCATGATCATGATATACACATCGATATAATGGCCTCCTAGAATTACAATACCCCCAAGAAAGACAAACCAAGGAATACTTTTAAAGTCACTATTAATTAATAACAATATTGGAAACACAAAATTCATGACCACCATTCCTAAAAACGGCAACTTATATTCATTAAATCTCATCACAAAATAGGTGGTTTCTTCTGGGATGTTTGCATACCAGATTAACATAAATTGTGCAAACCATAAATAGGTCCAGAATACCGAAAACCCGAACATAAACTTTGCTAAATCGTGAATATGACTATCATTTACAGCGGGTAAAAAACCCTTTGAACGCAAATAAATAGTAACAAAAGTAATCACTGTTAAGGCGCTTACTAGCAAGGTAGCTAAGACATACCACCCAAATAATGTTGAAAACCAATGTGGGTCTAGAGACATAATCCAATCCCAAGACATCATAGATTCTGTAAACATAAACAACAATAGGAATACTACAGAAACATTAAAACTTTTCTTATATGTTTTTTTATCTCTTAACTCATCTTCTTTCAATGAATTCTTTCTAATAAAAGCTCTGTATAAGTTCCAGATTGTTAAATAAACAAGTCCTCTAATTAACCAACTTGGTATATTTAACCACCAAGATTTACCAGCAATAATAGGATCGTAATTGGCACTTGTAGGGTCTAAAGTTCCTTCTGCCATCCATGGAAATAAATGATTGAAGTGAAATGCCGATAGAATTAGAATTACTGCCATAATAATTGAAACTGGCAATAAGTTGGCCGTAATTGCTTCCATCACTCTAAACAAAACAATAGACCAGCCTGCTTGAGACACTCTTTGAATTGCATAGAACGCTAACACCAATAAGGTGATTCCTAAAAAGAAAAACAAGGCTACATAAAACGCCGCCCAAGGTCTATTTTGCAATTGATGAAAAACGTGTTCTGCATGCGCATCATCGTGAGACGCCGTCTCATGATTTTTGCTGGTGTCCTCATGCAATATATCCTTTTTATGAGATTTCTCTGCATGTAGCTTATTGTCTGATTCGCTCGCATGATTTTCAACGGTATCCTTATGTAATAGAATCTCTTCATGAGATTTCTCTGCATCCACATCGCTATGCGTTTCTTTTACGTTTGCATGACTTTCACCATGTTCATCACTGCTAGACATCATTACTTTAGCCTCTTCAATAGTGCTTGGCGCTGTAAAAAATCCATAACCAATACCCAAAACACCAATAATCATTAGTGCGATTGAAATTGTTTTTAATTTACCTGTAAATTGATACATATCTTTCGTATTCTACCTTTTTATGAGCTATTTTAACAAATCTGAACGTAATTTCTCTACGTAACTTATAATCTGCCAACGTTCTTTCCTTGTTAACTGAGATGAATGAGACCCCATTAAGCCTTTACCATACATAATTACATGATAAATACTTCCTTCCGTGATATCTCTATCTTTATAATTTGGAATTCCATTGAATTTATCTCTTTGCGATAAAACGCCATTTCCATCTCCTTTGGCACCGTGACAAGAGATACAATAGATGTTATACATCTTTTTTCCGTTGTCTTTATTCTTTTCTGTTAACTCTAGAGGAGATTTTAATGTGCTTTTTGCTGCTTCATACCCGTCGTTTGTATTTGGATATTCGTAAGGAACATTTCCCCTCGCAATACTTCGGGCTGCAGGTTTTAAATCTGCTCTGTTGTTATTTGTTGTCAATCCTTTGTCTCCATCTGCATCATAAGGAACAGATTCGTACATGTCTGGCATATATTGCGATTGTCTTGTTCTTTTATCACAAGAAGTGATACTCGCAACAACCAATAAAGCAACTACTATTTTACTAAAATTTTTCATCATTTTAATTTAATGCTTATCAACTACATTAATTTCTACTGCTCCAGTGTCAGTTAATAATGCCTTTAATTCTTCTTCATTATTGTGAAGTGGAATTTCCATTAAAAAGTGATCATCTGTTGTTCTTGGGTCTGGATTTTCTGCTTCTTTAAACGGCCATATTCTACTTCTCATATAAAATGTAATTACCATTAAATGCGCTGCAAAAAACACGGTTAATTCAAACAAAATAGGAACAAATGCCGGCATATTTTCAAACCAACTAAAACTTGGCTTCCCTCCAATATCCATAGGCCAATCTACGATCATCATATAATTGGTCATCCAGATAGCAAAAGACAAGCCCAGAACACCAAACATAAAAGAGGTAATGGCAATTCTTGTTGGGGCCAGCCCCATCGCTTTGTCTAGACCATGGACAGGAAAAGGACAAAATACTTCTTCGATATGATGGTTGGCCTCTTTTACTTGCTTTACCGCACTTAAAAGAACTTCATCATCATTATAAAACGCATGTATAACTTTATTACTCATGATCTTAATATCTTAATTTATCTGATTTATCTTCCTTTGGTAGTTCACCATCTCTCTTTAATTTGTAAAACTGTCCTGATGATTTCAAAATAGTTTTCACTTCCGCTTGAGCAATCACAGGGAACGTTCTAGCATATAATAAAAATAGCACAAAGAAAAACCCAATGGTTCCTATAAAGATTCCAACATCTACAAAGGTTGGTTCAAAACGCCACCAAGTAGAAGGTAAATGTCCTTTACTTAGTACAATGGCAATAATATCAAAACGTTCAAACCACATTCCAATATTAATTGCAATAGAAATTAAAAAAGACCAAATAAAACTTGTTCTTACTTTTTTAAACCATAACAATTGTGGAATCGCAATGTTGAACAATATTAAAGACCAAAATGCCCAATAATAAGGTCCTGTTGCAGCACCCACCGACATATAGGTGTAATTCTCGTAAGGAGAACCGGTATACCAAGCGATAAAAAATTCGGAGGCGTAAGCAACGGCTACAATTCCACCCGTTAAGATGATTACCATGTTCATATATTCTACGTGCAAACGCGTAATATAATCTTCCATATTGGTTACCTTTCTCATGATTCCTAACAAGGTTTGCACCATCGCAAATCCAGAAAAGATTGCTCCAGCCACAAAGTAAGGAGGGAAAATTGTTGAGTGCCATCCTGGGTTTATAGAAGTAGCAAAGTCCATTGATACAATGGTGTGTACAGAAAGCACTAAAGGAGTTGCCAAACCAGCTAACACCAATGATACTTCTTCAAAACGTTGCCAATCTTTTGCTCTACCAGACCATCCAAATGATAATAAAGAATATATTTTTTTCTGAAAAGGTTTTACGGCTCTATCTCGAATCATTGCAAAATCTGGCAATAAACCTGTCCACCAGAAAACTAGTGAAACCGATAAATAGGTAGAAATGGCAAAAACATCCCATAGTAATGGTGAATTAAAATTGACCCATAACGATCCAAATTGGTTTGGAATTGGTAATACCCAATACGCATTCCAAGGTCTTCCCATGTGAATAATAGGAAACAAACCAGCCTGAAAAACAGCGAAAATGGTCATTGCTTCTGCAGAACGGTTAATCGCCATTCTCCATTTTTGACGGAACAACAACAATACTGCAGAGATTAGCGTCCCTGCATGACCAATACCAACCCACCAAACAAAGTTTGTAATATCCCAGGCCCAGCCAATATTTTTGTTTAGGCCCCAAACACCAATTCCAGTTCCAACGGTATAAAAGATACAACCAAATCCCCAAAGCATTGCTGCTAAAGAAATATAAAAGGCTATATACCAATTTCGATTTGCTTTTCCTTCAATTGGTCTTGCAATATCTTCTGTAATATCGTGATAACTTTTGTTACCTAAAATTAAAGGTTCCCTTATGGGTGCTTCGTAATGAGACATGCTTTTATATCTTAAATTTTAATTAGGCTTCATTTGTATTTCTAACTTTCACTTGATACACTACATTCGGCTTTGTTTGTAGATAATCTAATACGTGATACGCTCTTTTGTCTTCTACTAATTGTACGACCTCGTCTTCTGGGTTATTTAAATCTCCAAAAGCCAATGCTCCTGAAGAACATGCGTTTGTACAAGCGGTTGAAAATTCTCCTACATCCACTTTTCTTCCTTCTCTTTTAGCAGTTAAAATGGTTGCTTGTGTCATTTGAATACACATAGAACACTTTTCCATAACTCCTCTAGAACGAACAACTACATCTGGATTTAAAACCATTTTGCCATATTCATTATTCATATGAAAGTCAAATTCGTCATTGTTGTTATAACTAAACCAATTAAACCTTCGAACTCTGTAAGGACAGTTGTTTGCACAATACCTCGTTCCTACACAACGGTTATACGTCATTTGATTTTGCCCTTGACGACCATGTGTTGTTGCAGCAACCGGACAAACTGTTTCACAAGGAGCATGGTTACAATGCTGACACATCATTGGTTGAAAAGTAACTTGTGGATTTTCTGCTTCTGTTTCTAAAGCGGAATATAAATCTCCACCACTTAAACCTTGTGCTACAGCTTCTTCTCTTGTTTCAATTTCTGATGAATAATAGCGATCAATACGCAACCAGTGCATATCTCTACCTGCCCTTACTTCGCTTTTACCTACTACCGGTACATTGTTTTCTGCATGGCAGGCAACCACACAGGCACCACAACCCGTACAAGTGTTTAAATCTACAGACAAGTTAAAGTGATGACCAATTTCTCTATTGTGATCATCCCAAATATTAACAGAACTAGCATCCACCTCTTTGTGATCATAAGAAACTTGTGCTGGAATATTCCATCCATCATTATGATCTCTTGGGTCTATCGTGTTAAAATCTTTTAAAGAAACTTCTTTTAAAATATCGTGACGTCCTGCAATTGTTTTTTGTACTTGAGTACAAGCAAATTTATGAACCCCGGCTGCTTTTTCAATCGCAACGCCGAATTGAATATTTTTCCCATTTTCATAAAAAGGATATGCATTTACACCTACTTGCATTTCCTCTTTTAAATTGTGTTTTCTTCCGTAACCTAAAGCCAAACCGAAGGAACCAATAGCCTGTCCTGGCTGAACAATCACGGGAATATCATTAATGGTTACACCGTTTACAGTAATATTTGCATAATCACCGTTAATTGCCCCATTGTCTTGAATTGGATTTTCGAATCCTAAAGATCTTGCATCAGCAACCGACATAGTCAAATAGTTGTCCCAAGCAGCTCTTGTAATTGGATCTGGCAACTCTTGTAACCAAGGGTTGTTGGCTTGTTTTCCATCTCCCAAAGCAGTAGAAGTAAACAAGTTCAATTCATAAGTAGATTCTTTTGTGCTTTTTAACAAATCTGCCGTGGCAGTGGTTGCCAAAAATTTATGTCCAGAAGCCTTGCTTGCCATTTCTTTCTTAAAGAAACCGTCGTGCAATGCCTGATTCCATGATTGCCCCTCTAAAATTGAAGTTAGCCAATAAGACTTTAAGTAATCGTAATAAACAATGGTATTATTTGACCAAGACAACAATACTTCTTGAAATTGTCTGGTATTAAATAATTTATTAACCGTAGGTTGCACCAGGCTGAACTGACCTTTAGATACGCAAACATCTCCCCAAGACTCCAGGTAATGTGTCATTGGCAACGCCATACTCATGGCATTCACCGTTTCATTGTTTTGCGTTGACATCGCAACAGAAAGCGTTAGCTTTTTTGCTAACTCTGCAAATGTTGCTCCGTTTGCTAAGGTATATACAGGATTTACATTATAAGTAATTAAGCCTTCTACAGCCCCCGATTCCATATCTGCCATTAACTGAGCTACTGCAGTATCATTTCCTTGTCTATTATAAGAAGGATTCGCTGAGTCAAAAATTTCACTTTGTAATGCCGTGTTAATTGCAAAAGCAACTAACTGCGCATTTTTATCGTTAATTCCGGTAACAACAACGCCTTTCGTTCCCGATTTCTTTAAAGCACTTGCTACTTCTTCAATCGCTGCGTCTATAGGAGTTGCTTTCGAAGAAACACCTGCTCCAGTAATTGCATTATATAAGTTTAATAAGGCATAAATTTGATGAGAAGGTTTTGCAATCAATCTCAAATCGGCATTTGCGCCTGTTAAAGACATATTACTTTCTATTTGAACATGATAAGACATTTTGCCTTTTTTCACATTTCTACTTGCTGCATAGCCTTTATCATATCCTCCTTGCCAATCTCCTAAGAAATCTGCACCAAAAGAAACAATAGTTTCGGCATCTTCAAATTTATAGTTTGGTAATCCTCGTTCCCCTGTAATGCTTTCAAAGGCATCTAAAGTGCCACTTTCTGAAACAGCATCGTACACCACGTGTTGTACATTTGGATAAGCAGCCACAAATTCTGTAACAATTTTGTCTGTTGACGGACTCGCCAATGTTCCGGTTAACAAAACAACTGGTTTATTTGCTGCACTTAATGCTGTAAGATTTTCTCTAATTTGTGCATCTGCTTCTTGCCAGGTTGCATCTTCCCCTTTCATCTTGGGTTCTTTTAAACGCAATTGCTCGTCATATAAAGACAGAACAGACCCTTGAACTCTGGCATTCGTAGCCCCTTTAATTTCTTTATTTGGCATCACCAAAATTGGACGACCTTCTCTTGTTTTTACTAAAATATTGGCAAAATCAAAGCCATCAAACATTGTAGAAGCATACCAATCTGCCACACCTAAAATGGTATCGTCTGGTTTTACTACATACGGAATTGAATTTATTATTGGACCTTCACAGGCGGCCAATGAAGCTGCTGCGGTTGAAAAACCAACATATTTCAAGAAATCTCTACGAGAAGTAGAAGAATTTTCTAAAGTTTCTTTATCTCCCAAAAATTCATCCGAAGGAACTGCTTCCACAAATTCATTTTTGCTTAACGTTTCAACAATAGAACTATCTTTTAGTTCCTCAACACTTTTCCAGTATTTTTTGTTTGAAGCCATTTCTACTATTTTATTTATAGATTAAAAAATTAAACTACTTTTTTAATCGTTGCATTCTTATTAATTAATAATGACATTTACCACACTCCAAGCCTCCCAGCTGAGCGACAGTTACTTTATCTACACCATATTTCTCGGATAATTGCTTATGAATTTTCTCATAATAGTCATTCCCCGCTAAATCTACTTTAGTTTCTCTGTGACAGTTAATACACCAGCCCATAGTTAATGGAGAATACTGATACATTTCGGTCATTTCCTCAACCGGCCCATGACATTTTTGACATTCTAACTGCCCAACGGTTACGTGTTGTGAATGATTAAAATAAGCGAAATCTGGCAAATTATGAATTCTCACCCATTTAATAGGTTTTTCTTCACCTGAGTATTCTAAAGTCTCAGGATCCCAACCCGCAGCATCATACACTTTCTGAATTTCTTTGTTCATATCTGCTGTTGTATACCCCTCCATCTTGGTAGTTGGCGCAACTTCTGCAATATTTACGTGACAATTCATACAAACATTTACAGAAGGAATTCCTGAATGTTTACTGTGTTTTGCTGATGAGTGACAATATTGGCAATCAATTTTATTTTCTCCTGCATGAATTTTATGTGAAAAGGCAATCGGTTGAATTGGCTGATAGCCTTGATCGATACCCACCGTATACAAAAGACCAAACCCCACATAGATGGCAAGCAATACTCCAAAAACAACCACTAAAACTTTTAAGAAGGTATTTTTCTTAGCACCCTCCCAAAGATCGATCAAGTTTCCTTTAATACCTGGAGTTTTTGGCGCTCCTTTTAATTCACTAACTTGTTTTAAAAGACTAAAAATGATTAAAAAAGCAACTGCAATTGCTGCTGCTAATAAATTCACGATCCATCCTGGCGAAGAGTCACCACTTGCTACCACGGCAACTTCTCCTGGAACAACGACTGGTGCGGGATCTCCAACAGTTGTGTAGTACAAAATGTTATCGATCTGAACATCAGATAATTGTGGAAAGGCACTCATATTAGAGCCCTTATACTCTTCATAAATAGCATTTGCATCTCTGTCTCCAGAAGCTCTAAGTGCTGCATTATTTTTAATCCAGGCTTTTAACCATGTGTTCTCTCTTCTTTCTTCAACGCCTCCCAGAGCAGGACCAATTAATTTTTTATCTAACTTATGGCACGAAGCACACAAGGATTTAAAAAGTTTCATCCCTTCACCTTGTCTTCCTGCATCAATATCTTGTGCCACGGAAGAAAAAGTAAAAAAGAAAAACAGTAAAAAAGTAAAACTTTTAAGGAGTACTTTGGCTAGTCTATTGTGCAATGCTACACTTTTCATATTTCCAACGATAGTTTTATTATCTTATATAAATTAACACTTAAAAACTGCTTTGAAGTGCCGTTACAAAAGTACTACATATCTGTAAATTCTATAATGCTAACAGATCGTTAAATTATAATTTATATTTATTCTAAATAGTTATTTTCCCAATATATTACAGAACAACTCGTTACTTTTGTAGAAAGTTTTATTTCATGAAAATAACAGGTATATTTCTTACGCCATTGGTTGTTTTATTAATTGCCAGTACAAACATCAATGCGCAGTCTCAAGACAATGATAATGAAAACATTAAGCCCTTAATCGAGAAGAAAAGAGCGTACAACAAGCATTTTGGTTTAGGCTATCGGATTCAGCTATATTATGGTAGAGAAACAGAAGCAAAAAAAGTAAGAGAACAATTTAAGGTATTATATGCCGAGGTTTATAGCCTAGTGAGTTATGATTCTCCAGAGTGGAAAACGCAAGTTGGAAATTACAAAACAAAGCTGGATGCAGACCGGGCTTTATTAGCATTTAAAGATAAATTTTCTAGTGCCATTGTGGTTCCTATAAAAAAGTAGGAAGTATCATTTAAACTCGATATTACAGCTATTTAAACATTCTTTTGATGCAAACCAAGCATTTGCTAAGTCCAAGAAAAAAAAAGGCTCATACAGTCTTTATTGAGAGACCTAAACAATGTTTTTTAAGAATACCCTCGCGTAATAGATCGGTTTATTTTGTGAAATTCGATTAAAAACGCCTTTTTAATGAGCTCCCCCCTGTTCTACAAAAACATCATGATGAGGGTTTTTTTTGGGGGTTTTAATGAAGCATGAAGCCCTTTTTAGTGCTACATCCTTCTAACAGATAGCCACGAATACAGTCCTTTTTACTCCCATTATTGCCGTTCATACTCTATTTTATTTATGAATACAGCATTGGATTTTTCGATTCTATCCATAAAAAATGCCGCAAATGCGGCATTTTTTTTATAACTAATTGTGTGAAAATTATTTCAACTTTTTCTTTACTGCAATTTCTTTGAATGCTTCAATCGTGTCTCCTTCTTCCACATCGTTGTATCCTTTTATTTGCAATCCACAATCATATCCTTTGGCTACTTCTTTCACGTCGTCTTTAAAACGTTTTAAAGAAGTTAAAACACCTTCATGAACAACAATTCCATCTCGAATAATTCGAATCTTAGAATCTCTATAGATTTTTCCTGAAATAACCATACAGCCGGCAATATTACCTACTTTAGATATTTTATAAACTTCTCTAATCTCGACGTTTCCAGAAACCTCTTCTTTCATGTCTGGAGATAACATCCCTTCCATTGCATCTTTTAAATCATTAATTGCTGCATAAATTATTGAATATGTTCTAATATCTACTTCTTCTCTATCTGCAATTACTCTTGCATTCGATTGCGGACGTACATTAAATCCAATAATAATTGCATCGGATGCCGATGCTAATAACACATCACTTTCTGTAATTGCTCCAACGCCTTTATGCAAAATATTTACTTGAATTTCTTCGGTTGAAAGTTTCTGGAAAGAATCTGTTAATGCCTCTACAGAACCATCTACATCTCCTTTTAGGATAATATTCAATTCTTTAAAATCACCAAGGGCAATTCTACGACCAATTTCATCTAGTGTTAATGTTTTCTGTGTTCTTACAGACTGCTCTCTTTGCAATTGTGAACGTTTAGATGCAATTTGTTTTGCTTCCCTTTCATCGTCAAACACAACAAATTTGTCTCCCGCCTGTGGTGCACCATCCAGTCCTAAAATAGAAACCGGTGTAGATGGCTTTGCTTCGGTTAAGTTAATTCCTTTGTCATCAAACATTGCTTTTACTTTTCCACTGTTTTTACCAGCTAAAATATAATCGCCAATTTTTAAGGTTCCTGCTTGCACTAAAATGGTGGTTACATACCCTCTCCCTTTATCTAATTGAGCTTCTACTACTGCTCCAACGGCATTTTTATTTGGGTTTGCTTTCAATTCTAAAATTTCAGCTTCCAATAACACCTTCTCTAATAATTCCGGGATTCCTTGTCCTGTTTTTGCAGAAATGTCTTGAGACTGAATATTCCCTCCCCATTCTTCAATTAACAAATTCATGGAAGACAACTGCGTTTTCACATTATCTGGATTTGCATCTGGTTTATCGATCTTATTGATTGCAAAAATGATGGGTACTCCAGCTGCTTGTGCATGAGAAATTGCTTCCTTTGTCTGTGGCATCACATCATCATCTGCTGCAACCACTATAATAACCAAATCGGTTACCTGAGCTCCACGTGCACGCATCGCTGTAAAGGCTTCGTGACCAGGAGTATCCAGGAATGCTATTTCTTGATCGCCAACTTTTACAGAATATGCACCAATATGCTGGGTAATTCCTCCTGACTCTCCATCAATAACATTTGCTTTTCTTATATAATCTAACAAGGAAGTTTTCCCGTGATCTACGTGACCCATTACTGTAATAATTGGAGCACGGCTCACTAAGTCTTCTGGTTTATCTATTTCTGCTTCAACAGCTTCCTCCACTTCTGCCCCAACAAATTCGACTTCATAATCAAATTCTTCAGCAACAATTTTCAATGTTTCGGCATCCAAACGCTGATTCATTGTAACCATCATTCCCAACATCATACATGCAGAAATAATGTTTGTTACGGGAACGTTCATCATTGTTGCCACTTCACTAGCGGTAACAAATTCTGTTACTTTTAATATTTTAGCATTTAATGCTTGTGCTTCCGATTCTGCTTCCGATTGCTCTCTATGAGCTTCTCTTTTGTTTCTACGGTATTTAGCCCCTTTTCCTCTAGACGATTTTCCTTGTAATTTCTCTAAGGTTTCTCTAACCTGTCTTTGGATTTCTGCTTCTGTTGGTTCCTCTTTTCTAACAGCTGGCCTAACGGGTCCTCTGCCTCTTTGCACCACTTTATTTATAGGTCCACGATTGGCTGGTCTAACCGCTGCTCTAGGACGAGCTCCAGTAGAAGCTCCCGCGGGTTTTACAATTCTCTTTCGTTTTTTCCTTGCATCTGCTGCACTTGTAGTTTCTTTTTTAACTTCTGGCTTTTTCTTTTTAACTCTTTCAAACTGCTTTAAATCAATTTTCTTCCCTGTAAAGTTTGGCCCATTTAACTTTTTATATTGTGTCTTAAGAGCTTCTGCATTTTCTGCGGTAACAGGCAAATCTTCAGACCTTACTTCTGTTTTTGAATCTTCCTTTACAACGGCTCTTGTAGCTTCCTGCTCAACAGCACTTATCTGTTTTGACTTTTCAGCTCCTTTTGGTGCTGGTTTTTCTTCTTGAGGCGCTAGTTCTTTTGGCTTTTCTACTTGAGGAGCCTCAACAATTGGCGTTTCCGCTTTTGGCGTTTCCGCTTTTGGCGTTTCCGCTTTTGACGTTTCTGCTTTTGACGTTTCTGCTTTTGGCGTTTCTGCTTTAGAGGCTTCCACTTTAGGCGTTTCTATTGGAGTATTAATTTTTTCTGTTGCCTTTTTATCAATATCAATTTTACCAACAGTTTTAATCTCAGGCTTTTGAGATTTGGCTCTTAAAACTTCATTCTTCTTTTCTTCGTCAAGCCGCTTTTGTTCTAATTTAGCGTCTAACTCTAATCGAATTGCTTCTTTCTCTTTACGCTTCTCTTCGCCAACTTCTTTCGAGGCCGCTTTTTTGCTAGCATCTGTTTGATACCCATCAAGTAAAACTTGATAAACATCATTTGATATTTTAGCAGTAGGCCTTGCTTCTACCTCATGCCCATGTTTCGAGAGATACTCAACTGCTCTATCTAAAGAAATATTTAATTCTCTTAAAACTTTATTAAGCCTCATTGTTTTGCCTTCAGCCATATACTCTGTTTTGCCTTTGTTTTGTTTGTAAAAATATATTTTTTACCTTAATTCTTTTCTAGAAACTTGTGCTCTTTTACTCTTCGAATTCTTCCTTTAAAATTCTTTGAACATCTAAAATTGTTTCTTCCTCTAGATCGGTTCTTTTCACTAGCTCTTCTACACTAGCCTCTAAAACACCTTTTGCCGTGTCTAAACCGATATTTTTAAACTCTTTAATTACCCATGCTTCAATTTCATCTGAGAATTCTGTTAATTCCACATCTTCCTCTTCAAGCCCTTCTCTCTGAACATCAATATCATAGCCGGTTAATTCGCTAGCTAAACGAATATTTACACCACCTTTTCCAATTGCTTTTGAAACCTCTTCTGGTTTTAAAAAGACATTAACCCGTCCTTTTTTACCATTTTTTTCCTCTTCATACATTTCTATTTCCATAGAAACAATTTTCGCAGGACTTAAGGCCCTTGAAATAAATAACTGTTCGTTTTTGGTGTAATTAATTACATCAATGTTTTCGTTTCCTAATTCACGAACAATCCCGTGAATTCTAGATCCTTTCATTCCTACACAAGCACCAACAGGGTCAATTCTATCATCATAAGAATCGACCGCTACTTTTGCTTTTTCACCTGGAATTCTAGCCACTTTTTCAACGGTAATTAAACCATCAAAAACCTCTGGGATTTCTTGCTCAAATAATTTATTTAAGAAAAGCGGCGATGTTCTTGACAAAATAATAGCAGGCTTATTCCCTCTTAATTCTACGCTTTTAATAACGCCTCTTACAGAGTCTCCTTTCCTAAAAAAGTCGGAACGAATTTGTTCGCTTTTTGGCAATACTAATTCGTTGCCATCATCATCTAATAAAATAATTGCATTATGACGAATGTGATGAACTTCTGCCGTATACAATTCTCCTTCTAAGTCTTTAAATTGTTTAAAGATATTTGTGCTATCGTGCTCAAATATTTTAGAGATTAAATTTTGGCGCAAGGCTAAAATAGCTCTTCTTCCTAGTTGATGAAGTTTCACCTCTTCAGAAACATCTTCTCCAATTTCAAAATCTGGTTCTATTTTGCGTGCCTCGAGCAATTCAATCTCTTCATTATCGTCTTCAGACATTCCATCGGCTACCACCACCCTGTTTCTCCAAATCTCTAAATCTCCTTTATCTGGGTTAATAATAATATCAAAATTATCATCCGACCCAAATTTACGTTTTAAAGTGGCTCTAAATACTTCTTCTAGAATAGACATCAGTGTTACCCTGTCTATACTTTTGTTATCTTTAAATTCTGAAAATGAATCTATTAATGCTATATTTTCCATACTACCTTTCTACTTAAAATACAATCTTAACTTTTGCTTGTTTAATATCCTTATAGGCTACTGTTGCTGTTTTAGCCACTGTAACCTTGCCTTTACCAATTGGCTTAGGCTCTCTTGCTTTCCATTCTATCACAACATATTCTTGAGATGTTTTGACCAAAGTTCCTTCAAAATCTTCGGTGACCGTCTTTATCTGCAAAATACGACCAATATTTTTAATATATTGTCTTTTTACTTTAAGTGGCTCAGAAATATCTGGTGATGTTACTTCTAATGAAAAATCTTCTTCTTCTCTGTCTAAATTACTCTCAACATTTCTGCTAATTTTCATGATTTCACTCAACGAAACCCCCGCATCTCCATCCACCTCAATGAGAATCTTATTGTTTGGCAATATTGAAAGTTCTACCAAAAACAACAATGTATTTTCCTCTAACACCTCGTTTACTAAATCTGTAACCTTTTGTTTATCCATATAAACCTATAAAAAGAGGGGACAATTTGTCCCCTTCATGCTTCTTTTATCCCGATTTTCGGTACAAAGATACTAACTTGTTTACATATAACCAAATGCAAAGAATTCAATTATTTTAAGTATCTTTAAATATATTGTTTCACAACTTAAGACCAATACGTTATGAGAAATATTCTAGTACCCATTGATTTTTCAAAAAAATCTGAATTTGCAATACAAATTGCGGCAAAAATTCACAAAATAAACAACTGTCAAATCTATCTACTTTATACGGTAGAATTGCCAGCAGGACAGAAAGATATGTCTTCCAGAACTAGATTTAGTATTCCAGAAAGCATGATGTATTTACGTATATTACGGAAAAAAATGGGTGCAATTAAAGAAGACTTCTTCCCGAAGAATGATTCAATTCATTGCGCCATAAAAGCAAAAAATCCATTTGAAGGAATTATAGATTACAGCAAAAGAATAGATGCCGATTTAATCATAATGGGCTCAAAAGGGATTTCTAATTTTGATAAACTAATCGCTGGATCAAACGCAGATAGGGTGTTAATAAAATCAGAGATACCAGTTTTAGTTGTCAAGGAAAACGCCCGGAAATTTAAATTAAAAAAGATAGTTTTTGCTTCAAATTTCAAAGAAGAAAACAAAGCTGTTTTTGATAAATTTCTGGCGTTTGTAAAAGAATTTAAAACCGAAATTGTATTGCTAAAAATTATTACAAAATCAAAATTTGAACCTTTTTATGAAACCAAGCAACAAATAAGCAATTTTATTAGCGATTTTAATATGCCCAAACACACCATACAGATCTACAATGACACCACAGTTGAAAACGGGATTTTAAATTTCTCAAGAGAAATTAAGGCCGACCTCATTGCATTAAGCACTCATGGAAGAAGTGGTTTGTCTTATTTATTTAATGGCAGTATCGCAGGAAGCGTTACTAAAAAAGGGCTAAGCCCCATTATTACTTTTAAGATTTAACAAAAAAAATCTCACTGAGAATCTGCCCCACTAGGGTCTGCAAAATACACCGGGTTGTTATCAAACGCGCTATACGGAGAATACTCAAAATGTATGACAGGATCTTGTGCTACCCAACGCGCGGTGGTTGGGGTGGCTTCTAAAACATAAAAAAACCTTACTAAAAGTAATTTTACGATTAGCTTTTATTCAGATGCGTCCATCCATTTACCTTTCCATTTCACAGGAAATCTATCATCCTCACGGTATTTTTGAGGTATTTTTATATACCATAATTTTAACGTTTTATCTGTCGGTTTCCTTTGAATATATAAAAAATTGTCAGAACCCTTTTTGTAAACACTATCTCCAATCTTAATCAATTTCATTACTTCCCCATTCGTAGGGAAGATAGTATCTCCTGAACTAAGAATCATATCAGTAGCTCTAAGATTTTTTCTATATGAAATTGTATCTATTATAATACCATTATAAGGCTTTCGAATATTTTCAATAATTCTGTCAAGACTTTTCTCATATGATAATTCTTCTAATTTTTTAACACAAGATGCCATAAGCATTAACAAACTTATATATAATAAATGTTTTATCTTCATCATCAGTCTAAATTTATTCTATTAAAATTATATGATTCTCCTCCAAAATATCTAGCTTGAAATTTCGGACTACCCCGCTACCACACGAATCCTTTCGTGTGGAACGTTCTTATTAAATTCCAACTATTTTAAAGACAACCACATGATCAACGAGTCCTTTTTGTCCTGAATAATCTATGGCACTACTATAGACATAATCTTCTGGTTTATAAACCAAACCTTCTTCTAAAGGATTATTGTGTACATATGCTATTTTTTGTTGAATACCCTTGTTGCTCCAAAGTTCGATTGGCTTATTGTCATGTCTCCAAAATTGATGATACTTTACATTAGAACTTTTTTTAGCTTCTTTTTTGAAAAAATCTAATAAAATTATTTTCTGCTTTCTTTTGGATTTTCTTGTATGCTTTTTACAATAGACTAACTTGTAAACCTTTTTAAATCACCAATTAATAATTCAGGATTTTGCCCATGTATACTTCTAAAAACCAAATGCACATGACTCGTCATCATACACCAAGCATATATTCTAATCCTTTGTTTTTTTGACAAAACTGCAACCTGTCTAAAAACAACTCTTTATACTCATTTCGTGTAAAAACATCGAGCCAACCTATCATAGCAAAGCTAATAAAGTACAAACTCATAAACCACACGAAAGGATTCGTGCGGCAGCGGCCGAATAAAATTAATACTTTTTTTTTATTTAGACAGAGTTCAGTTTACAGTCTCAAAAAGCTCGAACTAAATCGGGCTTTACTGTTATTGCTGTTCTGCTAATTCTTTTTCTAATTCTATCTTTCGCCTGAAGTATATTCGTTCGGCTTCTTCATCCTTCTCGACTATGAGGTCTTCATATGCGTTTTTATTTGAGCATAATTCAGGGTAACCCATAATAGTTTGGACAAAAGGATAAAATTCTTCACTTTTATTAATAGCTCTAAATTTCCAATTTACAGAAATATGGTCATCTATTATCTCAAACAATTGACATGGACAAGTTGAGATAAAACCATTACCATCTATTAAATAAGCTTGGTAGGTTTCAAAAATCACTATTCCCATTACTAAGTATTCCTTCCCGATTTCCAATTCTCCGTATTCAGTAGCTTCTGAAGCTCCAAACCTGCCAAATTCCCCTTTATCTAAAGGCTTGCTTTCATAGGGTCTTAAATCTTTCCCTAAATTATATTTACATAATACTTTCATAATTATTTAAATTTAAAGTCATCTACATATTTTAAGACGCCATTTTCAAATTTCCCCACGTAATGTATTACTGCCTTGGTTCCATTTTGAGTAGTGACCGAATATTGTAATTTACGCCAACCTAACCACCGTGAATCTTTCATACCAGTCATCACTACTCTACCAATTGTTGGGTCTTTAACAACTGCTTTCATTGCCATTTGTTCAATCAAATTATTTGCAGTAATACGCCCTGTAGAACCAAGACCTTTTGCAACTAAACCGCTCGTCCTAGCAACAAATGTAGCTCTATATAACCTAACTAGCCCTTGAAATAGTTTTGCAAAAGCATATTCCCCTCCAATGAGCATAGCGAATTGACCAGGAGCAGCTTCAGCTCCAGCAATATCTGCTTTACTAGGATTCCAAGCATCGCCGCCACGCATTGCAGCGTTATAACCACCTGTTGGCATTGAATATGCTAACCCTTGCAATGCCCCTGCACTCATATTCTTTGCAGCTGCTAATCTTTCAGAAGGGGTCATATCCTTCCACTTCTTATTTCCACAGCAATCAGTGGTATTACTTGAATACCCAGTTGGAACCATCGCTTCTTGAAAAGCTAATGCCGCAGTAAAACCATTTGTAGTTTTTACACTTCTCCCTTCGGCATCAGCAACGTCATCTGCAGACATTGCAAAGTTATATGTTTGTATATTATCTGCACGACGTCCTCTTCCCAAGCCACGCACCCCCGAATCTGCCCCACTAGGGTCTGCAAAATACACCGGGTTGTTGTCAAACGCGCTATAAGGAGAATACTCAAAATGTATGACAGGATCTTGTGCTACCCAACGCGCGGTGGCGGGGTCATAAGAACGCATGTCCATTTCGTACATATTATAGCCCCAAATCTCTTCATATTCTTTGCCGTTGTATTTGTATTTCTGCGCAACGCTATTCCCGTTAGACGAAGTTAGGTTATTATACCCCTTGTGTTTTAAACCAAATGGATAATAATTACTTTCTTCTATAATTTCTGTAGCAGGGTCTATGGCTCCATCATTATTGCTATCTGAATAAGAGAGCCTTACATTCCCTAAATGATCTTTGTACTGATAGACATAGTTAAAAATACCATTATTATGTTGAATAGTGCCCTCGAGTGATTGCCTTTCTATGCGATGCTAAAACCAAAAAAACATATTCTTAGAACACCAAAAAAGCAATCCTTTTGCATAGCTTTTTATTCTTCCTTTCTTTGACCGCACAAGTAAATACCGGAACTATTGGGGATAAACATTCTCTGGATTTGTCTTTTTCATCTCCTCATAACTCTTTCTTTTTTGCTTCATAATTTCAGCTTCTTCCCAAATATTACTTGTCCAAAAACGAGTATCATTTATATTATATCTATCTTTAAGTTCATTCATTTCTCGAAAGTAAATTTTTCTGAGTTTATTTTTCACTCTTATGTACCCATCTGATTCATCGGACTCTACAGAATACTTTATTTTATGAATAATTTTTATACTATCGTTTACCTTATCTTTTATTCCAATAAAAGAATTACCATAATAATCAATTCCATCTTGATATTCTTTTCCTGTTCTTAATTTAACATATGGATTAAACGTTTTAGAAATTGCTAAAAAAACTATTTTTTTATCGTTTCCATAAAAAATTGTGTCTATGGATATATTTAAATTTTTAATATTAGACTTAGGAGTGGTGCTTCTTCCAACAGAATCAAGATAACGTAATGTGATTTTTTGTAAACTTTTAACATCGTTAAAATAGTATTCTTTCTGTATATTGTTTTTACTTAAAAATTTTTTAGGTGTACTTGTTTCTTTTACACAAGAAAAATTCATCACTAAAAACAATATAAAAAATAAAGCTTTAAATAATTTCATAATTAGTCTTTTTTACAACTGGTACAAGTCCACTCTTCTTTATCTTTATCCCAGACATAAGTTCCCTCTTGTAACTTACTTATATCACCTACAAATGTATCAATAAAATGAGACGATTTTTTCTCATCATTTTGAGTATCATCAGCCCCTTCTTCATTTTAATTTGCT
>Ga0307489_10000484_pt1 | contig 24188 bp, 40 predicted proteins | sample SB12metaG_FD_202247 | JGI IMG/M metagenome (GOLD analysis project Ga0307489, IMG submission 202247) | Sea-ice brine microbial communities from Beaufort Sea near Barrow, Alaska, United States - SB 1.2 | ecosystem: Environmental > Aquatic > Marine > Coastal | place: USA: Alaska | collected... | reverse complement strand
CCGCGGCAGCTCCCTGGCACGCGTTGGCCCTGCCGGCGGGCGTGCACTTGCAGGCACCCCGCTTATCTCGCACGCGTCGCACCACGACCCTCTCTCCAAGCCGGGGGAGCGACTTTTAGTTGTTGTTCCCGCAGGCTCTGGGGACGCCCGCGCACGGCCCCCCTGCCGCCCCTCCCCGCATCCGCGGAAGCCCAGACACTTACAGAGTCGCCGGATCTTATCATAGTTACTCTCCACCCGCACGCGAGTGAGCGCGCCCGGCGGCGACGCCTTCGTTTGGTAGGTAGCCGCGCCACAGCCCCGCGGATTGATTGATTTCAATTTGGAGAGTTAATAGACCCCCGATTTATCTGGCGCTTGGCGCGCGTCAGTACTTCTGGAAACGCGAGCCCTGGACACCCTGGGCACCCCTCGCTGACGTCTAGGAAGCCAAGTGACTTGCTTTTGACGCCTTTTGTCGTCCCCCCCATCCCCGCGCCCCCGGGAAGCCCCAGCACCCGTGTCTCCACCGCTTTGCACGGTTCCTGACCACGACGCCATACGATTGAGCGTGCACGAGAAACGGCGCAACCGCGCGTCGCAAAATTACGGCGGCGACGGTTCCGTCTATCGTGCCAGGCACGATAGCGAAAAACACTCTCGAAATATTTTTGCGACACTTCGCTCAACCTGTGCCCACATGCTAGTTGGGGCTATGGGCAAACAGTCACAAACAGTGTTTCTGACCCTGCTGACGCTGAAACGGGTGCAAGCTCAGATCTTTTTACACTTTTTTTTTGCGGAGCTATCAGGGGCACGCGGGAGATAAGCGTGTGCCGCGTCGGTTGCCGCGTGCGCGCCGCCGCGCGCCGCCGGCGCCGCGCACCGCGCGTATTGTAGCCTTTCACGTTATCGAGTCGCGGAATCGGTCACGTGTGCACGCGCCGCTGGGGGCGGCCACCTGGATGTGTTGAAGTGGGCGCGGGAGCACGGCTGCGAGTGGGATGGGAGAACCATCGATGCCGCCCAAGACAGCGGATGTGCGGTAGGCACTGATGGTTAGTGCTCGCCACGTCATAGGATGTCATTCAACCTGAGAAACGAGGGTTCAAATTGCGTTTGATTGTGGCGAGTACAAATGCGTGCTGAACCATCGTTTCTCAAGTTGAATGAAATCCTATGACGTGGCCAGCACTATCCATCAGTCCCTGCTGCGCGGAGACAATCGACTACGTGCGGGCCAACGGATGCCCGACGGAAATCCTATACTCGAGCGACGATGACGACGACGACGACGAGAGCAGCGGCGGGTAGTCGAGCTGGCACACACAACACGCGACAAGCGACGGCGGTGAGAGCGACGCCGCCGTATGAAGTGCTTGACACGGCGTGATGGACCGTCGGAGCTTGCTGTCACACAGTGTCACTTAGAGCACCCGCTGTCCTTGGCTCATACGATTCAGCGGGCCACTAACGATGATGTGCTCCAGCGGGCGATAGATTACGGCTGCCCCAGTGCACAATAAACGACGACACCGAATCCACTGAATCATTGATGATAGAACCCAATACGCCTACATGCTTGTAGCAGCGCAAGTTGAAATTGAAAGCAAAAATTAAAAGCTGTGTATCCTCTTTTAGTTGCATGCGCTGAATTCAAGCGTAGCGTAACACACAAACTCGTTCAATGGGCAGTCGTGCTCCCGCGCCAACTTGAATACCTCCAGATGCCCACCCGCCGCGGCGACGCGCATCAGCCAATCCCACGGGCTATGTGCTCCCGCGCCCACCTCACCACCTCAAGATGCCCGCCGTCAGCGGCCCGCTGGGCAACGTCCCCTTATTCCACGGGCAGTCGTGCAACCGCGCCCACCGCAGCACTCCAGGTGCCCGCTCTCGGCGAAGGTCCACACGTCAACCCTAAACCCTAAACCCTGAACCCTAAACCTGTCCAGTCAGCAGTGTCGGTAAAACGAACAATTATCCAGGGATCCACCAACCGGCTTGTGAAGAGCAACGGGTTCACACCGCCCGCGCGAGTCGCTGTCGCGTCGTTGTCTTCATCGTGTATCGGCGCGAGACACGTAGGTAGTAGCCGGACTGGCATTCCGTACCTACCCCGCGCGCGCAGCGAAAACAGATTCTCATTTGCCCCCGACAATTCGACACTAAACCGCTCCTGCGTGCCGTGCCCTAAAAGTAAATGATGCTGCACCACTCGGTTGCCGTGCCGCGGGCCACCGCTCTCCCGCGGCGCCTGGCAGGGGAATTTATGAGAACAACGCGGAAACTCAAAGTTGAATCCCTCCCTCCTCCTCCGCGCGTGTGTCTGAGCATTCATCAATTCACCTGAAGGTGAGCTACCGGGTAAGTCAATTGCTTCGATATCGGTCGGTGCTTGCTCTCAGTGTGACCCTCCCGCCTGGCACCCCGCACCACGTGCACGCGGGCGGTGGCATCGGCGCCGGCGTGCTCCGCGCCATACGGGAGGGTGACCGGCGAGTCGGCGGTGGCGGCGGCGGCGTACTTCAACCGCTCTGTGCTCTCGCTCGGTGGCAGTGGGTCGCTTGGGGCGGTGGGGATGGGGGTGGGCACTTCAGTTGGAGTTGCTGGGGTTGTTGGCAATGGCAAGAAGCGTTCGTCGGTTGTCGCGTCGGCGTCGGCGGTGGTGAATGCCAGCGGCGGCGGCGGCGGGCCCGAGATCACGCTGCCCACCGCGCTGACCCTGATCCGCGTGGCCGCCGTCCCCGCCATCACCGCGATGTTCTACGCGCCGGGCGCCTGGGTGGCCCCCGCGTGCTGCCTCCTGTTCGTCGTCGCCGCCATCACCGACTGGCTCGACGGGTACCTCGCGCGCAAGATGAACCTGGCAGGAGCGTCGTGAAGAACACTGAACGACAACCCCAACTCAAGTTGGAGCACAACTTACGTTTGGAATGAATCGTGAATGATGATGTTTGACCGATTGTGTTTTTTCATCCATTTGACATCCGTCGAGACAATGTTCTCAGTGACCCTCCTGCCTGGTGAGCTCTTTCGGCGCCTTCCTGGACCCCGTGGCGGACAAGCTGATGGTCGCCGCCGCGCTCGTGCTGCTCTGCACCAAGGGCCCCGCGGGTAGGGTGGGTGTCACTTTGCAGTTTGCGCCGAAATCGGTGCTGATTTCGGTCGCTCAGTAAACAGAGACGCGGCGATAGTGGGCACCTGACCATGGGGGTCAGGGCGAAAGACTGGTGCCTGCTTATTCACGCGGAAGCGTCTGCCACTCTCTCGTTCCCCTTCTCTCTTTCTGGATTCTGTCCCACCAATTTATATATATGGTTGCAACCCTCCGTGCGGGCGTGGCGCCCTGGCTGATTGCGGTGCCCTCCGTGGTGATCATTGGGCGTGAGATCACCATGTCAGTGAGGCCCGCTACCTTCCACATTTTTCACGTAAAGTGCGGTCACTTTACCTGCAGTTGTGCTCACTTTGCCTACGTCGGCGCGGTCAGTTCGCCCATGTCAGTGTGGTCAATCAACATTTCCACATCAGTGTGGTCAGTCACTTCACCTACGTCAGTGCGGCCACTTTGCCTACTTCAACGCGGTCACTTCGCCTGCGTCAGTATGGTGGTCACTTTGCCTGCGTCTGTGCGGTCACTTTGCCTGCGACGGTGTGGTCGCTTTACACAACGCGATGACACTATGCAAGCTGCAGTTATATGATTGTTACCCGAAAAGCCCTCCATTTGACGCCGGGCCGTGCTCTGCGGCGATTCGGGAGTGGGCGGCGGCGGCGGGCGGGGAGGCCAAGAAGGTAGGCCCAGACGGAATATGCTTGCTCAAATTTTCTATGCTGCATTCCCCAAATTCAGCCTATTATGCTCGGATAATGCCCAATTGTGCCCGATTTTGCCAACTAATTTACCCGAGACACGGGCAGATAGAATGCTGAAAAATGTCGAAAAAATCCACATGTGCCCAGAAAACGGCGAAAGTTTCCAGAAGCGCCCCAAAAACGCCCAATAATGCCTAAAATTCCCTTGGAGATGGCCAACATTTCCACGGGAATAATATTTTGCCTATTATGCCAAATGTAATGCCGTCATGATCCGTATGGCCCTACAAGAAGGCGGTGGTGGTCAACAACTGGGGCAAGTGGAAGACCGCGGCGCAGATGGTGGGACTGTCCATCCTGTTGGGTAGGGGGCGCCACACAAATCGCGTTCCACATCATCGGCATTGGATAACAATTTCCTCAATCAAACCGTGTTGCAATCTAATGCATGCATGAATTACAGTCAGTGACACGGCGAGCGCTATCCGTGTGTGGTTGTGTGTGTCTGTTTATTGTGCTCAAACGATCAGCTAGCATTTCAAGCCTCAACCAGAACAGTACAAACATATAGAGCAACCTGCGTGTGGCCCCACGGGCCGGCGTGAGGGACGGCGCAGGGTGGCTGGGGCTTGGGGCAGGGGCTTAAAGTCGTCCACATTTCAGCTCAACTTGAGCGCTTTCTGTGGGACAGGGGGTGCACTCATGGGTTGTTCAGGAGGTGTTGGGGGTTCTTAGGGGGTGTTTGGGGTGTAATTTGTGTCAGCAACGGCTCAGGTTGAGCTGAAAAGTGGACGAGTGTAAGCCCCTGGCTGGGGGGCGCCGCCGCGGAGTACCTGTTGAACACCGGCATGGTCTGCCTGTGGATATCCGCCCTGCTCGCGCTGTGGTCGCTGGGAATCTACATGGCGGGCGTCATGAAATACATGGACTGATTGCGTCGTGCATAGCTATGTAAAGGGGGACCAATTCGCCCCAAGGAACGCCGTAATAAGTCGCGGGGAGCCGCAGACCCACTTCAGCAGGAGAGGGACAGAGATGCTTCCGCGTGTATGAGGAGGCACCGGGCTGTCTCCCTGCCCCCCGTCTACTTCAGCAGGATGGTTACTATGACGTGACAACGCTTAACCCCCCTATTGGAACTAGTACATGTATCCACTTATGATATTACTAGGGTGTGATGACTAACTTAGGACCTACTATAAAGGCAACAATCGTTTACCTTGCTGACCTCTTAATCCAAGAGTAAAAACACATGATGACCAGATGAGTGAGCGCTGTGAGAGCTGAGGTGGAGGGGGCTGAAAGTCAAGCGTGGCGAAGCTGAGAGTGTGGTGAGTGGAGAGGGTAAGAGCATTGAGAGTGTCGAGGGAGTGTCATTGAGAGAGGAGGCGTTGAGTGCGTTCTCACGACAGGGTTTTCGGTGGAGTGGTAGGCGGTAGGGACAGTCGGCCGGACGGATACTCGGAGAGGGACACAACTTGGGTGGGTTAAGGCACGGCATTCCTTGGTGGCGCTCACAGCCCCACCGCACCGACGCCGCCGCCCGACACAGTGCACGGGCATGGGCAGCTGCACCCGATGCTTCAGAGCCATTTTCACGCCAATTCAAACTGCAAGTTCACCGCCGACTATGCATCGAAGCCCCTTTCGAATTATGTTTCATTGGCTGCCGAACCCCTCTCCCCACAGGGAGGGAATCCTGTAACCAGTCTGATCTGAGATCACGATAAATTGCAGAGTCAGCAGACAAAACAGATGGAATTCTAATGTACATTTAAACCCAGTCTCGGGTATGACTACCCCCCTGCCCCCCCCACACACACAGCCTCTAGACCAATCAGAGACACGGGGAACTGGTGGCATGTCCATTGACCAATCTGGGACCAGTTGCGCGAAAAGTGCAAAATACCCAGCCAATCGAATCTCAGTAAATCGGAGACTGGGTTTAACAGTCCTCGGATAGTCGAAGATTTGTTACTCCCGCCTCGATGTTTACAAACGCACTCTGGTGAGCGACGTCCCTCGACGGCTCGAGGCGGCCCAGCGCACACCGCGCCGCACGCGACGCAGCCTCCGGCCGCGACCGCTATCTACTCGAGCGACATGCGCTCCACCCGCGCGGCGCCGCACCTCGTGCTTCTCCTGGCGCTAGGCGCGGGGTGGGGCAGCGGCGGCGGCGGCGGCGGCGGCGGCGGCGGCGGCGGCGGCTTTTGCGAGGCACAGGTGGTGGGAGCTCGCTGGGCCGACTTCGAGGCGGCAGACGCGGCGGCGGGCGCCCAAGGCTTACCGAGAGGTGCGAGCACGGGCACCAACGACGACGTCGTCCGCGCTATGGGGAGGAAGGCGAACGCGCGTCCCTTCGCCACCCCCGTGCCCCAGGCCGAGCTCAACACGTTCCAGTACCAGCCTGCGCCCACCGCCACCACTGACGCCGATAACGCGGCGACGGTGGTCCAAACCCGCGGTGTTCCCGCGGCCCGAGACGTGACGAGCCCGAGCCCCGACGCCGCCGAAGCCGCCGCCGCCGACGTCGCCGCCGCTGCCGCCGCCGTCATCGAGGCGGTGCTCGCCGATAAGCGGACGGCGGCCCGCGCCCCAGCCACGAGCCCCTCCTTGGTGACCCCGGCGACCTTGGCGGCGCAGGGTGAACAAGCGCCGGTATACAACGAAGCCTGGGAGAACGGGGCCGCCGCCGCCGCCTTCGCCGGGGGCAGCACGAGCGCCTCACCCATCGCCGCCACCGCCAAAACCGCCATACCCGACACCGCCTTTGCCACCGCAGAGGAGGTGGGGAGCTGGGGACTGATGATAAATCATGCTCGCCATATCATCCACCGCACGCGCACGTAAACGCATGCTTCTTCATTCATCTTGCATCTCAACAGCATCACATGACGACGATGACGCAGCGGACATGACGACGATGACGCAGCGAGCGTGTTAATCAGCTGACCCTGGGCGGCGGCGGGCGCGTCAGCCGCCGCCACGGAGGAGGCGGCGGTGTTCACGGCGGAGGCGCAGGCGCAGGAGGCGGCGCTCAAGGTAGGGGCTTACACTCGCTCCCTTCAAAGCTCAACTTGAGGACCTTCGGGAACTTATGGTTCCCGTCAGAGCTCAACTTGAGCACCTTCGGGCCACGTCCACGGGTTGATTTGGGCTGTATGGGGACAAGAATGAGCTTAAGTTGAGCGGAAAGCGGCAAAGATAGCTCAAGTTGAGCGGAAATGGGAACGAGTATAAGCCCCTGGCTCAAGGCCGAGTTCGATGCCCTCAAGGCGGAGTGGGACGCGGCGGAGCTGGCGCTGGACGCGGAGAAGGCAACGAGTGACGATGTCCTGCTGGCGGGGCCCGCCACATCCAGAGTGACAAAATATGATATTGTCCTCCTGTCCACAAGATGACATTATGACAACATCGATATGGAAATGACCTTAAGATGACAGTATCGATATGGAAGATGACAGGATCGATATGCAAGATGACCATAATATGACAGTATCGATATGGGAGATGACGGTATCGATATGGGATATCTTGTCACTCTGGCCACATCATCAGAACTCGTGCCGTGCATGGCCTGCGTGTCATGTGGTCACTGAAATGAACTCAGTGTATCAGTATTAGGGCAACATGTTGCCCTTATACCACTGGGCTGTAGCACCGGTACACTATGCGGTGCATGACGTGGTGAACACCGTACACTATGTGGTGGGTAACGTGGCCAGCACCCGTACACCACGTGGTGCATGACGTGATGAGAGCTGGTACACTATGTGATGGATCACGTGATGAGCACCGGTACACTATGTGGTGGTGGATGAGGTGATGAGTGATGAGTAACGACTGATGAGTGTTGAGTGACGAGTGATGGGTGATGAGTGATGAGTGATGAGTGATGAGTGATGAGTGACGAGTGATGAGTGAGATGAGCGATGAGCGGCCGGCCCCTGCGCGGAGGAACTCCAGCGCGAGACCCGGCTGCGCGGCACCGACGCGGCGTTCGACGACGCGATCGCCCGCGAGGCGGAGTGGGCCGCCACCGACCCTGACCTCGAACAATACGCCAAGGTAGGGCACGGGGGTTGTGATTTCAGGGACAAGCGGTAAATTTCCAACGATCGAGTTTCACCCTACCAGGCAACCATTCATCCCATTTGCCCATACCCACACTGCGTTTCTCTTGTTGTGAGTTGGGGGATTACTATATACCCAGGGCCGTTCATCCCATGTGCCCATAGCCACACACCGCTTCTCTTGTTATGAGTTGGGGCCGTTATTGAGAACACCAACTCGACCCCAGATGAGATCATGGCTTACAGTCATCGTGGATACTCACACAGTGTACACAGACGCGGCAGCGGTTAAGTAATTTTACGTTTTTTTTCATTTGACGTCGGTCGATTCGTTGGTCATCGTTGTCAATGACACTCCTGCAAGGTGGCATGCACCGTGTTGATTGTGCACAAGCCGGTGTACGTCCCCGGCGTGTTCGTGCCGTTCGTGAAGGCGCCCAACGTGAAGGTGCCGGTAGGGCAGTGCAGGCTGACAGTATCAAAACCCGTGCTGAAGCTGCCCATGGTTTCAGCGCTTGAAGCTAGAATATGATTGATCGCTTTCAAACATTGCTTTCAATTTCAACTTGCGCCGCTACATCCCGGGCACGCCGCCGGTGTACATCCCGGGCACGCTGTCGTACTGGACCCCTGGCCGCAAGGTAGGGCGGTGCAGGTTGACCCTGTCAAACCGGTGTTGAAACTTGAAAGCGCCTGGAACTATGCGCTTGACACTAAAATGTGATGAACTGCTTTCAAGCTTTGCTTTCAAATACAACTTGCGCCGCTACAACAAGTCCTTCTTCACCCCGGGGTTCTGGACCCCGGGCTTCAAGCCTCAGTACGTGCCGGGCGTCAAGCCTGTCATCGTGCCGGGCAGGAAAGGGTAGGGCCACATTTTACCAATCACTTTGCACCACCCGCTGAAAACCTTTTGGTCACTCACTTACCATTTCCCCTGTTATCTCAAAGGCTAGAATGAGGGCAACGTCTACGCTTCTTAGTAGGTCCCCACGCCTGAGTAACCACACCCTTGCCTTCAATTATCAATATGGTGACAATACCAACTTCGCAATTTTCCGGGGTACCTCAATTTCCGGGGTACCTCAAATGGCGGGCGCCAATTCTTGAGTGACGGACGGTTGATTCGCCATATTGTACAATTGTATGGCAAATCTGACCGTCTATTTACTCGAATCTTCCGACTCGATGAGCGTTGACCGCCATTTCAGGTATCTTGGAAAACTGTGAAGAAACTGACTGACCGATTGAGTTGCGGTGGGTGGTTGCCCTACGGATAGGACGGTGATCCCCGGCGAGTTCATTCCCGCGTCGTACACCCCCGGCTTCATCATCCCGGGCAGGGGCTTACACTCGTCCACTTCTCAGCTCAACCTGAGCCGTTTCTAACACTCAACACATCGCCTAAACAACGGCTAAAGAACCCCTCCGCCCCCGCGCTAAACACTCCCTAAACACCCCCTAAATACCCCTTCTCCCACCAAAAGTGCTTACGTTGAGCTGACAGGTGGACGAGTGTAAGCCCCTGATCCCAGGCTTCAAAGAGAAGACCGAGTGCGCGGTGCCCGTGCCCGTGTGCGGCTGCGTGGGCTGCAACGTCTGCGAGCCGGTCATCCCGCCCGTCATCGTCGACCCCGTGGTGGATCCAGCCCTCGTCGGTCGATAGACAAGTCAATACATATTAAGGGCGGCGCGGCGGCTAAACGCCTGACGTGATAGTCGCCAAAATTGAATTCGGCTGCACAAGGTGCAACGTTATCAACAATCATGTGTAACGCCCTGTGGTTACTATGATCGATGAGGCGGTGTGAGTGGTAGTTGATCCAACCTGCCAATGCTCTAGCTAGTAGCACTTCACCACTGATAAAGGAAGAAATCTATAACTTCCCTGCTAGTCTACATGTAATAAATTGACCGATGTTTCGCGAACGCAAGCTGGCGCAGAGACTAGCTACCGCTTACCGGAGGGAGGTTCGTCCAAGTGGCCGTCTTCCGCCCAGGTGCCATCACGGTTGCTAAGAAGAAAGCCTGGTGCCTCCTTATACGGGCAGAAGCGTCTCGCTCGTTTCGGCCCCTGCGCCGATGCACATCACCCTGAGCTGCGCCGCCGCTGCCGCGGCGGAGGGCCCGCGCGCCGCCTCCCAGAACGTGGCGAGCGCGGCGGCGCGCATCTCCAGGTGAGCGTCCGAGGAGATGGAGGGGACCGCCGCCGCCGCCCCCGCCTCCGCCCCCGCCTCCGCCGCCGCCGCCCCCGCCGCCCCTGTCGCCGCCTGCGCCGCCGCCTGCGCCGCCTCCGCCGCCGCCACCGCCTTTTGTTGACTGTCGATGTAACTCGCGAAAGCGGCTGCTTTTGCCCTTTCGTTCGCGGCGCGCGTTAGCTGCGCCTCGGGGTCGGCGTACGCCGCCAGCCAGGCGCGCGCCTTGCCGACGCTGCCCCGAGAGTGACCGTGACCTTCGGTGCCGCTGGCATGTGGCCCGCCGCCGAGCGCGGCGGCCAAGGCGCCCGTCCTCGCCTCCCAAACATCCGCCGCCGCCGCCGCTGCAGCCGGTCCCTGCGCCCCACCGCCGCCGCCACCGCCGCCGCCGCCGCCGTCGCCAGGTCTAGCGGCGACTCCAACCCCCGAGGTGGCGAGGTAGCGGCCCTTCACCGCACGGAGCAACCCACGGAGCTCGGCTAGCGGGTCGGCGCCGCCGCCGCCGTCCTCCCCACCTGCTCCTGCTTCGCCAAATGCTATCGTAAACGCAGGCATCAGCGTGTGCGGCGGGGGTATGGCGAGGCAGGAGGGCCCGATGCTCGGGGGCGGGGGCTGGAAGAGTGACCCTGACCGGAGCTTCCCTGCCCCGTCCGCCAGGTACGCGCGGGACTTGAGCAGCAGCATGCGCACGTTTCCGTCGGCGGCTATCCTCGCCGCCGCCGCCGCCGCCCTCGCCCCCGCCTCACCGCCGCCGCCGCCTCCGCCGCCTCCACCGCCTCCGCCGCCGCCGCCGCCGCACCCCCCGCCTCCGCCTCCCCCGTTCCCGTCCGGGGCTGTGCAAAGCGTGACCAGCATCGGCGCGGGCGACGGAAGGGTCGCCCCCATCGCCAGCTTGCCCGCCTGCACCACCCGCAGCGTGCGAAGCACCGTGATGTCAAACACCCGCGTGTGGTGCAGCCACAGCACAGGGCCTGGCAGATAATGGTCATGGAAAGTCAACACAATGCGAACCCTCCTTTCCTGAGTCAAACGGCATCCCAATGACGATGACGTGGCTGCCCGGCCCTACCACAGCACGGCGTGCGACGCCAGGAAAGTTGTCAACAGTGCTTCCAAGCCCTCCCCCTCCTCCTCGCTCAGCAGCGAGCGGACGTGAATCGGCACCGACCGGTTGGCGACGGCGGGGATGGTAGTGTTGGAGGAGGGGGAGGAGGCGGCGGCGGCGGGGGGGGATGATGAGGCAGTGGAGGAGGAGGAGGAGGCGAAGGCGGCGGCGGCGGCGACAGCGGCGGGGTCGACCCCCGCGGTGCACTGAATGAAAGCTCGACGGCCGCCTTTGGCGTCGGCGCCGCTCCAACCGTACCGCAGCCGCACGCGCCCGCCTTGCCAGTCCGCGCCACCGCTGCCGCTGCCGCCGCCGGGTGCTGGGAGGTCAAAGTGCAGCGGCTCACCTGCCAGCACCCAGGGTTGCAACGCAAACGTGATAATCTCCTCTAGCAGGTGCCCACTCAGTCGATTGGTGAAAACTGAAAAGACGGCGGTGTTAGTGGCCGAGAATTGAAGTCGGTACCGAACGACAACCCTACCAGCAACTCCAGCAGCGCTGCGGTATCGCCCGGGCTCGGCCCCACCGCGGCGAGGACGTACAGCGGGGGCGGGGCGGGGGGGGAGGAGGCTGCAGCTGCAGCAGCCCGCGGCGGGGGCATCTCGTCGACCAGAGACAGGAAGGAAGCTACCTCTCAGCTCGCGGGAGCAAGGTGGGTGGTCTCGGGGCGACCGCCAGAGCGTGACAGAGAAGCACGACTACGCGAGTGTCCTGTGTGATCTCCACTCCACCGCACTGACCTGCACCCGGCGCCGTCCCGTCCACCGCCGCTTGCGTGTAATTGTGACGCAGAGCTGGACCGCCCGGGCTACTATTAGCGTTTGACCCCCCCACCGGATCTGCGCTGTGATTTGTACCGGTACACCCATGTGATTTGTGCTGTATGGGCAAACAGTCTGCAGCCAATCATGTCACTCACCTCGAGAGGATAGAGGAGATTCTTCCAACAACGCGACAGCACACAGCTTTCATTCCACACCGGGGCGGCGGCGGAATCAACCGGCCTGCGTCGTATCATACGTGCCTCCGCTTCGGCGCGGGCCTGGACGTCGGCAGCACAGCCGTCCTTACAATTCCACGGACGGACGTCAGGCGCCTCCGACACACAGCCGCAGCGCTGACATTCAAACGAATAACGCCGTTGAAGAGGCAAGAGCAGATCTTCGTTGCAAGCTGACGCGGTCTCCCGGGCAAGCGCGCCCTTCGTTGGGGCTGGGGCGAGGCGGCGGCGGGCGGAGCAGCCTTCTTTGCGAGTCGTCAGCACCACGACGCCGCGATGGAGGTGCGTCGACCCTCGTTCGCGACTGCCAACTTTCTTTCGAGCTGTCTGACCTAAGTGGCATGACTTTTTTTGATGCGCCCCAGAAGGAATATCGGGTTTTGACGCCGAGGTGCCCCTCCCATCTCTCCTCTCCCCCGCAGCTCGACTTGGGCGCGGCTGTAGATGACGTTGGAGACGAGCTATCCGCCCTGGGGTTCACGGCGGTGGTGAGCCCAGAGGAGTGGCTGCTCGGCGTGGGTGGCCGTGCACAGGAGCCCCCCCCAGCCTCAGAGGAGGGGCAAGGAGGAGGAGGAGCAGCAGCATGGCAGCCCACCACGCCGGCAAAGTACACGGAGAGAACCTTCGAGGGGCACCACACGATCACCGGCTTTGAGCCGGCCGTGTCGCCCGCGCCGCCCACGCCGGCCTCGCCGGCCGCGTCGCCCGGTCGGGAGAGGGAGGGCGGCGGCGAGATGGTGCAGGAGGGCAGGGGCTTACACTCGTCCACTTCTCGGCTCAACGTAAGCGCTTTCTGAGGGATAAGGATTTGCATGTAGGGGTTGTATTAGGGGGTATTAGGGGATGTTAGGGGGTGTTCAGGGTGTGTTTTGTGTCAGCAACGGCTCAGGTTGAGCTAAAAAGTGGACGAGTGTAAGCCCCTGCAGGAGGGCACGTGCGCCATCTGCCTCGACTCCATCCTCGCCGCCGACGCGGCGCTGGTCAAGACCTGCCTGCACGGCTTCTGCACGCCGTGCATCGTCCGCTGGACCACCTTCCAGCTCGAGTCCGCCGCCAAGCGCCTCAACTCAGAGCTCAACTCCTCGGTACGGACAGCGATGACTTCCCAAAACGCCCACCCAAAACCTTCGCCGTGGCTTCGAAGCACTTTTCATACCTTCGTTTATTAATTTGAACTACAAGTTGAAGCGACGTGCCCTGGTAGCCTGGTTCACAGTTTCCGTGCTGTGAGTGGTCGATATCATGACTGCTGCCAACGTGTACCGGGTGCAACTCGTTATGTGGTTTGGCTTCTACGACGTTTGTCGGTAGAAAAGCTTCGTTTTGAACCAAACCCCTCACAGAGTTAAATGCCAGCCTATGACGTGGCGAGTTTATTACGTTTACTCGGCCGTACTTGTGGGACCCGACCTGCCCGTGCTGCAAAGCCCCCTTCAGCAGCCTGCTGGTGTACCGCACGCTGGACGGCATGGGCTTACACTCGTTAACGACAGAGCTCAACTTGAGCGATTCCAGGACACATTCATGAGTTAAGTTGGATTATACGGTGGACAGAGAAGCTCATGTTGAGCTGAAATGGGAACGAGTGTAAGCCCTTGCTGGACGGCGACGTGCAGGAGGACCTGCGGGAGGAGTCCATCTGCCTGCTTCGCCGCGCCCGGTGGCTGCCCGACACCGCCAAGTCCGTGGAATGGGACGCAGAGTTTGCGCAGGCGGCCGCCCGCGCCGGCAGGGCCGGGCGGATGTCGCTCGCGACGTCATCCAACGCACTCCGAAGTTTAAACCCTCGTTGTTTCAGTAAAATGGCATCCTCTGACGTGGCGAGCAATATCTGCTGGCAGATGTTGCTCGCGACGTCATCCACGCACTCTGAAGTGTGAACCCTCGTTTCTTGAGTAAAGTGGCATCCTATGACGCGGCGAGCAATATCTGCGAGGCCTTAGGCGGCGGGGGCCCGGGCGCGCAGGGCGGGTTCTTTGAGGTTGGGCCTGGCGGATTATGCTCTGCTCGCCACGTCATAGGCTGCAGGTTGACTCAAGAAACGAGGGTCCAAAATATGGATGATGACGTGGCGAGCATAATCCGCCACGCCCTACTTTGAGGAGGACTTTGTGTATGACGAGGACTACCTGGACGATGAGGAGGAGTATTACAATCGGGGAAACTACCGGGGGGGCAGCCGGGGGGGCGCCTCGCTTGTGATTGGTAACCGGCGGTTCGGGCCCAACGGGTACATCAGCCAGGGGCAGCGGCTGCACGCGCGCCCGGTGCCGCAGCAGGTGCCGACGGAGCAGGAGATTGCGCGGGCGGGGGCGGCGCAGGGGGCCAAGGGGGGGAAGGGGAAGGGGCCCGCGCGGGGGGGGCGGGCGGGTGGGAGTCCCGGGGCCGGGGGCGGAGGCGGGGGCGGGGGTGGCGAGGGCAAAGGCAAAGGTAAGGCCGTCGAGGGGAAAGGGAAGTCACCGCTTGTCGGCTCCTTTTCCTCCGCAGCAGGCTCCTCCTCCTCCTCCGCTGCCGCCTGCTCATCCCCCGCCGCTTCTGCCACCTCCGCCGTCGCTGCCGCATCGTCACCCTCGACGACGATGGCCGTCGACGTCCCCGGTGCCGCCGCCGCTGACGACGACGATGAGCTCATGTCGCCGCAGTCTCCCGGCGGCGGCGGTGGAGGGACCCCCGGCGGTTCGGGCGGCGCGCGAGGCAAGAAGGCGGCGAAGAAAGCGGAGGCGAAAGCGAAGAAGGAGGAGAAGGAGGGGGAGAAGCGCGCGCGCAAGTTGGAGAGCATGGCGGTGGCCATCGCGGCGGCGAAGAGCAAGCGGTCGCTGAGCGGGAGCGGCGGCGGCAGCGGCGGCGGCAGCGGCAGCCTCAAGTCCACCTTGGGCCTCGGCGATGATGACAGTGAGGGCGAGGTGGACAAGGGGGAGGAGGGAGGTGAGCGGGGTGAGCGGGAGGGGGGGGAGGGGGAGGAAGCGGCGGGGGATGGGGAGGGGGCGGCGGAGGATGATGTCGTCCTTCCGCGCAAGGTTGAATCGTCCGAGGAGCACGGGTGCTCGAGCACGGGGGCTGGCGAGGGCTCGTCGTCCGCGGTTGCTACGGCAGGCGCGACGGAGGAGGGGCGACGACGACGACGACAACAACGACACCAGGGGGGCGACGACGACGACAACGAGCTTGTCTGCGGCGTCATGGACGAGTAAGAACAAAATGTATCACCCTCGCAACGTTGTATCACTATCCCACACACGAATTCGAATTCGAACACGCTCCAGTTGCTCTATTACTTACATTCACGTTGACATTCTTTAAATACGATCTACTACTACCTGTGCTCGCGTCGTTGCCATATAATCGTCAGCGTGTATTGGATGAGGACGATAAAGCCTTGACGCGCAGACTACCCCGCTTCACTTTGGCATACTGTCGAGCACCGCCCGCCGCATCAGCTGCCTCTCCGCCGCCTTGCCCGTCATTTAGGGTCGCAAGCTGACATTGAGAGCAAAACTTGAAAGCAGGTTTATCATGTGTTAGTTTCAAGCGCTGCAACTAGGCGCTGCCAACATGGGTTTCAAGGGTTTCAACTTGCGGCACCCCACCGTGAAGAGTTCGAACTGCAGCGCCGCCTGCCCCACGAACATGTCGAGGCCGCTGGCCTGCGTGCAGCCCGCTGCCGCCGCCTCCAGCCAGGGCCTTTCACTCGTCCACGTTTTAGCTCAACCGAAGCCGCTTTGTTACTAACTCACCCTAAGACACGCAGCGTAAGGTGCTCACGTTGAGCCGAAAAGAGGACGAGTGTAAGCCCCTGCCTCCCGCAGCAGCCGCGTCTCCAGCGGTGTGTACACCGCGTCGAACACCACCGCGAACCAGGGGCTTACACTCGTCCACCTGTCAGCTCAACGTAAGCATACTTTGTGGGATACGTTGGCTGCATGATTTTCCCCCAGTCTACTAGACAGAGGGACACGGGGAGGTGTGACCAAAACGGCTTAGGTTGAGCTGAAAAGTGGACGAGTGTAATCCCCTGCCGCGAACCCGCCCGCCTGCAGCGCGGCGGCCGGCACCGGCGTCTCCTCCACGTTGGGCTGCATCCCCACCGACGTGGTGTTGGCCAGCACATCCCCCTTCACCTCCCCGCTCTGTAGCTGCGCCAGGCGGCAGGGTCGTTGCGAACAAGCACTCGACTGAGATCAGAGCATGACTTACCAGGTACCTTCAGGGTGAATGCTGATACAGACGCGCGGAGGAGAATGAGAAGGTGGAGACTCGACGTCGGTCGAGTGCTTGAGAACAAGCACTCGACTGAGATCAGAGCATTCCGCAATGGGTACCTTCAGGGTGAATGCGCATACAGACGCGGGGAGGAGGAGACTCAACGTCGGTCGAGTGCTTGTGATCAATGACCACCCTTGCCAGGGTCATCGCGGTACCCCCGCACGCCTCCGCTAGTTTTTTCGCCCGCTCGAAATCGCGGTTGGCGATGATGACCTGCGCGCCCTTAAACTTGGCGCCGAAGGCCAGGCCCCGCCCCGCGCCCCCCGCGCCAACCACCACAACCACCTCGTCAGGCCACACCAATCACGCTCGCCATGTCATGGGATGAGGGAGGACGTTCACATCGATGGACGAGAGTTGTATACATGGTGGACGACGTGGCGGGCGGGAACGGCCGGAATTTGGATCAGCTAACACTATCCACTCTTTGGAGCACAGTGTTGCAGATTAGACTCCTGATCCGCGCGTCTTGATAGGTGTTCTCTCTGGTTTGACACAAGCTGTATTATTCGTTCTGCCTACATATCAGGGTGTTCGTCCAATGAATTTGAATGTATCCGACCCTACCGTCTTGCCCTTCAGTACCCCCTCCGCATCACCTCCCAGCCGCAACACCATGGCGGCCTCGATCGCTCCGATCGCGGCGCTGTAGTCGGTATTGTACCCCTTGATGTAGCGGCGCAACTTGAAATTGAAAGCAAATTTTGAAGGCGGTTCATCATATTATAGTTTCAAGCGCTTAGATCCAGGCGCTTTCAACATGGGTTTGATAGGGTCAACCTGCACCGGCCTACCTTGAGGGAGCCGTCCGCCTGCCGCACCAGGGTGTAGCGGCGCATGTTGAATTTGAAAGCAACGTTTGAAAGCGGTCCATCATATTCCAGTTTCAAGCGCTTAGTTCCAGGCGCTTTCAACTTGGGTTTCATAGGGCCAACCTGCACCGCCTTACCAGGGTGTTGACGGCGCCGATCTGCGCCGCCACCGGGTCCACCTCCGCGCAGCACTTCAGCGCCTCCTCCGAGTAAGGTCACACGCATAACGCGCTGCACGTCAACGGACTGCATGCAACTGCAAATGAACAAAGCGCCCGTTTGATCAATTAGAAAGGGCGATGTGCCTCCGGAACGCTCATAAAAAACGCTGAATCCTGATATACGAGGGTTTGGAAGGTGGTGTACGCCAGGGCTCCGCATGATGCGAGGTTGCCTGCCTCCTTGTGTGGGATGGTGACGCTGAAGCCCTGGATGTAGCGGCGCAAGTTGATTTTGAAAGCAAAGTTTGAAAGCGGCTCATCATAATCCAGTTTCAGGCGCTTAGCTCCAGGCGCGTTCAACGTGGGTTTGATAGGGTCAAGCTGCACCGCCCTGCCTGGAAGGACGGCCCGCCGAACAGCGGCGAGGCGAGGAAGGCGGCGATGTCCTCCACCAGCACCCAGGGGCTTACACTCGTTCACTTTTCAGCTCAACGTAAGCGCTTTCTGCAAAATAGGGGGTGCGTGTAGGGGGTGTTTAGGGGGTGTTTGTGAGGTGTTTGGGGGTAGTAGGGGGTAGTAGGGGTGTGTTTTGTGTCAGAAACGGCTCAGCTTGAGCTGAAAAGTGGACGAGTGTAAGCCCCTGCCAGCAGTGGCACGTAGCACGCGTCCACGCCGGCGGCGCCCAGGCACGGGTTGTGCAGCGCGGGGCTCTTGGTGTAACGGCGCAAATTAATATCGAAAGCAAAGTCTGAAAGCGCTTCGTCATATCTTAGTTTCAAGAGCAGAGTTCCAGGCAATTTCAACGCGGATTGCATCGATTCATCCTGCAGCGCCCTACCTTCGACTGCGCCACGGGCTTGCCGATGACGCCCAACACGGCGGTGGCGGCGGACTGCTGCGGCACGCGGTACAGCGAGCAGAGCTCAGGGCCAGGTGAATAACGCTCGCAATGTCCTAGGATGCCGCCACTCAGCCACTTCACACTCAACATCGGAGGATCGCTCAATATCAGAGGGTCGAAACTGTGATGAAGGACGTCGTCATTCAGTCACAGAATGCCGCCGCCGTTTCACTCAATACATGGGGGTCGAAACTGTCGTGAATAACATGGCAGGCGTTATACATGATATACTGAGCTTTACCGGAGGTGCGCCAGCGTGGGCTGCCCCGGCGCCGACTCCGCGCCGGAGCGCAGCGCGCCGAATGTCAGGAAGCTCCCGAACTTGGCGGCCAGGAGGCGTGACACCTGGCTGGAGCGGCGCAAGCTGAAATTGAAAGCAAACTTTGAAGGCGGTTGACCATATTTCAGTCCCAAGCGCTTAGAGCTAGTTCCAGGCGCTTTCAACTCGGGTTTTGATACTGTCAACCTGCACCGCCTTACCTGGCCGGCCTCGCCCATCCCGAGCACTATGGTGGGCTGCGCGGCGCCGGCGGTGTCGGCGAGCAGCTTCTCCAGGCGCGCCACGTGTGTGATATCCTCCACCTCCGCGTAGTGCCGATAGAATCATGAGCGCACAGCGCGTCATAGGATGTCATTCAACTCAATAATCAATACACGAGGGCCGAGTAAACAATGGATGCACACCGTGTCACAGGATGTCATGCCATCCAATACACGAGGGTTCCGGTGTTGCGCTGTATAACGCGGTGGATGGTGCGGCGAGCTCCTCGAAGGTTCAGGTACCAAATGGCTTGAGTTCAGCTGATGAGAGAACGAGTGCAACGCCTGGGCAGAGGTTGCGGCGAATGTGTACGGGTACACTGGTTGTGTGCGGGTATGGAATGGTACACGATGAGCAAACAGTCAGATAACGAGTGTCAGGCCAGGAAGGATGGCGCGGCGATTGAATCGGATCGTCCCTGCCATGGCAGCGATCTTGACGATATCCGCGCCGGCGGCGACGCAGCGCGCGTCAGGGGCTTACACTCGTCCACCTGTCAGCTCAACGTAAGCGCTTTTGGTGTGACAAGGGGTATTTATGGGGTGTTTGGGGAGTGTTTAAGGCGGGGATGGAAGGGTTGTTTAGGCGTTTAGGGGGAGTGTAGAGTGTCAGAAACGGCTGAGGTTGAGCTGAGAAGTGGACGAGCGTAAGCCCCTGCCGCGCGTGGACGTCGGCGAGCTCGGCGTCAGACGGCACGCGCTCGTAGTTGTGGCTCGAGAGAATGATCTTACTCAGCGACGCGGCTCGCGCACCCTCACTCGGCGCGTCGCCGAAGAACGACCCCGCCGCGAGCAGCTCGACGTCGACGTACGCGGCGCCCGCCGTGACGGCGGTCCAGAGGGCGGCCAGGCGCGGCTCCTCCTCGCCGTCGTACAGGGGCTTACACTCGTCCAGTTTTCAGCTCAACTCGAGCCGTGCATGACACACAAAAACACCCTACACATCCCAAACACCCCCTAACACCCCCTTAACACGGGCTGTACAACCCCTACGCGCACCCCTTATCCCATACAAAGCGCTCAAGTTGAGCCGAGAATTGGACGAGTGTAAGCCCCTGCCATCGTACTGCCCACCCTCCCACGCAGCAGGGTCACCGAGAACAAGCACTGGAACCGATATCGGAGCATGACTTTATATCTGGTAACTTCAGGGTGACTGCTCGCACAGACGCGATGAGGAGGAGAAGGTGGTAGTCGTACGACGATGAGCTATGAGTGCTCGTCTCGATAACCTCCCTGCCAAGTTGGGCGGTACGTCACGATGGCTGGCACGGGGCACGCGTCGAGCAGCGCCGGGATGTCCACCTCAGCATTCAAGCCTTTGATGAAATCGATGCGGAGCTCGACGATGTCGGCGCCGCCCGCGACGGCCTCCTGGATCTCCGCCAACGCCTCGGCGACGGTGGGGGAGATGACGCTGGTGGTGAGCGCGCAGGAGGAGCCGCTGAAGCCGGCGGCGGCGGCGCGGGCGACGGTGGCAGACGCGCGATTGGCCTTTGCTGTTGCTGGAGTCGGACTCATGCGAGCGGCGGCGGCGGTGGCGCGGGAGCGGGGCGCGGGCGCGGGCCGCCGCGCGCAGACGGCAGCCGCGGAGACGGTTTGAGTAGCCGCCATTCAATACAGTTGAATGGACGCGTGCTTGCTTGGTCGCGTGCGCGGAGTGCAATGGCGCGCCGATGGTTGGCAGGTGACCACCAGGCTGCGCTGCGCTCGGACGCCCGGGAGGGGTCGGTCGGCACTCGACTAGTGGCTCCATCTCAGTACCTTCGTCGATTCTAGACTAAATGTTTTGAAATGAAAACCCCCCCCCCCCTACTCGTACAGCAAATACGTGAAATTGTGTTTTTGGGAGGAGCCGAGTCGAAGAGGTTGAACACGAGCCCTCCGCCTGCACATATCGCGCGGCGCCCGGCATCGCTGACCACTTGTAAAGCAGTCACAGCGGTATTCGGCTCCGCGTCTACGTGTGCGCCTCGCTGTAGCGGCGCTTTTCAAAGTACTGGGGACTGGAAGTGAATCTGGTATCATAATATATAACACGCCAAAATGAGCAACGGTTCGTTCGCCCAAGCCGCGGCGAGTTCGTCGTTCACGGAGGACATCGACAACATGTTCGGTGGCGAGCCGGTGCGCGAGGTGGCGGACGAGACCAGCACGCGGGACTTGGCAAGGGGGATGCTGAGAACAACGACTCGAACGCAGAACGGAGCCCGACTTATTTTCAGGGGTGGATCCTCATGCCGTGCGTGATTCGAACCAGCTGTGGAGTACTCCAGACCATCGTCTGAGTGTACCCAGCTGACCACAGCGGAACCCCCGGATCCCGTGTTTCGTCCATTCATGAGCTGGTCGAGTCTTCTTCTCAACGACCCTGCTACCTGGGGTGGAGCACGCTGGACGAGAGCATCTGGAAGACGCTGCGGCGCGATGTGGACCGCGTGGGGAGCAACGTGCGGGGCGTGCTGTTGCCGTGGGGAGCACGCGGGCGGCAGGGGCTTACACTCGTCCACTTCTCAGGTCAACCTGAGCCGTTTCTGACACTCAACACACCCCCTAAACACCTAAACACCCCCTCCACCCCCGCCTCAAACACTCCCTATACACCCACTAAATACCCCTTGTCCCGCCAAAAGGGCTCACGTTGAGCTGACAGGTGGAGGAGTGTAAGCCCCTGGCGGGCGGGATCCCACCAAGCCGCTGCGGGAGTGGGACCTGTGGGGCCCGCTCTTCTTCGTCCTCCTGCTCGGCATCTGCCTCAGCACCGACTCCGACAACTCCAGCAAGGCAGGGGGCTACAATGACTCGAACAATGACTCGAACACAGAACGGAGCACAACTCACCTTTTAGGGTTGGTGCTCATTCACACGCACGTGACTCGGCTGGTGGTGGCCAGACCGTCGTATGAGCTGTACCCTCGGCCCGAGTGTGGTTCTGCATGCACTCAACGTCGGTTGAGTCGTTGTGCCCAATGACCCTGCATTTAGGTCTTCTCCATCGTCTTCGCCACGGTGGCGTTCGGGGCCGTGGCGCTAACCCTAAATGTGGTGCTCTTAGGCAGGGGCTTACACTCGTCCACTTTTCAGCTCAACCTAAGCCGTTTTGGTCACACCTCCCCTTGTTCCCCTGTCTAATAGACTTGGGGAAAATCATGCGCCCAACGTATCCCACAAAATGTGCTTACGTTGAGCAGAATAGTGGACAAGTGTAAGCCCCTGCTCTTAGGCGGCAACATCATTTTCTTGCAAGCCGTCTCGCTGATGGGCTACTGCTTGTTCCCGCTCAACGTCGCGGTGCTGTTCATGCTGATGAGCGACAACAAGGTGTATCGGAGCTTCCTGGCATTCGGCGCCGTGGCGTGGAGCTCCTGGCAGGGGGGGGTTATTGCGACCAATGACTTGAACGCTGAACGGAGCATGACTGTGACTCAACTTCAGGGTGGATGATGCTCATAGAAGCGCCGGAACGGTCGTGGTGGCCACGGCCAGACCGTCGTATGAGCATTTACTCTCGGTGGTCCGAATGTGGGTTGTCGTCCGTTGACCGTGGCGGCCGGGCGTCGGTGCCGTTCATCTCCGCCGCCGTGCCGCCGTCGCGCAAGGCAGGGGCTTACACTCCACCACTTTTCGGCTCAACGCAAGCACATTTTATGGGATACGTCGGGTGCATGAAGTTCCCCCAATCTATTAGACAGGGGGACACGGGGAGGTGTGACCAAAACGGCTGAGGTTGAGCTGAAAAGTGGACGAGTGTAAGCCCCTGGCGCAAGGCGCTGGCCGTGTACCCCGTCATGCTGCTGTACATATCGCTAGGGTTGCTGGCGGTTGTGTCAGCTTGAGAGTGGGGATCGGTAAAAGGGGGGGGAGCACCTGATGGGCTCGGCGGCGGCGGCTTGAGCCGGTAGTCATGTAGAGAGTAGGGTGGAGGCGGAGGTAGTTCCGGCCGTCTTTTAGTTTTTGTTCGATACGAAAATTCAGATTCAGCTTGCAGAATCGGTGCCTACCCGACCGACCGTCACATGTCAACCGGACATCAACCCATCATCGCTCGGGCTCGAGTTCGTGACAACAACGCGCAGGCATTCGTCGCGAACTCCCTTTGTTCGTCGGAAGCAGCAGGTCCGTGCCGGCGCCGCACCGAACCGCCAGCTCGCGCCTCCCCACGAGAAGCTCCGACGTGCAGCGCGCTGTCGCGTCGCGAGAAGTCAATCCACTGTGGCTTCTCGCGGTCCGTAGCTTTTTTGGCCCCCCGCGGGGTGCCCACCTGGCCTTGGCCTCACACATCTTACCTCATACTGCTCCCGTACACACTCACCGCACCCCCTCGCGCGATGGGCAGCGCCGTGTCCAAGCCGCGCGGCTCCAGCGCCGGCCCGTCCCCGACCGGGGGGCAGCAACAGGGCGCACAACGGCAGCACGAGCAGGAGCACCAGCGTGACCTTCAGGCGCAGGAGCGGATGCACCGAGGAGCCGCGACGCCGGCGCACTACCAGACGGCGCCGGCGTCGCCGTCGACGTCGACGTCGGCGTCGCGCGACCACGCGGCCCACGGGACGTTCTACAACGCCAACGCCGCCGGCGCCGGCACCGTCAACGACCGCATGCCTCCTATCCAACCTTACCGCCAACCACAGCAGCAGCAGCAGCAGCAGCAGCCGCAGCATCAGCAAGGCTACCCGAGGGCGGTGTACCACGCTCAACGGGGAGCGGGCGGCAACGGGGTACCCGGAGAAGGATGGGGAGGAGGGGGAGGAGGAGGAGGAGGAGGAGGAGGAGGAGGAGGAGGAGGAGGGCACGGCGGGCTGCAAAGGGGCGGGAGCACAACGGCGAACGCGGCGAGAGGCGGCGAGCAGTGGGAGGAGCTGGACCCAGCGGCGGCGCGGCGCGCGGCGGCGGCGGCGGCGGCGCGCGCGCAGGCGGACCGCCTGGCGAGCTGCGTGGAGGAGGCCGACTTCGAGCTGCAGACGGCGTTGGCAGGGGCTTACACTCGTCCACTTTTCAGTTCAACCTGAGCCGTTTCTGACACAAAATACACCCCAGACACCCCCTGATACCCCCTGACACCTCCTAAACACCCCCTACACAACCCCTGAATGCACCCCCTATGCCACAGAAAGCGCTTAAGTTGAGCCGAAAAGTGGACGAGTGTAAGCCCCTGGGCGTTGGCCATCAGCGCCTCCACGTCTGACCACGCCACGGCACACCTCAAGGCAGGGGCTTACACTCGTCCACTTTTCGGCTCAACGTAAGCGCTTTCTGTGGGATAGGGGGCGCCTTTAGGGGGGGTTTAGGGGGGGTATAGGGGGTAGGAGGGGGTAGGAGGGGGTAGGAGGGGGTGTGTAG
>Ga0307489_10000483_pt1 | contig 24232 bp, 41 predicted proteins | sample SB12metaG_FD_202247 | JGI IMG/M metagenome (GOLD analysis project Ga0307489, IMG submission 202247) | Sea-ice brine microbial communities from Beaufort Sea near Barrow, Alaska, United States - SB 1.2 | ecosystem: Environmental > Aquatic > Marine > Coastal | place: USA: Alaska | collected... | reverse complement strand
CCCGCGCCGCGCTCTGGCGCTGGATGAGCCCCAACCGATTGGGGTGCCGGGCCCGCTGTGGGGGCACAGCGCGTGGAATGACGCGCGCACCGGCAGCGTGTGCGTGTGGGGCGGCTTCAACGCTGACCCCACGGCAGTGCTGAAGCGCAGTAGCGAAGGTGCGCGGGCTCGACTCCCCACCGCCACAACTTGTTATCACCTGTGAGGCTCTCCCACTCGAAAATGGAGCCACCCTTGGCAGCCTTGGCACACCACCATATCGTACGACTAACAACATTTGCCCACATGGGATTTGCGGAGGTTAACTCGGTTCCAATGCCGGCGCCGTCGCCGCGCTTTCCTCCGTATCCTCCTCGTTTCCCGCCGCGTTATGGACCTTACCGTACCCTGTCCCGCGCGCGCCCACGCGCGCAAATCTGGCGTGGCAGAGATCTCGACGAGACACTTGACAAGTGACGGGACGTTCCGCCTTGGCTTCTGAATTCCGCTCTATTTCTTCCGTCTGAACGTACGCACAGGCAAGTGGGCACGGCAGCTCGTGAGCGGCGAGGGGCCGTGCGCGCGCGAGGGCCACAGCTGCGTCGTATTGGGCGGCTCTGCGGTGGTCATCTACGGCGGATGCGACGAGGACGAGAACACCTTGGGCGACGTTTCCGTGCTAGAGACATCGGTGGACCTCTACGGCAGGGGCTTACACTCGTTCACTTTTCAGCTCAACTTGAGCCGTGTCTGACACACAAAAACACCCTGCACACCATATACACCCCCTAACACCCCCTTAACACGAGCTACAAAATCCCTTCGCGCACCCCCTATCCCATGAAAAGCGCTCAAGTTGAGCTGAATAGTGGACGAGTGTAAGCCCCTGCTACACGGCGGCATGCGGTGGAGCCGCGGGAGCGGTTCCGCCACGTTCGCGGCAGGGCCTTGCACTCGCTCCCTCGCCATCTTACTAGCGGCCATCCCAACCTATCATCTCGCTCATTTGCTTATGTCGCTTAAGGTGCTCATGTTGCTTAAGTTGCTTAAACCCAGTCTCCGCTTTCGGAAAACGAGGCTCTGAAGGCCTTCATATGATTGGGCGAGAGGATACCGGTACGCTCTCGACCCATCATATGAGGGCCTTCAGACCCTTCTTTTCCAAAGCGGAGACTGGGTGTGAGGTGCGCATGTTGCTGAAGTTGAGGTAGCAAGGAAAGCAGTGGCCAGGCCCTGGCCCGCGCCGCCCCCGCGCGACCACCACGCCGCCGTCGCCGTCGCCGCGTCGCGCATGTTCATCTTCGGCGGGATCTCATCCACTGGCGCGCAGCTCGACGACATCGCCATTCTGACCTGCGGCGGCCCGAGCACGGAGTGCACGTGGGAGATTCCCAAGGTCAGCGGGAGCGTCCGACCTGGGCAGGGGCTCTCACTCGTTCCCATTTAAGCTCACCTTGAGCGCTTTTGTCTACCACATAAGCCACATTGACTCATGAATGTGTCGTGGAGTTGCTCAAGTTGAGCTTCAACGTAAACGAGTGTAAGCCCCTGGGCCCAGGCCGCGCGAGAGCCCCTCTGCGGCAGGGCTTCACCCGCGCCCCCTTTCGAGCTCAGCCTGACTATTCGCTCGCGGCCCCTTTTGAGCTCAGCCTGACTGTTCGCTCATAGTGTACCAGCATACCCGCACACACTCGCCGCATCATTACGGGGCTTTATGAAGGAACTTTCTTATCTGTCCCCCTAATACCACTTGACTTATCCCACTTATTTCCTATAAAAATATACTCAAGACCTGGATGGCAGGAGTTGTTTTTCCCATACTCATTGAGCTGATAAAGTACTGACGTATGGCCCTGCTCGGCGGTGTTCATCCCAGGAGCGCCCGGCGGCGGCGGCGGCGGCGGCGGCGGCGGCGGCGGCGGCAGCGGCAGCGGCGAGGTGTGGGTCTTTGGCAGGGGCTTACACTCGTCCACTGTTCAGCTCAACTCGAGCCGTTTCTGACATGAAAGCACACCCTCAACACCCTAATACCCCATACCACCCCCTAACCACCCCCTAAACAACCCCTAACTGCACCCCCTGTCACGCAGAAAGCGCTTACGTTGAGCTGAAGAGTGGACGAGTGTGAGCCCCTGGTCTTTGGCGGCTCTGATGGCGAGGGCTTCCGTGACGAGCTCTATGTTTTCAACCTGAGCGAGAACAAGTGGCGGCAGATTAAGAAACCCGAGACGGCGGCGGCGGCCTCGCGGCAGGGGCTTACACTCGTCCACTTTTCAGCTCAACGTGAGCACTTTCTGTCCCATGCGGTGAAGTTCTTTGCTGGTCTCAGTGACAGAAACGGCTCAGGTTGAGCAGAGATGTGGACGAGTGAAAGCCCCTGCCTCGCGGTGGCCCCCGGCGCGCGGCTCGCACACCGCTAACGTCGTCAAGGCGTCCTCACTCGGCGCCGCCGCCAAGGGCATCGGGCAGGGGCCTACACTCGTCTGCTTCTCAGCTCGACCTCAGCCGTTTCTGACACAAAATACACCCTGAACACCCCCTAATATCCCCTACTGCCCCCTGCACACCTCCTTAACAATCCCTAAATGTTGCCCCTATCCCACAGAAAGCGCTCACATTGAGCTGAAAAGTGGACGAGTGTAAGCCCCTGGCATTCGGTGGCGACCCGACGCCAACGTCATGATCATCTTTGGCGGGATGGGCAACGACGCGGCCACGGCCTTGGGTGACGTCTGGTTGTACGCGTTTGAGACCGGGGAGTGGCGCAATCTGCCTCTGGGGACGGGCGTGCGCCCAGTGCCGCGCTGCATGCACACGTGCACGGCGACGGACGGAGCGCTGGTCATCCTCGGCGGCGTCACCGACACCCCCGACGGGGAACAGACGCTGACGCTGGACGAGCACACGATCACTCTGGAAGGGGCGGGGGCGGGGGCGGGGGTGGGGGCTGCGGTGGCGCCGGCTCCGAAGAACAAGGCGGAGGCGGCGGCGGCGGCGGCGGCAGCAGCGGCGGAGGCGGCTGCAAAGAGGGCGAGGGAAGCGGTGGCAGCTGCAGCGGCGGTGGAGGCGGCGCCTCGTGTGAAGGGACAGGCGGCGGCGGCTGCGGAGGCCCAGGCGGCGGCTGCAAAGAGGACGAAGGAAGCAGTGGCAGCAGCAGCGGCAGCGGCGGTGGAGGCAAGGGCTGACACTCGTTCACTCGTCCACTTTTCAGCTCAACGTAAGCACACTTTGTTAGATTCGTTGATTGCATGATTTCCTTCCAGTCTATTAGACAGGGGGACACGGAAAGGTGTGACCAAATCGGCTTAGGTTGAGCTGAGAAGTGAACGAGTGTAAGCCCCTGGGTGGAGGCGGCGGCTAGTGTGAAGGGGAAGGCGGCGGCGGCAGCGGAGGCGCAGGCAGAGGCAGAGGCGGAGGCGGAGGGAAAGAAGGCAGGGGCTCACACTCGTTCCCAGTTCAGCTTGACTTGAGCTTGTTCTGTCCACCGTATAACCCAATGTAACTCATGATGTGTCCTGGAGTTGCTCAAGTTGAGCTCTAACGTGAACGAGTGTAAGCCCCTGAAAGAAGGCGGCGGCGGCGTTGGCGGCGAAGGGTCCGTTGGGTCCCAAGGGCAAGAAAGCGGCAGCGGCGGCGGCGGAGGCGGCGGCGGAAGCGGCGGCGAAGGTCAAGGTAGGGCGGCGCAGGTTGACCCTATCAAACCCAAGTTGAAACCGCCTGGAACTAAGCGCTTGAATCTACATTATGATGCACCGCTTTCAAGCTTTGCTTGAATGTTCAACTTGCGCCGGTACATCAAGGCGGCAGCTGCGGCAGCGGCGGCAGCGGCGGCGGCGGCGGCGGCGGCGGCGGCTGGTGCAAAGCGGAAGCAGGCGGCCCAACCCCAACCCCAGCCCCCCGCCTCAGACGATGAGAGCGAGCAGGCAGGGTGTTACAATCCACCTCAACTGCCAGTCCCGACTGTATAATACCTCTGAGACACTCCTAGATGCTGGCAGTTGAGCTAACGTGGGAACGTAAGCACTCGTGCACGACCCCGCGTGCAGGAGACGGCGCGGGGCAGGGGCTTACACTCGTCCAATTCTCAGCTCAGCCTCAGCCGTTTCTGACACAAAATACACCCTCAACACCCCTTGAGACCCCATAACACCTCACAAACACCCCCTAAACAACCCCTAAATGCACTCCCTGTGCCACAGAAAGCGCTTACATTGAGCTGAAAAGTGGACGAGTGTAAGCCCCTGGCGCGAGGCGGCGCCACGCCCTCGCCGCCGTCGTCCCACGCCGCGTCTGGCCTGGGCGACGACACCACCGCCGTGGGTGCCACCTCCGCTACCCCTGGTAAGGCCAGCTCGATTTAATCTCGAGATCCGGTCAACATTTTGGGTTGATCGCAGTGGGGGCAGCGGGCGAGTCAGATCGGCAAGTCGGTCTAATCTTATGGGCAAATTGACCCCTGACATACCCCCAAAACTCACGAGCAACCCTCAACCCAAAATAGACGGCGTCGTATGGGCAAAATGACTCCAAAACCGATCCGACTTGTCCGAAATTGCCCAAAATCGAGGGACCGGATCTCGAGATGAAATCAGGTTGGCCGAAGAGCTTGGTGGATGTTGCCCGCCACATCATCCTCCACATTTTGAGACCCTCGTTTCTTGAGTTGAATGGCATCACGTGACGTGGCGAGCATCATGTGCCTGGCCCTAGCCCCTGGTATGGGCGGCAAGTCGGCCAGAGCGGCGGCGGCGGCGGATGAGGAGGAGGAGGAGGAAGAGGAGGAGGAGGAGGAGGATAACGGCGTGGATATGGGCATGGCGATTTACGGCAGCGCGCTGGCGGGGACGGGAGTGGGGGCGGGGGCGGGGGTGGGCGGCAGGGGCTTACACTCGTCCACTTCTCAGCTCAACCTGAGCCGTTTGTTACACGAAATACACCCTTAAACACCCCCTAATACCCCCTAACACCTCCTACACACCCTCAAAACAACCCCTAAATGCACCCCTTATCCCACAGAAAGCGCTCGTGTTGAGCTGAAACGTGAATGAATGTAAGCCCCTGGTGGGCGGCACGGATCCCAATGCCAACGTGACGAGCAGAAGCGGGAAGGGCAAGGGCGGGCGCCCGCGCAAGGTGGCGCGCGTAGACAGCGACGTCACTTTCGGCACCGCCGCCGCCGCCATCGCCGCCGCCGCTGAAACCGAAACCGCAATGGCTGCCGGCAGGGGTTTACGCTCGTCCACTTCTCAGCTCAACCTGAGCCGTTTATGACACAAATTCCACCCTAAGCACCCCCTAATACCCCCTGACACCCCCTAATCACCCCCTCAACTACCGCCAAACAACCTCTAAATGCACCCCCTATTCCACAGAAAGCGCTTACGTTGAGCTAAGAAGTGGACGAGTGTAAGCCCCTGGCCGCCGGTGCCGCCGCTGGTGCCGCCACCGCTGCCGCTGACACCGCAACCGCCCCCGCCCCCGTCGCCGGTGCTGCCGCTGTTCCCATGTCCATTGACTACCCCATTGAGGCAGGGCCAGGCAGATATTGCCGCCCCCGCCATGTCATCTGACGCATTTTGAACCCTCGTTTCTTGAGCTAAATGGCATCCTATGACGTGAAGAGCAATATCCGCCAGGCTCTAAACAGAGGAGCAGGAGGAAGTGGGGGGGGTCAATGGGCATGGAAAGGAGGCCGCCACCGCCCCCGCCGCCGCCGCCCCCGCCGCCGCTCTCACGCCCGTCAAGCGGAAGCCCGGACGTCCAAAGAAACCCGCCGATGCCCCAGCGGCCGCGGCTTCTCCAAAAGACGCTGCCGCCGCGTATGCTGCGACCCGCGCCGTTGCCGACGCTGCGGCGGCGGCGGCGGCGGCTGCGGCGCGGGGCGCTGAAGACGACGAAACGAGCCTGGCAACTGAGGACCGAGTGGAGGATGATGCGGGCGCGGCGGTCAGCTCCGGGGCGGGGCGGGGCCGAGGCCGGGGTCGGGGCGGTCGCGGCCGCGGCCGTGGCCGCAGCGGCGGACGAGGCCGGGGCGCTGCTACCGGAGATGCCGTTGCCGCTGCCGGGGAGGCAACCGCAACCGTGCCAGACGGCACCGGGCGGGGGCGGGGCGGCGGGAGGGGCCGTGGAGGACGAGGTAGGGCGGTGCAGGTTGACCCTATCAAACCCACGTTGAAAGCCCCCGGAACGAAGCGCTTGAGCCTATAATGTGATGAAATCCTTCACACGTTGCTTTCAAGTTCAACTTGCACCACTACGACGAGGCGCCGCCCCCGCTGCCGCCGCCGCCGCCGCCGCCGCCGCTGCCGCTGCAGTCGCTGCCCACAACGACGGCGACAGCGCGCCGTCCCTCGGTAACGCGGTGCAGGTTGACCCTATCAAACTCACGCTGAAAGCGCCCGGAGCTTAGCGCTTGAAGCTGAAATATGATAAACTGCTTTCAACTTTTGCTTTCAAATCCAACTTGCGCTGCTACACCTCGGCCCCGGCAACGTGCCCTCCATCGCCGCTCCGGGGGTCCGCGTGGTTTACGACGGATCTGACGACGAAGTCGACGATGAGGAGGAGGACGACGACGGCGGCGGTGGCAGGGGCTTACACTCGTTCACGTTAGAGCTCAAGTTGAGTTACTCCAGGACACATGCATGAGTTAAGGTGGGTAATACGGTGGACAGAAGAGCTCAAGTTGAGCTGAAATGGGAACGAGTGTAAGCCCCTGGGCAGTGGTAGCGAGCTTCGCAACAACAAAGCGGTGGCGCGCACCAACCAGGCTGATACGGCGGTAGTGGCGGGGACCGCGGCTGCCAATCGCACCGCCGTCGCCGCCTCGCGCGCGGCGGCGACAGTGCCCATCCCGCAGCCCGGGTTCCGAGCGGCACGCGGTAGGGCGGTGCAGGTTGAACCTATCAAACCCAAGTTGAAATCGCCTGGAACTAAGCTCTTGAAACTCCAATCTGATGGACTGAATTCAAGTGCATTCAAGTTTTCCTTTCAAACTCAACTTGCGCCGCTACACCGTGGCGATGACGAGGAGGACGAAGACGAGGACGAGGCCGAGGCAGGGACTACGCACCCCTAACATATACCTAACGCACCCCAATGCACTCCTCATATACCCCTCATGCGCCCTTCATACACCCCTAATACATCCCTCATGCAACCCCCATACACCCCTCAGCAGCCCCTCATAAATTCTGTGCACACCCCTTGTACACCCCTTATACACCCCTCATACACCCCTTATACACCCCTCATACACCCCTTATACACTCCTTGTACACTCCTTGTACACCCCTTACACACCCCTTGTACACCCCTTATACACTCCTTGTGCACCCCTTACACACCCCTTATACAACCCTTATACACCCCTTGTGCACCCCTTACACCCCTTATACACCCCTTATACACCCCGTATACATCCACAATATGTGACGTCGCAAGCATTATATGATTGCCCCTCGGACGAGGAGGACTTTCGCCACGTATCTCACGACGGCGCCGCCGCGGCTCAGCCTAGCGTTCAGGAAGGCGGGGGCGGGGGCAGCGGAGGCGGGAGCGGGAAGGGGACGGGAGGCAGGGGCTTACACTCGTCCACTTTCCAGCTCAACATGAGCCGTTTCCGACACAAAATACACCCTAAACAACCTCTATTACCCCCAAACACCCCCCGCACACCCCCTAAATAACCCCTGAATGCACCCCATTTTCCACAGAAAGCGCTTACGTTGAGCCGGAAAATGGACGAGCGTAAATCCCTGTCGGGAGGCGGCTCCGGGAAGGGGTCGGAGCGCGGCGGCGCAGCGGGAACGGGCGCGGGGACGGTGGCCGGGGGGATGGAGGTGGAGGTGGAGGTGGGGAGTCACGGGCACGGTCGGACGGAGGGAGCGGTGTCGGCGTTCGACCGCATGTACGAGGGCCTCACGTCGGAGGCGGTCGGCGTCACGCGGCAGCAGCCGCCGCATGGCAGGGGCTTACACTCGTTCACGTTAGAGCTCATCTTGAGCAACTCCAGGACACATTCATGAGTTAATTTGGGTCACATGGTGGACAGAAGAGCTCAAGTTGAGCTGAAACCGGAATGATCGTAAGCCCCTGCCGGATGATGCACCGGTACCGTCGCAAAAGCAGCAGAAGCAGCCGCCGCTGCCGGCGCCGCAGGTGCCGGCGCCGCCGGCGCCGGTGCCGGTGCCGCCGCCGCCGGGGGTGGCTGAGGCGACGGGTGACGCGTCTAACACAGTCGCCACCGCGGCCCCCGCCGCCGCGCCCCCTGCCGCCAAACCCGCCGCTGCCGTCGCCGCCGCCGCCGCCAAACCAGCCGCCAAACCTGCGGCCAAACCTGCTGCCAAACCTGCCACCACACCGGCCGCTAAACCAGCCCCAGCCGCCGCCTCTGCCCCTGCTCCAGCAGCTGCCCCCGCCCCCGCCCCCGCTGCCGCCTCCGCCCCCGCCCCCGCCCCCGCCCCCGCCGCCACCCCTGCCCCTGTTCCCTCCCGCGCCCCTGTCCCCGCCACGGCCACCGCAGCCGCCGTCGCCGCCGGCCCCGCCGCCGCCGCCGCTACCCTCGCCCCCGTCGCCGCTGCCGAGCCCGACCACCTTCAACGCGAGGCGCAAGCCTTCGCGTTGTACAAAACCTATTTGAGCCAGACGCTGACGGCACCCAACTCGGCGGCTGCGTCCGCAGGGGCGGGTGGATCGGGCGGGCCGCTGTCGCCGGAAGCACTGAAGCGCGCCGCCGCACAGGGGTGGCAGGAGATGGACGCGAAGGGGCGGGATAAGTGGTTCCAGGCAGGGGCTTACACTCGTTCCAAATTCAGCTCAACTTGAGCAATTCTGTCCACCGTATAACCGGACTTAGCTCATAAACGTGTCCTGGAGTTGCTCAAGTTGAGCTCTGACGCGAACGAGTGTAAGCCCCTGGTTCCAGGAGGAGGTGGCGAGCAGAGAGTGTGCAGCCTCGGGGGCGGCGCGGGCGGGGGCAACAGCAACAGCACCAGCAACGATGACAGCAACGGCGGCGCCGGCGCTGGCGCCAGTGTTGACGCCGGGGCCGGGCCCGGGGCTGACGCCGGGGGCGGGGACGGGGGCGGTTGGGGCGGCCGGAGCGATTGCCGACTTGCCGCCGCACAGGCTGTTGTATGAAGCGGCGGGTGCTGATGGTGGGGTGCATGCGCCGGCGGCGCCGGCGGTCACAGCCGACGTGACGATGGAGGAGGAGGTAGGGCCAGGCAGATATTGCCCACCACGTCATCTGACGCATCTTGAACCCTCCTTTCTTGAGCTGAATGGCATCCTATGACGTGAAGAGCAATATCCGCCAGGCTCTAAACAGAGGACGAGGAGGAGGAGGAGGAGGAGATGGTGGGTGCTGCAGCGTCGAGGGTGTTCGGCAGGGGCTTACACTCGTCTACCTTTCAGGTCAACCTGAGCCGTTTCTGACACAAAATACACCCTAAACATCCCGTAATAACCCCTGTTACTCCCTGAACAACCCCTCGATAGCCCCAAATTGCACCCCCTATTCCACAGAAAGCGCTGACGTTGAGCCGAAAAGTGGACGAGTGTAAGCCCCTGGTGTTCGGCGGAGACGTCAACATGCTCAACCAGGCCGTGGACGGGCACGTCACGGGGGGCTTTGACGCCGGGTAGGGCCTGTCATCAAACAGCCAGGGAGGAGGAGGGTGTGCGGTCACACCGGTACACTATGAGCAAACAGTCAGGGAAGGCAGCGAGTGGCGCCATGGGTACACTGGTACACTATGAGCAAACAGTCAGGGGGGAGAGTGTGTGCGGGTACACCGGAACACTATGAGCTAACAGCCGAGGCACACATTGCTCGCCACATCACAGGACTCCGTTAATCTCATGAACCGAGGTGTCAGAACGTTTTGGATGACAAATGACAAAGTGCGTGAAACCACTTAGACGCCTAGTGAGACTCAGTGCTAAGTCGTCCCGCTCGACCAATTAGAAATCTTCACAGTACTACTTGTTGCTAAGTGACTATGTGGTTTCACGCACTTTGTCATAGCGAGAATGGTTTCCTGGTGGGCCGTAACGTGCGGTATTTCATGACGTGCAGCATCAACGGCGTGGCGTGCCGCGGTAGGGCGGTGCAGCTTGACAGCATCGAACCTTGAGTTGAAAGCACGCCTGGTTTTAGCGCTTGAAACTCAAATGTGATGGACCGCTTTCAAACTTTGCTTTCAAATTCAACTTGCGCCGCTATATTGCGGCATGCTGTTCTCACCGGTGCTGGCCGTACAGCGCACCGCCCCCAACGGTAGGGCGTTGCAGGTTTACCCCATCAAACTCGAGTAGAAACCGCCTGGAACTAAGCGTTCGAAACTAAAATGTGATGAGCCGCTTTCAAACTTTGCTTTCAAATTCAAGTTACGCCGCTACCCAACGGCAACCCCATCCTGGTAGGGCCAGCCGGAATGTGCTAACTTTTTTGCACGAATTCCCTGGCTCAATGACCCAAGTTCAGCGTAATATGCTCGGATTATGCCCGATTATGTCCAATTATGCCGACTACCTTTCTAAAAAACGCGCAGGTATAATGCCCAAAAATGCCAAAAAAGTTCTGCATGTACCCGAAGAACAGCCAAAATTTCCATGAAGCGCCCAAAATTCGTCGAAAATGTCTTACATTCCGTCGAAGATGCTCAAACTTTCCGGCATATGCCGGGATTTTCCGATTTGCCTGTTATGACAAAAGCAGTGCCGGCACATTCCACCTGGCCCTACATCCCGGTGCTGCCCAACTACTGCTACCCGGGTCACATGAACTACGAGGGCTCCATCCAGAGCATTGTGTTTCAGGATGGGCCGCAGCCCACGGTGTGGGGGGCGGACAACAACGGTCGGGCCGGACAGGTGTTGCTCGCCACGTCATAGGATTCCGTATAAACTCAGTGTCGGGGTGACATGTCACCCTTATCTCCTCGAAATCGAGAGTCTATTTACTCAAGGATGGCGACCCGGTCGGACTTTCGGCGAGTCGGTCGGTGGGATTTTTGAAATGAAAAGTTCTGATTGGTCGAACGGGATTCGATACCATACCTTCCACATCAGATCCGACACTGAGTTTAACACAAGAGTCCAGGGTTCAAATGCGTTGGAAGACGTTGCGGACAATATCTGCCAAACCCTACGCAACGGCCAGCCTGGGGTGATGGCGTCGGAGTATCGGGGGTCGGGGTTACACGTCGCGGCCGATGAGGAGGGCGGTGGCGGCGGCGGCGGGGGCGGCGGCGGCGCGGGGCCGAGCGGGGTGAAGGCAGGGGCTTACACTCGTTCACTTCTCAGCTCAACTTGAGCGCTTTTTATGCGATAGGGGCTGCGCGGAGGGGTTGTGTATCCCGTGTCAAGGAGGTTTGAGGGGGTGTTTACGTTGTGTAGGGTGTTTTGTGCGTCAGACACGGCTCAAGTTGAGCTGAAAAGTGGACGAGTGTAAGCCCCTGGGTGAAGGCGGAGCGGATGGCGCCGTCGCTGGGTCCGCCCGGCGGGGTGAGACCGACCGGCGGCGGCGGCGGTTCGGCACCGGAGCTGGCGTTGCCGAGGTAGGGCAGTGCAGGTTCACCCTAACAAACCCACGTTGAAAGCGACTGGAGCTCAGCGCTTGAAACTAAATTATTATTAACTGCTTTCAAGTTTTGCTTTCAAATTCAACTTGCGCCGCTACACCGAGGTCGGCTACCGCTGTGACCCTGCCCCCGAAAGCAGAGGCATACACCGCGGGCACCGCAGCGGCCGGTGGCCCAGGCGGCGGCGGCGGCAGCGGCGGCGGCGGCGCAACGGCGGCGACGGCGGCGGCGGTGGGCGGCAGCGGCGGCAGGGGCTTACACTCGTTCACATTAGAGCTCAACTTGAGCAACTCCAGGACACATTCATGAGTTAGGTTGGTTAATACGGTGGACGGAAGAGCTCAAGTTGAGCTGAAATGGGAACGAGTGTAAGCCCCTGAGCGGCGGCAGCGTGGACACCGCCGCCACCACCGTCATCACCCCCAAGGTGAAGGGTGACAAGGCAGGGGCTTACACTCGTCCACTCTTCAGCTAAACCTGAGCCGTTTCCGACACAAAACACGACCTAAATACCCCCTCGTATCCTCTGACATCTCTTAAGCACCCCCTAAACAACCCCTAAATGCACCCCTATCCCACAGAAAGCGCTTAAACTCAGTGTCGGATCTGGTATCGAAAGTATGGTATCGAATCCCATTCGACCAATCATAACTCTCCGTTTCGGACATCCCACCGACCGACTAGCCGAAAGTCCGACAGCGTCGCCATCCTTGAGTCAATAGAATCTCGATCTCGAGGAGATAAACAGGACATGTCCTTCCTCCGACACTGACTTTAAGTTGAGGCGGAAAGTGGACGGGTGTAAGCCCCTGGGACAAGGCCAAGAAGCCCAAGCCGGCCAAGGGGTCGCTCATGGACACCAACCCGGCGGCGCCCTCGCGGTACTGATGCAGAGTGTCATAGGTTGTATGGGCATTTCGACCCTACAGAAATGGTTTCCGGATTCGGAAGGATTCGGTAGAGGGTCGAATTTGGACGGATTCGGACGGATTCCTGGACACCAAATATGGAAGTCACCAACCCAGCATAGGTTTCATCGGCCGTTAGCAGAATAGTATGTCGAGTGCTGAGCTGACGGTGGGGTCGCGAGTTCGATCCCTGTATATTAGCTATGCACGTAATAGATGAACGTGAGAGTGATGAGACCTGAGAGCCTTTTTAGGTGAAAGTGAACATGATGAGAGTCTGCGCACGACGATATCGATGCTCTCAAATCGCAACGCAATGTTGATGTGAAATATAAGAGAGAACGCAACATTGAGATTTTTCCTTCCGTTCAGCGAGCTCCAAGGCGCTTCACATCGCGAGCTCAACCAACCCTGAAACCCTGATAATGGAACATTGAGAGGAAAGATAAGCTTTGAACATGGACGGTCCGGTCCGTATAGCCTCCAGTTTCGCACAACATTGTCGGAGCGTTACCAATCCTTTTCAAAGCGCTACGCAACACGGCGGTGGAAGATGTCCCACAAGCTATGAAACACACTGCGTTGGACACACTGTCTCCCCTGCTGTCGCTTCGGACTGTTTGCTCTACAACGTGTACCGGTAACCCACGGCCACGGCCAGTGCCCTTCCAATGATTCAAGTACCAAGGTAGAGGAACAGATCAAGTCGTCTGCTGGCGCGAGGCGTGCGCAAGCGTGCGACGTGGCTGCACCTGAGCTCAGCTGAGCAGTGCGACAGCGGTGCCGACATTGCCGGTGCGGTGCGTTTCTCACAGGCGACGTCATTCTGCGCGTCGCGGAGGCAGAGGCACAGAGGCAGCGCCGCCGGCGCCATGGGGGTCATGAGCCAGCTGAAGGCGCGCCTCGGGGAGGAGCGCTTCCGCCTGCTGCAGGCGGTGTCATTGGGGTACCAACGCAGTGAGTGCGGCGCTGTCGAATATTACGACGTGGCACTCGACGTTCTCCAAGGCAGGTGCTTACACTCGTTCCCATTCCCGCTCAGCTTACCTTGCCCGTTTCCGCTCAAGTTAAGCTGACTGTGCCCCCCATGTAACCCGACGTAACCCGTGGATGTGTCCCGAAGGTGCTCAAGTTGAGCTCTGACGTCAGCGATGTGTTTCCGAAGGTCCTCAGGCTGAGCTGTGAAGTGAGCGAATGTAAGCCCCTGCTCCAAGGTGACAGCACCGCGCTGCTGTCGTTGGTGGAGCGCTTGCCGGACGAAGCGAAGCGGAGCGAAGTGCGCGCGGTGCACGCGACGCGGTCGCAGGCGGCGGCCGCGGCGACTGACGTGGAGGTTGAACGGCTGACGCTGCACGACGACGCGGCGCTAGCGGTGGCGCAGGACCACGCGCAATCGCTGCAATGGGGTAGGGACGTGTACGTCGACAGCGCGAATGCATCCGCCGCGGCCGTGGATGTGGGCGAAGGTAGACGGAGCGTCGGGCGTGCGCCGCGCGCCGATACGCCAGGGCCAGGGGGCGGCCGCCTGGCGCGCGCGTGTCTGCGTGCGGCGTTAGTATCACGCAGAGGGGCGTCGCCGCCGCGCGTCGGGCCTGGCAGACATTGCTACGTTACGCCACGTCGTAGGTTGCCGTATTTTAACTCGAGCCTGGCATATATTGCTCGCCACGTCTTTCAACGCATCTTGAACCCTCTTCTATTGCGTTCACTCGCATCCTATGACGTGGCGAGCGATATCCGCCGGGCCCGACTGCGGGGTGGGCACGAGCAGGGGTGGGTGCTACCCGTGTCAAGTGTACCCGTACCAAGCACTGTAAATGCAAATGCAGCCAACCACAGCGACACGCCATCTAGTCGTAGCAGAGCCGGCGCTATCACAGCCCCCGCCGCCGCTGCCGCCGCCGCCGCTAATAGCAGGGTCGGAGCTAGTGCCGCTGTCCCCGCCGCCCCCGGCCGTGGTAAGGCGGTGCAGGTTGACCCTATGAAACCCACGTTGAAAGCGCTTGGACCATAGCGCTTGAAACCATTATTTGATGAGCTTCTTTCAAATGTTGCTTTCAAATCCAACTTGCGCCGCTACACCCCGGCCGTGGCGACAAGCGCGCTGCCGTCACGGTAGGGCGGTGCAGGTTGACCCTATGAAACCCAAATTGAAACCGCCTGAAACTCAGCGCTCGAAACTGAAATACGGTGAACCGCTTTCAACTTCTGGTTTCAAAGTCAACTTGCGCCGCTACATCACGGACCCGGACGACGTGATGGCATCGCTGAAGGCGGAACTGGACCAGGAAGAAAGCGACGTGTGCCCGGCAGGGGCTTACACTCGTCCACATTTCCGCTCAACTTGAGCTTACCTTGCCCCTTTCCGCTCAACCTAAGATTACTTTGTCCCCCATATAACCCAAATTAACCCGTTGATGTGTTCCGAAGGTGCTGAAGTTGAGCTCTAACGTGAGCGATGTGTCCCCGAAGGTCCTCAAGTTGAGCTCTGAAGTGAGCGTTTGTAAGCCCCTGATGCCCGGTATGCCTGGTGGAGCCCCCGGGCGTGGCGTGCGACCCGTGCGGGCACGCGCTCTGCATGGAGTGCCTCACGCTGTGGCGCCAGACCTCCGCGAGCTACTACGCAGCAGGGGCTTACACTCGTTCGCTTCTCAGCTCAACTTGAGCGCTTTGTATGGGATAGGGGGTGCGCGTAGGGGTTGTGTAGCCGATGTGAAGGAGGTGTTAGGGGGTGTATGGTGTGTGTAGGGTGTTTTCTTGTGTCAGACACGGCTCAAGTTGAGCTGAGAAGTGGATGAGTGTAGGCCCCTGCTACGCGGCGGCCAAAGCCGGGGCGGACGCCACCCGCGCGACGTGCCCAATGTGCCGGGCGGCCATCTATGGGTTCCGTCCGGTGGGTGAGGTGCCCGTGCCTCGGGAACGAGGAGGAGGGGCGGGTAGTAGTGCGGGTAGAGCCAGTGGAGCACGTGGTATTGGCGGTGCACATGGAGGCGGCGGAGGAGGTGAAGGTGTCGTCACACGAGGTGGTGGTACCTCCGGCTCTGCGCGTGCTGGGGCGGCGCTTGGGTCGGGTGAACAGGCGGGCGGAGGTCTCAGTGCATTGACCATGGATGACGCTGCCGGTGTGGCCGGGGCAGGGGACGGGGGCGGGGGCGGAAGCGTCAGCGTATTGAACGCAGATGACACTGCCAGCGAGGGCAGGGCCCGGCTGGTAAATGCTCACCACCTCGTGTAATGCCATTTACCTTCATAATCGAGGGTTCACAACGCGTTGGCGGCTGACATGGCGAGCAATGTCTGCTGGGCCCTCGGCGACGGCGGGGGCAGGAAGGCGTCGCGCGGCCAGCGGGCGCGCATCAAGGTAGGGCGGTGCAAGTTGACCCTATCAAACCCAAGCTGAAGCCGCCTGGAACCAAGCGCTTGAGACTAAAGTGTGATTTACTGCTTTCAACTTCTGCTTTCAAGTTCAACTTGCGCCGCTACATCAAGAAGGCGGCGGTGGCGGATGCCGCTGAGGCCGGTGAAGATGCTTTGTACGACGCTCCAGGTTTCTACAAAGCCATGGGGGACTCTTGGTACGGCGGCGGCGACCGCAGCGGCGGCGGCGGAAGAATACCAGTACAATATGAGCAAGCAGTCGGCAGCGGCGCGCCCGCACCCATCCTCGTGTGGTTCCGTCAGGACCTGCGTCTCCGCGACAACCCCGCGCTACACGCTGCGTCCCGCCGGGGGCAGGGGCTTACACTCGTCCACTGTTCGGCTCGACGTGAGCACATTTTGTGAGATACGTTGGGCACAAGATCTTCCCCATGTCTATTAGACAGGGGGACACGGCGAGGTGTGACCAGAACGGCCTAAGTTGAGCTGAAGAGTGGACAAGTGTAAGCCCCTGGCGAGGGGGTTCCGGTAATCCCGGTGTTCATCTGGTGCCCGAGCGAGGAGGGCAAGTGGCAGGGGCTTACACTCGTTCCCGTTTTCGCTCAACTTGAGCTTCGGTTGCCCCTCTCCACTCAACCGAAGCTTACTTTGTCCCCCATATGACCCAAATCAACCCATGGAGGTGTCCCGAAGGTGTTCAAGTTGAGCTTACACGTGAGCGATATGTCCCGGAAGGTCCTCAAGTTGATCTCTGAAGTGAGCGAGTGTAAGCCCCTGGCAAGTGGCCGCTGGGTGGCGCCCAGCGGTACTGGCTGCACCAAGCGCTCTCGCGCCTCGATAACAGCCTCAAGGAACGCTATGGCAGCCGACTGATTCTCCGGTCCGCCGCTTCAACTTCATCCGTGGAGGCTTTGCTCGAGCTGGCGGCAGGGGCTTACACTCGTTCACTTCAGAGCTCAACTTGAGGAGCTTCGGGACACATCGCCAGCGTCAAAGCTCAACTTGAGCACCTTCGGGACACATCCACGGGTTAATTTGGGACATATCGGGCACAAAGAAAGCTTCAATTGAGAGGAAATGGGCAGATTGAGCTCAAGTTGAGCTGAAAAGTGAACGAGTGTAAGACCCTGGGTGGCGGCGGAGTGCGGCGCCCGGGCCGTGTACGCCAACCGCGTGTACGAGCCCTGGAAGGTGGAGCGTGACGCCGCTGCCGCGGGTGCACTGGCGGCGGCCGGACTGTCCTACCGCTCATTCAACGCCGTGGTGCTGTATGAACCGTGGGCAGGGGCTTACTCTCGCCCACTGTTTCGTTCAACCTAAGCCGTTTTGGTCAGTGAGCCGTTTTGTGTTCAGTTTGTGACGAGTTATGACACGACTATCTAATGAAGGTACCCACCGTATCCCAAAAAAGCGCGTACGTTGAGTCGATAAGTGGACGAGTGTAAGCCCCTGACCGTGGGACGCGCGGCCGGACGCCACGGACGAGGCCTGCTGGAACAGCGGCTACGGTTCCGTGCGATTCTTTCTGCGGGCGTGCACGCCGCTGGCAGGGGCTTGCACTCGTCCGCTTTTCAGCTCAACCTGAACCGTTTCTGTCATACACCCTACATATCCTCCACCACCTCTTAAACACCACTTACAAACCCCCAAAGACCCCCTCAGTGCGGCCCCTATCCCATAGAAAGCGCTTACGTTGAGCCGAAAAGCGACGAGTGTAAGCCTCTGGCCGCTGGGCGAGCCGCCGCCGCCACTGCCGCGGCCCACCACCCTCGTCGGTCTACGGGCAGGGGCCGTCACTCGTTCACGACAGAGCTCAAATTGAGCAACTCCAGGACACATTCATGAGTGAATTTGGGTTATACGGTGGACAAAGGAGCTCAAGTTGAGCTGAAATGGGAGCGAGTGTAAGCCCCTGTCTACGGGCGGCTGGCAACAATGCATGGCCGCGTTCTGTCTCGCTGGACGTGCTGGGGCTGGCCGCGCTTCCAAGGTAGGGCGGTGCAGGTTGACCCTATCAAACCCACGATGAAAGCGCCTAGAATTAAGCGCATCAAACTGAAACATGTCAACTTTTTTCAACTTTTGCTTTTAATTCAACTTGCGCCGCTATACCGTGATGCAAGCGCACCGGGCGGTTCATCGACTGGGCGAAGGGGATCCGTAAGGCGTGGCGGTTCGGGGAGGAAGGAGCGCTGGCGTCGTTGGAGGCAGGGGCTTGCACTCGCTCACTTCAAAGCTCAACTTGAGGCCCTTCCGGCACACATCGCTCATTTAGAGCTCAATTGGAGCACCTTTGAGCCATATCCACCAGTTAATTTGGTTTATATAGTGCACAAAGTAAGCTCAAGTTCAACGGAATTGGACAAAGTGAGCTCAAGTTGAGCGGAAACGGGAACGAGTGTAAGCCCCTGATTGGAGGAGTTCCTAGCGGATGGGCTGGAACGCTTTGATAAGAAGCAGCATACCGATGGCGGCGGCGGCGGCGGTGGTGGTGGCGGTGGAGGAGGAGGAGGAGCAGGCGGTCCGCCCCCGAAGACTGAGCGCTTCCGAGCTGACAAGCGCACCACGGTAGAGCGGTGCAGGTCGACCCTATGAAACCTGTGTTGAAAGAGCCTAGAAGTAAGCGCTTGAAACTATAATGTGATGACGTGGTTTCAACATTTGCTTTCAATTCCAACTTGCGCCGCTACACCACGGCCCGCATCAGCCCTTACATGAAGTTCGGCGAGCTGAGTCCACGGTAAGGCGGTGCCGATTGAACCGATGAAATCCGAGTTGAAAGCGCCTGGAACTAAGCGCTTGAAACTTACATACGAGATTCTGCTTTCAATTTTTGCTTTCAACTTCACCTTGCGCCGCTACACCTCGGGAGGTGTACCACGCTGCCAAGCAGTCCGGCGGCGGCGGCCGCTCCGCCGCCGTGTTCCTGCGGCGCTTGGTAGGGCGATGCAGGTTGAACCGATGGAACCCATATTGAAAGCGCCTGGAACTGGGCACTTGAAACTGACATATGATACACGGCTGTTAAGTTTTGCTTTCAATTTCAACTTGCGCCGCTACTGCTTGGCGTGGCGGGACCTGGCCTATTGGTCGCTCTGGCGCTTCCCACACCTCGCTGTAGGGACCAACATAACGAGTAACGAGTACTGATTTAGTGATGATCAACTATTACCGTTCATCCCATTTGCCCATACCCACACTCCGCGTATCTCGATGTTAGTTGGGGCCGTTGGTTCCAGTTTCGAGATGAAGGTAAACCACTACGCGTCGTAGTAGGTCTGTACCCACATCCTTTGCCTGGGGACAACACGAGGTGCAAGCCACGCCATCCGAGACAGTTTGAAGCCTCGGGAGTTGAGTGAAATGGCATCCTATGACGTGCCGAGCATCATTCACTTGAAAAACCCTAAACCCTGATCCCTAAAGCCTAAAATCCTGGGAACTCTACGTGGCGGACGCGCCGCTGCGGCCGCAGTACGAGCATCAGTGGTGGGCGCTGCCGTGGGCCGGGGCTTACACTCGTTCACTTCTTAGCTCAACTTGAGGGTTTTGTATGAGATGGGGGGGGTGCGCGTAGGGGTTGTGTATCCCGTGTTAAGGGGGTGTTTAGGGTGTGTAGGGTGTTTTTTAGTGCCAGACACGGCTCAAGATGAGCTGACAAGTTGACGAATGTGAGCCCCTGGCCGTGGGCCGCCGAGCGCGGCGACTCCACGGTGGCGGCTCTGAACGTGACGCGGCGGCGGTGGCACGCAGCCATGGTAGGGTAACGCAGGTTCAAACCCGTGTATGCAAGCACGGAATAAGTCGTCCTTCGTCTTGGGTCCCTTACACAACACGCGCGTGTGATAGTCTGTGATGCTATCACGTGCTACTCTCTTGAACACGCCTGGTTTGAGCGCTTGACACTAAAATGAGACAAACCGCTTTCAAACCCTGCTCTCAAATTCAACTTGCGCCGCTATTCCATGCCGGCGGCGGACAACGCTAACCTGCGGGCGTGGCAGCGCGGCGCCACAGGGTACCCGCTGGTAGGGCCAGCCGGAATATGCCGCGTTACTTTTGTCATAATAGGCAAATCGGAAATTCCCGGCATTCTTCAGCATTTCACCTGCGCATCTTTGGGAATTTAGTCGGCATAATAGGGCTAATCAGGCACAACCCCAGCATAACAGGCTGAATTTGGGGAATTGAGCACAGGGAATTGGGTCGAAGACAAGTGTATTCCGGCTGGCCCTACCCGCTGGTGGACGCTGCCATGCGCGAGCTCCTGGCCACGGGGTACATGCCCAACTACATGCGGCACGTGGTGGGGGCTTACACTCGTTCCCAATTCAGCTCAACTTGAGCTCTTCTGTCCACCATATAACCCAACCTAGCTCATGAAGGTGTCCTGGAGTTGCTCAAGTTAAGCCCTAGCGTGAACGAGTGTAAGCCCCTAGCACGTGGTGGCTGGGTTCCTCATTGAGTTCCTGTCCATCGACTGGCGCCACGGTAGGGTGGTGCAGGTTGACCCTATCAAACCCATGTTGCAAGCGCCTGAGTTCAGGCGCTTGAAACTGAATTATGATGAACCGTTTTGGATTTTTGCTTTCAATTTCAACTTGCGCCATTACAGCACGGCGAGCTGTGGTTCCACGACAACTTGGTGGACGCTGACGTGGCGATTCAGGCAGGGAGAGCACTAGTACTCTCAATAAATTTAATCGACGAAATTCCGAAACGGGCCGGTGGTGTGGAGGTTAAATGCTCATACGATAGTGTCGGAGTCGGTCAGCAACCATTGATCGAGTCCAGGCGTCTATGCGCATTCACAGTTAAGGTTAGTCATGATCTGATCTCGGAAACCCTAAACTGCTGACCCTGGACTTCGAGTGGTTGTTCTCGATGACCCTCCTGCAAGGGGTTCATGTGGCAGAACGGCGGGCACAGCGGGATGGACCAGTGGAACTTCGTCATGCACCCGGTAGGGGCTTAAACTCGTCCACTTATCAGCTCAACTTTAGCCGTTCTGACACAAGAAAACACCCTGCACACCCCCTAATACCCCCCATACCACCTAACACCCCTCGCACACCCCCTAAACAACCCCTAAATGCACCCCCTTCCCACAGAATGCGCTTGCGTTGAGCCGAAAAGTGGACGAGTGTAAGCCCCTGGCACCCGGTGTTCGCCGCCAAGTCGGCGGACCCGGACGGGGACTACGCCCGCCAGTGGGCAGGGATTTACCCTCGTCCACTTCTCAGCTCAACCTAAGCCGGTTCGGTCACACCGCCCCGTGCCCCCCTGTCTAATAGACTGGGGGGAAATCATGCACCAAACGTATCCCACAAAACGTGCTTGCGTTGAGCCGAGAAGTGGACGAGTGTAAGCCCCTGCCAATGGGTGCCCGAGCTGGCGGGACTGCCCAGGGAGTATATCCACTGCCCGTGGTAGGGCGGTGCAGGCTGCCAGTATCAAACCCCGTCTTGAAAGCGGCTATGGTTTCAGCGCTTGAAAGTACAATATGCTTTCCTACTTTTAACTCTAGCTTTCAAGTTCAACTTGCGCCGCTACACTGTGGGAGGCGCCCGCCACCATGTTGGCACGCGCCGGGGTGTCGCTCGGTAAGGCGCTGCAGGTTGACGGTATCAAAACTCGTGTTGAAAGCGCCTATGGTTTGAGCGCTTGAAAGTACAATATGATTTCCCGCTTTCAACTTTTGCTTTCACTTTCAACTTGCACCGCTACAGCTCGGGCGCGACTACCCGCGCCGCGTGGTAGGGCGGTGCAGCATGACCCTATCAAACCCAAGTTGAAAGCGCCTGGAACCAAGCGCTTGGAACCAAAATACGTCGGACCACTTTCAAACTTTGCTTTCAAATTCAACTTGCGCCTCTACAGCGTGGTGACCAACCTGGACGAGGCGCGGCGAACGAGCCACAACGCCGTGCTGGACGTGCGGCGGGGGCCGGGGGCAGGGCCGAACCCTAAACCCTGAACCCAAATCCTAAACCTATGGCGTCCTCTTTTGCAGCTCAGCCTGTATGGTTGCTCATGGTGTACAGTACCTGTGGACTCACGCATACTCATACTCGTCGCATTTAGTGCTAGCTGTCATGATCACGAGGGTGAGACCCTGCGCCAAACCCTAAACCCTCATGGTGACGAGCGTGAGACTCTGCGCGGGGGCAAAGTACGTGCTACCGGACGGCAACGAGGCGCTGCCGCTGCCGGAAGCGGGCCGTACAGCCAGGCAGGGGCTTACACTCGTCCACTTCTCAGCTCTACGTGAGCACTTTTTGTGGGATGCGTGGGTACCTGCAGTAGATATATGGGTCATAACTCGTCACAACCTGGACACAAAACGGCCCACTTACCAAGGCGGCTGAGGTTGAGCTGTGAAGTGGACGAGTGTAAGCCCCTGCGGCCAGGTGCATCACACGGGTGGACTTCAAGATGATGAGCGAGGTAGGGCGGTGCAGGTTGACCCTATCAACCCCACGTTGAAAGCGCCTGGAGCCAAGCGCTTGAAACTAAAGAATGGATGATCTGGTTTCAAGGTTCGCTTTCAAATTCAACTTGCGCCGCCACAGCGAGGAGCCGCTGACCAAGCAGACGGCGGCGGCGCCGTGGGACAAGAGCAGACGCGTGCGGCGGGACCCGCTGTCGGTGGCGCTGGAAGAGAGCGCCGCGCTCAGCGCCAGATACTAGGATAAGTGATGAAGAGAGCGCCGCTCAAAGCGCCCGGTCCTAGGATAACCGATGAAGAGAGCGCCGCGCAAAGCGCCCGGTACTAGTATGAGCGATGAGCAGGGTGAGTGACGCGAAGTCGTGTGACACGCTAACGCTGGCTAAATATGTGACATGTATAGGTCAGGTACTCTTGACGCTATGTAGCCAATGTAGTGGTGAGGGTTGGAGAGGGTTGGTTAAGCTCACCATGTGAAGCGCCTTGGTGCTCGATGAACGTTATAAAAATAAAAACAAAAATCTAGCTACATTTAGTGAACTAAAGAGCGTTCTCAGATAAATGCGTTGCTATGCAGTGTGGTGGTGTTCTCGGGAAGTGACCTGCGCTGTAGCGGCGCAAGTTGGAATTGAAAGCAAAGCCTGAAAGCAATTTACCATACTTTAGTTTCAAGCGCGCAATTTGGCGCTTTCAACACGGGCCTGATAGGGTCAACCTGCACCGCCCTACCGCGCGAGGTGGCATCAGCCGCGCCGCCGACCGCGCGTTGGCGGGTTTGGGCCGGGGGGCTTCACAGTTTAGGGTTTGGAACCCTAAACCTCGCGGCGGGTGGGCTTCCAGAGGCAACAGCACAACTGCAGGCGTGGGTGGTGATGGTGGTGGTGGTGGTGGTGGTGGTGGTGGTCTGTTTTGTCATAGGGACGAGCAAATGTTACCCGCCACGTCATCGAGCGCGGTTCTTATCCCCCGTTTCTGGAGGTAAACGGCATCTTATGGCGAGGCAAGCAATTCTGCCAGGTGGCTCTGTAGTTTGTCAGTGGGTGGGGTAGGGTTTATGCTTCCGAGCAGGAGGGTTCGTGCGCCTCTCGTCCTTTCTGGTGTGATAGTGTACCGGCGCGCATTACGACACAGCTCACTTTCCCTTGGCGCACACGCAGCGGTCCTCGGGCCAAGGGCTTACACTCGTCCACTGTTCGGCTCAACATAAGCTCAGTTTGTTGGATACGTTGGGTGCATATTTTCCCCCCAGTCTATTAGACAGGGGGACACGTGGAGGTGTGACCAACGGCTGAGGTTGAGCTCAAAAGTGGACGAGTATAAGCCCCTGCCTCGAGCTTGACCCCTTTGAGGGCAAGCTCGATGTGCAATCCTCAGCCTGCCCGAACACAGGGACACCCGACCGTTTCCCATTGGTCTCATCTTGCAAGCCCAGTTACATATTCAAACGGACGGCACGCCAGCTGCGCCGGGGATGTTGAATGCGAAGCGGGGTCGGGGTCGGCTGGGAGGCGCTGTTCGACGCCCTCGAAGCCTGCCGCCGCGCGCGTTTGGTGTAGCCCGGGGGCTTACACCTGTCCACTTTTCGCCTGCAGCGGTGCGCGCGCGTCGCGGTCGCTGCGCAGCGTAGCCCTACCCACGTCGGCTTGCTGCATTGTGTGCATTGTACCTTGCTGCACATGGTCCTCGATGTGGCGGCGACGGTGGGGGCGGCGCCGGCGGGAATGGTCTCCGACACTTGGCACGTTTTTAGTCGGCACCATCTTGACATCTGAACGCACTTTTATTTATCCCACATGAATGAGGTCGTTTTACTCGTACTCGTACGAGGTGATAGTGGCGGTGAATGGCGGTGAAGTGGCGGTGAACGTCGGGAAAAGTACCTATCAATTCCCGACTAGCCTATCAAATCGTCGGGAATAGTACCTATCAAT
>Ga0307489_10000482_pt1 | contig 24279 bp, 40 predicted proteins | sample SB12metaG_FD_202247 | JGI IMG/M metagenome (GOLD analysis project Ga0307489, IMG submission 202247) | Sea-ice brine microbial communities from Beaufort Sea near Barrow, Alaska, United States - SB 1.2 | ecosystem: Environmental > Aquatic > Marine > Coastal | place: USA: Alaska | collected... | reverse complement strand
TGATGCTCACGACTCACAATGCTATCGTACAATCTCTCGCGATGCTCGAGTACACTTTCTTCTGCCCCCCCCCTGCGTGTCTCCACTTCCTTCCTCCCGCGACACGTTGTGTCTCTCGCGGTTTTGAACCCGGTACCAATCACACTCTCGTTTGCTCTCTGGGAGGGGATTTATCCAATCAAGTTTTTTCGCTTGAGCTGAAACAGAAATACACCCTGCCCAACCCCTAATACCCCATAGCACCCCCTAAGCAGACCCTCAACAACCCCTAGACGCGCCCCCTATCCCACAGAAAGCGCCTACGTTGAGCTGAGAAGCTGAGAAGTGAACGAGTGTAAGCCCCTGCCCGCGGGTCACCCTCGGCAACCTTATATTCCACGACCTGGTGTCCCCAGCGCTCGAACAACGCCGCATGGTCCTCGTCCTGGGTCGTCCAATCGCCGAGCGGCGCGTTCACCTGTACATTCCCGAGCGCGGTGGCAGCTCCCGCGGCGCTCGCAGCTCCCGCTTGCCCCGGCGCGCGCTTAGCGGCAGCACGCTCCGCTTTGCGCCGTTCCTGTCGGGATGGTGTGGACGGCATTTTGGAAGGGGTTCGAAGCAACGAGGAGGACAACGGCGAGGTAAACCGGCCGGCGTTCACACCGTTCGCTCCACGCAACGGCAACGGGCAGAGCAATACACAGAGGCCAAGGAAACGTTGGTGAGTCCCGTTGAATTGCGTGGCTCGCTGGCGGGGGCGCGCGCGATACTGCTCTGTGGGCATTGGCAAACTGTACTAGTAGCCCAGCCCTCAACCCTAAACCTGAGCCTGAAACCCGAAACCCTAAGCCTGCTCAAGCGCCTGACACAAGGCCTCTCGCTCGTCGCTGCTGTCGCGAGCACACACATCCCCCGCGCGAGACCGTCAGCCGCCCTAGCAGCGTCGAGCCGGAGAGCGCGGCAGCCCCGCGAAGCTATTCCTGGTCAAGCCGCTCCGGGTCCGGAGGCGTCACTCGCAGGAGCTTTCCGCCATAGTCCGGGGGGCGAGGCGGTGACGAATGTCGATGTCGTCTCCACTCTGGTTTGCAGCGTCCCCGGCATCGGCAGGGGCTTACACTCGCTTACTTCCCAGCTCAACTTGAGCGTTTTTTATGGAATAGGGGGTGCGCTCAAGGGTTGTGTAGCCCATGTTAAGGGGGTGTTAGGGGGTGTTTAGGGTGTGTAGGGTGTTTTTGTGTGTCAGACACGGCTCAAGTTGAGCTGAAAAGTGGACGAGTGTAAGCCCCTGGTCCCCGGCTCACCCCCTGGCGAATCGGCGCGCTTCCAACGGAGGAGTGCGAGGGCGTCGCCATACAGCCAGGGCAGCCTCAACAAGCGTCGGGAGCAGCGACGCGGGAGGTACTAACAATGGTGCCGACAGTGGCGGCGGCGATGTAGAGACACTAAAGAGGGTAGGGCCAAGCAGATATTGCTCGCCACGTCATAGGATGCCGTATTATAACTCAAGAAACAATGCTTCAAAGTGCGTGCCGATGACGTGGCAGGGAGTTGGTCATCGGCCTTGCAGAGATTGCGCACCACGTCATATGATGACGGTTAACTCGAGCAACGAGGGTTCAAAATGCGTGCTGATGACAAGGTGGGCCATCGGCAAACGGCTTGGCAGATATTGCTTGCCACGCCGTGGGATGCCGTTTGACTCAAGAGGCGAGGTTCGAAGTGCGTGTCGATGACGTGTGGGGCAACCTCTCCCGGCCCTGGAAGAGGGCGCTGCTAGCGGCGGTGGCGGCGTCACGCCGCTCGGGCGCCGACCCTTTCGCCACCAAGCGCGCCATCCTCGACGCCACCAACGCTCTGGAGGCGCGCGCCGCTGCGGTGAGGCGGTGCAGGTTCACTGCGCTTGGTCTCAGCGCTTGAAGGCTACAACATGACGAACTGATGAAACGCTATATCAGACTTTGCTTTCAATTTCAACTTGCGTCGCTAAGCCGCGGGCGACGTCTCGTTCGCGGACGTTTCCGGGAGATGGGCGCTGGTGTACTCAACCAACGACGACACGGGTGGCGGTGCGCAGAGCCTGTTCGACGACGACACATTCCAGCGCATCAGCGCACAGCTGTACAAGGTGTTCTTCTCGTTTGCGCCTGCGTTGGCGGGTTCCGCGGCATGGGCTTACACTCCTTCACTGTTCTGCCTGTGCCCACGCTTCGCCTGGTTCGTTTCGTTTTGTATTCTTTAGTCTCGCTAGTTTCTTGCTGGGCGTAGCTAGCATCGTCCACTACTCAGCTCAACCTGATCCATTTATCACCTAGAGCACTCAACGTATCCCACACAATGAGCTCACGGTGAGCTGAAAAATGGAGGAGCGTAAGTCCCTGGTTGGCGGACACCGGCGCGAAAGGGGTGTCCAACGAGCAGGTGGTGGACCTGGCCAACGGTCGGGTGGTGAATAACGTGGACGTGGAGTTGCCATTCGGAGGCGGCGAGGTGCGCGTCGGGGTCATGGTGGGCGGTGCAAGTTGAAACTAGTTTAACCCGTGTTGAACTCGTCCGGATTCAGCGCTTGAGACTCAACTTTGATGAGCTGCTTTCAAATTTTGCTATCAAATTCAACTTGCACCGCTACATGATGGGTGAGGTGCAGGCACAGGATGCAGAGGGTCGGGAGCTCGTGGTCACATTTACGGCAGGGGCTTACGCCGCAGCCTGAGTCCTCACCGTTCTCTCATAGATATAGGGTACCCACACACACTCGCCATGTCCCACTCCCTGGCCTGGCACCGCGTCCATATAAATTAGACGACGGCGGACCCTGCTTCACGGAATGGGAGCTGGGGCCTGCGCCGAGGAATAGCGGCGTTGGGGGGGATGGGGCATTCGTGCCCCCAAAGCTGCGGCTGCCGCTGCCGCGGCCGCGAGGGACGCTGCGCAACACCTTCTGCGACGATACATTGCGGGTCAGCCGCGGCGGGAAAGGCGGTGTCTTCATCACTTCCAGGCTCCCGCCTTAACGGGGGGCGGCGGGGCAGGGGCGGGGGCAGCGGGGTGCGCATCACCTCCAGGGCTCCCGCCTGCGCCCGCGCCTGCAACGTTCCCGCCGCGGTGACGCCGAGATCGAGAGATAACGAGATTAGGTTCTTCACAGATCTTCACATAAGACTAGCTAGCTCCTCACAGAAAGTACTAAAGGCTAAAAACACAATGCTAATCATCACCCCACCTGCTCCCGCCATGCTATTACATCATCCAGCGCTGCGGCGGCGACTGCGGCGGCGGCTGCGGCGGCTGCTTCGGCGGCTGCTGCGGTGGCAACGTCGGCCCCACGATAGACACCTTGATTGCGTCTTTGTGGTATGCTTCCCGCAGCTTCCGGTATTTCTCCACAAACTCGTCTATCGGCACCTTCCCCTCCACCGCCTCCCAGGGTCATATACACCATGCCAGAATGCTCAATAAGTCACATGACCACATTCGACTCGCAATTGAGGGTCTGTGACGAACAAAGTGAATCGATGGCCGACATCGATCGACATATCGGTCGAAAACGGTCGATGTCGAACGAAAACGAGCGATCCATCAATTGATATCGATCAAAGCTTTAATTTGTTTGTCATATGAACGAACCGAGCCCTACCAACTCCTCGCTGAGCGCCTCGCACGCCGCGTCCGCCGCCGCCGCGCGGTCCTTCAGCCCCTGCAGTAGCGTCGGGAGGTTGTATTTCCGCAGCAACGCGTCCGCGCGCGCCCGTGCAGCGTCGTGTGCCTCCTTCACCGGCTGCATGTCCATCGCTCGGATCACCCGCCGTCAGGGTCTTGCACCACTTCCCTCACTGTTTGCTCATGGTGTGCCGGTGTGCCGGTGTACCCAATATGAGGAGGAGGAGGATGCCAACGCATTCGGGTACACAATGAGGAGGAGGAGGGGTGGAGGAGCAGGAGGAGGAGGAGGAGGAGAAGGAGGGTAATGTGTACGTCAGATACACTACCCATGCACTAGTGTATGAGGACGAGGAGGCCAATGTATACCGGTACACTATGAACAGGCAGCGGACACGGCCCCACCTGCATCTGGCTGCGCAGGTCCGCCGCCTCCTGCGCCATCTCGATGTAGCGGCACAAATTGAAATCGGACATGAAAGTTTGAATGCATTTGATCATATTGCAATTGCAAGCGCTGGAACCATGGGCGCTTTCAACGCCGGGTTTAATAGGCCGATTTCGGTGTATCGCCTGGGTGAAATGCCCATACAGAGTTGCGGGCAAAGCGTTAGCGCTCGGCGCGGGAAAGAGGGCGCTCGGTTGAATGCCCATACAAAGTTGCGGGCAAAGCGTCAGCGCTCGGCGCGGGAAGCGATATACCGAAACCGGCCTACACTGTCAGCCTACCCTACCTCGATGTTGGTGCGGCACATGCCGTCGATCTCCAGCCGCAGGTCGCGCGTAAACTCCCATGCTATAGGGCCACTCAGAACTATGCTTGTCGAACTAAGTTAGTGCTGGCGATGGGGTCCGTTAAACTAAGCTAGCATAAGCTAGTTTAGGGGCTAGTGGTTGATGGGTTAGTGGATTAGTATTAGCGACTACAGTGGGTTAGTGAAATAGGGCGGTTTAAACTCAGTGTCGGAAGGACTAGTCCTTTTTATATACCGCGCTATGATTGGTCGAGAGGATCACCTCTCTCGAAGTGTACCGGGTACGCCTTTTCTTTTGGTTTTGGATGGGAACGTTGTGATTGGTCGAAAAGCTTCGATTCGATACCAGACCCGACACTGAGTTTAAACTAGGCTAGTTTAAGCTAGTTTAGGGGCTGGTGCTTATTAGGCTAGTTTAGGGGCGACAAGTATACTGAGAACAAGGACTTGTCCGATATCGGAACACGACCTACCTCCAGAGGATGAACGCTCAGACAGACGCGCGGAGGGGGCGGAGCTGTCTCAACGTCATTCAACGTCGGTCGAGCGCTTGTTATGAATAACCCCCCCTGCCGCGACTCGCACGCTCCGGCTGTGCGCGTGTGCAAAAACTCCGCGAAGGCGCGGCGGTCCGTCAGCAGAGCACTCAGCTCCTCGGAGGTCAGCTCGAGTAGCCCCGGGAACTCCTTGAAGTAGTGGCGCAAGTTCCATCGAAAGTAAACTTAAAGGCAGCTAACTTACTTTAGTTTGGAAAGCTGAAACAATACGCGTTCAAGACAGGTTTCAAGTAACTTGCACCGCCCCACCTTCGGGTTCCCGAAGGTGGGGCGAAGGGTGCTGCCGCTGGGGCTCGCCGCGCCGCCGCCGCCGGGCCGGATGTTCTGCCGCGGAAAGAGGGCGGGGGCACAGACGATGTCAACACAGAGAGAGTGAAGGGTTGCCAAGAGGGCGAGGGAGAGGCACGGTCGCCGTGTCATCATTGATAGACTTGGGTGAATCGTTTGCCGAGAGGGCGGGGGCAGAGACGGTGTCAACACAGATAGAGTGAAGTGCTGCTGAGTGGGCCGGGAAAAGACACTGTTGCTGTCGTCGCATCATCACAGAGAGATTGGGTGAAGCGTTTGCCGAGGGGGCGGGGGTAGAGACGTTGTCAACAGACTGAGTATTAAACGTTACCCAGTGGCGATGGAAGAGACTTTGTCAACGCGGAGAGTACGAGGCGTTGCCGCCTTCAGTTGCCACCGTCGAGCTGTGTGGATTTGCAAATTGCAACAGAGCGAACCAACCCTAGAATCCCCAAGGAGTCTGCAGCACGCGTCCGCGCAAGGGCGAAAGGGTCACACACCTGGTTCATAGTCATGGAATCGAGCGCGTCATTCAATGTCGCCGGGCCCGGGTCCGCAGTCCGCCCGAACAGCCCGCCGCCCGTGCGCGCCATGCCGACACCGCCGTCCCGCCTCCCGCGGCTCTTGACTGTGCCAGAGGGTGCCGTTCGACGCAGCCAAGATGTCCCGTCCCCACTTCGCCCGAACGTCGCGCGCACAGCCACGCAGCACGCGCTCGCCTCGCGTGGTCCTCGCGGCACGAGGCGCCCGCGACGACGGTCGGGGTCCGCTTGTCCGAGGTCCTCTCAGCACGAGACGGGGCCGACGCGAGGCCCCGCGTCACTTTGTGAGGTAGCATTCTTCCCGTTATTGTTGCACATATGTATCTGCGCAGATCCGGTGGGGGGTGAGTCTCGCGTCGTCATCAACATGCGACGGTCCACAAAGCGGCGCGCCACACAACCCTCGGCCCGCGAGCGTTCGAGCGTTCGAGCGCCTGGTGGTTGTCCCGCGGCGGCGCGTCCGACCCTCCGCTGCCGCGGCCGTCACCACCCAATGGGGCGCAAGCAGAAGCTCAAGACGGGCGGGGCCGCAAAATCACAGCTGCCTTCGGGTTCGGGTGCCCACCCCCGCACCACCACCACCACCACCACCACCACCACAGGCATCAGCTCTGGCGGTGGGCGAGATGATGGAAGCGCAGGCGGCCGAGGGTCGCCCGTTGAAGCCGCTGCGGCCGCCCCTGCTGCTTCTGACGGCAGCGGCGGCGGCGGCGGCGCGGACATGCTGTTCTACCTGCGCACCAAGTACACGCTGCTGGACAAACCGGAGTGGTGGTGGCTCATGGACGAGAGCGTCGCAGAGATCGACCGTCGACTCGCGGCAGACAACTACGTGGTCAGTTCACCCAGCTCACCTCTCGCATTGCGATAGAGACACGCTTCTGCGTGAACAAGGGGACACCAGGTTTTCGCCATAACCCCGTGCCTCTCGCATTGGCCAACTATCGCGGTGCACCAACTCACCCAAACTGTTGTCCAGTGCCCACGCCAGTTCACCCAACTGACCTCCGGCGTTGCACCAACTCACCCAGGTCATCGACGGGTTCCTGACCCGGGAGGCCACCAAGGCACTGCGAGAAGAAGTGAAGCACGCGCACGAGGAAGGGCAGTGCACTTCCATCGAGCCCCTGCTCCGTCCCTTCTCCGCTCAACTTGAGCCATTTTCTTGTTCCCGATCCCTGGATATATCATTCACTTGTGTTTACTGCGAGCTGAATTGGGAACGAGTGGGAGTGAACGGCCCTGGCGTTTGGAAGGGCACCTGCAGGCTGGGGTGCTGGCAGGGGCTGGCATATGTTGCACGCCACTTTATCCAACGCACTTGAATCCTCGTCTGTTGAATTACATGACACTTCATGACGTGGCGAGCAACATCTGCCAGGCCCGAGGTACTGGCGGGGGGCAAGGCGGGCAACTCGACGCAGTACACGATGGCAGGGCGGTGCAGGTTGAATTCAGTTGCAAGCCGTGTTGACAGCGCCCGATTTCAGCACTTGAAACTCACATTTAAGTATCACTTTCAGGTTCAACTTGCGGCGCTACATTATGGCGGACGTGCGGGGGGACCACGTGGGGTGGTTCAACGGCAACGAGGAGGGCCTGGGGTGGGAGATGCTGCCCACGGCGATGCAGCGATGTGACACGCTGGTCAACGAGATCGGGGTGTTGGGAGGCGAGGCGAGGCACGTGAAATCACGCTCCAAGGCGATGTGCGCAGTGTACCCGGGTGGCGGCTCGCGCTATATCCGGCACGTGGATAATCCGGACAAGAACGGGCGTCTTATCACGGCGTTGTTATACCTCAACACCGAGTGGGAGGAGGGCGACGGGGGCGAGCTGCGGCTGTTTCGCTGCCTGAAAGACCGTGATGACGCGAAGGGGTTCACGGACTGTGATGGGCGCAGCCTGGTGGGATCCAATGCATCATCCTCTCGGCGTCATCCAATGTCTTTAACTCAACGCACAAGGGTGTATCATGTGGAGGATGACGTGACGAGCACCGTCACACGACATAGTAATTGACGTGGCGAACACCGGTACACATGTGTGTGACCCTGTAGCCTGGAGCAGGTGGACGCGTTCGACGGCGGCGGCGGCGCGCGGCAGGGGGGTCATTGAGAATAAGTACTCCACCGACGTTGAATATGTTCCTCCTCCTCTACCAGGTACGCGTCTTGAGCATTCACCCTGCTGGTAAGTCATGGTGTCATGCTCCGATCTCAGTCGGAGTGCTTGTTCTCAATGGCCCTCGTGCGCGGCAGCACGAGGGACTGGCGCCACGCGACCTTGCTGAGGGTGTCACGGAGCTGGGCGTGCTGCGCGACAATATCGGCGACAACACTGGCGGCGGCGGCGCGGCCAAGGGCGAGGCGGAGCGCAAGCCCGTGAGCCTGACCGACGTGGCGCCGCTGGGCGGCCGCCTGGCAGGGGGGTTATTGTGAACCAGCACTCCACCAACGATGTACTCCAACGGATCGAGTCTGCGCATCGTCTGTTGGTATGAGTACTCACCCTGAAGGTACGGCATGTGAGCATGTCATTCTCGCGTCGGGTTCTTGTTCTCAATGACCCGTTCAGAACACGCACTCCACCGACTTTGACCTCCTCCTTCTCCTCCTCCTCCTCCCTCTCCTCCTCCTCCTCCTCCTCCTCTACGTGTCTGTACTCATCCTGAATGTACATCATGCTCCAATCTCGGTTCGGTGCATTTCTCAATGACCCTGCCGCCTGGTGCTGTTCAAGTCCAACGCGCGGGTGCCGCACGAGGTGATGGCGGCGCAGGCCTCGCGCTACGCCGTCACACTGTGGTACTTCCATGGCAGGGCGGTGCAGGATGTACCGATAAAACCCATGTTGCAAACACCCGGAACTAAGCGCTTGAAACTAAAATATGATGAACTGTAGTCAATTTTGGTTTATTTTTGTTTTTAAATTCAACTTGCGCCGCTTCACCACGGCGACGAGGTGTCGGCGGCGAGGTCCAAGGAATTTACGGATGAGGAAAAGACGGCGCAGCAGGACAAAATCGTGCGGGAAATCGCGGGAATGAAGGTGAAATACGGTGGCGGCGGGGAGGGTGACGTCGCGGTGAAGGTGAGGACTGGGCAGACGGACCAGTGGCGAAATATGGCAGAGACGGATAAAGAGGAGGAGAAACATACGGAGAGGGAGGAGGCGGAGGTGGAGGTGGAGGAGCTGGTGAGGGCGCTACCAGAGGTTCCGGCGGCGTGCTCAGTGGAGTGGGAGGAGGGTGACGTGTTGGTGGTGCGGGTGGTGTTGCCGCCGGGCTCGGGGGCGGCCGACTGCTCCGCGGATGTGGAGCCGCCGCCCGGGAGTGGGGCTGGGGACGGGGCCGGTGGCGGGAGCGGGAGCGGTGCCAGAGCCGGGGCTGGGGCTGGGCCTAAGCCTGGGGCTGGGGTCGAGGGTGGGGTCGAGGCTGGGGTCGAAGCTGGGCGCTCGCACCTGATCCTAGAAGCACCGGGACTGTCAGGGTCGGCACGGATTGCGCTGCCCGCGGGTGCAGATGACGACTCCGTGTCCGTACGTCTGGTTAAGAAGCCACAGCGGGCGCTGATCGTGCGCCTGCACTGCCCCTTACCGCCACCACCAACACCACCGCTTCCGCCCTCACCACCACCTCCACCTCCGACAATACCATCACCTATGCCGCCGCCACCACCATCGCCACCCGCAACTGCGCCCGCACCCAAGCCCGTAGCCGCACGCACCCCCGCACCCGCACCCACGCCCACACCCACACCCTCATCAGCACCTGCGCCAGCATCAACACGCGCACCCACATCCACAACCCCGCCCGTGCCCGCCCCGTCGCCCCCGCCCGCGCCCGCCCCGGCGGCTGCGCCAAGGATGACCGCCAAGGACTGTGTGGGCGTGGGCGGCACCCTCTCGTGGACCGCTGCGACGGAGTTCTCGCCGCTGCCGCCTGTGCCCCCCCGCGCGCCGCGCGCCGCCCCCCGCGGTAGGCATGCGTTTATTCATACTCGTCACCTCGTCACCTCATCACCCAGATTATGAGCCCTCGTTACTTAGGTTGGGTGACAAGTCATGCTCGTCACCTCGTCAACCCGATTATGAATCCCCGTTATTTGAGTCAAATGCCATCCTATGACGTGGCGAGCGTTGTCCACCCGGCCCTAGCGTCACACCCAGATAGATTATTATCCCTGAACCCTCATTTCTTGAGATAATTGCCATTCTATGACGTGGCAAGCGTTGTTTACCCGGTTCTAGCGCGGGGCGTGGACCTGCGCGACGCCGAGGACTGGGAGGATTTCGTCCAGGTGCGGTGGGCCATAGCTGGGCGCGAGGAGGAGCAACCGGTGGTGACCCCGGCAGCGCTGGATGGGCTCAGCTTCCCGGCAGGGGTGTACACTTTCCACTTTTCAGCTGAACTTTATCATTTTGTTTGGGATACTTTCAGTGATTAGGGTGACAAAAACGGCTCATGTTGAGCCGTAAGAAATACGAGTGTATGCCCCGGCTTCGCGGTCACCTTAGCCTGGGCACTGCAGCAGCCACCCGTCATCAAAGCCGTGGCGGACGCACGAGCGGCGGTCGCGGCCGGGGCAGGGGGCGGGTCCACCGCTGCCGTCGCCGCCGGGGCTGCTAACGCCGCCGCTGCCGCCAGGGGCGGGGCCGCGGACGAAACAGGCGCAGAGACGCTCGGGGACGGCAAGGGGCAGGGCCTCACCTGAAGTATTGTACCCAGTTGGCACTCTCAGCCGTTTATCTCTCATACCACTTGAGAACGACCGACCACCACACGCGCCTGTTGGGCCACTTGACCAACATGAACTATCCCCATTCTTATCACCGCTTCAATTATCCCATCCCACGCATCACCTCAAGATTACTCACTTTCAGCTGGGAACAGTTTTCACGAGCGTGTCAGGCCCTGGCAAGGGGGTGCCACTGACCATACTCATCGCGGGAGCTTCAGCGTTTACCGAGCAGTACCTCCTGGAGCACACGCGGTACTGGGAGGAGGTCACGGTGGCGGCGCCGCACCCCAAGGGGGGCGTGCACCTCGCGTTCGTGGTAGGGTGTGCAAGTTGAAACCAGTAGAACTCCGAGTTGAAAGCGCTTGGTTTTGCGCTTGAACTTAACATGTGAAAAACTGATTTCATGTTTTGCTTCCAATTCCAACTTGCGCCGCTACATCGTGGGCCCGGACGTCTCATTCCCGCTGTGCATCAGCCAGAAGGTCACCGACGCCGGGGGCGGGGGCGGGCTGGCGGGCGAGGACAGGGGCGGCTGCGGCGGCGGCAGCAGCGGCGGCGGGCTGGGCGCGGGCGGCAGGGGGATTGTGCGGCTGTCGTCCACGCTGACCGCATCCGTGCACCGCGAGACTGTGCGTAGCTACCTTGCGCGTCTGCCCCCGCTGGCACCCGCCATGCTGATGGGTATGGTGTAGTCAATCTTAGCATGCCACGTCATCGGCAGCATCGTTTACCGCCGCCTTTTCTTGATGGATATGTGCCTTATATCCCTCCTATGCCTCCTACATGTGCCTCTGGCATGTGCCTCCTATTATGCCCCATGCAACTGCTATGTCTCAAGCACCTACTCAATGTGCATCATGCGCCTACTAAATATGCCTCCTGTGCCTCCTATGCCTGCGAAATCATATCGCATATGACGCGGCGTGCATTTTTTATGTGACCGTGACGACGGGCTTCAACACGGGGATGGGCGGCGGCGGCGGCGCGCTGGCCCGAGCATGGTCGGCGGACCTGGTGGACGTGCTGCGGCGGCCGGGCACCCCCGCCGTGTTCACCGCCGCCAACGACTACGCCGACCTCAGGGGGGAGCTAGCTGTGTTCCGAGCGCTGGGGGTGGGGCCTGAACCATAATCCATCCCTACGTTCTAAACGCTAAGCCCTAATCCCTAAACCCACAAGGGGAGGCTCGCGTGTTCCGAGCGCTAGTGGTAGTGACTGATGGATAGTGCTCGCCACGTCATAGGTAGCCGTTAAGTCAAGAAACGAGGGTTGAAAACGCGTGCGATGACATGGCGAGTACTGTCCATCGGTCCCTAGCTCGGGGCGGAGTTCATACTGGAGCCGCGCGCCAACCCATTGCGCGCCTTCACCCACACCATCGCCGAGGGGGAGGGTAAAGCGGCAGGGCCTGACTATTTGCTCATAGTGTACCGGTGTGCCCAGACCCAACCCATTGCGCGCCTTCACTGACATCATCGCCGAAGGGGAGGGCAAAGCGGTAGGGCCATATCGTCTCTGTCTACTCGTACTGTACTGGTGTACCGGTGTACGATACGAGTACACACTCGTCATCCAGATTCATACCTCCAACATGCTCAAGGTGATCTGAAAATAAGCTGCATGTGAGGCCCTCAGAATCGGGGCTACGCGCGCGGCCGAGCCCGAGCGTGAGCGGCACGGGAGGGGGGGTGGTGACGGGTGGCATCGCTGCAGGCGACGAGCGGTGGAGCTGTGCCAACGCATTCGTGTACGGCGTCAGCGGGTTCCAGGCTGGCAAGGTAGGGTGGTGCAGCTTGACAGTATCAAATCCCGTGTTATATCAGCGCTTGCCACTAGAATATCAGACGCTGGTTTGAACGATTGCTATCAATTGAACTTGCGCCGCTACAGCAAGGGACTGGCGGGGGGACTGAGCGAGGAGCAGCTATGTGCGCTGGCGGCAGGGGCGGCGGAGCGCGCAGCAGGCGCGGCGTGGGACGCATTGGGCATGCGGCGCTAGTCAGTTAGGTGCATCAGTTCTCAGAAGCTGAGTGCATGACCAGCTTCAGAAATATAGTTCGTTGTCAATGACAAGGTAAGTCAGGCGCTAAGCCACAGCCTCAGCTACGTAGGGGACCAGGGCGAAAGTCAGGCGCCTCCTTATACACGCAGAAGCGTCGGTCCCTCTGTGTCTGTCTGTTTCAGACACCCGGCTAGTTGGATTGTGAGACGAGACTCCCGTGTTCATAGCTCGTAGCACATTAATCTCTCGCCAGACTGCAGATCCAATTGTTTATTGTATCTATAGGACCTTGTTACTGACCTCTACCAGCGTTAGACTATCAAAACGAACATGCTGCTTGCGCGTTTGACTGTCTCAGCAACACCTTCATGTTCTTACACACCCCCCCACCCTTCCACCACTCCACCCCTCCCCCTCGCCCCCCCGTTCGCCGTCTCACCCGACAAAGTTTTATCGAGCCCCAAGGATCACACTCACACGGCGAGCATTAAACTCACAAACCGATGCCATCCACCACACTGCTGGTTTGGCGCTGAGACTCCACCCGACAACCAAAACCATGACTCGCTTCCTGTTCCCCAGCACTCTCATCAATTACTCGAGGAAGTAGCCGGCGAGGAAGAGGCCGAAGAAGACGGCGAGGGAGCCGAAGCGTAGTGGCGCAAATTTGATTGAAAGCAAAACTTGAAAGCCGTTTATCATATTTTAGTTTCAAGCGCTGCCGGACCGGGTTCAACGTCAAAGCGGCTAATCACATTTCAGGTCCAAGCGCTGATGCCACGCGCGGTCAAACCGGGGATAACCTGGGGTCAACCTGGGTTCAGCCAGGTCAAGCGGGGGTCAGACTGGGGTCAAGCTGCACCGCCGCACCGAAGATGAGGCCTGACTTCTCGTCGCTGGTCATGGAGTTGGCGCCCAGGCCGTACGTCTGGTTCTGCTCGAACCCCGCCACCGCCTTCCCCATGTTCTTGAACAGCCTCTTCTCCGCGCCGCACGTGGGACACCGCCAGTCCTCGGGCAGATCCTGCGTGTAGTGCCGCAAGTTGAATTAGAAAACAACGTTTGAAAGCGGTTCATCACATTTGAGCTGCAAGCTCTGCAAACAGGCGCTTTCAACACGGGTTGCAATGGGTTTCAACCATGGGGTTGCATTTGTCCACGTCTAAGCTCAACCTGCGCCGTTTTTGAAGCTACAGCTCCTTGAAACAACCAGGCGCAAACCACGGTGAGTGCTGACGTTGAGCAGAAAATTGGTCGAGTGTAAGCCCCTGGGTTCAAGCTGAACCGCCTCACCTTGAATGCCGAGCCCGCCGCAACGGGGTAGAAGTCGTCGCCATTCTTTGGGACGTACGTGTACATGCAGCTCTGGCACTCGTGCTCGCCGGACCTGCATCATGCGTATGCTTGTCAAACTAAGTTAGTGCTTGCGATGGGGAGGATTAAACTAAGCTAGTTTAAGCTAATTTATGGGCTAGTGGTGAGTGGGTTAGTGGTCTAGTATTGAGGACTGCAGTGGGTAAGTAAAGTAGGGGGGTTTGAACTAGGCTAGCTTAAGCTAGTTTAGGGGCTAGTGCTTAGTAGGCTAGGTTAGGGGCGACAAGGATAATCATGCGCGGGGTACGGCTCCGATTGGTCAGCTGGCCGTATCCACGCAGCTTCGGTTGATGGGACGGCCGTATCAGCGTATCCGCGCAACTATGATTGGTCAGCTCACCCTCGAACAGCTGTATTGGGATGTGTGACCGTATCGACACAGCTTTGTTTGGTCAGGTCCCCCCATCCAACACAGATGTCAGTGGTCAAGTAAACGAATGCCACGGAAACAGCCCCCCGACGGACGCCGCCACTCGAACACCTCCCTTCCCCTGACTTTGAGATAAGATCCGATGGATGCTTGGTGAGACTGGGGACTCACCCGACGGTGGCGAACGTCTCCTTGAGGTTGGGGTCCTCGCGGTCGAGGCCCTCGCCCGCGGCGCGCGGCGCGATGGATTCGCCGCGGCGGCGCTGCATGCGCTCTGCCCGCACGCTGCCCAGGCTCACGCTCCCGCGCGCCGCCCCGGCCCCGCAGGTCTGTCCACCCAGTAGTAGGGCCTGGCAGATCGTATTCACCACGTCAGCCAGCGCGCTCTGAACCTCGGCTCTTGAATGCAACGGCACCCCATCCTGAAACGTGGCGAGCAACGTCGCGAGCAATGCGCGCTAGGCCATCTCATGCAACGCTCGTCGATCCCTCGGTTCTTGGCACCGTATGACGTGGCAAGCAGTACCGCAGCCCTACCACCGAGTGCCGCACTGCAGGGATGGCATTGAATGGGCTTGGCCGTGGCGGGCACTGAGCGGGCGGCAGCGGCGCCGGCGGGGCGCGCCGCAGCGCAGGCCGCCCCGAGGGGCATGAAGGTGGCGAAAGCGGACATTGCTTCTGGGGTGTTGTGGCGAGGAGTCTCGCGTCGCAAAGTGTGCGTACCGGCGCCTCTCGAGCCTCGGACGCTTCGGCAGGCGAATATTCCACTGAGGACGCGACACGTGGCACAGCACTAGCACAGCCTAACAGCACCCATATAAACTGTAGGTCATAATGTCAGACTTTAGGCTCTACTTGGAGGGAACATACAGGCGTTTCAGGCTGCCACGTCGGCGCCTTCGCTGACCTTGTCACTGTGTGATCGGACCGTTCCGGCTGAAATGTTGTTGTCGAAATTGTGTTTGCGAGTTAGGATCGTTTGGTCGGTTGCCGGGCGAGAGTATCGACCCATCGAACCGTTGGTGGCGCACTGGCAGCGCCCATCTCTGGCAGCGCAAACACTCGTGTGCCACTGCGGGCCTCCGTCGGACATTCTGCGACAGGGGCCGCTTTCGCACCCGCTGTAACATCTCTTGAGTCTGGCTGCTGGCTTACGCGAGGCTGCGGGAGGCAGGCTTGAAGAGACCGTTGTTCATCTCACAGCGCGCCGTCTCCTGGCGTCAGTCTGCCACGCGGCAGGAGCAGCGCAATGTACGGGAGAGGCGGCGGCGGCCGAGGGTACGGCGGCGGTGGGAGGACTGCCGGGGGACCGGCGCGTGGAGAGGGAGGGGACGGCGGCGGTGGGCGGGGCGGCCGCGGAGGGAAGAGGAACGTGTGGGTCAGGCCAGGGGCTGCGCCGGCCGCGACGACGACAACAACGGCACCCGCCGCCGCCGCCGCTACTGCGCCCGCGCCTCGCCGGGAGTGGGTGCGCCCGGAGCTAGCCGCCGCCGAAGCCGCCGCCGCCGCCGCCGCCGTCGCTGCCGCCGCCGCCGCCGCCGCCGCGCCTACAAGCAGCGGGCTGAACGCCGATGCGGCTGCATTCAAGCTTGCCTCGCCATCGTTCAAGTCGCCGCCCGCCTTCACCTCCCCATCGTTCTACCACAAGAGCGTGGTACGGACGTTGCCCGCCAAGTCTTCCAACGCATTGAAACCCTCAGCTACTGAGGCTAGCCACTGTTGCCCGCCAAGTCATCCAACGCGTTGTCACATTTGGAACCCTCAGCCAATGTTGCCTCCCAACGTTGCCGGCCAGGTCACCGAATGCACTTGAACCCTCGTTTCTTGTGCTTAACGGCATCATATGACGTGGTGGCGAGCAACATCTGCCAGGCCTTAACGAATGGGGAGCCTGGCCGTGGGAGTGAAACGTAAACTAACCCCAGAGGCGACGGAAGACGGCGAGGGCGGCGAAGGCTGCGGCGGCGGCGGCGAGGATGGCGCCGACGCGCCGGCGGCGAAGCGACTGGCGTTTGAGCCGCCGCCCCCGGACCCTGCAGTGGCAGCAGCGGCGGAGGCCGCGGCGGAGGAGGCGGCAGCGGCGGCGGCAGCGGCGGCCGCGGCGCGTGCCGCGCTCGCGGCGAAAATCGCGGCATGGCCCGGCCGATATTGCTAGCCACGTCACCAAACCCTGAACCCCGACACGCGTTTTAAATCTTGCCATGAATGGGATCCACGCCATGAATGGGATCCTGCAATGTGGCGAGTGCACAACGCGAATAACCTATTATATCAGCAACAAACGCACGTACATGATCATAGTGTACTCGAGAGAGGGGTAGCCAATTGAAGATTTGGCCGGGGAACATCTGTGAGGCCATGGATGGCGGCGGCACAGGAGCAGGCGGAGAAAATGAAGCAGAGCATCGCGGCGGCGGCGGCAGCGGCCGCGGCGGCGGTGGTGGAGCGCAAGGCGGCAAGGGCTTACACGCGCCCACTTCTCAGCCCAACCTGAGCGATTTGTGTCATTGAAACCACCCAGCGTAACCCACGAAAAGTGCTCACGTCAAGCTGAAAAGTTGACGAGTGTAAGCCCCTGCTACTCGTCCACTGCTCGGCTCAACCTGAGCGATGTTTCCACTTCAATGCACCGAATTCACCCAGGGTATCCCCACAGAATGCCCGAGTCAAGCCGATAGGTGGACGAGTGTAAGCCCCTGATAGCTGGCGGCGGCGCGCGAGGCGGCGGCGGCGGTGGAATTGGCAGGGGGCATGCAAACAACGTCTCGACCGACATTGGATCGACAATCAACCGATATCGTGACGTGAGTAAATGCTCATAGGTCGGTCAGCCAACACAAATTGTGTCTGCGTGTTAGTATGAGCAAGTACCCTGAAGGTGAGCGGTGCTCCGGTATCGGTTGAGTACTTGTGAAATAAAATATATACTAGTTAGTCGACCCTCTCCCACAACAAGGGAGGGCGCAAGCGACGCTGTGGTTACTCTAGTCCGACTAGGGGACCTTTAAATTGGGCAGTTCGTACATAAGTCCCTTTTAGAGCTGCCTGGATAGGTTTCAAATGCTCTCATTATATCTGCTTAGCTTCGATCTATTGAAAACAAATAAAGACATAAGTTGTTCTCAATGACTCTTCTGTCTGGCGCTCAAAGAGAAGGAGATGGAGAAGCAGGCGCGTGCGAAGAAGTCGAGTAATCTGCTGTCCGGGTTCGCCGCCGCGCGCAAGCGCCACGGTGTGACGGTGCACGTTGCCACTGTTTAAACCGTGTCGAAAGCGTATTGAACCCATGTTGAAAGCTCCTGGTCTCTGAGTGCGCAACTAAACTATGAGGAACCGCTTTCAAACTTTGCTTCCAATTTCAACTTGTGCCACTACACCACGGGGTGGGCACGGCGGACGGGGGCGCGGCGGCGGCGGCGGGGGCAGGGGCGGCGGCAGCAGGGGCGGCGGGGGAGGGCTCGGGGCCGGAGGCGGGGGCGGGGGCGGGGGCCGCGAGTGCGGCAGCTGCGGCGCTAACGCCCGAGGAGGTCGACCGACAAGCTGTGCGCCGCGTCATGATGGCGGGCACCGACTGGGCGGTAGGGACTGCCAGATATTGCTTCCCACCTCATAGCATCACATATAATTTAAACCAAGGAGGGTTCAACATGCGTTTGATAACTTGGCGAGCAACATCTATTTCTGTCAGGCCCTACTGAGCGGTGTTGAACCTGCCCCCCAACGCGCAGACCAAGTGGGTCAAGCAGAGCTACAAGGCAGGGACGGTATTGAGAATACGCACTCGACCGACGTCGCATATCCTCCCCCTCCTCCGCGCCTCTGTATGAGCATTTTCCCTGAAGGTAAGTCATGCCCGGCCGTAGTTTGAGTGCTTGTTTTCAATGACCCTCCCAGGGGCTTTACTCTTGTCCACTTCTGGCTCATCCTGAGCCGTTTCTGTCACTGACGCCACCCAATGTCACCCAATGTTTCCCACAAAAAGTGGTAACGCTGAGCCGAGAAGTGTAGGCCCCTGGTATAAGGAGCTGGCGCGAGTGCTGCACCCGGACAAATGTCGCGCGCCGGGCGCCAAAGATGCGTTCCAGAAGCTTCTGCGCGCTTACCAGAACCTCAGTGCCACCGCCTAGGGTGTGCGCCGAGGGGGCGGGTAGTTTGTATGTTCATTTAGATTAGTTGCGCACAGCATAGCTAGGTGTACAATCTGCCGATGTACCGGTGCACCCAGTCCAGATAATCTTATAGCATAGCAGAGTACGCAGTCTGAGAGCGCCATTATAGCAGAATATACAGCCTTATAGCTCCATCGTAGCACGGTTAAACGGCATAGATTTTATTAAATATCAGCGCTCATCGAGCCCCAGGCACTCGCACGGGGAGCATGAAACCTACTAAAACGTAATATACAAGAATAAATTTATATAACCATGTTGATACACCATATCCCATATCGATAACCCATATCCCATATCGATAACTCCATCGACATCCCATATATGTCCGATGTCCCGTATCGATCTCCCATATCATCGATCTCCCACATCGAATTATCGATTACGAAGATGACAGTACGTACCGAAATGACATATGATATATTTCATTCACTCTGCGCCGGCGCCCAGAAGGATGGCCCGAATACGGCGTCACACTCGCCACGTCACAGGGTGCAGCTTCCTCACGCTGATTTAGTTGGAGGGCGGAAAGTACAAGTGTCCGCTGGGTCGGTCGGCCGGACAATACGCCGATTGCGACCACTCATACAAGTTGTCTTTTCTCTTTGACCTAAAACTCTGGAGGGATCAACGCACTCCAACGCGCGCGTTCGCCTCCCCGGACGTCATGGGCGGGATCTGCCTCTCTGCCGCCCACGCCGCGCCACTCTCCCCGCCGCCCGAGCCGCCCGCGGTGGAGGGCCACGGGGTTGGCGCCGACGACGACGACAGCATATTTTCGCCGCTGCTCGACCTGCTCGAGAGGTTCCCTGACCTCTTTGCGCTGAAGTTGCTAGTACACTTGGACCCCATCGATCGTACCTTCCTCGCGCAGGCGGGGAGCGCGTGCCGGGCGGCGGTCGTGGCCTCCGATCTACCGCGCGCCTCCGACCTACCCAACGGGATGAGATCTGAGGTGCGGGGGAACAGTGTGGTGGTGGTGACGCACCGGCTCAGGGCGTTTTGCACGTCCGTCGAGCGGCTGGCTTGGGCAAAGAACGCCGGCTGCCCTTGGTTTGAGAAGATCTGCTCGATAGCCGCGAGTGACGGAAATATGGAGGTGTTGCGGTGGGCGGCTCAGGATCAACGTTGCCCGTGGAACGAAGATACGTGTTACTGCGCCGCTGAGGGTGGGCATCTGGAGTTGTTGCAGTGGGCGCGGCAGCACGGGTGCCCGTGGGATACGAGGACGTGCTCACACGCAGCTCGGGGCGGGCACCTGGAGGTGTTGCGGTGGGCGCGGGGGCACCACTGCCCGTGGGATACGTGGACGTGTGCAAAGGCGGCCTGGGGCGGGCACCTGGAGGTACTGCGGTGGGCGCGGGAGCACGGCTGCCGGTGGGACCGGACGACGTGTGAACTCGCCTCTATGGGTGGGCACCTGGAGGTGCTGCGGTGGGCGCGGGAGCACGGCTGCCGGTGGGACCGAGAGATGTGTAAATATGCTGCCGCTGCCTTTCGGCACCCCGAGGTTGAGGCATGGTTGTGTGCGCAGCCATAGGACGAATGCCGCAACTCACGCACGAGCACGTCACCACCCCGACGACATCAGATGACACGCTGGAGAGCCGCACGGGGCGGGCACCAGGAGGTGGAACGGTATGCGCAAGAGCAAGGGTACCCGCTCGAAAATACTCACCAGCGCGCTGGCCGAGCAACGCAACGTGCGATACACGCTGTTGAGAATGTGTCATCGTACATGATCCCCAGATCTACCGCCTGACCTATTTGACTATAGGGCTATACACTGTCACGACTATAGGGCTATACACTGTCACGACTCTAGGGCAATACACTGCCACGACTATAGGGCTATACACTGTCACGACTATAGGGCTATACACTGTCACGACTATAGGGCTATACACTGTCACGACTATAGGGCTATACACTGTCACGACTATAGGGCTATACACTGTCACACATGTTATGCACACGCACGCACACTCGCACCCCGACACGCCACAGACGGACGCCGCCTCGCGTTCACGCTGCACCCAGCTGCGCTCGGGCGCCGTGTGTACCACCACGCAGATAGATTTATGAGGCGGCAGGTAGATTGTCCGATGAGGCGACGGGTAGGATGTTTGATGACGCGGCGGGAGGGTTGTTTGATGAAGCGGGTGTTGTGTGTTGGTCAAAATCGTCTAGCTAGTTGGTACAGGACATGCATTCGATGGGCGGCGGCCCAATAAATAGTAGCTCTGCAATCAGCGCACCCGGTGCGTTCCGAAGGCATGTCGCCCCGTCGCCGGTGCCGACCAATTAGTGCGCCCGGTGCATGTCGAACGTTCCCCTCTTCCCGGTGCCGACGTCCAGCCACTGACCCCGTATGACGTTGTCCTCCTTGATGCCCTCGCAGGAAGATCATCGAGAACAAGTAATCCACAGAGATCGGAGCACGGCTTACCTGAAGTGTGAATGCTCAGACAGACGCGCGTCGGAGGAGAAGGAGATTCAACGTCGGTCCAATGCTTGCTCTGAATCGCCCCCTCACACTGATGCGCGGAGTACTCGGAGGAAGAGGAGGGGATTCAACGTCGGTCGAGTGCTTGTACTCAATATTTCTCCTGCCTCATATACAATCTCCTGGCGCGTCTCCACGTAGTGCTTGACCCACCGGCACCGGCGGTCCTGGTCGTACGAGCCGTGTGTTGTGTACGGACCGCCGCGATCCGTACCGCCGCCCACAATTGTGAACCGCGTATCCCACCGCAGCCCCCAGCGCCAGCGCTGGCTTCCGTACACAGGGCCTGAGAAACATTGCTCGCCAAGTCACGCGATTCCATTTACATCAACAGAGAGGTGTACTCAACTTGGAGGATGCTGTGGCAGGAGTTTTCTGTCCGGCCCTACCCGTACATCACCATGCACAGCCTCGGGCCTCGCGTGTGCGTACTGCTCTCCGTTGCAGCCCCGACTGAGGCCATTCCATACCCGCCCCCGCCCGCCCCACTCCCGCCACGAGCCAGCTCGGAGCTCACTTCCACGCCGGGCGCCTGGCCCTCCTCGTTCGTCAGCACTTGCTCCTTGGCGTAGGCAGCGTCTAACACCTCCTGGTACGCCTCAGTCAACTCCGCCAGCTTCTCCTTCGACCAGGGCCTGGCACATTTTGCTCGCAACGTCAAAGGATGCCATTTAAGTCTAGAGAAGAGAGTTCAAAGTGCGTTGGATGACTTGGCCTAGCAGGTATTGCTCGCCACGTTTGGGTGCCAGTTAATTCGACCGCCGAGGGTACAAAGTATGTTGGATGACGCGGCGAGAAGTATCCCCCCTGCCACGTCATACGATGCCGTTTGACTCAAGGGACGAGGTTCAAAGTGAGTTGGACGACGTGGCTACCAATATTCTCCAGGCCCTACCTCCGACTTGCCGTCGTGAGCCGTGGCCAGCCCGTCCGCCACGCCGTGGTAAGCGGTTTTGATGGCATCAACGTCGGCGTCGGGACTCACGTGCAGGGTGTTGTAAGCGTCCTTGGCAAAGGGGTCCGTGTCTGCGTCGGGCTTCCCAGGTGACGTTGGGGGAGGCGCTTCCGGTTGAGGGGGGCCGTCAGGTTGTGCTCCTCCTGGCAGGGTCTTACACCAGATCCCTGACTGTTTGCTCATAGTCTACCGGTGTGCCCGTACACACTCGCCGCATCCTCCGGGTACTGATACACCACGAGCAACTAGTCAGGTTGAGAGGCCCTGCCTCCGGAAGGCACGTCGGGTTGCGATGGGGAAGGTACGTCAAGTTGAGGTGGCACGTCGGGTTGCGCTGTGGGAGGCGCGTCAGGTGGGGGCCCATCAGGTTGAGGTGCGTCGGGTGTACGGCGCTTAGCTGAATCCAGTAGCGCGCGTACAGATGGCACGGATGGCGCGTCGTCGTCGGCGTCGGCGGCGGCGGCGAGGGCGGGGAGCAGGGCGGCGAAGCAGAGCGCCAGCGCGGCGGTCGCCGCCCGCGGCCCCCAGCGCGAGTGCGCGGCACCGCCACCGCGGACCCGCATCTTCCTTGGCTGTTTTTTTAAGCAAACGGGCGCTAGTGCGACGACGCGGCGGCCGCTGTGGGTTCCTGCCGCCACCGCCGCCGCCGCCGAGGCTGCTGCCGCTGCCAAGCTGAACCTTGGTGCTCGTCCAAACAAAGGGGGGAGCGCTGGTGCCAGCTGCGAGGACGGGCGCGGACAGCAATGCCGAGGCGCGAGGGGCTGCTGCTCCAGTCGAGCCGCGGCAAAGTTGTGTATGGGAGTTTAGGTTTTCGCGGTTTGAGGTTTAGGGTTCAAGCTCACTTCCGCGCGTGTCGCGCCATGCCATTGTCTGTGGTCTCAAAAGCGGCGGCGGCGCCGGCCGTCCCACTCACCCCGCGCGCGCAGCGGTACCAACCAAGGACCGTCGCGTGACAACCCCCGGGCGACATGGCGACTATCGTGGCGGGCAGCTACGAGCGCTTCGTGTTCGGATACCGCGTGGACGGGCTGCCCGGCGGCGGCGGCGGCGGCGGCGGCGGCGGGGGAGGGGGCGGCGGTGGCGGGGAGGAGGCATCTATTGAGAGGAGCTTCACGTTGGACGCGCACCTGAGCCAGTGCAAGAGCGTCGCGGCGCAGGGCGGGTTCCTTGCAAGCGGCGGCGCCGACGACCTCATCAGGTGCGTCGCGCATCGGACTGCCCGCTCACTTCGCACCCGTACACCTGAGCCGCCACCGCCCTGCGTGCTGCCGCCGTCAAGTCCCGACTCCTGACTCGGCATCCCCTGACTGTATCCAACTGCCGCCGCCGCCGCCCTGCGTGTCGCCGCCGTCTGTACCCCACTGCCGCCGTCCAGGGGCTTACACCAGGTCTCGCGGCAATTTAGCTGCACGAAATACCCGCCATGCCCAACACTCGCCAAAGCGGCGTCGTGCCCGTCTCCGCGCCCCCAGTCTTGCACGTGGACACCATCTTTGTGTTTCCCCCAACACGATGCCCTCGAATAAGCTTGTACGAGTAGCTCGACGTGTACGTAACTATAACTGTAACTGACCGGCCTCTCCCCTATTTCTCATCCCGCGGCCCGCAGGGTGTGGCACGCGAACCCGGACGGCGCGGTGGCTGACCTGGGGACGCTGGCGGGGCACGAGGGCAGCGTCACGTGCCTGCAGTACCACGGCCCGTCCATCGCTAGCGAGCCCACGCGGTACGGCCGGCAGACGTTGCTCGCCACCTCATCAACGCGTTTTCAACCCTTGTTTCATGAGTTGTACCATCCTATCTCATCACATGACGTGGAGAGCATTACATGTGAGGCCCTACCACGCGGCTGCTATCTGGCGGAATCGACGGCCAGCTCATCATCTGGAGCGTTGGGCAATGGGCAGGGCCTGACAGATATTGCCCGCCACGTCATGTCAAGGGTGCCGTAACTCAATAGCTCAAGATAAAAGTGTTCATGGTCTGTTATAACGTGGCGAGCGGTTATTACCAGGCTCTAGCAGTGGGACCGGCTGAAGACGCTGCGGGCCCACCGCGGCGGCGTCCACGCCATCTCCGTGCACAAGTCCGGCCTCGTGGCCATGACTGCTGGCGCGGTAGGGCCTGGCCGATACTGCTTGCCGCGACATAGGGTGCCATTGAATTCGATATATGATGTTTCATGGTGCGTCGGATGACAGAGCCTGGCGGATACTGCTCGCCATGTCATAGGGTGTTTTTCGTTGAAGAGACGGGGGGTCATAGTGCGTTGGCTGTCTTGTCGAGCATGGTCCCCGCCGCCGAGCTTGGCGGACGTTGCACGCCGCGTCATAGGATGTCATGTAATGCAAGGGACGTGGGTTCACAGGGCGTTGGAAAACAA
>Ga0307489_10000481_pt1 | contig 24283 bp, 39 predicted proteins | sample SB12metaG_FD_202247 | JGI IMG/M metagenome (GOLD analysis project Ga0307489, IMG submission 202247) | Sea-ice brine microbial communities from Beaufort Sea near Barrow, Alaska, United States - SB 1.2 | ecosystem: Environmental > Aquatic > Marine > Coastal | place: USA: Alaska | collected... | reverse complement strand
GCCTGCTCCAGATGGACGAGGATGATGAGGCGATGGCCCCCGCCCCGGCTCCCATGCGCCGCAGTCTGCTGCAGATGGACGAGGATGATGAGGCGATGGCCCCCGCCCCGGCTCCCATGCGCCGCAGTCTGCTGCAGATGGACGAGGATGATGAGGCGATGGCCCCCGCCCCGGCTCCCATGCGCCGCAGTCTGCTGCAGATGGACGAGGATGATGAGGCAGTGGCCCCCGCCCCGGCTCCCATGCGCCGCAGCCTGCTGCAGATGGACGAGGATGATGAGGCGATGGCCCCTGCCCCCGCCCCCACGCGCCGCAGTCTGCTGCAGATGGACGAGGAGATGATTGACGACGCCGACGCCCCCGCCCCCGCGCCGATGTGAATAACCTTTGTTCAATGCGGGCTTGTCCTGCGAATCACGACGAACGCGCACTCGCGCTGAACAGCACGCTCATTGTTGCAGATACATGTGTTCAAAATGATTTCTACTGTTGACATTTTCTGAGTTTTGTCTAATCTTTTATAAGTCCTGTCTATCTTTTGTCAATGTCACATATTCAATTTCATCGCGCCCGGCATTTGCTGCTCGCTCCTCGGTGACGTCGCGACAGCGACAGCGGCAGCGGCTCGATGAAGCACGGAGTCGGCGGCGGCTTCGCGACAGCAACAGCAGCGGCGGCGGCGGCGGCGGCAGCTTCCCTTCTGGTGCAGGCCGCGCCTGTGCCTGTTTGCTCATAGTGCACCAATTCTTGATGCTGCTGTTGGTGGAACAGCCCGGCGGCTCTGAGCGCCGCCAAGCAGAAGGGTCGTTGAGAACAAACACGCGAACCGAGATCAGAGCATGACCTACATGCAGGGTGAATGCTCATACAGACGCGCGGACCCGGCTCGGTCGAGTGCTTGTTCTTAACCCCTCGGTTGGTCGATTCAACGTCGGTCGAGTGCTTGTTCTCAATACCCCCCCCGCCAGATCCTCCGCCATCGCCGCCATATGCGCCTCCATAGCCCCTCGTCATAGGGTCTGCCACCTGTCAACTCCACGCCGGCGTCATAAGATGCCATTCAACCCAACAAACGAGGGTTGAAACCGCGTGTCGAGAACATGGCAGGCAACGTGAATGGCAGATGTTTCGTGCCGCGTCATAGGATGCCACCGAACTATCGAAACGAGGTTCAAAATGTGTGTCGATGACGTGGCGGAAAGCATTTGCTGGTCCGTACCGCGCCACGCGGCGGGTTCAGCGCCGGCGCCAGTGATGTCAGGTGCGCCAGCCGCCGCAGTGCCCCGCGCCAGGGGCTTACACTCGTCCAGTTTTCGGCTCAACTTAAGCGTGTTCCCTGGGATAGGGGTGCATTTAGAGGTTGTGTAGGGGGTGTTTGGGAGGTGGCAGGGGATATTAAGGAACATCAGGGGGTGTTCGGGGTGTATTTTGTGTCAGAAACGGCTCAGGTTGAGCTGAGAAGTGGACGAGTGTAAGCCCCTGCCCCGCACGCGGCGCCCTCCACCCAACCACGCGCGCGCCATTAGCACCGTCTACTAGGGCCTTGCAGATATCCTGCCACGTCATCCAACGCATTTCTAGCCCGCGTTTATTCAATGAAACGTCATCCTATGACGTGGCGAGCTAAGTTTACCATTCATCGCATTTTGAACTCTCGTTTGATGAATCAAGTGACATCCTGTGATTTGGCGGGCAATATCTGCCAGGGCCTACCGTCAGCGCAAGCACCGCAAAGCGCCAGGTCCAGTCCGCGAGCACCACCTCCACCCAGGGGCTTCAACTCGCTCACTTTCAGCTCAACTTGAGCGCTTTTTGTGGGATAGGGAATGCGCGTAGGGATTGCGTAGCCAGTGTTCAGGGGATGTCAGGGGGTGTTTAGGGTGTGTAGGGTGTTTTTGTGTGTCAGACACGGCTCAAGTTGAGCTGAAAAGTGTACGAGTGTAAGCCCCTGCCTCCATCACCGCGTTGTCACCAATGGCCGCCGCCACGGAACGAATACAAAAGTCCGCCACGTCTGCCCGGAGCTGACCGACCGATTGAGACAGAGACGCTTCCGCTCGGGTGAGAAAGCACCAGGCCTTCGGCCTGGCCCCCGCATTCATCGTTCGATTCCCTGTCACCGTCTCCTGAGTCGTCTCTGTGAAATCCTTCTCAGCAGTTGCAGTTTTCGTGAGCGAGAAGACAGAATCACTGGCTGATAGGCAAGAGTCAACTTCGTGTTTCGTTGACTGTGGCCTGTGATTGGTCGCTTGCCAGCGGTGGTTGGCCTGCAGCAGTGACGCCGCCGACACGCACACGGAGCGGGCAGGACACGACCAGAGTGGTGGTTGTGTACCGGCACTCGAGGCGCCACTGTCCGGGACCAGGGGCTTGTACTCGTTCATTTTTCGGCTCAACGTAAGCACACTTTGTGGGACACGTTGGGTGCATGATTCTCCCCCAGTCTATTAAACAGGGGGACACGGGGAGGTGTAACCAAAACGGCTTAGGTTGAGCTGAAATGTGGACGAGTGTAAGCCCCTGCCTGGGACTGTTGGGGCGTGCTGCAGTGGTGCCGCGACCGCCAGGATCCACGGCACCAGCGCGTTCTCAGCGGCGGTGGCGGCGGCGGCGGCGGCGCCGACCGCGGCTACGGCGGGCAAGCGAGCGTGCACGGGAGCCAAGGTGAGCGCCGTCACCGCCGCAACGACCCGCCACGCCGCTTTGCGAAGCGAGACCCGAGCACCCACCAGCCACGCGACGGACCCCGCCACCAGGGGCTTACACTCGTTCACTTCTCAGCTCAACTTAAGCCGTTTTGGTCACACCTCCCTGTGTCCCCCTGTCTAATAGACTGGGGGAAAATCATGCACCCAACGTATCCAACAAAATGTGCTTACGTTGAGCCGAAAAGTGGACGAGTGTGAGCCCCTGCCCGCCACCTGCTCCAGCGTCCTCCGCGCCGCCGCAGCATGTACGCTCAACTCCGCCGCCGCCGCCAGCGCGTCGTCCACGCCGGCCTTCAGCTCCCCCACCCCGCGCCGCGCACCCTCCACCCAGGGGCTTACACTCGTCCACATTTCATCTCAACGTAAGCGCTTTCTGCTGGATAGGGGGTGCATTTAGGGGTTGTTTAGGGGGTTTGAGGAGGTGGTAGGGTGCATCAGGGGGTATTAGGGGGTATTAGGGGGTATTCATTAGGGGTGGGTCAGAAGCGGCTCAGGTTGTGCTGAAAAATCGACGAGTGTAAGCCCCTGCCTCCGCCGCATCGCGTACCGACAGAAAGCGCGCGGCCTCCGCCGCCTCGTGCTGGCGCGCCGCCGCCGCCACCGCCGCCACGCCCCCCCGCACCACCTCCATCCAGGGGCTTACACTCGTTCACTTCTCAGATCAACTTGAGCGCTTTTTATGGCATAGGGGGTGCGCGCAGGGGTTGTGTAGCCCGTGTTAAGGGGGTTTTAGGGGGTGTTTAGGGTGTTTAAGGTGTTTTTGTGTGCCAGACTCGGCTCAAGTTGAGCTGAAAAGTGAACGATTGTAAGCCCCTGCCTCCATCGCTCCCCCCACTGTCGCCAGGTCCCCGGCGAGCGCGCCGACTGTCGCCGCCGCCGCCGCCACGTGCGCGTCCACGCCTTTCACCAGGGGCTTACGCTCATCCACTTTTCGGCTCAACTTAAGCGCATTATGTGGGATAGGGGTGCATTTAGGGGTTGTTTAGGAGGTCTTTAGGAGATGTCGGGGGGTATGAAGGAGTATCAGGGGGTGTTTAGGGTGTATTCTGTGTCAGAAACGGCTCAAGTTGAGCTGAAAAGTGGACGAGTGTAAGCCCCTGCCTTGCACGCCCCGCTCCAGCCTCGCGAGCTGCTCGGCGGAGGCGGCGTCGGCGGCGCGCGCGGCACCGGCGAGGGACGCCAGCGCGCGTGCCGCCGCCTCGCCCCGCCACCGCATCTCCAGGTGCTGGCACTCCGACTCCACCGCGCTCAGCTCCTGCCGCAAGGGTCGTTCAGAACAAAGCACTCAAACCGAGAAAAAAGTATGTCTTACTAACTAACCTTCAAGATGCAGGCTCATACAGACACGCGGAGGAGGAGGAGGAAGAGCAGGAGGAGGAGGAGGAGGAGGAGGCGGCGCAGGTTCAACGTCGGTCGAGTGCTTGCTCTCAATCACCCCCCTGCCTGTAGGTAGATGCTCCACTCCATCCCGCGGTCGATGTTCGCATTTGTGTTCTCCTCTCGCTCGGTATCATCACGCCCCTGTTTGCCCCGAGCTGAATTCTGAAAGGCCGCCTCGTACACGGCGCGGCCCAGCGCGCCGGCGAGTGACGCCGCGCCGCCGCGCCGCGCGCCATCGCGCGCGACGTGCTTCGAGGGCACATCCTCGCGGTACGCGCGCCCCTGCCCCAACTCCGACACGATGCATCTCTGTAGGAATTAGGGCGAGGCAGAAAAACTCTCCTGTCAGAAGGCCGAGTCTTGTCTTCCAAGATTGGGTAGATCCTCCGTCATCGTCAGGGTGGGTTTGAAACGCTGAATTGCTGAAGGAAGTTGGGTGGGTGGGGTGGGCAGGGTGGGTGGGGCGGCGCACCTCGCAGTCGGTGGCGGCGGCGCACGACCCCCGCGCGTCAACACCGCCGCGCGCGAGCCTGCGTGAGCACGGGATGGGGACGGGGAAACACATTGTCAGTGGGACGTTTCGAAAAGGCGTTTCGGAGTACTGTAATCGAATTAGGTCGGGAGACAGGAGGAGGTGGGGTGGTGACGCGCCTGCAGGCTGTGGAGGCCGCCGCGACCCGGCACATGAGCTGCGGCGCGGCGATCACGCGCGCGCACATGAATTCGCCGTCGTCGTCGGCGCCGGCGGCGGTGGCGGTGGCTCGGTCCCGCGCATCTTCCGCCTCGAACAGCGCGACGTGTGACTCGCGCCGGCACCGCTTCACCGTGTTCTCATCAATTGTCGCCCAGTGGCCCCCACCGCCACCGCCGGGGCTAGAAGTGAACAAGGCCGAAGAGGAGGCGGAGGCGGAGGCAGCGGCGGCGGCGGCGGAGGCGGCGGCGAGCACGATCGCTAGGGCCCACAGGGTTGCGGCGCGGGGCATCGTTCAATGGTGTTATGATTGCGGCGAAGCGGCGTTGATTGCTGATGAAGATGACAACTTGACAACTGTTTCGATACCAGCGTCGGTTGGCGTTTGCATTATGCTTTCAATCTCATTTTGAACCTTCCTCCTCCAACCTCGATATCGCGATGAAAACCATCGACTTGACCGGTCAACGACAATCCCTTAATTATTCCTTAAATCATAAATGGGTATAATATCATAAAACGTGCTCAACTGGATCGTGCGCAGACTCCTCACACACCATCACACGACTGCGACCTGGAGGGCGGCCGATGGGGCGGAAGCCCGCGCGCGAAATGTTTAGAGTACTACGCGAGCTGACGGTGGAGCAGCGGCTGCTGCTCGGGTTCGGCCTGCCCACCGTCGTCTTCTTCCTGTCCGCCACGTTCGACCTCAACAGGCAGGGGCTTAGACTCGTTCCCATTTCCGCTCAACTTGAGCTTACTTCGCCCCTTTCCGCTCAACTTAAGCATACATTGTCCTCCATATAATCCAACCTGACCCGTGGAGGTGTCCCGAAGATGCTCAAGTTGAGCTCTAGCGTGAGCGATGTGTCCCGAAGGTCCTCAACTTGAGCTCTGAAGTGAGCGAGTGTAAGCCCCTGTCAGCAGGAGTGCCCACACCGTTTCGAACACCCTCGGAACACTCTTCGGCGATGGCGACAGACAGGGGCTTACACTCGTCCACTTTTCAGCTCAACTTGAGCGCTTTGCATGGGATAGGGGTTGCGCGTAGGGGTTGTGTCGCCCGTGTTAAGGGGGTGTTAGGGGGTGTTTAGGGTGTGTAGGGTGTTTTTGTGTGTCAGACACGGCTCAAGTTGAGCTGAAAAGTGAACGAGTGTAAGCCCCTGGCGACAGGCCCCCGCCCGCGCCCTTCCTCGCCCCTGCGTGGTACGCGGCAGGGGGGTAATCGAGAACAACCTCTCTACCGCACGATAATCTTCACGGTGGATGCTCACATACCGACGCGCGGACTCGGTTCGTGGTGACCAGACCATCGCACGAGCCTGTATAAACCTCGGCCCGATTTCGGTTTTTCGTCTGTTCAACGTATCGGTCGAATCGTTGTTCTCAAGGACCCTTCTGCGCGGCTTCGCATCCAACCGCCGACGACGCCGCGGCCGACGCCGCGGCCGACACCGCGGCTGTCACCGCCGCCGGCCCTGTGGATGACACTGTGGAGGACCCTGTGGTTGACCCGGGGGGTGGCCCGGAGGACGGCTCTGTGGATGGCAACGCGGATTGGGGTGCAGAAGCTGCAGATGGGGACGGGGTGCCGATGCCGGCGCCCGAGGGAGGCTCCGAGGAGGAGCACGAGGGGACGAACGAGCAAGAGCGGGACGCGCTAGAGCCCGCTCTCGAGGAAACGCCGAGCGCCGACAACCCCGGCGCCGCCGCAGCGCTCGGGCGAGCCGCGAGCGACGCGCTGGGGCGAGCCGCGCAGTTCCTGTTCGAAGCAGAGGAGCCTTCACCCCTCCTCCTCAAGCTCCCAACGGACGCGGATGCCTCGGACGCCCGCGGCCCCCAGTCAACCCGCTCCACTGCAGAACTCGGCGACACCGATGCCGACGCCGCGGACGCGGGTTCGACTCCTGCCGGCGCCGCCGCCGCGCTGCCGTGGAAACAGAAGGGTACCCCCAAGGCCCGGTGGTGCGGAGGCGCCCCGGCCGCGATGCTTCCGTGGAGCCCATCCTCCAAAGCGGCGGCGGCGGCAAAGCGCGGCGGCGGCGGCGGCGGGAGCAAGAGCGACCTAGCCGCGTGCATGAACACGGGAAAGGGCGCGGTGAACAGCTGCGGGGCGGGCGCTATGAAGGTTGCGAAATCGCTGCCGAGTATAAAGGCGCTGGACTCGGCGTTGAAGGGAACGGGGGGCGGCGTCGCAAAGGCGCGGAGCTGCGCCGTGGTGGGTAACGCAGGCAGGGTTCGGTCGTCACTACAATTCCTCAGTTCGTGAGCTACGTGAAACCTTTTGACGTGGCATGCGTGCTTATGCGTACCGGTACTCTATGCCATTAAATGCACTTGCAGAGTGCCGACCCTCGTTTCTTGAGTTACCTGACATTCCATGACGTGGCATGCATGCTTGTGTGTTCCGGTACTCTATGCCAGTAAACGCACTGCAGACCTTCGTTTCTTGAATAACATGACATCCTATGACGTGGCATGCGTAATTTTGTGTACCGGTACTCTACGCGGCGGTCACATGCGAAAGAAGGCCTACGGCGACTTTGTCGACAACCACGATGGTAGGGACAGGTACAAGGACAGGGACAGATCCGAGGAAACACACTCGCCACGTCATCCATCACGTTCTGGTCTCTCCTCTGCTGATTTCAATGTCATCCTATGAGGTAAACACGCTCGCCACGTCATCCATCACATTTAGACCCTCTTTATGTAAAATTAAACGTCATCGTAGACAATGTGGAGCTTTATATACTTGCCACGTCATCAATCATGATTTAGACCCTCCTCTGCTGAGTAAACAGCCATCCGATGACGTGCGGAGGATTTTGTTGTGGTCCCTACGACGCGTGGTGATTCGGTTTAACATGGTCCCGGTTCAGCAGACTTACGTGGGCGTCAGAACGCACGTGCGGTTTCTGAACTTCGCAAGCTCCAAAAAGGTGTGTAGCCGCGGGAGCGGGAGCTGGGACGAGACAGGGGAGCTGCGGGCGGTGGTGTTGTGGCAGGGCACTCACCACGCTTTAAACTCATTGGCCCCAGTCTCCGCGTGACGCGTCACGCTGAAGGCCCTCATGTGATTGGTCGAGGGAGAGATCTACTGAGATTTGATTGGCTGGATTTTCTTGCACGTTTCGTGCCAATTCTGTTCGTAACCGTGTATGGTCCCTGATTGGTCAATGGACAGTCCATCGTTATACCACGTCCCTGATTGGCCGAGAGGCTGCGTTCGCGGGGCTTGGGGTACAGTGTACACGGAGACTGGGCTTTAAGTGAGTCAAACATCCTTGCCACTTCACCCACCACATTGTAAACCCTCCATAAACATCATCCTGTGACGTGTCTTATCAGTGCTCGCCGGACCCTGCGGTGTGGCACCCAGACAGCCGCGGGAAATTGAAAACCTGCATCAAGAAGCAGCTGGGGCAAATCGTCGACCGGAAGATCGGACTGAGCGAGACGAGTAGCGGGGTGCAGCGTAGACTGCGGGTAGGTTGACACGCGCACCTTGCCGTACCACATATTTTTTTCTCATTTTTGAATTCTGAATCCTCGATGGAGGTAAATGTCTGCGCATCTGAGTAGGTTCCCACTCCACCACAATGCGTGATACATGTTGAGCGGACCACGCCCTTTGTCTTACCTCAACATGCCCCCTCATCTCCTCTCACCTCCCACATCTCACCCATCACCGCCGCCCCATCCCCCCCCTTGCACCAGGCGGCAATGTTGAAGATGCGGAAGGACCTGCAGTCGCTGAAGGTGCGCGGCATGAAGCCCTCCTTCGCGCCCCAGCTCACCAGCGGCGCGCAGGCGGCAGGATCTTACACTCCTCCGCTTTCCGGCTCAACCTGAGCCGTACTTGTCACTGAAACTACCCAACGTACCCCACTAAAAGTGCTCACCATGAGCTGAAACCTGGACGAGTGTAAGCCCCTGACAGGAGGTGCTCATGGCACTGGGGGCAGGGCATGGCAAATGTTGCCCGCCATGTCATCCAGCGTTTTCTATCCCTCGTTTCCTCAGTTCAATGGCATCCTTTTTCCCGTGATATAGCGAGCTGTATCTGCCATGCCCTACCTGGGGGTCTGCAAGCACGTCAGTGTGTACGGCCTCAGCAGCTTCGACGTGGTCAACCCGGATGCTACCTCCGGGTACCACTACCAGGGCCGCGGCACCCTGCGGGTGACGGGCAAGAAGGTAGGGCGGTGCAGATTAACCCGGGATGACCCCAGGTTGACCGCGCTTGGTTTCAGCGCTTGAAGAACGAGATGAACTGCTTTCAGAATTTGGTTTGAATTTTCACTTGCGCCCCTCCACGAAGGTGCACGACTGGGCTATGGAGGCGGCGGCGTGGCGGCTGCTCTTCGCGGCCGGGAAGATCTCGCTGTGCTCTATGTGATCTGTTTCCTTTCGCTAGTAACGGGTCACGAGGTGCGAGGCCGCGCAACAATCATGTGAGGTAATCTTTATGAGTAGAAAAGGGTGGGGAGGTGCAAGAGGTTCGGCTCTAGTGTGATAATCACAGCGTTAGAAGTCTGTGTAGTGTGTGAGGAATCCCCCATAGTTCGAACATGGTTATCATGTAGTCATCATGTCTCTCAGGTTGTGGAAAACACAATGGACGGTGAGCGCAGTCGTACGCGCTCAATGTGTGGATTGGCTTGGTCAGGCCATTCCTGAAGGCATGAACTGATGAACGTACCGAAGTGAATGCTGGGATTGAATCACAACGCCAGACCAATGCTGGTGGATGGGGCTGCTCTTGTGTTTGAGGCCCAAGGCGCTCACCTGGCGAGCGTAACTTCCTATTCTTTATTGCCGAGCTCATCACAAGTCATTCTGAAACTCACGTCCGAAAATCGGTCATTTCAGGGCCTCCCTTCAGCTCTGTCATCCAAAACTGTCTACACCTGTCACTTTAGTGTCTTATCCGTCGATTGCACCACACAGCAGTTCATTGACGCACGCACGCGCTTCCCACGGCAACATGATATCCCCCGCCACGGCCAACGCGGTCATCAACGGTGGCAACTACGCCGCAGTCGCGCTGCTGCCCCGCGAAGCTGTCACGGCAGGGTAGGGGTAAATATATCTTCGCAATCCTCCTCCGCGTCGGCTAACGCCGGAGGCGAGGCGGGGGGGGGGTTGGGGGTGGCTGCGCCTGGGGCGGCTGACGCGGTCCGCGTGTGGACAACGCAGCGGGCAACGTGTCCCAACGCGATACATCGGAAATGCTCTGAGTCAGCCCGCCCTCGGCGGGCATTCAGCGTAGCTCAGCACAGAAACGAGCATCGCATTTTACGAGACCACCAACGCGTTAACGAAGTGTGGACGACCCTGGGCGATGGGCATCTTCCAAACCGCCGAGTACCGCGCCGCGGAGAAGAAGGGCGGTAAGAACAAGGAGGTGAGCGAACCCCCGCGCGCCCCGGCACCCCTCTCGCGTCGCCGCCCGGAACACGCGAGCATCCGAGGCCCGCGAAGCGAAAATATCAAAATGAATCCGGACGAACACGTCATCACCTCGTCCCACGGGCAGTTATCAAGTTGGGACTTGTGAGTCGCCCCGAGCTGCCGAGGGTTTCCAAAGGAGGAAGGACTGACGAGGGAGCGAGTGTGTCACTTCAGTGTTCAGCAGCTATCAAGCTAGTTGGAGCTAGGGCGACTTTGATTAGAGACCGTTGCTAAACCGTCGCCTGCCGCGCTTTTCTTCGACACCTCACCAACCTCCCCTTCCTCCCTTCGTTACTTGTCAGTACACAGGGCAACATGGCTTTAAAGATGTTTGGCATCCTTGGCGGCGCCGGTGCCGTGGCCTTTTGCATCGCGGTAAGGTCCGCCACTTGTTCTCTGCTCACACTTTTCACACCTCAAGCTGAGCTCCAGCCTGCTAGTGTAGGACCTGCCTCAGGGTTTAAGTCAGACTTGCTGTGCACAATAAGCCTCAAGTTGAGCTGAAACGGGACCTCCAGAGTGCGGCCCTACGTCGCGGACAAAAACGCGACAGGCAACGACCTCAGGTTGGCAAGGCCTTCATTGCCGGTTCCCTTTCAAGCTTACCTTGAGCCGTCATGGCTGTGATTGTGCCCATGAAACCTCACAATCTAATATAGCCTGATACCTCCTGGTGCCTCCTTATACACGCGGAAGCGTCTCTCTCTGGCACGGGTGCCACGGAGAAAGCCTGGTGCCTCCTTATACACGCGGAAGTGTCTCTCTCCGGCACGGGGCCGGGGCGAAAGCCTAGTGCCTCCTTATAGAAGTTGAAGCGTCTCTCTCTCACTCTCTCTCAACTTGATACCTCGTTGAGCTGAAGAGGGAACTGGTGGTGTGCGTGTGCGGCCCTGCGCGACGATCAACGGCACAATCGCCGCCTCCAGCTTCGCCCAGGTAGCGCGGTGCAAGTTGACCCCAGGATGGCCCAAGTTGACCCCAGGATGACCCCAGGATGGCCCAAGTTGACCCCAGGATGACCCAAGTTGACCCCAAGATGACCCCAGATTGACCGCGCTGCATTCCACCGCCTAGCATGAACGCCTGGTGCCTCCTCATACGCGCGGGAGCGTCCCTCTCTCTCTCTCGCCGCGCTTCGTCTCAGCGCTTGAAGCCACAACATTATGAGCCGCTCTAAAACTTTGCTGTTAAATTCAACTTGGGCGGCGCTACGCGGAGGCCGGAGTGATCGCGTGCAACGACCACATGGTGGAGAACGTGAAGCCGGAGATGCGCGCGCTGAACCTGGCGCTCAGCCTCGGCCTCGGCGCCTTCGCCGCGGCCGAGTGCGCCAAGTCCTTCACGAAGTAACCGAACCCCGCACAGGTTACATGGTTTAGGGTTTAGGTTCTAGTGTTTAGGGTTTATGGTTCCGGTAGCACGCACGCTATGCTCCGCTCCGCTCCGCGACGCGAAATCTGACCTTTGTTAGCGCGATAATCACAGCTTTAGAAGTCTGTGTAGTGTGTGGGAACCCCATATCTCATAGCCTGACTATGTCATCATTTAGTGTATTTAGCACTTCTATTAGGTTGACAGAAACGCATTCAAGTCGATTCGGTGTCGCTGGTTGCGTGTTCCTCCGCCGCCTCTACCCGCCCGCGCCGCCCGCCGCGCCCGGCTCCGCCTCCCCCGCCGTCTCTACCCGCCCGCGCCGCCCGCCGCGCCTGGCCCCGCGTCACCCGCCGCCGCCCGGCACCGCGAGATGGCCGCCCGACCGCCCCGGTACACGCTCAACGCGTCCAGCAACTCCTGGGCCTCCAGCTGTAACCGGAACAGCGGGGAGCGCGTCAGGGGCAGCACCGCCGGCCAGGGTCGGTCGGGCGGGTGCTGCTCGCCACGTCATAGGATGCCGTTTGACTAAATCCACGAGGCTTTCGACTCTCAAGTGCGGTGGATAACGTGGCGCGAGCAGTGTCGCTTTAATACTGGTCCCTTGCCGCGACCGCGGCCTGTGGGAGGTGGGGCAAGGGGTGCATCAATACACGAGGGTTTCAAGTGCGGCGGGTGACATAGCGCGAGTGGCGTTTATAGTTTCAGGCTTTTAGGGTTTAGGGTTTAGGCAAAACCTAAACCCTAAACCTGCGGTGGGTGACCTGGCGCGAGTGGCGCTGTTGACTATTCCCTGCCGCCTCCACGGCACGGACGAGGTGGGGCGGAGGCGGAGGACGGCCATCTTCGCTTGCGTCGCTGACTCCCCCGCCGCCCTCCTCCACAGCGGCCTCCCCGTGACGCTCCCCGAAGGTCGCAATGCCTCCCCCGCCGCCGCCGCTGCCCTCCCCGCCCCCCGCACCCGCCCCCTCCTTCTCTCCCTGCCCGTCTCCACCTATGCCTAGCCCCGCCACCTCCACAGCCAGCCCCAGTCCCCGCCCGGCCTCCGCTCCTGACTCCACTGCTGCCTCCGCCTCCGACTCCACCACCGCCCCCGCCTCCACCTCTGGCTCCGCCCCCTTCTCCACCCCCGGCTCCGGGTCCGCCCCCGGGTCCGCCCCCGGGTTTGCCCCCGGCTCCGGCCCCGGCTCCGCCGCTGCCTCCGCCCCCGCCTCCGCCGCTGCCTCTGCTGCTGCCTCCGCCCCTGCCTCCGCCGCTGCCTCCGCTCCCGCCCCCGCCTCCGACTCCAACCCCGCATTGGAATCCGCCTCCCTCTCCGATCCCGCCTCCGCCCCCACCTCCGACTGCGCTTCCGCCTGGGACTGGGTCGGGGTCGGCGCTAAGGACGAAATCGAGGATGGAACCGAGGACGGCACCGGCCCCGACCCAGGCCATGGCCCAGCCTCCGCCTCCGACCCTGCCTCCGTCCAAGGCCACTCCGACCCCGCCTCCGCCCCCACCTCTGACCCCGTCTCCGTCCACGGCCCCGCCTCCGACCCCGCCCCCGCCCTCGCCTGCGACCCCGATTCCACCTCCGTCTCCGCCCCCGTCCCCGCCCCCGCCCCCGGCGGATGATTGGCCACCAGCAACTCCCGGGACAAAGGCCTCACGTAAGCACCTCCTTCAGCTTACCGGTCAGTCGTTCGTCCATGACACCACTTAGAATGAATCAACTCAAAGATACTCAAGTTGAGCTGTGATTAGGAGGCATGTGGGCCGTCACACCGCGAAGCTAGTCACGCTGAGCTAAGAATAGTGCACATCCGGGGGACTGGCTCTCCCCCCCCCGCGCCGGACACATCACTGGTACACCCTACACTATGAGCAGACAGTCACGGCCCCGCCCGGGACAGCTTGGCCGCGGCCCGCTGCACGTGCACGTTGGGCACCGACATCAGCTCCAACACCTGCCAGCAGGGTCTGTCAACACAGGGTTTGGGGTTTAGGGTTTAGGGTTTAGGATTTGCAGAGGTCCTGTGAACACATGCACTTCAATCCAGGTCCGAGCACGATACAGTATGACTCACCTTCATATGGTGAACGGTGAATGCGTATACAGACCCGCGCAGTTTACGGAGGAGGAGGAGGAGGAGGAGGAGGAGGAGGAGGAGGAGGAGGTGGAGATCAAGCAACGGTCGAGTGCGGCGTTCTCAACACCCCCCCTGCCTGGTCCTCCAGCACGTCCGAGTGCGCCGGCGTGTACAGGCGCAAGTAGAAATTGAAAGCAACACTTTAAAGCACTTCATCACATTTTAGCTGGCTCTCCGTCAATCACTTACTCGTAAACCAGGCGCTTTCAACACGGCTGTCAACCGGTATCAACATGCACCGCCCGACCGGGTTGCGTTTTCCGAGCAGCAGCAGTATGTCGAGCGTCGTGGACAGTACCTGCAGCATGGAAGCTGCGTTTCGCCCGCCGCCGCCACCGCCCTCTAGCGCGCCGGACCCGCGGCCAGGGGCTTACACTCGTCCACTTTTCGGCTCAACGTAAGCGCTGTGTGGGATAGGGAATGCACTTAGGGAGTGTTCAGGGGGTGTTTGTGGGGAGCCAGGGGGGATTAGGGGGTGTATAAGGTGTGTTTTGTGCCAGAAACGGCTCAGGTTGAGCTGAAAAGGGGACGAGTGCAAGCTCCTGCCCGGGGCTACCGCGCGGGCTGTGGGGGCCGCGCGGGCTGCGCGGCGAGTGTGGCGCCGGCCCCACCCCCAGGGGGGAGGGGGAGCGCCTGCCGCCCGCGCCCTGTGACCGCGGGCTGCCCGCACCCGCGCCCGCGGCGCCCGCGCCCGCGGCGCCCGCGCCAGGGGACCTCGGGCCAGGGGCCTCCACTCCTCCACTTCTCGGCTTTACGTGAGCACTCTTCGTGGGTCACGATGTACGTTGGATGGTTTCGTGCGGTTTCACTGTTTCGGTGACAAAATCGGCTGAGATAGAGGTGGGAAGTGGAGAAGTGGCAGCCCCTGCCTCGGGCTGCCTACGGGTGATGCCTTGCTGTAGCGCCGTACGTTGACATTGAAAGCAAGGTTTGAAAGCGTTCTCTCATGTTTTAGTTTCACGCAATGACATCAGACGCTTTCAACTCGGTTTTCAACCACTTCCGACTTGCACCACCACCCCACCCCGCCGCTGCCGCCGCCGCCGTCGTCTTCCCCCGCGGCATCACGCAGATAACCCACAATAATGTCGACAGGTCTGCCAGGGATTTCGCAAATCTTTTGTTTGTACGCCGTGCCCGCCTCCGCCCAGGGGCTTACACTCGTCCACTTTTCGGCTCAACATAAGCGCTTTCTGTCGGATAGGGTATGCAATTAGGGGGTATTTATGGGGTGTTGTTGAGACGTTGGGGAACATTAGGGGTTGTTCAGGGTGTACTTTGTGTCAGAAACGGCTCAGGTTGAGCTGAAAAGTGTACGAATGTAAGCTCCTGCCTCCGCCACCATCTCCCGGCAGCAGGATCCTTCATAAGCAGCACTCGAGCCGACATCAGACATCAGAGCACAGCTGTCCTTCAGGGTCAATACTCAAACAGACCCGCGGAGTATGCGGAGGAGGAAGAGGAGGAGATTCAACATCGGTTCAGTACACGTTCTCGATACATTGACACCTCTCTGTGGCAAGGTGACCGTATCTCCACATCTGTGTTTGGTCAGGTGACCACATCGCCCCCCCCCTGCCAGGATGCGCAAGGCGCGCAGCTTGTCACCCGCCTCCACGCGCACCATGGTCAGAATGTCGAGCGTCATCACAATCCCGCCTAGGTGTGGCGCCGCAAGTCGATTTTAAAAGCAAAACTTGACAGCGGGCTATCATGTGTTACTTTCGAGCGTCGGCACCAGGCGCGTTCAACACAGTTTTCATAAGGTTGCCGTCTGTCATACGTTAGTTTCGAGCGTCGCAACCAAGCGTTTCCAACACGGGTTTCATCAGGTTTTAACTTGCACCGCCTTACCCAGGTCGATGAACTCGTTTATGAAGTGGCATCCCCCGACGTTAAGGCCCGGCGGATGATGCTTGCCACGTCACAGGCTGGCACGTAACTTACGACATGAGGTTTGAAATAATGTGTATGACGTGGCAGGCATAATCTGCCAGGCCCTACCCGATGTTGGCGCAGGGGGTGAGGAACGGGGCAAGGGCGTCCAGTATAGGCCCGATGGTGTGGTTGAGGAGGTAGCTGACGCGCAGCCACGCGGTGATGCGCATGATGTAGTGGCGAAAATTAAATTTGAAAGCAAAGTTTGAAAGCAGTATATCACACTTTAGTTTCAAGCGCTTAGTTCCAGCTTCCAGGCGGTTTCAACTTGGGTTTCCATAGGGTGAAGGTGCAGCGCCCCACCATGAGGAACAGGCTGGCACCGCCGCTCAACAGGGGCTTACACTCGTTCACGTGAGAGCTCAACTTGAGCAACTGCAGGACACATTGATGAGCTAAGTTGGGTTACACGGTGGCCAGAAGAGCTCAAGTTGAGCTGAAACCGGAACGAATGTAAGCCCCTGCCGCTGAATGTCTTCTCCAACACGTGCACGGGTGTGCACCTGCTGCCAGGGCACCGCTACGTCGTAAGCTGTTTTTAACACGAAGGGGGGATATTTAGTAAAAGGTGGCATAGGGGTCTAATGATGGAGCTAATCGGCAAATCGTAATCTAAACCAAGGGCCTTGTTGCCATTCTTTCACTAAGAATTGGGAGAGAATGGCGGCAGCCTTGTAACGCGGGACTTTGGCGTTGGCAGTTGCCTCGACCGCAGCGCCCCTCGTCTCTTGCGTTAAACGTCATCCTATGACATGGCACTTATTGAACACAGTGAGTTCCATGTTATTCTGTGACGTGGCACATGTTGAACATAGTGCACTGGCACACTATGATGCTCCCCGCGTCTTTCACCAGATTCTAGTCGCAAACACCATCAGTTTGGTCAGGTGCCAAGACATGTCGCAACGAGCACATTTGCGTCTGTGGCTGAATATGTCACAAAGTTGTTTCGATGCCAAGAGGCAACCCGCGACAGCCCTCGTGAGTAGGGACGGCCCGCGTGTCCTCCCCTACCGGCCGCGAAGGTCGCCGCTGAAGTCGCCCTCGACGTCGGCGCCGAACTTCGCCGCGAAGCTCTGCAGCATCTCATACCGCCGGCCAGGGTCTCACAGCCGCAGCCGTTCCCTTTTCAGCTCAACGCAGATGTACATAGTACTGGTACCAAGAGGGCCGCCCCTTATGGTGAGAAAGCTTGAGTAGATTGAAGGAAACAAACACAGCTGTTTGGGCCTACGGTGAGCTGGAAAGGGAACTACGAGGGTGTGGCGGCCTTGCCGGTAGCCGCGCGAGCCCTTGTCCCACCCGTCGAGCTGCTGCCTCAGCCATCTCTCGGTGCCCGTGGGAGCCTTGCCCGACTGCGGGCTCCTGGGTTGCACCAGAGCAGGAATGGGCATTTTGGCGCCCGGACGTCGGAGGTTGGAAGAGGAGACAGGTCCCACCCTTCCGGCGATGCTAGTGGGTGCGTCTGATGAGTGGGGCAACACGCGCGGCGCGGGGTGACGTTCTTGCGGCCTTTTGCATGTCTCGTCTCTTGTGGCAGGTCGAACACGGTCCGACGGTCGCAGTTTGTGGAGGGTCAACGGTCTCTGATTGGCCGAGGAGGCTGAATTCGGGGGAGTCAGGGGGTAGTCAAGCCGACAGGCTGAGTACGAGGCGTTGTTCGTTTGTGCCGTCCTTTGAATTCATCGGACGGCGACAGAGTGTCCACAACCCGCGCCGCCGCCACCTCCCCCCGCCCCCCCCCCCCCGCCCCCCGCCGCCGCGATGGCGTTCGTGTCCAGCCTGCACGTCACGGAGGCATCCATGAAGCCCATGCAGTCCGTGCCGCGCGTCGACCTCGTTGTCGGGGTGGGCATCTCGGGGGATCGCTACGCCAACGGCAAGGGCACGTACGTGGCGTTTGCGGAGCCCGGGAGGCAGGGGCTTACACTCCTCCACTTTTCGGCTCAACTTTAGCGCTTTCTGAGGGATAGGGGGTGCGCTTAGGGGTTGTTTAGGGGTTGTCTAGGTGGTCTTAGTGGGTCTTAGTGGGTATAGGGGATGCTCGGGTGTGTTTTTGTGTCAGAATCGGCTCAAGTTGAGCTGAGAAGTGGACGAGTGTAAGCCCCTGCCGGGAGGCAGCTCACGGTCATCGCGGGTGACAGTATCGAGGCTAGCCTGAGCGGCCTCGCGCGCGCGCCCACCGACGCTGGTGCCTTGCGGCGCAACGTGGTGGTGCGGGGCAGGGGCTTACACTCGTTCACGTTAGAGCTCAACTTGAGCAACTCCAGGACACTTTCATGAGTTAAGTTGGGTTACGGTGGACAGAAGAGCTCAAGTTGAGCTGAAACGGGAACGAGTGTAAGCCCCTGGTGCGGGGCGTGACGGCGGCGGAGCTCAGCGCGGTCGTGGGGGCAGGGCCTGCCGGATGCTGCGTCGCCACGTCATAGGGAGCCATTCAACTCAAGAGACCAGGATTCAAAATGCGTTTAATGACGTGGCGAGCACTATCCACCGGCCCTACCGGCCTGCTAGATGTAGTCGCCACATCATAGGGAGCCATTCAACTCAAGAGACCAGGATTCAGAATGCATTTAATGACGTGGCGAGCACTATCCAGCGGCCCTTGTTGGGGGGCACGCTGCAGCTGGGAGGGTGCAGGGTGCTGGTACACCGCCTGTGCGTGCCGTGCCTGTACAATGAGCGCTTGAACGGGTGCCCGGGGCTCATGGAGGCGGGGCGGACCGTCAACTGTGCGGGAGGCGCCCGCTGCTCGCCACGTCATCGTCAGCCACCACATAGTGTACTGATACGCACTACACCCTCCACCACACAGTGTACCGGTGCTCGCCACGTCATCCACCACATAGTGTACCGATGCGCACTACACCCTCCACCATATAGTTTACCGATACGCACTACACCCTCCACCACATAGTTTACCGGTGCTCGCCACGTTAATCATCGCATACTGTAGCGGCCCTGCCCTACCCAGCGGCGGCGTGGGAGGCGGGCGGCGTCAACTGCGAGATCCTGGGCGGCGGCGCGCTGGCTGTGGTGGGGGTGGTGCACAGGGTCTTACACTCGTCCACTTTTCAGCTCAACGTGAGCACTTTCTGTCCCACGTGAGCATTTTCTGTCCCACGTGGTGGGTGCTTCGCTGGTTTCAATGACAAAATCCGCTCAGATTGAGCAAAGATGTGGACGAGTGTAAGCCCCTGGTGGTGCAGCTTGTCACCCCACGGTGACCCCGGGTTAACCGCTTTCACAGCTAAGATATGGTTTCAGCGCTTCCACAGCTAAGATATGGTTGACCGCTTTCAAACTTTGCGTACAAATTCAACTTGTAGCGCTACGCCATGGGCGACGCCGTGATCATTGATGCCGGCAGCTTTCGCGCCGGGGCGGCCGACAATGGCGGGGCCTGCAAGAGTTCAGGGTTTAGGGTTTACGGTTCAGGGTATTGCTATTGCCTGGTGCCCGCCACTTCATCGACACGTGCCTTGCGCCTTCGTTTCTTGAGATGTCTGGCATCGTTTGACGTGGCGAGCAATCTGTGCCAGACGGAATCCTGGTCACGTCATCGACACGCGGTTTGCACCCTCGATTCTTGAGTTAAACGGCATCCTATGACGTGGCGAGCAATCTCTACCAGGCTCATTTCCCGCCACGTCACGTCATCAACGCTCATTCTGAAACCTCGTTTCTTGCGATAAATAGCGTCTGATGACATGGCGAGCCATAGCAATACCCTAAACCCCAAACATAAACCCTAAACCCCATAGCAATATCTGGCAGGCCCTAAACGACGGCGGAAAGAAGGCCGCGTTCTTCAAGCGCCCCAGCCTGCGCACCCCTGAGGTCGGGCGGTGCAGGTTTAGGGTTTAGGGTCCCCGGGGTTAGCCCTAAACCCTAAAACCCTGACCCTAAATCATAAACCCTAAACCCTGCGGTGCAGGTGGACGCCGGTTGAAACCCGTGTTGAAAGCGGGCGGATGCAACGATTGAAACTATAACATGATAAACTGCTTGAAGTTCTGCTTTCAGTTTCAACATGCGGCAGTACAGCGAGGAGGTGGAGTCACTGGCGGCGGTGCCGCGCGACGCGGACGGGGCGGTGCGGCCCGGGGTGAGGCGGTGCAGCTTGAACCGATGAAACCCAAGTTGAAAGAGCCGGGAACTGAGCGCTTGAAACTAAAATACGACAACTGCTTTCAAGTATTACTTTCAAATTCAACATGTGCCGCTACACCGGGGTGGACCGCGTGTTGCAGGCCTACGCCACGGTGGGATCCTGCAGGTTCACGAAACTCGAAACTGGTTCAAACCCGAGTTGAAACATCTGATTTACGCGCTTGAAACTGGAATATGATCATCTGCTTTCATGTTTTGCTTTCGATTTCAACTTGCACCGCTACGTGACGGTGGGCGCGGGTGCAGCGTTTGGGCTGGATGCAGCGGCGGTGGGGCGGCTGACGGCGGCGGCGGCGGGGGCAGCGGGGGAGGGGGAGGCGGGGGCGGCGGCGGGCAGGGGCTTACACTCGTCCACTTTTCAGATCAACCTGAGCCATTTCTGACACAAAATACACCCTATACACCCCCTGACAACCCCCTCAACACCCTTAAGCAACCCATACCCGCACCCCCTATTCCATATTAAGCGCTTACGTTGAGCTGAATAGTGAACGAGTGTAAGCCTCTGGCAGCGGGGCAGGAGGCGGCGGCGGCGGCGGCGGTGGAGGCGGAGCGCACCCGCGGGTTCCTGCACATGCTGGTGGCACTCCTCGTGTTGGTCGCCGCTGTGCTCGTCGCACGGATAGTCTCACCGGCGATAACTGATGTCCTACATCATGCAATCTAATGTCTTAGATTTGATTGTTGTGTACCAGTATGGTGGGAATGAAACGAACTTCTTTGAGGATGCCGTAGTGCTAGTAGCTTATAGAGAGAGACGCTGCCGCCTGTATAAGAAGGGTCCAGGCTTTCGCCCTGCCCCCCGTGTACGTCCTAGCTTACTTTGCACTTGGCTCTCCCCGCGGCACCGGCGCCTGGCGGCAGCGGCATGGAGCCCCCCAGGGGCGGCGATGGCGCTGACGAGACCGATGGCGGGCGCCACCGCCCGCTGCTGCGTGCGGCGCTCATAGTGCCCTTCTGCATCGATGCAGAGTGGGTAGGCTCAAGGGTGGCTCACAGGGTGGCTCATAGGGTGGCTCATAGGGTGGCAATACGATTGTTCGATGAAACAAACAAGATGTGCTTTCAAGTCGCTTGTGTCGCTTGATGCGTGTCCTTCCGCCGCCTCCTCGTTTCGCGGTGCTCGGGCACTCAGGTGCAGGAACAAAGCACCAAAAATCCAAAAATGTTTCTTGTGGAAAATATGCTTTTCACGCTACATAGAGGCGCTACGAGTACTCATTTAATGATGCCAGGCTAAACATCAATACATCACGCCCGCCCATATCACAAACTCAAAGTCATTGAGGTGCGCCTTAATGACCCAACAAACACGCTCATCAAAGCTCCGCATTGCACAACAATTCAAATGGATTCCCACTTTCCCCCAACATAACAACATACACGCCCCCCCTGTACAACCCCCCCCCACTGACCCCGTAGGCGCGACGCGCGCTGCTCACAGCTGCGGCCTCCAATCCCGCCTGACACGGGCACCTTACACCGTAGGCCTCGGTATGGCGGCGCAAGTTGAATTTGAAATCAAAGTTTGAAAGCGGTCCATCATATTATAGTTTCAAACACTGAGATCCCGGCGCTTTCAACGTTGGTTTGATAGGGTCAACCTGCACTGCCCAACCTGGGGCCTCCAAGAATGACCTGGTCGCGAGTGACGCCGATGTGGGCGTCGTAGTCTTCGCCGCGAATCAGGGGCTTACACTCCTTCACTTTTCAGCTCAACGTAAGCGCTTTCTATGGGATAAGGGGTGCAATGAGGGTTTGTTTGGGGGTTATTTTGCGGGTGTTTAAGGAGGTGTCGGGGGGTGTTCGGGGGTGTTGGGGGGTGTTAGGGGTTCAAAGGGTGTGTTTCGTGTCAGAAACGGCTCAGGTTAAGCTGAAAAGTGGACAAGTGTAAGCCCCTGCCGCGAACCCGCGCCATCTCGCGCGCCGCCTTGTTGTAGCGGCACAAGTTGAATTTGAATGCAAAACTTGAAAGCGATTCATCATATTGCAGTTTCAACCGCTGAGCTCCAGGCGCTTTCAACGTGGATTTCATCGGTTCAACCTGCACCGCCCTACCTTGTCCCACTCGATGTCCTCGTGCGACTTCGCCACTTCCTTGGCGTGAACCGCGCCGAGCCCCGCGTACGTCTCAGCGGAGGTGACCGTGAAGCAGGGGGTTACACTCGTTCACTTCTCAGCTCAACTTGAGCGCTTTTTATGGGATAGGGGGTGTACGTAAGGGGTCATGTAGCCCGTGTTACGGGCTTATCAGGGGGCGTTTCGGGTGTGTAGGGTGTTTTATTGTGTCAGGCACGGCTCAAGTTGAGCTGAAAAGTGGACGAGTGTAAGCCCCTGCCGTGAAGGCCTTCTCCTCGGCGGTCATCTCGCGCATGAACTTGGCGGGCATGCCGGCCCACAGCCAGGGGCTTACACTCGTCCACTTTTCAGCTCAACTTGAGCGGTTTCTGACACAAAAGCACACCGTAGACACCCCTAATACTCCGTACCACCCCCTAAACACCCCCAGAACAACGCCTAACTGCACCTCCTGTCACACAGAAGGCGCTCAAGTTGAGCTGAAGAGTGGACGAGTGTAAGCCCCTGCCCACAGCTGGCCGGAGGGCACCAGCGTGCCGGGCGTGACCAGCGCACCCGCCGCCACCTCAGCACAGGGCCTGCCAGATGATGTTGGGCACGTCGTCATGGGATGCCATTAAAATCAAAGAGCGAGGGTTCTCAATGCGAATGGATGACGTGAAAGGCGCCATCTGCCGTGCAGAGTGATAAGACACCCTAGATCGATATGGAGGATGACCATATCGAATTGTCATCTCACATATCATTTGCCCACATCCCATAACGATATCCCGGATGACCACATCGATATGGTAGATAACCATATCGAACTACCATATCCCATATTAATAACCCATATACCCTATCGAAATCCCTATCGATGTCTCATTGATGTCCGATCTCCTATATCGATCTCCCATATCGTCTCCCATATCGGTATCGGATCATATCTTGTCACTCTGCTGCCGCGCCCCACCATGGCACCCTTCTCCACCACAGCGCCATCCATCACCGTGGTGTAGCGGCGCAAGTTGAATTTGAAAGGAACATTTGAAAGCAGTTTATAATATTTCAGTTTCAAGCGCTTAGTTCCAGCGTTCCATCCCCTTTCAATGTGGTTTTGATAGGGTCAACCTGCACTGCCCTACCGTGGCGCCCATACCAATGAACGCGTCGTCCTCGATGTGGCGGCGCAAGTTGAATTTGAAAGCAAAGCTTGAAGGCGGTTCATCATATTATAGTTTCATGCGCTTAGTTCCAGGCGCTTTCAACGTGGGTTTGATAGGGTCAGCATGCACTGCCCTACCTCGATGGTGCACGCGTGCAGCGTGGCGTTGTGCCCCACGGTGTAGCGGCGCAAGTTGATTTTGAAAGCAAAGCTTGAAAGCGCCCCATCATATTATAGTCTCACCTGCCTAGTTCCAGGCGCTTTCAACGTGGGTTTCATTGGGTCAAGCTGCACCGCCCTACCACGGTGACGCGGTCGCCGATGATGGTGGGCGCCTCGAAACTGCCCACGTTGGTCTTCGCCACGTTGTAGCGGCGCAAGTTGAATTCCAAAGCAGAAGTTGAAAGCAGTACATCACAGTTTAGTTTCAAGCGCTTAGTTCCAGGCGGTTTCAAGTTGGGTTTGATAGGGTCCACCTGCACTGCCCTACCACGTGGATCACCGTGTTGTCCTGGATGTTGGTCAGTTCGCCGATCGTGATCTTGTTCACGTCGCCGCGGATCACGGCACCGTACCCGACGCCAAGGCCGTACCACATATTGCTCGCTACATCACTGATACGCGTTTTGAACCATAGAACTCTTGAAATTAAATGGTATCCCATGACGATGACGTAATGAACAATATCTGCCAGGCCCTTAGTAAGGCCGTTGAGTTATTCGTCATACGATGCCAAACGTCTGTTCAAAATGCGTTCCGTGGCGGTCAATATGGGCGCCGGCCGGCCGTACCAGATGGAGGACTGCTCGCCGATGGAGACGTCGCCCATGACGGCGGCGGAGGGCGCGATGAACCCCTGCACCGGCAGCTTCGGCACCGCACCGCAGGGTCCGCCAGGGTTTAGGGTTGAGGGTTTAGAGTTTAGGGTCTAGGGTTTAGGGTTGGTTGGTTGGTCCGCCAACCCGCACCGCACCGCGCCGCATCACCGTGTGAAGTCTTTCTGTGAGCGAGCAGTCGGGGGAGGGGAGCTTGGGCACCGCAACGCATGGGCCATCGCGCGCCGTGTATTGTCTTGACACTGGTACACCATGAGCACACATTCAGGGGGGCGGGGGCGGGGGCGCAGGGACCACAGTGCGCCATGTGCTGTCTTAACACCAGTGCACCAGGAGCAGACAGTTTGGGGGTGGGGGCGGGGGCGCAGGGACCA
>Ga0307489_10000479_pt1 | contig 24313 bp, 38 predicted proteins | sample SB12metaG_FD_202247 | JGI IMG/M metagenome (GOLD analysis project Ga0307489, IMG submission 202247) | Sea-ice brine microbial communities from Beaufort Sea near Barrow, Alaska, United States - SB 1.2 | ecosystem: Environmental > Aquatic > Marine > Coastal | place: USA: Alaska | collected... | reverse complement strand
ACAGCGATCTCTCCAAGACGGAGGTGAAGAGTGAGCTAGCGCTGAGTTCAAAACAATGGACGAAGTGCGTCTTGAGCGACATGCAGTCGCTCGAGATCCAGACAATAAAAGACCTGGAAACCAAATTGAAGAAACGTGAACACTTCAATATGATGACCGAAGCGCGTATACTCTAATTACTGAGTCAAGCGTTTCATAGATAGACCAAGGGCTGGTGGTCTGGTCGGTTCCCGCCCTCGTGGCGGCGAGCTGGAGGTTCGATTCCTCCCACCAGCGCCGTGGTGCCTTCGGGCATCACGGCAGACCCCGTGCATCATCATCGCGCGGGGCAAACGACGCTTCTCCCTGGATTTGACAGCGACAACGTCAGTGCAACGAGCAAACGCATCCCGCCTCGTGGATCGCACGGGGCTCTTGTCGTGTGCCTCTGGGCACCACGGCTGCTGTAGTGAGTGCTGCAGTAGACGAATTCGGTGATCTATGGGGGGGCGGTGTTCCGTCACTCAACCACTCTCCTTTACATCGGGTTCGCGACCATCCAGTCTCGCCTGAGCTGGACGTGTACTTAAGGGCATGCTACGGCACCATCAGTGGAAGTTCATATACAAAACAACAAACGATCTGTTGTTTCTGAGTTACAACCTCTGGGCTCATCAAACAATAATATTACAGGGGAGAGTGCTATCGATTCAATGCGGGCGTCTGGCACTAGTGACGGGGTCACTGTGACCCCCGACCGTTGCATTGTGAGAGGCCGACACCCCCGGCTACTTTCCCCGCCTGCCCGCGTTCAACTTATTTTCTTTGGGGCGGTCGGGGTGTCCGACCGAGGTCCACTTGAGGCATCGCGCCTCGTCACCACCACCGCGCACCTTGCTCCGTCAGTCTAATCAACATGAAAGTTAATACCTCCACATTACTGCGCGCCTCAATTGGGACGATGTTTGGCCGGGCCCACGCCGCTCGTTCCCTCACTGCTTGCTAATACGGCGTCCTCTGCGAGTATGAAGCACTTCAAACAAACTTCAACTTCAATTAATTCAATTTCAAACAAACAATCTAGCTCGACCGGCGTCCTCTCCATACCACGCCCAGGATGCGTGGACGGCCCCAAATGTCTCCGCGTCGTTCATATTATGTTTCTGGGTCTTCTACTAATCGTCATCTACATATTTCCTCGGTTTCCGATGCAATGTGACGTTGTTGCAGACGTTGACGTTCAATGTGTCCTCATCGACATTGGGCACGGTATGATTTTTGCACCGCAGACTTATTGTGAAATTGCCTTAATGACTAAGAACGTACCAGTGACCTTCAAATTAGCGACGAGCCTCAGCTTGGGCCGCATGGACCGCCTTCCACCTACGAGTGAACCTTTCAACCTCACGACCCAGACGCTCGGCGGCGCGCCTGGTCAGCGCGTCCCGCACGCGGGGCCCGGCGCGCTCGGCGTCGCCCCGCAGCGCCAACGCCTTGGTGCGCATGACCAGCTGCTGCAGTCCCACGCGGCGCACCGCCGGCTCCATGTGCTTGGCCACCGCCGCGTCGGGCGGGAACAGGTGGAAGGCGATGCCCGGCCGCACGCGACCGGCGCGGCCGTGGCGCTGCAGCTCGACGTCATCCGATTGGCGCAACTCCTCGAGGGTGCACTCCTGCAGCGCCTCCGGCTCGCCCTCCAGCCGCCGCGCGCGCGTGTTGGCAGCGGCGAGGTCACGGGCCGACGTCTCCGCCGTCAGCCGATGTTCCTCCCCATATCGGCGGAGGTGATCCATCCCCGCCGGCGTCGTGGCCGGCGCCAACCACACGCGCACCGTCATATCGTGCGACGCAGAGGCGAGCCGCGTGCCGTCGCGGCTCCACGCGCACGACTGCACAGGGCCGGTTATCCTCCAGTGTGGCCACCTCCCGCCCGGTGTTGACGTCCCACACGCGCACCGTCTCGTCGCCCGATGAAGAGGCGAGTTGGGTGCCGTCGGGGCTCCATGCGCATGACCACACCCGGCCGTCGTACGGGGGCCAAGGCGGAAGCCTGGTGCCTCCTCATACACGCTGACGCGTCTCTCTCTCTCTCTCTCTCTCTCTCTCTCTCTCTCTCTCTCTCTCTCTCCCTCTCCCGGCCGTCGTGCCCCTCCAGCCTGGCCACCTCCTGCCCGGTGGTAACGTCCCACACGCGCACCGTCCCATCAAACGACGTGGAGGCGAGCTGGGTGCCGTCGCGGCTCCACGCGCACGATGTCACAGGGCCTCCGTGCCCCTCCAGCGTGGCCACCTCGTGTACACTCGTACCCGGTGTTGACCTCCCACACGCGCACCGTTTTGTCGCGCGACGTGGAGGTGAGCCCGCCGCAGCAGCGCACCGCAGCCGTGTGGCCGCTCAGCTCCTTCTCCAGCGCCCACCACCTCGCGCGGCCCGCCATCCCTCGCTCGTCGCCTCGGGGTGGCGACTGGCGAGCACGCCCGCGGCAAGTAGCTCGACGCTTCGGGGCGTCCGAACCCGCGTGCTGCGAACGCGCCACCTCGACAGACCAGACGCGATGCACACGGCGGCAGGGGCGCCGCGGGGTGAGCTTGCGAGCGATCCCAGCGTGGTGTCAATCACGGGCGAGAGCGCCCAATCGAACTTCCCGGTGGTCCCGTGAATCTCGAGGTAGAGCTCTATACGGGAGCAGAGCTCATCGACACGTGGCAGACTCAGTGGAGCGAGCTCGGAGGAGCGATACTATCCACGCACGCAAGCACGTATTATCCTTTCCACAACGTTCTGACACGTGACAGCGCCCTCGCCCCACACGCCTCCGTCGCCGCGTCACTTAATCTCGGACACACCGCACACCGCCGCGCTCACCCGCGCCGTGCGCGGCGGGCCGCGCGACCCCGCTCCTCGCCTCCGGCACGCGGCCTCACCACCACTCTGGAACAACGACAGCGACACCTCCTCCGCCACTCACGGCACAAGCCCGCCCGCTCGACACTGGCGCAGCTCGCCCTCGTTATACTGCTACCCCCACGTCAGCACCTTGGATGATCTACGCAGCACGATGGAGAGCCTTCTCAATGACCCCACTGCCGACGCCACGCCCTACTACGATAAGGCGCTCAAGCTAAACCGCAAGCCGCCGCTCCGCAAGCCGCACACCATGGCCTTGCGTCCGACCGCCCTGCCCCTGAGGCTCGTCCACGCGCTCGGGTAGGGCCTGGCAGGTATTGCCCGCCACGTCATCGACACGCATATTGGACCTTCGCTTCTCGAGTTACACGGCATCCTATGACGTGGCGAGCGACATCTGCCCGGCCCTACCCGCGGGTACGCCGCCGCGTTCTGTCTGGGGATGTGGGTAGGGCCTGGCAGATGTTGCTCAAAACATCCGTCAAGCACATTTTCAGTTTTGAACCCTTGTTTCTTGAGTTAAATGACATCCTATGACGTGGCGAGCAATGTCTGCCAGGCGCTACATGCGGGGTGCGGTGCTGCTGCGGCACACGAGCGGGGCCGGGGCGCTGCCAGCGAGCTCCTTCACGGAGTGGTTCTCGCCTGCGCGCCTCACGCGCCTGGCGGGGCCTGCCATATATTGCCCGCCACGTCATCCAAAGCGCTTTGAACCCTGGTTTATGGAATTGACTGGCATCCTCCAATGCTCACGGCCGACATGTGCGTGGCCCTGGCGGGCGGCGGGCAGCCGGCGCGCGGAGTTCCGCGCCGCGCTGCCGTTCCCGCACGCCGTCTTCGACCACTTCCTGGACCCTGCAGGGGGGTTCTTTCAAACAAGCGCCCCACCGACGTGAATGTGTCCCAGGTAGAATATGAGCATACAGTCAGATGACACCGGGAGAGAAAGGGAGAGACGATTCCCCGTGTATGAGGAGGCACCAGGCTTTCGACCTGGCCCCCGTGATGATACCGGCAGGGTGCAAGGAAAGTGGTTGATGCGCGTCGGCCTCGTGTCATTCTCATGCCACCGCCTCTCCCTCGCAGCCCTATCCTACAGGGGGGTTGTTGAAACCAACCACTCGACCCGACGTTGTGTTCTGACGAACCGAGTCCGCCCGTCTGCATGAGCACTCACCCTGAATCAATGAAGGTAAGTCACGCGGGCACGTCCGATCTCGGTTGGAGTGCCTGCGTGGTCTCAACGACCCTCCTGCCCGGCGCTCGTGCGCGCGGTGGCCAAGGTGGGGCCGCCCAGATATTGCCCGCCATGTCATCCAGCGCACTTTCAACCCTCGTTTCTTGAGTTTAGTGGCAGCCTATGACGTGGCGATCATTACCTGCCCGGCCCTCGGCGAAGGAGTTCGAGGAGGCCGACTACGGCAGTGTGTGCGGTCGGCCGGGCACCCCGGCGGAGCGCGACTCCGTTGTAGGGCCCTGCATATGTTGCCCGCCACGTCATCGACACGTGTTATGAACTCTCGTTTATTGAGTTGCATGGTATCCTACGACGTGGTGATCAATATATGCCAGACCTTAATCCGTGGCGTGCCACTACAAGCCCCGGGTGGTGGAAGACCAGCAGTATAGAAAGGCGGGAGTGTTTAACGAGGAGGTGATGGGGCCCGCCACGCGCCTGGTGTTTGCGCTGCTCAAGAGCTCCCTCTTCGTGCGATTCCTGGAGGCGAGGTCCAGCATACATTGCCCGACACACGTGTTTCGAACCCTCGTTTCTTGATTTAAGTGGCATCCTATGACGTGCAGTCCTAACATGTGGTACGGCCGTGGGTATCGGAGATGAGCGGCATCGAGGGCCTGGTGGCGGACCCGCACTTCCGCGGCAGCGGCCTGCACCAGACGGAGCCGGGGGGCTTCCTGCGGGTACAGCCGCACTGTTTGCTCATAGCGTACTAGTGTACCCGCACTGCCGCCGCACCGGTCTGCACCAGACGGAGCAGAGCGGCTTCCTGCGGGTAGAACCATGCAGATATTGGGAGTGAACGTCAAAGGATGCCATTTCTTTACTCAAGTCACGAGTGTCCCAAAAGCGTTGGATGATGTTACGGGCATACCGATCTGGCAGATATTGATCGCCACGTCATAGGATGCCACTTAAATCAAGAACGTGGGTTCAAAGTGTGTTTCGATGACGTGGCGTGCAATATTTGGTTGTCCGTACGTGCGGGTGCACGCGGATTTCAACCAGTACCCGGCGTACGGCCTCGAGCGCCGGCACGGCCGCCCAGATGCTGCCCGGCCCCGCCATGTCATCCACACGCGTTTCAACCCTCGTTTCTTGAGTTAAATGGCATCCTTTGACGTTCACTCCCAATAAGTGCCAGGCTCTAAGCGGCGGGTGAACGTGTTTCTGTTTCTGAACGAGGAGTGGCGCGACGCGTGGGGCAGGACCTGCCAGATCTTGCTCTCGCCACGTCTTCGACACGCATCTTGAACCCTGGTTTCTTGAATAAAATGGCATCCTATGACGCGGCGAGCACCATCTGGCAGGCTGTAGCGTGGGGCGGTCACCTGGAGCTGTGGCCGCGCAACATGTCGGAGTGCGGCGCCAACATCCGGCCGACCTTCAACCGCCTCGTGGTGGGGTCTAGGGTGCGGGTGCTGCAACTTGAAACCCGTGTCGAAAGCGCTTGAAGCCCGTCTTGGAACCCGGGTAGACAGCGTTTGAAACTAAAATGCGATAAACAGCGTTCAAGTGTGGCTTATAATTTGAACAATCGGCCGTACATGGCGGCGTTTCGCAGCAGCGACTTCAGCTACCACGGGTACACGGAGCCCCTGGCGTCGCCGCCCGGGGTGCCGCGCCGCTCCCTGGCGCTCTACTACTACACGCGCGGCCGCCCGGAGGAGGAGAGCGCGGCGCCGGCGCCGGGCGCCGAAGGCGCCGAGGTACACGATGGGCAAACAGTGAGCGGCGGCGGCGGCGCCGCCAAGCACGACACGCTGTGGCAGACCCCGCCGGGGAAGTGCGCCAAACCGCCGGAGTAGGGTTTAGAGTTTTTGGGTTTAGGGTTTTGGGTTTTGGGTTGTGCCCCCGGCCCCCGTTGTGCAGAGTGAACTGAACCTTTTAGCCCTGTAATGCATAGCGAAGCGTGCCCCTCCGCCCCCGGTGTGCAGTTGGAAGTTGCGAGCTGAACCTTAGCCCTGAAGTGCGCCGAACCGCTGGCGTGAAGCGTACAACCCCCCGCCCCCCGGGTGTGCAATATGCGGCGTGTGTGAGTGCGTGTGTGTTCAAAAGCAGACTAGGCTGATCAGCTATGAACCAGACCATCTAGACCACCTCGACCACACCAGAACAACGTTTTGGTAAAGAGAGAAAGATGAACCTACAGTACTCGTACTGTCCCTGTCCCCGTCCACACCACGTCCCTGGAGAGAAGAGGCATCTAGAAATTCAAAAAAAACGTAACATCCGCGCCACGCGCTGCTCGACTCGCTACGACTACATGACTGAGCTTCATCGGTGGAGTGCACCCTTGAGCCTTGACTTTTATCGTTCTCTTGACCCATCTAGAAACCGCGCGAGTCGTGACGAAACTGATGACAGACGAGGCTGGGTGGCGGTCACTCGCGCGCAGCAGCGCCTCTCCGCTCCGGACCCTCACAAGCACTCACGCCGCCCGCCAACTGCAGCAGGGCGCTCCGACGGCCGCGCCACCCGCGCGGCATGGCAGTCGGCGGCGAGGGCGGGGTGCACGCCCCGCCCGCCGCCGACGCCGCCGGCGAGACCCGCCCACTACTGGTGTAGAAAGAAAAACGCGGGGCCGAAGTGCACGTGCTGCTACTCGTGTTGATTGTAGACCACCCGAATGGTATGGGGCTCGCCGATGTGGTATCGCGTGAGGGGGAAACCGCACTGTCGTGCCCGCGTACGGGTGGATGACACAGGGCAAGCCCGGGTCTTCTCGTTTGGTGCATTGGCCGTGTTGAGTGGAGTCGTAGTTACAAGTTACTCGCGCCGGGTGAAACAAGTTGACATTTCCCGTTGATCAGCTCTTCCCAGCGCAACTGACGCCGGCGCAGCTGCGCGTGTGCGTGCGTGACGCCGCCACAGCTGCGGGTCGTCCCTGTAACCCCTCAACGCACCCCCACCTGTCCTCAGGCCCACGGTACCGCCCCCCTCCGCCTCGCCACCCCGGTGGGCGCACGCGAGCTAGCCGCGCTGTCGCTGACGTGCAAGAGCCTGTACGCTACTCTCTCGACGGAGGCACGCTGGGCCCCGTTCCTCCAACTCCTAGAGAAGTTCAGTCAGCCCTGGGAAGGTCAAGATCACACACACGGGTCCCACTCGAGGGAAGAAGGGCAGGGCTATCGCATACCTGAGTACGCCGGGCCGCCGGTCTATGTTGGCAGAACCTTCATTAACGACACAGCCCTCGTGCCCTTCGTGGAGGCAGACATGGCTCCCAGCTGGGACCACCCAAGTATCGCGCACTTCGTTGAGCGGGAGGGCGAGGACGGCGTGGCAGGTGATCTTGTGCTGGAGCGCCTCTTTTACCTCGCACAACCCGCACCCGTCCGCGACCAGTTTGGACGGCTACGGCCTGAAAGCTGCATCTCCATCTGGATCGAGCAGGACCCGCCCTTCCGCTGCCCGCTGAACGCGTGCACGATGGGCACCGCGCTCGGCGACGGTATGGCCTGTCAGACATTGATCGCCACCTCATCCGACGCGGTTTGAGCCCTCGTCTCCGAAGTTTAAAGTCATCCTGTGACGTCGCGAGCAATATCTGTGACGCTGTGAGGCCCTCGGCGACGGCGCGTGCTTCCGGTGCGCCACAGCGGAGGCAGGGACTTTAACTCGTTCCTGTGGCAGGCTGGCAGCTTGATTGAGATTCTTAGAAACTGACAGACCTACTGACAGACTGAAGCATTGAGTGGCAGCTGAGGAGTGGGGTGCGAGCCTTGAGTGACTCCAGAGGAGCTCAGGGGGAGCGGCTGGGTTAGCTTCAAAAGGCAGGGGAACATATGCAAGGCCCTGTATGGAGGAGTTCCGCGAGCACTGCCGCGGGTTCCGGCACCGCGAGGAGCTGAGGCACGGGCCCTTCAAAACGGAGGCAGAGGCGGCGGCAGTGCTTTACACGGTGGAGGATCCCATGCCTGAGGGGGCTTCGTGGATCCGCGGCAGGGTCTCATGATCGCTCTCGTTTTTCCGGCTCAACTGACTGCGGAACTGTTTTGTCCCTGAAACATTACCTGAGTTCACTGAAACGGCCTAACATTCGTTCCCTTTTCAGCTCAAGTCACTCAACTGCGGCGGTGTTATCCCTGAAACCTCACCCGAAACCGATGAGGACGAAGGTGCAAGGTGCAGACAGTGCCAGCTGGAAAGGGGATCGATTGGCCAGGCCCTGATCCGCGGCTCCTGGACCCGGCGGCCTACGCCGCGGCGCCCAGCCGCCTTCGCTTCGCCGCGCTGTACGCATACTTCTCTCGGGTGGGGGCTCGGCACATATTGCCCGCCGCCGGCGTCGTGGACACACCTACCGAACCCTCGTGTCAAGAGTTAAATGGCATTTTCGCTGGGCATCAAGTGACATGGCGAGCGATATCCGTCGGGCCCTGCTCTCGGGTGGGAGCGGTGATGTTTACGCCTTTACTGCAGTCCACCCCCGCCACCGCCCCCGCTTCCACCCCCGCTGCCGCGTCCGCCCAGGCTAGCTCTGTTGCCGCAGACGCCTCGAGCTTCGTGGAAGAGATGCGGGATATGGCGCGAGCAGCAACATACGTGGGCGAGTACGACTGGTCGGAAGTGTACCTAAGCTACTGCACGTTTGAGAACGCCGCCAGGATCCTCCTGAAGCACTGGGTAGGGTGGTGCAGGTTGACCCTATGAAACCCAAGTTGAAACCGACTGGAACTGGGCGCTTGAAACTAAAGTGTGATATACTGCTTTCATGTTCTGCTTTTAAATTCAACTTGCGCCGCTACAACTGGGTGCTGCGTGACTTCCGGCAGTACGGCCTGGTGGGGCGGTGCAAGATAGAACCCATGTCGAACATCGCTATATTTCAGCAATTAATATACTCAAAATATGATGAAATTGCTTTCACGTTTTGCTTGAAATTTCAACATGCGCCCCTACAGCCTGGCGGGTGACGATGACGAGGTTGCGCGCGAGTTGATCATGAACGGGTGGAGAGACGGAATAACATCATTCGACGACAGCAGGGCTCAACTTTTTCATACCCTCACTGTTTGCTCATAGTGTACAAGTGTACCCTGCTGCCCGCACACACTGCCGCATCCTTCTCCCATTATTCCTGGCCTAGCCACTCGTTCCCTTCTCACCTCAATATCAATGTTTGCGAAATGTGTACCAGTGTAATTGTACTAACTCGCCGCATCCTCCTCGCCGGCTTGGCCATTCGTTCAATTTTCCAGCTCAACCGGACTGTTTGCTCACAGTGTACCGGTGTACCCGTGCACACGTGCCATGCCTGGTCAAAATGTTCCCTGTTCAGCTTAACTTGCCCGATTGCGCATAATGTATCAGCGTACCCGTACACTCGCCGCATCGTTCTTCCTGGCCATAAAATCGACATGTTCCCGTTTTTAGCTGGCACTGCATGCACCATTGAGTGGTTTCAGGTGAGGTTCAAGGACAATAACGCCACGGATAAGCCGGTAAGGGAACGATCGCCTGGGCCAGATTCCACGGCGCTAGCAACTGCAGATGGTTCAACGGCCTCATGGGATGGGGAGGACCCGAGAGCTTCGCCCGCCACGGGCTCCTGTTCGGACCCTGGGCCGACAACGCCGCCGCTGCCGCTGCCGGGGACAACATCAGCGGCAACGGCGCCGAGGATGCCACCGCCGCCGCTGTCCCCGCCGCCGTCCCCGCTGCCGCCAACGCCGCCGCCGTCCCCGCTGCCGCCGTCGCCACCACAACCGTCCCTGCTGGTGCCGCCGTCACTGACGAGGTCGTCAACTAAACACGTGCAGTGATTCTGATGACCGAGAATATGTGAAATGAAAATAAATGAACCGTGTTTTTGTTTTCTAATTCCCTCCGTCACAATGCACACTGCATGCAGGAATGCATGCACCGCCAACGTTGACTTCAATACGACTAGCCTACTTGCGCTGAAATGACACGTATGAATACAAGAGGTTGTCAGCAAGGGTGTCCTCCGCATTACCCGCGGTGAACACCGGTACACTATGCGGTGGATGACGCGGCGAGCACCGGTGCACTATTGTCGACCCCGAGGAAGTGTGGCTGCGTCACCTTGGCCACATGCATGATGGCTCCCGTGGGGGCGTGCACCATCACGTACAGGAAGGGCCGGTTGATCACCACCCGGCAGGGCCTCACAAGGCACGTCTTCCAGATTAGCTCCCAAGCCGTTTTTGTCCATGAAACCAGTTGCGTCGTCCAACATATACCTTTACCCTCTTGCATTACCACGCTTTACCCTCTTGCAAGGCGCTAATATGGTGATCACTGGACCCACCCCATCCACTATCACTTGTCCGGTGGCTGGTTTTATCTCACGGAATACCTAAAAACATACACTCAAGTGCCAGCTGGAAAAATGATTGCCTCAAAGCTACTCAAGTGCCCGGTGAAAATATGTATTAGCTGTGCGGCCCGGCCACGGAGTGTACATGCTGGGGCACGGCTTGGGCGCCGTGTGTGCTGGTACAATGTGAACAAACAGTGTGGTTCGTAGCGTGCCCCCCCTAAACCCTAAACCCTAAACCCAAAACCCTAAATAGTGTGGTTGATAGCGCGCCCCCCCTGCCGTGAGGGAGGACTCGGCGGCGGGGGGGCGGGGCGCCGCCGCAGGGTAGGGCCTGCCAAAAACTGCTCGAAACGTCCTTCAAACACATTTGCCAAGCCTCGTTTACTGATTACATTCGGTGACATGCGCGTGCCTGATGTTTCCAGTCATCGGACCGAGCCCTGACAACGACGCTGGTAGAGTCTGGCAGAACGTGCTCAAGACGTCCTTCAGCACATTTGCCAACCCTCGTTTTTTGAGTTAAACGCCGCCGTCTGATGTTTTGCGCCCATTTTGGGCGGCGCCCTACCGTGGGGTCGGGGGTGCTCCCCCATGACATCTCAATGTAAGACGCCTGCACCACCTGTGAATAGGGCCTGGCAATCGTTGCTCGCCACGTCATCGACATGCACTTTAAATCCTCAATCACTGAGTTGAACGGCACCCTATTACGTTGCGAATTGCTCGCCACGTCATCGACATGCACAATAAAACCTCAAATCTTGAGTTGAACGGCACCCTATTACGTGGCGAGCAACATCTGCCAGGCCTGTCATCCATACGCACTATGAACCCTCATTTATTGATTGAAATGGCACCATATGACTTGGCGAGAATATCGACCAGGCCCTGTCATACAACGCATTGTGAACCCTCATTGAGTGAAACGGCACCGTATGACGTGGGGAGGGATATGTGCCAGGCACCACCTCCGACAAGCATGCGCCCTCCGCGGCAGTCATGCGCTCCACCTTGTTCTGTTCGCTGTTCTCTGGTGGCGTGAAGACATCTCCCACGCCGCACGCCTGCTCCAGCGCCGCGCGCAGCCCATGCGTAAGGCCCGCTATCAAACGGAGGTGCACTATGAGCACACAGTCAGAGGCCAGGGTTCAGGACTTAGGTTTTAGGTTTTAGGGTTTAGGGTTTAGGGCCTGACCCGTGCGCGTGCTGCGTGAGGGAGAACAGCGGCACGTGCACCTCGTTGAGCTTGGCGCCGCCCGCGCGTAAGCCCCCCACCCACTGCCCCCACCGACTGGGATCCTGCGCCGAGTGCCGAGTGGAAAACACTCTCGCCAAGTCATTTCAGGTCATTTAACCCAGTCTCCGCTTTTGAAGGAGTGCCTGAAGGCCCTCATATGATTGGCCGAGAGGATACCGGCCAATCTATCTCTCGACCAATCATATGAGGGCCTTCAGGAACTCCTTTTCAGAAGCGGAGACTGGGTTTAAACTCAGTGTCAGGCTCGGTATCGAAGGAAGCCATTGAACCAAACGGAATTGTACTTCCAAGGCAGCTCCTACATTGATGAGCGCGTTGAGCACCGCCTCGAGAGAAATGTCGAGACCCGGCAGCAAAATCATGGCCACCAGATGAGCGGCGTGCTCGGGGCAGGCGGCGTGGTCAGAGGCGGCGGCGGCGGCGTCTTCAGGGGACGCGGCGTGGTCAGAGGCGGCAGCGGCGCCGGCGTGGTCAGAGGCGGCAGCGGCGCCGGCGTGGTGAGAGGCGGCGGCGGCGGCGGCGTACGGCAGCTCGATCAGCTGCACGCCGCACCCGCCGCTCACCCCCGCCGCGCTCACCATAATCTAGGGCCTGGCAGATGACGCTCGCCACGTCATGTGAGAGACAGTCAGATGCTTCCGCGCGTGTAAGGAGGCACCAGGCTTTTGCCCTGGCCCCCGCGCCACCTCAAGTGACACCAATTAAATCAAGAACCAGCGGTCACAACGGTCCAAATTGTGCAGGATTATGGGGAAGCCATCTGCCGGTCCCTGCCGTCAACTCCGCCACGCGAGTGCGACTGTCCTTTACGCGCATAAACCGACATGGCACTTCCCTCCTCTCCTGAAACTAGGGCCCAATAAATCATACGCATTGCTGTCGTGTCTCAGCGTGGCACTTCACTCAAGAAATAAGGAATCAAATTACGGAGAATGATGAGGCAGGCTTCATCCGTGACCCGTAGAGGCCCGATTCTTGGGTTAGGGTTTATGTTTTAGGGTTTAGGGCTTAGGGTTTAGTTTAAGCTTAATGCCCTAAACCCTACAACCCATTGAGGCCCGACCCGCGAGGAGCAGTTGAAAAAGTCGCGGTAGATGTCGTCAGGCGCCATCTCGGCGGCCAGCAGCAGGCCGCCGCCGCGCCCGGCGCTGAACGTGCTGGCGTGAAGCGCCGCGCTCGGGTCCACCCTCACCCCAGGGGCTTACACTCGTTTGCATTTCAGCTCAACTTGAGCTCTTGCGTCCACCGTTTAAGCCAACTTAACTCATGAGTGTGTCCTGGAGAAGCTCAAATTGAGCTCTAACGTGAACGAGCGTAAGCCCCTGCCTCACCCCCCTCACCCCCTTCAGGTCCACTCCCTCCCCCTTCTGCGTCAATCCAACGGAACTCCCCGCCACGTCTTGGTCCAGCCGTCGTGTATTGGCGCAAGTTGAAGCTGAAAGCAAAGTTTGACAGCAGTATCATCATATTGTGGCTTCAATCGCTGAAACAATGATGGTCAAGGTGGTCAACCCAGGGTCAACATGTGGTCAACATGGGGTGAACATGGGGTGAAGATAGGGTGAACATGGGGTGAACATGGGGTGAACATGGGGTCAAACCAGGGTCAACATGGGGTCAACATGGGGTTAACATGGGGTCGACATGGGGTCAGCCTGCAGCGGCCGTGCCCCACCATTGGCACATCGTGTCGCCGCCGTCGTTGAGTTGGAACACCGGCGTGCGCAGGATGTTGTGGAGGTACTCGTGGAAACCCCGTGTGGAGGCGAAGGGCGTCCACAGTGAGGAGTGGCACTCGAACGGGCGCGTGCTCACCCCGGGCCAGGGACTTACATTCGTCCACTTCTCAACTCAACTTGAGCCGTGTCTGACACAAGAAAACACCCGAAACACCCTAAACACCCTAAACACCCCGTAACAACCCTTTAACACGGGATACACAACCCCTCCGCGTACCCCCTATCCCATACAAAACGCTCAAGTTAAGCAGAAAGGTGGACGAGTGTAAGCCCCTGCCCCGGGCTGCGCTCCACTTGGGTTCTGCGCCCACGCCGTCACCTCGGCCTTGTGCGCGCTGACGGGAAGCAGGCATTCCTCCAAGCAGGGTCTTGCATAAGTACTTCTCCTCAGGTCAACGTCCGGGCGGCGCTTGTCAAGCTGGAGGTGCTCACGGCGGCGGTGGTGCGGGCGGCGGTGTGATGCCGTCAGGCCCCAGTGTGTTCTGGATGTTGTTGGCCATTTGTGTGCGTTCAATCTGATATGGTTGGAGCCCAAGCGAGCGTTAGGTCCGAGCAAGGGCCGGTAAAGTGACCCCAGAATTTACCAGTCAACAGACTGTAAAAGTACTTTAGGGTCTAGGGTTTAGGTCTTAGAGTTCTAGTTCCACGAGACGACCCCCCTAACACCCCCCTAATACCCCCCCAAATATATACCCCTGTTAACTGGTAACTTCTGGGGTCACTTTACCGGCCCTTGCTCGGATCTAAGCGTTGGCGTGAGGTATGCCAGCGGGATCACTCAAGTGGTTTCGAGTACACACTACGTAAAGTGCAAGATCCGCGTCATCCACCATATAGTCTACCAGTGCTTGCCACGTCAACTACGACACAGTGTACCGGTGCCGGCCACCTCATCCACCACACACATAGTGTACCGGTGCTCGCTACGTCAATCACCACATAGAGTACCGGTGCTCGCCACGCCATGGTTCATCCGCTTCGGCTAGGTCCGAGCAAGGGCCGGTAAAGTGACCTCAGAATTTACCGGTTAACAGACTGTAAAAGTACTTTAGGGTTCAGGGTTCAGGTCTTAGGGTTTTGTTTTCACGAGACGACCCCCCTAATACCCCCCTGATAACCCCCCAAAAACAAAACATATCCCTCTTAACTGGTAAATTCTGGGGTCACTTTACCGGCCCTTGCTGGGACCTATCATTGTTCATCCGCGTCGGCGAGGCCCTGCCTTGTACACGATGGGCATATACAGGCACTCGCAGAGCTGGCGCGCGGCGGGCGTGAGGTGCACGTCCGGCCCGCGCTCGTCGTGCACCGTGACGGTTCGCGTCACCGCCGCGGACATGGACAGGCACGCCGCCGCCAGCGCGTGCGGCGACACCGCGTAGTCCTCCGCACCCGCCGCGGAGCAGGGCCAGGGTTTATGCTTTAGGGTTTATGCAGGGTTTATATTTTTTAGGGTTTTTGCATTAGGGCTTATGCAGGATTTATGCAGGGTTTATTCTTTAGGGTTTAGGGTTCAGGTCACAGGACCTTACGCCAGTTCCCGTCGCAGCTCAACTCACGCAGCTTCCCTGTGCCAACTCTACATGCACATTGAATCAACTCTAATCATATCTTCGATGTGCCGAGTGAGGACTCGAACGGAACGCGCCTCGGGCATAACTTCCCAGGGTTTAGGGTTTAGGGTTTAGGGTTTAGGGTAGTAGCTGGTTTAGGGATAAACCCACGGCTCACGGCAGTGGTGTACATGTGCGGTAAGAGCAAACGGTCCGGGGGAATGGCGTAATTTAGGGTTTAGGGTTTAGGGTTTAGGGCTTAGAGTATATAGTTTAGGGTTTAAGGTTTAGAGTTTAGGGTTTGCGTGTTGCGGATGCGGCTACGGGCCTACCGCATTGTGGAGGAACACGCGCCACCCCACGGCGTTGAACCGCTCCATACAGCTGGCCAGGTCAGGCGGCTCGCTCACGTTGTACTTGAAATGTGCGAACACCGCCGCGGTCGCCGCTACCCCTCACAGGAGGGTCATTGAGAACAAGCATAAGCACCCGAAGCGAGATCGGAGCATGATTTACCTTCAGGGTGAATGCTCGTGCCATTCAAACGCGCGGATGACAGAAAGAGATTCAATGTCGGTCGAGTGCTTGTTATCGGTAACCCCCCTGCCTGCTGCCGCGAGTGCCGCCGCCGCCTCCGCCGCCGCCGCTGCCGCCTCCGTCGCCGCTGCCGCCTCCGTCGCCGCCGCGACATCATCCGCCTCGGCTGCTGCTCCCGCGGAGACGTCATCAGCCGCGGTGGTCTCGGCTTCCGCCGCGGCCGTCGCCGCCGCCGTGTCAGCCGCCGCTGCCGCCGCCGCTGCAGTCGTTGCCGCGGTCGCCTCTGTTGCCGCTTCCGCCGCAAGGGCCTGGGCCGCCGCCACCGCCGCCTCCACCTCCGCCACCGCTGTTGCCGTTGTGTTCACTGCCGCTGCCGCCTTGCTGAATCCGAATGCTGAATCTGAAAGCGCCAGGTCCTCGGTGGCGGCTGCGGCACTTACTTCCGCTGCTACCGTTAATCAGGGACTTATACACTCATCTACTTGCAACGTGACGTGAGCACTGTTTGTGGGATACGTTAGGTGGTTTAAGTGACAAACGCAGCTCAACCCTAAACCCTAAACCCTAGTTGAGCTGGAAAGTGGACGAGTGGAAGCTCCTGCCATTGATGCTGTCCTCTCTGCCACCGCCGCCGCCGCTGTCCCGCTACAATCCTCGGCCTCCGCCGCCGCCACGGCCGCCTCCTTGGATGCCGCCGCCGCCGCCGCCGCCGCCGCGGTCGCCGTCACCGAGGCTACCCCCGATGCCGCGATCCTCGTCACAGTCGCCGCAAGCTCCACGTCTGCCGCCGCCGTCGCCGCGGCCGCCGCCTGCTTCCTCGCTGCGTCTGTCGCCGCAGCATCTGCCGCCGCAGTATCCGCCGCCCCGGCCGCGGCGGTCGCGGCGCTGGCCTCCGCCGCGGCCGACGCGATGGCCACCGCCGCCGAGGTGGATGGGCGCAAGTTATTTTTGATAGCAGAAATTGAAAACACATTATCGTGTTTTAGCTTCAATCGCTTAGATTCAGGCGCTTTCAACGTGGATTTCATGGGGTCAACGTGCACCGCCCGACCGCGGCCACGGCTCGTGCCGCGTTCGCTGTGTCCGCCGCCGCCGCGATGTCAGCCGCCGCTTTGTCCGCCGCCGCCGCCTCTTCCGCCGCCGCCGCCGCCGCCTCGATGACCTTCGCCTTCGCCGTCGCCGCTTCCGCCGCCGCAACATATACCTTCTCCGCCGCTGTCGCCGCCGCCGTCGCAACCTCCGACTCAACGACGTTCCGCTTCATCAGGCCGACGCCGAGGAACTCCGGGCGCGTCACCTTGGCCACGTGCATGATGGCTCCCGTGGTGTAGCGGCGCAAGTTGAATTTGAAAGCAAAACTTGAAAGCGGTCCGTCATATTGTAGTTTCAAGCGCTTAGTTCCAGGCGCTCTCAACGTGGGTTTTATTAGGTCAACCTGTACCGCCCTACCGTGGGGGCGTGCACCATCACGTACAGGAAGGGCCGGTTTATCACCACCCGGCAGGGTCTCATAAGGCACGTCTTCCAGATTAGCTCCAAGCCGTTTTGGTCCATAAAACCACTTGGGTTATCCAGCTTAATCCCTCAAGGTACTCATCGAGGGGCAGTTGAATTCAAACAGTCAGCCTGTGCGGCCCTGTATTGATGCTGCAGGTGTGTAAAGGTACTAGCACACTATGAGCAAACAGTCAGATTGAGCGGAAAGGATTACCAGATTTAGGGTTCAGACGAGAGGTTTGGGTTTATGGTTCAGGGTTTAGGGTTACAGCCTGCGCGGCCATACCATGAGGGAGGACATGGAGGGGCGCGGCTTGGGCGCCGCGTTGGGGTCGGGGGTGCTGGCGCCGGACATCTCCAAGTAAGACGCCTGCACCACCTCCGACATGCACGCTCCCGCCGCGGCAGTCATGCGCACCATTTTGTTCTGTTCGCTGCCCTCCGGTTCGCTGCCCTCCGGCTCGCTGCCCTCCGATCTCTTAAAAACATCCCCCACGCCGCACGCCTCCTCTAGCGCCGCGCGTAACCCGTGCGCGTGCTGCGCGAGTGAGAAGAGCGGAACGTGAACCTCGTTGAGCTTGGCGCCGCCCGCGCGTAAGCCCCCCACCCATTTCCCCCACCGACTGGGATCCTGCGCCGAGGGCCAGGTAAACGCCTTTCTTTCACGTCATGTATCCGCAACTGACACGTGCATCGAGCCCCAAGGCGTTCGTTCACCTGGCGGGCATTTATAATGTCTACGCGGTCGGAGCCCCTGTACCCTAAGAAACTGGAGGGTTCAGTGGTGTGTTCCCGTGTGTCGGGAACAAACGACCGACACCCGGCCGACCGGTGTCAAGTTATCAAACCCTAAACTGTAAATCAGTGTGATCTACCCCTCAGTTTCTTAGGGTAGAGGGGATCGTACCGCGTAGGTGGCATCAAAATAATGTGGCAGTCAAAATATCTCCCCACCCCCATAGTGCAGATTGTACCCGGGGAATACCCCCCTTTTGCGCCCGTAGTGGGGACCAACAATAGGGGTATTCCCGGGGTATGTCTCGATGTGGGGGTGGGAAAGTACCCGGGGAATACCCCCTTTTTGGGGTATCCCCCGGGTATTCTCCCACGTAGTGGCAGAAACCGGTTTCAAATTCCCCGGGTACGCCCGGGGGTATTCCCCGGGTATTCCCCGGGTACAATCTGCACTATGGGGGTGGGGAGATATTTTGACTGCCACATAAATCCCTACCCCCACCCTTCCTCTTGCACCCCAAACCCAGGTCACCATGGTGACCTTCTCCCCCCATATAAATACCTCAAGGAATTAGACCTGATTGCTCGAGAGACTTCGACAGGACTTTATATACCAGACTCCATAAACAGACTCCAAAACAGTTAACTTTGTTGGGGCAACAAAAGTAATTTCGCGTACCGGTTTTTTGCGTACGGGTCATTTTCACGGAGCCACGGAGCGTTGTGATTGGCTCATCGTAAGCCAGCAGGGCGATTCGCCAATAGATCTCCTGATTACGAGCATTCAAATAATTTCCCATTCTTCGCGCGCCCGTGGAAGGAAAGTTACGGCTTTGACCCCCAACAAATGTAGCAAAAGTGCAAAGATTGTGCCAAGATTCTGTCCAAAGTCAAGATTGACTATGCGATCTCTGCCGCCAACTCGCGACTTTCGCCCCAGGCAAATGACTGGCTATTTTTATCCCGGCTTTGGGGTTTAAGAATGGCAACCCCCTTTCACCGAGCCAGATCGGCGGAGCCAGTTTGGCCGATCCAGTTTCACCAGGCACCGTAAATTGACTCAAGAAACGACGGTTTACGACGAGCAGTTCGGCAGAAATCGGCCGATCCAGTTTGACCGATCCATTTTGGCGGATTGACCCCCTCACAGAGCTAATTATTTTAGCTCTGTGAGGTCTTAAACCCAGTCTCCGCCACTCCGGAGTGGCTGAAGACCCTCATGTGATTGGTCCACGTGGAGGCACGGAGATCTGTGATTGACTGGATCTTCTAGACCAAACCCTGCCAAATCTGAACGTAATTGTGCATCGTCCCTGATTGGTCAATGGACATTGCATAATTCTCCCGCGCCCCTGATTGGTCGAGCGACTGTATTCGGGGCGTTCAGGGGGTAGTCATAGCGGAGACTGGGTTTAAAAGCAAGAGGAACCCTGGGGACAAACCCCGGGCAAATACCCCGGGCACAATACCCCCCCCGGGGTAATATGTATCGGTATCCCCCAGGTATCCCCCTTGGGGGGGGTTGGAGGGGCTGGGATTTCCCCGGGGTAAAGTGCCCGAGGTGGTGCGTTTGGGAGGCGGAGTGGTGAATATATGCTGTGGTGTATATGTTCCTGCAAAATGCGGATAGTGATTTCGAACATCGCCGAGATGTCGACAAGTGGTCTGTGGCTAGGACCTGGAATTCAGCATCGCATCGCTACGTCGCAGGTTCGAACCTGGTAATGAGCAAGGTGTGGCCGCGAAGCCTTACTTTTTGCTTAATTTTTTAGTGCCCTTTGCAACGACATCCAGCAGGCATACGCCGACGCTCACGTTTTAGCCCTGACCAACTCTGGTCGTCGCGGTTGATGACTGTGACCAACAGTCTGTGTCACGATAAGGAGAATAGGAACTCGGGACCCGCAGTTTTGACCCGCGGTTTCGACGCGCCCTTTGGCCCATTCGGCGCGTCGTCCTGTCTATTCCTTGAGTTATTTGATACGGGCGCTTGTCTGAACCCTGATTCGGCGCGTCGTCCTGTCTGTTTCTTGAGTTATATGTGTGGGCCAAAAGGGCGCGTCCAAACGACGCGGTTTCGGCCTCGAAACTGCGGGTCCCGAGTTCCTATTCTCCTTATCGTGACACAGTCTGCCCTCGCGGGGGGCGGCGGTCGCAAAAGAAATTAGCGCTTCGTCAGCGCGTAGCGCCGGTTTAGGGGTCGGGGCGATATTATGGGGTTTCCCCCGTGTATTACCCTAGGGGGTCAGATCAGCCGGCCACAGTTCCACAAGGTTTCCCCGAGGTGTTCCCCTGGGTATTCCCCGGGGTTCGTCCCGAGGGTGGGGGTACCATGGTAGGGATTTATATTGACTTGCCACATAACCAACCCCATCAGCCATTTCAGGGTTCTGGGTTTAGGGTTTAGGGTTTAGGTTGTAGGGTTTAGGGTTATAAATCCTCAACCTCCTGCCCCATATCCTTGCGGAAGCAGGAAACAAGTTTTCACGTCGCTCCTGCCTGCTTGAGCACTTTGAGCATCGTGTCGAGAGAGATGTTGGGTGCCGGCAGCACGATCATGGCCACCAGATTGGCGCCGCCCGACAGCAGGGGCGTTGAGAACAAGCACTCGAACCGAGATAAAACCATGACTCACCGGATACCTTCGGTTTTGAGTGTTCATACAGTCGCGCGGACTCGGCTGACCAATTCAACATCGAGTTGAGTGCTTGTTCTCAATGACCCCCCTGCCCAGCTTTTGCTGCACCTTGGACGACCCCGCCCCGGCCGGCCGGTCGGACGCCTCTGGCTGGTCGGGGACCGCCGCGGCGTGTGCGCCCCCCAGGTAGGGCAGCTCGATCACTTGCGCGAACGACCCGTTCGCGAAGGCGCCAAGCCGGGGGTCGACCACGATTCCGCTGCCGGCGCCCCCCGCCGCCGACCCGCCCGTCGTAATCTAAGGCCTCACAGATAGCGCTCGCCACATCACGTGATACCAATGGAGTCAAGAAACGAGGGACCAAAATGTGGGCTCACCACGTCACGTGATACCAATGAATTCAAGAAACGAGGGACCAAAATGTGGAGGATGACGTGGCAGGCATTATCCTCCGCCAGGCCCGACCATAATTTCTGCCACCCGAGTGCGGCTGTCTTTGACGCGCATGAACCGGCACGGCGTCTTGCCAAGAACACCCCCCGCAGTGTCGCGCCCCCCCGCGGGCGAGCAGTTGAAATGGTCGCGGTAGATGTCGTCGGGCGCCACCTCGGCGGCCAGCACCAGGCCGCCCCCGCGCCAGGGGCTTACACTCGTTCACTTTTCAGCTCAACTTGAGCGCGATTCATGGGAGAGGGGGTGCGCGTAGGGTATGTTTAGGGGGTGTTTAGGGGGTGTTTAGGGGGTGTTAGGGGGTATATTCAGGGAGTGTAGGGTGTATTGTTGTGTCAGAAACGGCTCAGGTTGACGAGTGTAAGCCCCTGCCCCGCGCCCGGCACTGAAAGTGCTGGCGTGCAGCGCCGCGCTCGGGTCCACCTTCACCCCCTTCTCCCAGGGCCTGCCACAAGTTCCCCGTTCAGCATACTCGTAGCCTTCCAAGCATATGCGAGGTATCGAGCGGGAACTCGAGCATAGGAACACTGGCCGGCAGTCAGATCAGAAACCCGACTTCTGTGAATGATGGAGCATGGACGCCTCTATACATCAGTATGTACCAGGTAGGGCGGTGCAGGTTGACACCATCAAATTCAATTTGAAACTGTGTGGAACTGAGCGCTTGAAACTAACGTGTGATATACTGCTTTCAACTTCTGCTGAAAAATTCAACTTGCGCCGCTACAACCAGGACGTTGGGCCCTGCCTGTGCGACGAGCCCGCGGGAGCTGCCGGCCACCTCCCCGTCTAGCCACTCGCAAAGCGCCTCGCCGTCGTCGTCTTCCAGTGTGAACGTGGGCGTGTGCAAGGCACCGTCAAGGTAGGTCACATACTCGCGGTGGGATGCGAAGGGCATCAACAGCCAGGGCCAGGCAGGGTTTAGGGTTTAGGGTTTAGGGTTTAGGGCCGGGCAGCAACAGCCAGGGCCGCCGGGTACTGGCTTCCCTTTTCAGCTCAACTGGCGCGCCTGACAGGTATAGCTGGGGTAACTGCCAGTGGCTAGCGAAGCCCTGACGACACCGGAATAATTCTAGCTCAACTTGAGCGCCTTCGAGGTATTTGGTTGGGATAACGGGCAGTGGCTGCCGAGTGCCTGACACCGGTTCCCTCTTCAGCTGGCACTTGAGAACCTTCGGGGAATATGTTGGGAAAGAGTAACGTGAGTGGCTTGCTTCAGGGACAAGACAGGGGTTTCGAATTTAGGGTTGAGGGTTTAGGGTTTAGGGTTTAAGGGAGCGGGGACGGCGCGCGAGGCCCTGCCCAGATGGAGGGGTGGCACTCGAAGGGCGTCGCGGGTAAGGCGGTGGCGGCGCCGCCGCGCGGGGTCTGCGCGCGCGCCGTCACATGCACGTGCTGCGCTGCGACGGCCAGGATGCAGTCCTCGAACCAGGGGCTTACACTCGTCCCCATTTCAGCTCAACTTGAGCTCTTCTGTCCACCATATACCCCAAATTCACTCATGAATGTGTCTTGGAATTGCTCAAGTTGAGCTCTAACGTGAACGAGTGTAAGCCCCTGCCTCGAACACGACGGGCAAGCCCAGGCAGACGCACAGCTGGCGCGCGGCGAGCGTCGGGTGCACGTCCGAGGCGCCGTGCCCGTCGTGCCGCACCACGCTGTAGCGGCGCAACTTGAATCTGAATGCAGAATTTGAGGCGAAATTGAAAGCAGTTTAACATGTTTTAGTTTCAAGCGCTTAGTTCCGGGCGGTTTCAGCTTGGGTTTGATTGGGGCAACCTGCACCGCCCTGCCACGGCGCTGGTGACGCCGCCGGACACCGCCAGGTACGCCGCCGCCAGCGCGTGCGGCGACAGCGCGTAGTCCTCCGACCAGGGGCTTACACTCGTTCACTTCTCAGCTCAACTTGAGCGCTTTTTATGGGATAGGGGGTGCACGTAGGGGCTGTAAGGGGGTGTTAGTGGGTGTGTGGGGTGTGTAGGGTGTTTTTGTGTGTCAGACACGGCTGAAGTTGAGCTGAAACGTGAACGAGTGTAAGCCCCTGCCTCCGACTGCGCCGCGTCGCAGGGCCTGACACCACCTCCCATGGGGGCTCAACCCTGCGAGGTGCCTACTAGGAATCAATCTAACAGAACCACTCCAGAAATAACTTGAACAATTTCAGGGCCTAACCCACGGCTACCGCAGCAAGCACAATGTGGTTGGCGGCCGGATGCTGAGCTGGAAAGAGGAGGCCGCGTCAGGCCCTGGACGGCGGTAGCTTGAGCGGCGGCGGTGGTGCAAGGTTACCGGTGCACTTCCAAGCAGACGAGACAATCATCTGGTGCACTTTTGAGCAAACAATCACCTGCACTCTTCAACTCTGAGCAAACAGTCGGGGGATGCCGTGTCAGGCCAGGGAGGAGGGTGTGGCGAGCGTATACATGTGCACCATGAACACACTGTGCGGCCCTACCGCATTGTGTAAGAACACCTTCCAGCCCACGGCGTTGAAACTCTCGATGCAATCCGTAAGTTCAGGATGTGTTCGCGAGCACTTGAAGTGCGTGAACACTATATCGATCTTGTCCTGCCACTGCTGCGCCAGGCGCTCCGCCTTGAGCGCCGCCTCCGCCGCCTCCGCCGCTGACAGCCTCGGCGTGGGCGGCGGCGGTGGGGCGCTCTGCTCGTTCCCCATGCCGGCCTTGTGTGCGTGTGTGTGTGTGTGTGTTCGCGCTAAACGTGTCCATCTCGTTGTTCGTTTGTCGGTCGAGCGAAAACAGGGGGGTAACAAGGGATATCAGCCGTTTAGGGGGGGTAGTCAGTTATTTTAGGAAGGGGCCCGTACAGATTGTGTAGATTTTTGGAGGGAAAAACATTTCGGACGGGGCGGATCCGCGGTGCGTGTTGCCAGGTGCGGTGTTCCTCTCGCGCGCCACTCCACCAGCGTAACACGTGGGCGCCCTTGCCGCGTGTCCGATCATGTCTCAGGCCGCGCCGGCATCGCAGAAGCCGAAGGGCGGCGGCGGCGGGGCCACCAGGACCTGCTTCAAGTGCGGGAATAGCGGGCACTTCAGCCGAGACTGCACCGCGCCGCGCGAGGAGTGGGTGTCGCAGGCAGGGGCTTACACTCGTCCACTCTTCAGCTCAACTTGAGCGCTTTGTATGGGAAAGGGGGTGCGCGTAGGGATTGTGTAGCCCGTGTTAAGGTGGTGTTAGGGGGTGTGTAGGGTGTGTAGGGTGTTTTCTTGTGACAGACACGGCTGAAGTTGAGCTGAAAGTGAACGAGTGTAAGCCCCTGATCGCAGGAGCAGCGCGATGCTTCCTACGCGAAATTGACCGGCGGCGACCCGAACAAGACACCCGGCGGCGACGGCGGTCCCGATCAGAACCCCGATGGCGCGGGCCCCAGCGGGTCCAAGCCCGCGCTCAACCCGAACAAGAAACCCTCCACGCGCAAGCCCAAATTCACGGTGAGCACCCAGCGGGATGCGTTGCAGTTGCCCGTTTGTTT
>Ga0307489_10000478_pt1 | contig 24319 bp, 46 predicted proteins | sample SB12metaG_FD_202247 | JGI IMG/M metagenome (GOLD analysis project Ga0307489, IMG submission 202247) | Sea-ice brine microbial communities from Beaufort Sea near Barrow, Alaska, United States - SB 1.2 | ecosystem: Environmental > Aquatic > Marine > Coastal | place: USA: Alaska | collected... | reverse complement strand
CCCTGGGCCCCGCCGGCGCCCCCGCCCCCGCCGCCGCCGCCCCCGCCGCGGCCGCCCCCCCCGCCGCCGCCGCCGCCCCCGCGGACGCCTACGTGGCGCTGGTATCGGGGCTGTGCGTGGGCGACCCCGCGGCGTCGCCCCCCATCCGCCTCAGCCTCATGCTGGAATACCTCACGGCAGGGTGAGAGTGGATGACGTCGGGGAGACAATCATACCGGTCTTTGAATGGTATCGTGTTAGGTGACATGGCCACATTGCCGTGGGAGAGTCAAGTCAGACCCTCGCTTATTGAGTGAAGTGCCGTCATGTGACGCGGCGAGCATGATCCATGTGAGACAATATCGAACGGGGGAGCTGGGCGGCGCGCGCGAGCAGTCAACCGCCGCCAGTATCGTCCGCGTCATCATCGCCGGCGGCTCGCTGCCTGACATGGAGGTGCCAACCGGGTCGCTGGCAGGGGCTTACACTCGTTCCCATTTCCGCTCAACTTGAGCTTACCTTGCCCCTTTCCGCTCACTTACTTTGTCCCCTACACAACCCACATTAATCCGTAGATGTGGCACGAAGGTGCTCAAGTTGAGCTCTAACGTGAGCGATATGTCCCGAAGGTCCTCAAGTTGAGCTTTGAAGTGAGCGAGTGTAAGCCCCTGGGCGCTGGACCCCAAGCAGCAGAGCATGGTGGAGCGGCCGCTGCGTGACCTGGACCTGCTGCTCACACAGCTGGCGGCGGCGCTGCCCGTGGACCTGATGCCCGGCGCGGGCGACCCCACCAACCACGCACTGCCGCAGCAGCCCCTGCACCCTTGCATGTTCCCCGAGGCGGCGCGATACACGGTGGGGCGGGGGCGGCAGTGTTTGCCCACACACTCATGTCATGGTATGACAAAGTGCTTGAAGCTATGAATTATCGGGCCCTTGTTCAAAAATATCAACTCAAGATTCTTCAGTCAAAAGACGCCATATCAATTGTACGGCATGATATGGCGTCTTCGGCATGATATGGCGTCTTTTCACTCAAGAATCGTGAGTTGAATTTGTTGAGCAAGGGCCCGAAAATGTATAGCCTCAAGCACTTTGTCATACCTCCTTCACCGCACATGCGGATTCTTACCGCGTGCGGCTACTAATGCGACGGGATCCCCTACCGACAATCACACATGATGATCTCACCGCGTGCCACCACTGACGTGTTGGTGTCCGTACCGCACGGACACGTTCAACGCGGCCACCAACCCGCACGACTTCACGGTGGGCGGAGTGGACTTCCTGGGTAGGGCGGTGCAGGTTGACCCTATCAAACCCAAGTTGAAACTGCTGAGAGCTAAGCGCTTGCAACTATAATATGATGAATCGCCTTCAAACTTTGCTTTCAATGTCAACTGGCGCCGCTGCATCTGGGCACGTCGGGTCAGAACGTGCTGGACCTGTGCAAGTACACGGACGTGGCGGGCAGCGCCAACGGTGAGGCGGGCTCCAACGAGGCGGCGCCGCGGGAGCAGCTGGCGAGGCCCGCCACCTTCTCATTGGTGAAATGTCCATACTACACATACAGATAGGTCCGAGCAAGGGCCGGTAAAGTGACCCCGCCAGAATGTACTAGTTAACAGACTGTAAAAGCACTTTAGGGTTGGGAGTTTAGGTCTCAGGGTTTTACTTTCACGAGACGAGCCCCCTGATACCCCCCTATCACCCCCCTAAAATCAAAATATACCCCTCTTAACTGGTAAGTCCTGGGGTCACTTTACCGGCCCTTGCTCGGACCTAACACATACTGAGCGGTATCATGTTGGGTGAAAATACCATACCTCTAATCATTGTCGGCGACCTGCCCATACTGACGTGGACGTGGATGACGGCAGCGGGCCTTCGCCGCAGGACCTGCTGGAGGCGACGCTGAGGTGGCAGCACGTGGCGCCCAGCGCGCCCGACACGCTGGCGTGCTACCCCTACAAGGACCGCGACCCGTTCTTCATGGAGCGGTGCCCGCACGTCTACTTCGCGGGCATGCAGCGCAAGTTTGGCAGCCGCCTGGTGGAGACGGAGGCGGCAGGGGCTTACACTCGTCCACTTCTCAGCTGAACTTGAGCCGTTTATGACACGAACACACCCCCTAACACCCCCTAGCACCTCGTAAACGCCCCCTAACGACCCCCTGAATGCACCCCCTATCCCATAAAACGCGCTTACGTTGAGCTGAGAAGTGAACCAGTTTAAGCCCCTGGACAGAGGCGGCGGGGGGCGGGGCCGGGGGCGGGGTGAGGAACAAGACGTTGGTGGTGTCGGTACCGTCATTCGCGGCGACGGGGACGATCGTGTTGGTCAACCTGGCCACGCTGGAGTGCCACCCCATCACCTTCGGTGACGACGCTTGACGCGGCGAGTGATTAGATAGATAAATGCGTTGGCGAGGGGGATGTGGGGGAGCGTAGCGTGTTATCCTGGAGATGGTGACTTTGGGTTCTGGGTTGGGGCATCCATCCGACATGAATGTTTAAAATACGTGTCGGTGTTTCGAGAAATGCTATGGAAGTGATTTTGGAGCGGGGGGCGCACGCTGAGGCGACATTGGCTGCTGTGAGCGGCCGCTGCGAACTACTCCGTCTCGAGAGCTGTGGCCCCCGAAGATGCATCGCGGTGGGTTACCGGACACGCGGCTCAATACCCACACTGACTGATGGCAATGTGAGCTGTCATTGGTCTCAAGCTCTCCTCATGTGCGCAGACCATTCCTCCTGCTTGCCGCGCGCACTCACCCCGTTTTTTCGAAAGAATGTTAGTATTAAAGCTGTATCGCGACAGATAGAATCAACGCATCTAAATCATTTTAAATGAGCGGCATAAAGTTACACATAACTTGGTACATCTTCGATCCCCCGACGTGTTGTTACACACGTGTCTTGATGGTGTGGCAGGGGGACGAAAGAAGCACTTCCCGACGCGCGCATTACCGCGATCCGGTGGTTAAGGGTATGATCTCAGCCCGACCAAGCTCCTGGATTTGGAAATATTCCATAACCCAGAATCCCGCCCAGGCACCCCCAGTGCCGTCAATACAATACTACAGGAAAACGACGCCCGTACTTCGAAAGAGTAGCCGACAGACTATGGGGGAAGTCTGGTCTATCTGTGTACAGAGATCCTCCAAACTGCCCCAAGAGTGTGCTGGTTACCATCCTGAAGCACGGGCACTGATTTCCTGCGGTACATCAGGCAGCCCTGGCAGCCTAGCAGCAGGGGCTTACACACGTTCTCATTTCAGCCCAACTTGAACTCTTCTGTCCACCGTATACCCCAACTGAACTCGAGAATGTGTCCTCGAGTTGCTCAACCTGAGCTCTACCGTGAACGAGTGTAAGCCCCTGCCTAGCAGCGCGCCCAGCAGCGGTTGCACTCGCCGCCGCAGTCGCCCGCGCAGTCCAGGTTGTTGCCCAGCACCAGGGGCTTACACTCGTCCACTTTTCAGCTCAACATAAGCCGTTTTGGTCACCTGCTCGTGTTACCCTGTCTAATAGACTGGGGGAAAACCACGCACCAAACACATCCCACAAAATGTGCTTCCGTTGAGCCATAAAGTGAACGAGCTTGAGCCCCTGCCCAGCACCTGCGGCACACGCATCACGTAGTTCGCGAACGCCGTGGTGCTGCGCGTCATGAAGTAGTTCTTCGGAGATGAGGGCCCGGGGCGACAATGGAGCAGTCGTCAGTAAATGCTGAGTTGACCATAATGAATGGTATCCAGCGACGCAGTGTGGGATAAAATGAGCAGGTGTCCACCGGAATAGTACATCTGGGTGAACGGCCACACCAACCACACCGGCTGGAGTTATGGGTGACAGTCCTGCTGAAGTTATGAGAGACCGTACTGAGTGGTCTGAGGTAAGGTAGAGCGAGACAGAGTGAGGGGGAGTGAGGGGGAGTGAGGGGGCGTGAGGGGGCGTGAGGGAATGTGAGGGAATGTGACCAAGTGTCCGACGGAGCCATCATCGGTAAAGGACACGACGATCATGATGAACGGTGTCATGTGAGGCACGTGAGGCAATATACGCGCGTGAAGCAGGCATGACATTGGGCCCGACCTCGATGTGCTCGACGTTGACGGCGAGGCGGGTGGCCACGTCGCACCCCAGCACCAGGGGCTTACACTCGTTCACTTCAGAGCTCAACTTGAGGACTTTCGGGACACATCGCTCGCGTTAGAATTCAACTTGAGCACCTTCTGGACACATCCACGGGTTAATTTGAATCGTACGCGGGGCAAAGTAAGCTCAGGTTGAGTGGAAAGGGGCAAAGCAAGCTCAAGTTGAGCGGAAATGGGAACGAGTGTAAGCCCCTGCCCAGCACCTCCGGCACCTTCTTGATGAGAGCCGCAATTTTGTCCTCCGGGATGCCAATCTCCATCAGGTAATCCACGCGCTCCTCAAGCTGGTCAAAGTCGGGGATCACCTCCACCACCTCGTTGCGCCAGTAGCTCTGCGCGCCCCTGTTGTGTCAGTTGTCGAGTGGATGAGAGGTGAGAGGTGAGATGTGAGAGGTGAGAGAGGTGAGAGGCGACAGGGAGATGTCGTGGGCAGTTGTGAGAGAGGCGATGTTAGGTGGATGCTGAAGTGATACAAATCATGTAAGAGAGGCGTGGTGCGGTGAGAGTGAGAGTGAGCGAGTGAGAGGTGGAATGTGCGAGAGGCGGAGAATATGAGAGGCGAGAGAGGTGAGAGGCGAGAGCAGGCGAGACAGGAGAGACGACGGTTGAGCAAGAGCAGACCGATGAGGTGCTCGAGAGACGATTAGAAGAATAGTGAGAGTGGCGGGAGTTGAGATATGAGTCGAGTTGAGCTCAACGGCGACCAGCGCTGCTCTCGCGGAGGACGCACCAGCCGCATGCCCTGACGAGCACCTTCTCCGCCTCCACGTCGTCCAGCCCCAGCCCCATCACGAACCCCAGGCACGACTCCCACTGGCCGACGTCCTCGGTGCGATTCTCCTTCATCAGACGGTCCATCGGGGGCATTTTGAGAGCACGCGTCGCCACCAGCCGCCGGGCGGCGGGGCGCACGGTGGACGGGGCGGACGAGCGCGCGCTCCGGCCGGTGTTGGGTGAGACGCGGCGGGCGGCCGCGCCGGGGACGCAGGTAGCGGCAATGGCGAGGGCGCTCATCGTGTTGTGGCGGGGACGAGACACGTCGCGCTTGAAGATGGACAGGCGAAGCAAGGCTGGAACACGTCCTCATTTTCTTTTCGGCAGAGCCAATGAAGTTTCAAACACGTGCTCTCACCGCGTGTCGCAGCACGTGTTTCGCGAGCAATTCGGGCGCCAGGACCTTCGGGCGGATCTTCATACGCCCTCACTTGTGTCGGTCGCACTAACGCACCATCGTACGCGGCCCCTCTTGCAGAGGTCGTCGTCGTTAGTTGCCAGGAGCGCGGGACTCTGAACCTCTGCCGCCATGACAGACTACATGCACGCGTCGATGGGGATGGACTTCAAGGCAGGGGCTTTTACACTCGTCCACTTCTCAGCTCAACTTGAGCCTTTTTGTGGGATAGGGGATGCGCGCAAGGGTTGTGTAGCCCGTGTTAAGGGGGTGTCACAGGGTGTTTAGGATGTGTAGGGTGTTCTTGTGTGTCAGACACGGCTCAAGTTGAGCTGAAAAGTGAACGAGTGTAAGCCCCTGCCTCTCGCGCGGCGACATCGCAAAAAAGGCGACTAACATTGGGTTCGCGGCTGCCAAGGGCGAGAAGGTGGAGGAGCTCTTCCGCGAGCAGACCACGGGGCTGCAGTCCAAGTAGGGCGCGGGCGATGGATGCTTTGGTCCCAAAGCCGGCCAGTCGACGCCGGCCCGAACCCGCCGCGCGCGTGTTTCCTCCGCGTTGCAGATACACGGGGGGAATTGGCGTTGACACCTGCTTTTTATATGGTTGTTCCGCGAGCAGACCGCCGGGGGCTGCAGGCCAGTAGGGCGCGGGAGCGAGCGATTGAGCGCGCAGCACCCCCCAGTTCCAGCCGGTTGGCGCCTCGGGCCTGAACCCGCGTAATTCATCCGCGCTGCCTCTGCTGATTCCATTGCCGGGCGAGTATAGATTTGGCATTGACATCTGCGTTTAGGGTTGAACATACCTTCCGTCATAAGTGTACCTTACCTTATTGTACCTTGCCTTTACCGAGACGCGCGTCTGCGGGAGGGGACCTTTGGCGGCAGGGAGACGTTCGCGGCGAAGCGGTCGGAGATCGAGGAGCAGCTGGTGAAGGAGGCGGAGGCGCAGCGGTAGGAACACGGCGAACATTGCCCGCCACGTCGTCCAACGCGTTTCTCCAAGTAAACCGGCATCCTATGACAAAGCGAGCGATGCGATATCTGCTGGGCCGTACGCTATGGCGCGAAGTGGAGCTGGAGGGGGTGCGGGAGCTGGAGATGAAGCGCAAGAAGAAGAAGAAGGCCAAGGCGCAGAAAAGCAAGCTGTCCTTCGCCGACGAGGAGGAGGAGGGGTTGGATGCGGCGGAGGAGGAGGGGGCGGGGCCTCACACCACACCCGTCCACATCCGCCCGCTTCCCACAGCACCCGCCTGCCGCCTCGTCCCGCACGCAACTGGCGGCGGCACCTGTAGCGCTGGGCAGCTTCACAGCGCACCGCACAGCGTCGCTCCTCGCTATTCCTTTGAACACCTCGAGCTGGAGATGCTGACCTAGAGCTACCCACCTTCAGTACCGATTTTCCGTTTTCCGTCACAAGAAGTTTTTAATAACAGGGAGTGGAATTGGGCGCGGCGTGGGGCCCTGCGGGTAGGAGGAGCCGCCGGCCAAGTTCGGTAAGTTCGGCAAGAACCCGTCGGTGCAGACCAACTTCCTGCCGGACCGCGACCGCGACATCGAGGAGAGCAAGGCGGGGCCGGTGCCGGGGCCGCCGCCTCATCCAACGTGTGTCAGACCCTCATGTATTTGAGTTAATTGGCATCCTGCATGCCCCTCGATCCGGCCATAACCTTGACAGACTATAAAGGTCTATCCGTTTGAAATTGCGGAGAGGGTTGGTTAAGCTCACCATGTGTAGCGCCTTGGGGCTCGATGAACGTTATGAAAATGAAATCAAATAATGGCATCCTGTGGCCTGAGTGTTTTTTGGAGCTGAGCGAAGCAGTTGTGTGATGGCCCTGTTGCGAGGAGGCGATCCGGCTGAAGGAGGAGTACCGCGAGACCATCAAGGCCAAGCTGGCGTCCAAGTTCGACATCCACTTCATGTACTGGAAGCCGCGGGGCGAAGCCGGGGTGGGGCCGCCTGGAGGCACACGCCCGCCAGGGATTTAGGGATTAGGGTTTTGGATTTAGGGTTAATGCTACATCCTAAACCCGAGAACCTACCACCCCACCGCAGGCCTGGCATCATCTGACAGTTTGCTCTTACTGCACCCATACACATTAACATGATCCCGCCCTTCCTCCTCCCGCAAACTGGTTTACCCTGGTCTCTCAAGCGAAGTGCCGCGGTACGCTGCGCGGCGCGGCGACGCGGCGAGCCTCATCCGTTTTGTGTCCGTTTGTTTATCCGTGTGTGAATCCGAACGGGGTGCACCCTGCGCCGCGGTGAAGATGGTGAAGCACAAGATGGTCGTCAAGTACGGCGACCAGGTGGGCGACCTCCTGGGTGGGGCAGGTTTTCTAAACCCTCCAAACCCTGAACCCTAAACCCTAAATCCTAAATCCTAAACCCTAAACCCTAAACCCTCAAACTTAAACCCTGAATCCTAAACCCTAAACCCTAACCCTGCACCCCTGGGTGGGGCCTGGGGCGCGGGGCGCGGGGCGCGGTTGCCGCCCGACTTGAGTGTGTTTGCGCCGCTTGCTTGTTGCCGGCCGACACAGCGTGTTTTCGGTGTTTGCGCTCATTGCTTGTTGCCGCCCGACTGAGAGAGTACGCATCTGATGATTGTCATCGCCCCACTGAGTCAGTTTGTTGTTGCTGCTTGTTGCTTGTCGCCGCCAGGTCCTCACATAAGCATGACACTGACCATCTGCTGCCAGTGCCCTAACCTTTAAACCCCAAATCCTAAACCCTACACCCTAAACCTGTGACTCTGCGCGTGGGGCGGTTCCGCAACGAGTTCAACCAGACGTACAAGGAGCTCATCGACATCACCGGCGAGCAGTGCCTCTTCGCCAAGGAGGCGGGGCTCGGGGCGGACCCCAACCCTAAACCCTAAATCCTAAACCCTAAACCCTGAAACCTAGGCGGGGCGGGGCGCGGGGCGCAGCCCTCACTGCCACCTCACCGTGTGCCCTGTCATCTTCACATCCGCCTCTACATTTCCTCCTCTATCTGCTGTCTCTAAAGGCCCGGTCACTATTTCACCCCTCCGAAACACCCTCAGTGCTTTACCCGAGCAACGCCTGTCGATGTGTGTGTGTGGAGTGTGTGCTCTTTTACAAACGTTCATCGAGCCCCAAGGCGTTCACATGGTGAGCATTACCTCACCCCATGTATTCGCAAGCAGGTGGCAAACCTAAACGCTAAACCCTAAACCCTAAACCCTAAACCCTAAACCCTAAACCCTAATCAGCTATCGACTAAACCACATAAACCACAGAACAGCATTCAGATAAGAGTGTGGTCACCTGACCATCATCTACGCGGTACGATCCCCTCTACCCTAAGAAACTGAGGGGTAGATCACACTGATTTACAGTTTAGGGTTTGATAACTCGAGACTGGTCGGCCGGGTGTCGGTCGTGAGTTCCCGACACACGGGAACACACCACTGAACCTTCCAGTTTCTTAGGGTACAGGGGTTCCGACCGCGTAGATATCTATTGGCGGTCTGCCACCCTATGCGGCGGGGCTGATTCTGCCGCACCACATGACGTGGTTCGAGATGCTGCAGCGCGAGTGCAACATCTTCGGCAAGAACGTGTTCGACTTCGATACGCCGCCGCCGGAGGAGGTCACGGCAGGGGCTTGCACTCGTCCACTTTTCAGCTCAACTTGAGCGGTTTGTATCTGATAAGGGTTGCACGTAGGGATTGTGTAGCCCGTGCTAAGGGGGTGTTTATGGTGTGTAGGGTGTCGTCTTGCGACAGACACGGCTCAAGTTGAGCTGAAAAGTGAACGAGCGTAAGCCCCTGGGTGACGGCCAACGGCCGCGAGTACGCCGAGGGCAACAACGAAGATTCCACCAAGGGGATGGGTGGGGCCGACCCTGACTGTTTGCTCATAGTGTACCAGTATACCTGTGCAGGACTGTTTGCTCATAGTGTACCAGTATACCCGTACACACGTACCGCATTCTCCTCCCTGAAGCCTCAACCGAAGAGATGGGCGTGGCCTGTCGTAAGCGTTGTGACCTGACTGTCTGCTCATAGCTTACCAGTGTACCCGAACACACTCGCCGCGTCAAATCACTTACAGGCGGTGTTTGTACAGCTGGCACCAGAGGGAGGGTCTTTGAAGTTTTGAGTGGGATCACTCGAGTGGTCTCACGGACAGACTACACTCAAGTAAAGCTGACAAGAGTACTTAGTGTAAGCCTCGTAGCTCGCCTAGTATGACAGTGCGATAAACCACTTAGCGACTTAGCGACTTAGCGTGCTGAGTCGTCCCGTTCGACCAATCAGAACTCTCCATTTGGACGACTTAGCACTCAAAGTCACCAAGTCGCCAGGTGGTTTGAAGCACTTTGTCATACCTCAAAGACACTCAAGTTGAGCTGAACAGAGTGCTGGCTGTGACGGCCCTGGCGATGGGTATGCCCCAACTGGAGAAGAAGAACTCCGTGCTGGACTCCATGAAGTTCTCGCAGGGCCTGGGGCCACTGTACAACAAGGTAGGGCGGTGCAGGTTGACCCTATCAAACCCACGTTGAAAGCGCCTGGACCTAAGCGCTTGGAACTGGGATATGATGCACAGCTTTCAAGTTTTGCTTTCACATTCAACTTGCGCCGCTGCAACAAGGGGCACGAGATCGGGTGCCTGATCGACCGCCGCTGGTTCGATAAGAACCGCAAGACGTTTCCCATGGTCAAGTGGGAGGTGGGGCTTCCTGCTCGCGGAGCATGCTTGCACGTCTCATTCTGTATACAATGTTTGGCCCGTTTGGCCATTGGCCAAAAGTCAAATACGTGTGTTGGTAATTGACCAAAGAAGTCACTTACTTGAGCTTGCTTACTCACAGACCGGTAGGAACATCATCTACCATATTATAGACCCTCGTTTGTTAAGTTACATGACATGTGTGGCAGGGGCAGGTCGGGCTTTATGGTTCATGCCTGCCACGTCATGCACTACCGTTAAGACTCGTTTCTCGAGTTGGATGGCATCCTTTGACGAGGTGAGCGTGGTTTATCGCCTGGCCCTGATCGGAGGTTTACAACCCACGGAAGAATTACAAGATTTCATTCGTTGGAGACCCGGGCCCGGCGTGGGTCAACACCGAGCACGCGTCATAGGTCCGCGAGGATGTTCGCCCATAGTGCCTGGTCTGTGAGGTTACTGTGGGAAGTATCTCGTACTGTATACAGTATTTGGCCCGTTTGGCCGTTGGCCAAAAGTCAAACACCTATTGTGGTGATTCACCAAAGAAATCACTTACTTTAACTGACTTACTCACAGATCAGGCACTAGGTCCGCGAGTGTGTTTGCCCGTAGTGTGCCTCCACGCCCACACCAGACTCAAGTTGATGACTCGTCCTGTGTCTTGTGTCTTGAATCACCTCCTACGCCTGCCGTTAGCCTGCTCATATAGCTAGTTCTACTTAGAGAGCTTCGCGGCGCCTCTCATGATGTGTAATAAGATTGGTCTGCCGCGACGAAACGAGTACACTACTCCACCCGCGCTCCTCTTATATGCGGAATCCAGGTTTGGATGGCGAATATCCTGGTCAAGCCGTTGCTTCCCGACCGCGGCTGAAGGACGCTAGCTAACAAAAAAACAGCGTGTACTGATAACATCAGAGTCGGTCAGTAGGTTTGTCAGTGTCTGCTGATGACCAGCACGCCGCTCCTTCATTCTCCCTGCGCCGATATTTCGCGTTTGCGCACACCGGGTAAGTTTTCTTTGGAGTAGGTGGGGTTTAGGGTTTAGGGTTGGGTTCAGGGTTCGAGAACTCGGCATCGGCGGGCGGGCGTTTTCCCGTGACTGACTGTCGTCAAGGCGCACAACGTACACGCGCGCCGCCTCCCCCCTCCTCGAGCTCTCTTTGCCACACTGCCAGGTTGGAATGCGATACGAGTGCTGCACATCTCCACCCAACAACAGTACCACCCACCACCACCAACCCCGGTGACACCCATGGACACCATGCACAGCTCGTTTGATCCCGTTGTTCTCGACCTCGAACGCGACAACTCAGGAGGAGGAGGAGGAGGAAGAGGAGGAGGAGGAGGAGGCGGAGGAGGAGGGGGAGGGGGAGGGGGAAGGGGAAGGGGAGGGGGAGAAGCAGAAGGGGCGGCAGCAGGAGGAGGAGGAGGATCCGGCGCGGCGACGGCTTCTTCCGGTGGTGGGACAAGCGAGGACCTGAAGGACGAGGGCAACGAGCTCTTCAAGGCGGGTCGATACGATGCCGCGCTCGCCAAGTACAGCCAGGCCCTGGACGGTTCTCCACCGCTCGGCCTCACGCTGTCGCTCCTATCGAACAGCGCGGCGTGCCACCTCGCTCGGGCGGACGCCATGTCCTCCACGGCAGGGGTTGCACTACTCCACGCTTCGGCTCAGCTTACGCACTTTCCTGTCGGATGAGACGACGCGGGTACGGGTGCCCATCCGTGGGGTGATTTCAGTCACAAAACGACTCAGGTTGAGCTGAAAAAGAGAGGAGGGTCGCGTGGCGCCAGGGGTCCTTCATGCCCACGTGTTTGCGTGCCGCTTGCGTGCAGGACCGGGTTATATGCCGTGGCACGTGTCCCCTGCAGCCACGGTGATGATTCTGCGCGCTGTCTAGGACGCCCCCCATCAGGATCCGCTCACATATCCCCAGGTACTGAAGTCAGTACCCACAACAAGTGGAGTAGTGCAAGGCCCTGCTCGACGGGTGACGGCGAGACCCGCGCTCGGAAGGTGGCAGCGTATCAGGCAGCGCTGAGTGTGGCGGTGAGGGCGGTCGGGTTGTCCTCCATGGGAGCGGCCGACTCCGCCGGTGCCCTCATGCACGCCAAAGCGCTTCTCCGCGCTGGCAGGGCTCGGCATAAGTCCACTTTTCAGCTCAACCTGAGTACCCTTCGTGTATGGGGTCCAGTGATGACAAAATGCCCGCCAAAATAGTGACAAAACGGATCAGTTGAGCGGAGAAGTGGACTAATGTAATGCCCTGCGTGCGGGGAAGGCGGGTGTGGGCCTCGCTAAGATGGTCCTGCCCAACATCGACCACGCACACGTCGCCGCTCGCGATGCTGACGCTACAGTGGACCAAGCAGAGCAGCGCAAGCAAGTCGTCGGCACACTCACCAATAGCCTGGCCCTGGCGGCAGGGGCTTACACTCGTCCACTTTTCGGCTCAACTTGAGCGCTTCGTATGGGATGGGGGATGCGTGTAGGGGTTGTGTAGCCCGTGTTAAGGGAGTGTTAGGGGGTGTTAGGGGGTGTTAGGGGGTGTTTAGGGGTGTATAGGGTGTGTAACGTAATTTCTTCTGTCAAACACGGCTCAAGTTGAGCTGAGAAGCGGACGAGTGTAAGCCCCTGCCTGGCGGTCGACAGGCTCCAGAAGGCGCATGCGCTGGTCGTCGGCGACGCAATGATCCGCGCGACGCTGACGGAAGCGCTGGCCGTGCAACGCCAACTGAAGGACAAAGTCGGGGGCGACAGCGACCCGCAGGTTTCGGCGGAGCCACCAACGCCGAAACCCGGTAGGGCAGTGCAAGTTGAACCCGGTGGTTGACCCCGTTGGCTTTTAATGAACGAAACCATTATGTTAGAACAATATTCGTATGAACTGCTTGCAATTGTATGTGTGCTTACAAATTCAAGCTGCCTGCGCCCCTGCAAGCCGGGACGTTCGCCCCCGGCGTGGTGTTTAAACCGGGGGGCGCCGGTCCGCCTGGGGAACGGTGGATCGACAACAAAGTGTTTCTAGAGGTGCCGGTGCTGGCGAAAGAGAGCGGAGAGCTGGTGGCAGGGGCTTACACTCGTTCACTTTTCAGCTCAACTTGAGCAGTGACACAAAGACACCCTACACACCCTAAACACCCCCTAACACCCCCTTAAAACGGCTACACAACCCCTAAGCGCGCCCCCTATCCCATACACAGCGCTCAAGTTGAGCTGAGAAGTGGACGAGTGTAAGCCCCTGGCTGGTGGCACTCCCACTGTATCTCCAGAAGCAGTGGAACGTGGATAACACGGGAGAGCTCTGCATATGGATGCACCACTCGGACCATCTGGGTGCGGATGTGCTCAAGGCGAGGGGTGTGGCGGCCGGGGTGGGTGGGGGTGGGATTTTTGGGTCGTTCGCCTGCGGAGGCGCGAAGGACGGGGAGCCGTTTCAGGCAGGGGCTTACACTCGTTCACGTCAGAGCTCAACTTGAGCAACTCCAGGACACATTCATGAGTTAAGTTGGGTTACACGGTGGACAGAAGAGCTCAAGTTGAGCTGAAATTGGAACGAGTGTAAGCCCCTGGTTCCAGGCGTTGTCGTCGCCGCCGAGATGGTGCCGAGGCGTCACCGCCGAGGCCATGCTACAGTCGCGGGACGAATTCGTATGCAGCCTCGACATCGGCGTGAAAGCCAACGCGCTCACCCGCGGCGGGGCCGGACACTAGTCCACTATTCAGCTCGACCTGAGCCGTGTCAACCCCGTTTTATTTTGCCACTGAAACCACCCAAACCGCCACCCAACTCATGCCTCAGAAAGTGCTTACGTTGAGCTGAACAATGGATTAGTGTAAGGCGCTGACCCATGGCGTGCCGGACGCGCTGGAGAGGGCGGGGGTGATCGAGTTTGTGCGGTGCGCCGGCACTAACGAATACGGGGATAAATACAACGTTTACCGCGCGAAATTCTGAACCGCCGGCGCTGTACTGCTGCGTTTGCCATAAGCTGAGAGTCGATGCATGAAACATGAAACGAAGCATGCTTAATATCGCGCCAGGATTAATTTAACAGCTTGGGCTTCACTCAGTTCAAGCTGCATCGGTGATGTGTTGTGTTGTTGTGCGTGCGTATATACAGCGATGATGTGTAATGATATGTAAAACGCTCGAAACCTGCCGTGCTGTCTTGTCTCGCATGCTGCGTGCTACGAAATTGAGTCCTAACGTGTGCGGGGCGAGCCTCATGCTCCTCCACGTGAAAATGAAGATCATGAAAATGATGACTGCTGGGGCGCTGGGTCGTGATGGTGACACGCACAGACACTGCGGGGTTACGATGAGTCATAACGCGGGGTAGGTAGCAGATAATGATGGGGTCCATGCATGTGAAATTTTGTGTGCCTTCGTAGCCAGCCCTAAATGAGATCGGCCAGTGAGAGCTCATGAGATCGGTCAGCCGCGACGGTAAAGAACGGATAGTGAAGGAAACAAGCTCAAATAATTTTGTCATCTCGCATTACAAAAAATGTCATCGTGCACGGACCAAAAATAAATCCAGATGATCAGGGCGATCAGGGCGGCGCCACTCACGTCGTCAGCGCCGCCTCCCACACATCCCAACCGTCAATCCGTCTAAGTATTCTACTTACTAAAGGCTCCAGTTTCGGCGCACTTTATCGCCGGTTTAGGTTGTAAGTTACTTTACCGGCCCTTTACTGCTGGCCCAGCTTGAGGACGGCGGCAGTGGCGGCCTCCGTGAGGGTGGTGTTGTTCTTCTCAGCGTACGCCTGGAGCCAGGGGCTAACACTCGTCCACGTTTCAGCTCAACTTGAGCACTTTGAATGAGATAGGGGGTGCGCGGAGGGGCTGTGTAACCCGTGTTGAGGGGGTATTAGGGGGTATTTAGGGGGTGTAGGGTGTTTTGGTGTCAGACACGGCTCAAGTTGAGCTGAAAAGTAAACGAGTGTAAGCCCCTGCCTGGAGCACCTCGAACGCCTCGCGCTCGATCATCACGCGGGGCAGGCGGCCGGCCGCGGCAGCGGCCGGGGCGGCGACGGCGGCCGCGGGGGCAGCGACGGCGGCGGGGGCGGCGATCGCGGCGGCGGCGGGGAGGCCCGTGTACCCGTCCTGGAACGCGCGGATGCTCTCGAAGCCCGCGCGGTTTACCCAGTCGCCGAACTTCTCATCTGAGGCCTTCTCGGCCTTGAACTTGGCAAAGATGGGCTCGAAGAAGGTCTCGAGGTCATCGGTCTTGACCTTCTCAGCGTAGGTGTCGGCCAGGTTGAGCAGGTTGGCCGTGCCACCCATCCACACCTGGTAGCAGGGGCTTACACCCGTGCACATCTCAGCTCAACTTGAGCACTTTTACCGGGATAGGGGGTGCGCGGGTAGGGATTGTGTAGCTCGTCTTGAAGGGGTGTCAGGGGGTGTTTATGGTGTGGAGGGTGTTTTTGTGTGTCAGACGCGGCTCAAGTTGAGCTGAGAAGTGGACGAGTGTAAGCCCCTGCCTGGTAGGAGCTGGGGCCGTCGCCCACGAAGCCGAGCTCCGCCATGTACGGGCGAGCGCACCCGTTGGGGCACCCCGTCATGCGCACGATCACCGGCTCGGTCTTGGGCAGGCCCACCTTGGTCATGGTGGCGCGCAGGCGCTTGTTGATGTCGGGCAGACCGCGCTCTGCCTCCGTGATGGCCAGGCCGCACAGCAGGGGCTTACACTCGTCCACTCTTCAACTCAACTTGAGCGCTTTATATGGGATAGGGGGTGAATGTGGGGGTTGTGTGGCCGTGTTGAGGGGCTGTTATGGGGTGTTTAGGGTGTCTAGGGTGTTCTGTTGTGTCAGACACGGCTCAAGTTGAGCTGAAAAGTGAACGAGTGTAAGCCCCTGCCGCACAGCGGCAGCGCCGGGCACGCCATGGACAGCAGGTCAATGGGGTCGATCTCCGTCAGGTCCTTGATGCCGCCCGCCTGCAGCGTCGCCGTCACGTCGGCGCGCCAGGCCGGGTCGATGTCGGTCAGCAGGAGGTCCTGCTGCGCGGTGAGGCGCACGGGCAGCTCGTAGCGCTCGATCACCGCGCGCAGCGCCTTCTCGCAGGGGCTTACACTCGTCCACTTTTCAGCTCAACATGAGCGCTTTGTATGGGACAGGGCTGCGCGGAGGGATGGTGTAGCCCATGTTAAGGGGTGTGAGGGGGTGTTCAGTGTGTGTAGGGGGTTTTTGCGTGTCAGACACGGCTGAAGTTGAGCTGAAAAGTGAGCGCGTGTAAGCCCCTGCCTTCTTGGCGTCACCACGCAGGCGCCCGTTGGCGATGTGCACGCCGTGCCACAGCTTGCCGTCGCCCTGCTCGCAGGGGCTTACACTCGTTCAAGTTACAGCTCAACTTGAGCTACTCTAGGACACATTCATGAGTTCATTTGGGTTATACGGTAGACAGAGGTGCTCAAGTTGAGCTGAAATCGGAACGAGTGTAAGCCCCTGCCTGCTCGTGCCAGCCCAGGTAGGTCGGCATCTCGAAGGGCTTGAGCTCCATGAAGGGCTCGAACTTCCGCCCGTAGTACTGCTCGGCGACGGAGCGGAATTTGTCAATGCCCCAGGATGCGATCAGGTACTTGAGGCGGCTCATCTTGCGGTCGTCGCGGCGGCCGTAGTCGCGCTGCGCGCAGCAGATGGCCTTGATGTAGCGGCGCAAGTTGAATTCAAAAGCAAAGTTTGAAAGCGGTTCATTAAAATCCAGCTTTAAGGGCTTGGTTCCAGGCGGTTTTATCTTGGGTTTGATAGGGTCAACCTGCACCGCCTCACCTTGACGGCGTAGAAGATGTCGTCCTTGCCGACGAAGCCGAGGGGGGTGGCGATGGCGGCGTACGTGTCGTTGTTGCGGTGGCTGCGGCCCATGCCGCCGCCCACCCACATGTTGTACCCGATGTGCACTCCCTCCTTCATCACCACGCACAGCGCCACGTCGTTCGTCAGCACGTCGATGTGATTGTCGCCCTCCACGGTGATGCCCACCTTGAACCAGGGGCTTACACTCGTCCACGCCAGAGCTCAACTTGAGCAACACCAGGACACATCCATGAGTTAAGTTGGGTCATACGGTGGACAGAAGAGCTGAATTGGGGACGAGTGTAAGCCCCTGCCTTGAACTTGCGGGGCAGGAACTGGGTGCCGTAGATGGGCTCGGGGGATCCCTCGAAGTTGGTGCCGAAGCGGTTGTCATTGCGGCACGCCACAACCTCCGGCTTCTCAACAGTCATGGCCAGCTCACCGTCCATCCACACGTCGTAGTACGCACCCGACTGCGGCGCCAGCAGGCAGGGGCTCACACTAGTTCACTTCTCAGCTCAACATTAGCGCTTTTTATGGGATAGGGTGTGCGCGTAGGGGTTGTGTAGCCCGTATTAGGGGGTGTTTAGGGTGTGTAGGGTGTTGTCTTGTGCCAGACACGGCTCAAGTTGAGCTGAGAAGTGGACGAGTGTAAGCCCCTGCCAGCAGGTCGCCGATGTCCTTGGCGAGGTTCTGCGCGATGGCGTACTCGGGCTTGTTGGCGTAGGGCGCGGGGGCGGCCATGACGTTGCGGTTGATGTCGCCGCACGCGCCCAGCGTGGAGCCCATGTTCAGGGGCTTACACTCATCCACTTTTCGGCTGAACTTAAGCGCTTCATGTGGAATAGGGGGTGCGGCTAGGGATTGTGTAGGGGTCGTTTAAAGGGTGTACGGGAGTTACGGGGTGAGTAGGGTGTGTTTTTGTGTCAGAATGGCTCAAGTTGAGCTGAGAAGTGGACGAGTATAAGCCCTTGCCCATGTTCTTAATCACGGACTGGAAGGTCTGCTTCAGGTCCGTCTTGAGGATGCCGTGCAGCTGGTACGTCTGCCGCGTGGTCAGGCGCAGTGTGCCGACCATGAGGGTCGGACGGATGTGCGATGACGCGTCATGTGATGGCACGCGATGGATCTCACCGCACAGGGGGTTATAACTTGCTCCTGGCGGTGTTGATGCAACGAGGAGCATCTTCTGTCGAGGCGCGTTACACGATGACTTTCATCTCAACCCTCGAGAAGATGTGGGATCGCGATGGATGACGTTGGCAAGCACCTGTAGACGCTCTGTGGTGGATGACACCATGTGGTAAAAGACGCGGCAAGCAGCAGTACACGACGTTGTGGATGGTGTGACACGACGCGACACAGGTTTAGGGTTCAGGGTTTAGGATTTAGACGCGACGCAAACACCGTGGCGCCCTGCCGTTGCCGTGTGTGTTGGCCAGGTCGTCCATGACCAGGTACAGCTTGTTGGGCACGGTGCCCGCCGGCTGCTTGGTGCGCATCATGAACTGGTAGAACTTGCCGGCGCCGAAGGAGCGCTTCTCGCGGTCGTCCTGCTGGTAGCCGCCGTGGAACTTGTACAGCTGTGCGGCGTCCTCGCTGATGGACGTCGCCTCCGTCGCCAGCTCCTCAATCAGCGGGTGCCGCAGGAAGTTCGAGTTCGATGAGTAGGGCCGGGAATAATCGTGCAAAGCCGCGTCAGGATGTCACGTCACTCATGAGAAAGTCAAATCTCTCCGGGCAGGGGCCAGGTGAATCTGCACCGAGTGATCATCGCATCGCGCAAGGGTGAGGGCAAGCTGCGTCGTAGGATGTTGTGTAACTCATAGACCAGCGAGGGCGTCACTGTGGTGGTGGATGTCGTGGCGAGCGTCATGGGACACCACGCAACGCAACTCGAGCAAACGAAGATCTGACGTGTGGTGGATGACGTGGCGATCATTGGAGTGGGTGCGGCCCGACCTCCTTGATGATCTCAACCTTGCTGCGCTTGGGCCCCTCGGCGGCCTTCTTGCTGGGGGTCGCCACCGCCTGGGTCACGCCGCGGCGCGCCACGGCGGCGCGCACGCGCCCGCCGCGGTTGGTGCCGGCGGCGGGTGTGGCGGGGCGGAACCCGACGAAACCTGGAATGCGGGGTGGGAGAACGGCACGGGAGATCCCGTCAGTCGGCGCGTGACAGTCGGAACACCCGCCTCTCGTCGCAATATCCTCCTCCGCAAAAACAGAACTATCTTGTTGAAGCCACCGTCGGCTCGGAACCCATCTCGCTTCGCAGAAGTCCAAGACGAAAGTTGAAGGGTGGTTTGTTGCGCCGCGCGATCGATCGCGGATCGCCCCCCGCGATCTGCACGGCCGGGGTTGAGGGCTTGAGATATCCATCGGCCGCGGCGTTGCATACCGCCGCCATAATGCTCCACCTGGCAATAAAAGTAAACGTGGCGCTGCCAAACGTCGGTACGATCCCCATTCACCGAAACGGAAGCTCCAGACACAGGGTGTAGTCGTTGCGCGCGATCGGTCGCAGCGGCCTGGGATTGAGGTATGTGGTCGACGCGGGACGTACCGCCAACGTTAGCGGAGGCCATGGAAGCCATATTACTTGGAAGCCCTGCGCAGGGCGGGAGGGGGGGTGTGCGATAACTTAGAATTTCCAAATGATAATAATCCGCTTCACGAAGAGTCGCCGCAGTGAAGGCGCACGCCGGTCAGCGCTCGAACACAGGAAGCCCACGCCGCGGTTCGGAAAGGTAGCCGCACGAATCAGCGGCTCGCACCTGTGTTCGATTCTCCAACGGGGCGGTGGGAGGGCCGTGCAAGAATGAGCAACGTGGCGCCGCGATGCTGGTTGCCGAGCAGGTTGAAATATCCCCCCTTTTGGCTTGAAAAAGCCGGTCGCGAGGGGGCTTTCATCAGGCGAGGGGATTTTATTTTGCGGCGGGAGCGGGAAGTCGAAAATTCCTCTCGTTGCTGAAGAGACCGCCGCCGGTGATCTACGAGTGTCGAGCGACATCCTGCCCCTCCTCACTCTTCCGCACAACCCCCCTTCCCCCCGTGTCATCAAATCGCTCCCTCATGAGCGTCGTTGGCATTGATTTCGGCAACGCCAACAATGTGGTCGCCCTGGCGCGCCGCAAGGGCATCGATGTTGTGCTGAACGAGGAGAGCAAGCGCGAGACTCCCAGCATGGTCAACTTCGGCGAGAAGCAGGTGTGTGGGCGCCGTATACGCCGGGCCCTAGCGACGCACGCCAACTCGACGGCCGCCGCCGAATGGACAGCTGGCAATTGTCCGATCGGCGGGCGAGGTCAGCGCCGGCGCCTTCTGCTCGCGAGTCCCAAGCGACGCGCGCCAGCCGCTGAATGGACTGCTGGCAATTGGAGTCCGATCGCGGGCGCGGGCGCCGGCACCTTTTGTGCTTCGCGAGTCTACCTCCGCCGCTTCTGCGGCGGCGGCGGTGGCCGGCCGGCGGTAGCCGCGGGCCACACCAGCTGCTGCTGCGAGTCTTGTCTTACGCCGCGACACGTAAACCGCGATTCTCTCTGTGACGCTGACCCTCCGCCCTCCCTTCTGTCGTCTCGTTCCAATAAACGTGCAGCGCTTCATCGGGTGCGCGGCCGGGGACAAGATCAACATGCAGCCGAAGGAGACCATCATCCAGCTGAAGCGCCTGATCGGCCTCAAGTTCTCCGACCCCGACGTGCAGGCCGACGTGCCCAACTTCATGTTCCCCATCGCAGCGGGCCCCAACGACGAGATCTTCATCACGGCAGGGCCAGGAAAAATAAAATGCTTTTAGAAAAGAATGCCAGCTGGAACTTGATACTCTCGCCACCCCGCCACCATCACCGGCATAGGATGCCGTCGAACTCGAGTACGAGAGACGAGAATCCAGCATGTGATAACGTGGCGAGGGCCAGGTACGTCAGCTCGACTTACGCGTGTCGGAGGTGTGGAGTTGGGATAGCTCGAGAGGTGTCAGGGCAGGCTTCCAGAGGGACAAGACAGGACCTGAAGTACCGAAAAGTGTTGGTTGCGCAATGCCCGGACCCTGCTTGGCGGTGAACTACCTGGGCAAGAAGAGCACGTTCACGCCCGAGCGGCTGGTGGCTATCATGCTGGGTGACCTCAAGCTCATCGCCGAGCACGACCACGGCAGGGCGATACCGCGTACTTACAGTGTGCCAGTGTGCCCCTATACACTCACAGCACTCATATGACAAAGTGCGCCAGACCATTTAGACACTTAGCAACAAGTAGTACTAAGTCGTCCCGATCGACCAATCAGAACGCTCCCTTTGGGCGACTTAGCACTAAGTCTTTCTAAGCGTCTAAGTGGTTTGGCGCTCTTTGTCATACAGGGCCCTTACCTAAGTAGTTTTCCCAGCTCAACTGTCAGCCATTTGTCACCGATACCACGCGAGTTATCCCACTTAAAACCTCAAGGGTGCGTACGTTAAGCTGATGAATGCGAGGGTGGTGCGGTGCGGGCCCTGGGCGACGGCGCCACGGTGACGGACGCGGTGATCTCGGTGCCGGTGTTCTTCACGGACGCGCAGCGCCGCGCCATGCTGGCAGGGGCTTACACTCGTTCACTTCTCACCTCAACTTGAGCGCTTTGTATCGGAAAGGTGTTGCGCGTAGGGGTTGAGTAGCCCGTGTTAAGGGGGTGTTTAGGGTGCGTACGGTGTTTAGTGTGTCAGACACGGCTCAAGTTGAGCTGAAAAGTAAACGAGTGTAAGCCCCTGCATGCTGGACGCCGCGCTCATCGCCGGCCTGAAGGTGATGCGCCTGATGCACGAGACCACCGCCACGGCGCTGGCGTACGGCATCTTCAAGACGGCGGAGTTCACGGACGACCCGACCAACGTGGTGTTCGTGGACGTGGGGCACTCCTCACTGCAGGCAGGGGCTTACACTCGTCCACTTTTCAGCTCAACCTGAGCCATTTCTGACACAAAGCACACCCTTATCATCCCGTAATACCCCCTAAAAACTTCGTAACACCTACTAAATAACCCCAAAATACACTCCATTTCACACAGAAGGCGCTTAAGTTCAGCCGAAAAGTGGACGAGTGTAGCCCCTGGCTGCAGGTGTGCGTGGTGCGCTTCACCAAGAGCCAGCTTAAGGTGATGTCCACTGGATTCGACCGCGCGCTCGGCGGCCGCGCCTTCGACCAGGTCATGTTCGATCACTTCGTCGAGGAGTTCAAGGTGGGGTTGTATTCACGATGACCAAACGTTTAGGGGTGGCGGCGGCGGCGGATTTCGTGGGGGAGGCGGCGCCATATTTCAGACCGAGAGTCGACAGAGCTGCATATAATCCTAAGGGTGCCGCCGATATCCACGGCGACGCATCCTCTTGAAGTGCTAGCTAGATCCTTGCCAGCCGTGGACGCCCCTTGGATGGGGTTCAGCTCCCGGACAGTATACTGTTCGATCCGGGGCGGTCTGCGCTGGTCTCCATTCTCACCCGTTTCACCCCCGCCGGAACAGATACCGCACCGCCTGTGCCACTCACGTGCACCGTTGACGGGTCCATCAAAGTCTCATCAAAGTTCTATCACATTTTCATCACATTTCATCAGTCGGACGCTCACCAAACACAGACGTGTTTGATATGGTCACCCTCCTTCACGATTGACTGAGGTTGCGGGCACTCGGGCCCTGCTGGCCCTACAGGATAAACCCTTAATCCTAAACCCTAAACCCTAAACCCTAAACCCTAAACCCTAAGCCCTAAACCCTAAACCTGACTGAGGTCGCGAGCACGCGGACCTTGCCAAGCGGTGTCCAAGAAGATCGACATCCGCTCCAACGCGCGCGCCAGCCTGCGCCTCAACATCGCCATCGAGAAGATGAGGAAAATCCTCAGCGCCAACCCCGAGGTAGGTCGGTCGGCCGGCGCCCTACCCTGAACCCTAAACCCTAAATCCTATGCCCTAGACCCTCAACCCTAATCCCCAAACCCTAAACCCTAACATTGTGTGCGTAGGGAGGCTTTCTCATTTACCTTTGTGAGGATATAATGGTGCATAGGGGGCTTCCTCTATGCATCAGAGTGCGGAAGAAAATGATGGTGCTCACCACGTCATTCGTCACACTTTTGAAGCTCAGTGTCAGTCTGGTTGATTCGTTGAGGGGATTAGGGTTTACTGCACAGGCGGGTGCAGGGGGTGCTGCCCGCATCCCCTCGACACCATGCGCTCCGGGGCATCTTCTCATTTACGGTGTACATCCCAAGCTTAAACGCCTCAGATCACCGCGGGGCGGTCGCAGGTTGGCCCGTCTTTCGAGACAGCCAGCCTCCCGCCGCGCGCCGACCATATTCCATTGCCTGGGTGATAGCGGCGTCGCCGCCATTACACCTCTGGACAGACCATGGGCGTGCTATCCAAAACAGACAGTCAGTAATTCTTTCCTTTCGGTGCCCTCAGTTTTTTTCTTTTGGCGACCTCGGGTTGCCCAACTTCCGACTCGACGGTGTTTCCGTTTCGAACGTTTCCCATTTACTGCTCAGTGCCTGGAGTCCCCCTTGGTGTACATTCCCCTGCTCCTTCACTTCAGGCCCGGTATCATCTGTCTGTTTGCTCACAGTGCACCTATAGTCAAAGCCTCGTCCCCTCACCTGTGCCACTCACTTTGCACCTAAACCCTAAACCCTAAACCCTAAATTCTAAACTTGGTGACGTGCATAACGTGGTGAGCACGTTTCATCTGTGGCCCTATCTGTTGGCGAAGATCGCCATCGAGAGCATCATGGATGACGTGGACGTGCAGTCGTCCATGACGCGTGATAAGATGATGGAGCTGTCCGCGCCGCTGATAACCAAGCTGATGGGGCCGGTGACCACGGCCATGTCGGAGGCGGGCCTCACGCCCGCGGACATCAAGGCAGGGGCTCACACTCGCTCACTTCAGAGCTCAACTTAAGGACCTTCGGGACACATCGCTCACATTAGTGCTCAACTTGAGCACCTTCAGGCTCACATTAGTGCTCAACTTGAGCACCTTCAGGACACATTCATGGATTAATTTGGATCATATGGAGGACAAAGTAAGCTTAAGTTGAGCGGAAAGGGGCGAAGTAAGCTTAACTTGAGCGGAAATGGGAACGAGTGTAAGCCCCTGCATGAAGGCGGTGGAGCTTGTGGGCAACGCGTCCCGCATGCCGTTCATCGGCACGCAGCTGGAGGAGTTCTTCGGCATGGTGCCGGGGCGCACACTCAACGCGTCGGAGTGCGTGGCGCGCGGCTGCGCGCTGCAGGGCGCCATGCTCTCCCCGCAGTTCAAGGTGCGCGACTTCGAGGTAAGGCCCATCCCCTAAACCCTAAACCAAACCCTAATCCCTAATCCCTAATCCCTAATACCTAATCCCTAATCCCTAATCCCTAATCCCTAATCCCTAATCCCTAATCCCTAATCCCTAATCCCTAATCCCTAATCCCTAATCCCTAATCCCTAATCCCCTAATCCTGTGCCACGAACCCTA
>Ga0307489_10000477_pt1 | contig 24327 bp, 42 predicted proteins | sample SB12metaG_FD_202247 | JGI IMG/M metagenome (GOLD analysis project Ga0307489, IMG submission 202247) | Sea-ice brine microbial communities from Beaufort Sea near Barrow, Alaska, United States - SB 1.2 | ecosystem: Environmental > Aquatic > Marine > Coastal | place: USA: Alaska | collected... | reverse complement strand
CACGTGAGCGCCGCTCGGTGGCCCGGGGGCCACAAAGGCGGTCCTGCGAGCGTGGCGCCTCGGACTTGGGGCTGGAGGACATTGCTCGCCACGTCAGAGGGTGCCATTTAAAGCTACACACCAGGATTTAAAATGCGTGTCGATGATGTGGGGGGTAGTTTCTGCGAGGCCCTACCTTGTAGTGTGGGAACCATGTCGGAGGCCGCGTCGGCGGACATCGTGGCGAGCGCGGCGAGCATGGAGTCTTCGCTGGACGCGTCGACGGGCGTGTGCAGCTCCATGGCCGCGGGCGGCGGGGCGTTGCGCGCCGTCTCGGCGTCGGCCTCCACCCTCCACACCGCCATCACGGGGCCCATCGCTGGCGCGGCCGCCTCGCCCCCGGTGCTGGGAGTCACGCCCATGATGGCGCCTTTGACCAGGGGCTTACACTCGTCCGCGTTTCGGCTCAACGTAAGCACATTTTGTTGGATAAGTTGGGTGCATGATTTTCTCCCAGTCTATTAGACAGGGGGACACGGGGAGGTGTGACCAAAACGGCTCAGGTTGAGCTGAGAAGTGGACGAGTGTAAGCTCCTGCCTTCGACCCGCATGACCCCCTCATGCGCCTTGAGGTGCTCGAGCTCCTTGGCGGGCGCGGAGGGCAGCACCACGGTGATGTTGATGCACGGCCCGTCCGACCCGCCGCCTAGCTGCAGCCGCATGCTGTAGTGCCGCCCCACCAGTAATGCCCGCAGCGGAATCGCTGCCTTCACCCAGGGTCGTACACTCCTCCAATTTTGGACTTGACGTGTGCACTTTGTGTGGGAAACATTGGGTGCTTTCAGTGACAAAACGGCTCAAGTTGAGGTGAGAGGTGGACGAGCACCCGCAAATTTGAATCGAAAGCAAATCTTGAAACCAATTTCTCCATATGTTAGTTTCACGCACAGGAACCAGGTGCTTTCAACACGGTTTTGAAACCCTTTGAACTTGCACCACCCTACCTTGGCCATGAGCTTGTTGGTGTCGTGGTTGACGACGGCCAGCAGCACCTTCTTGTAGCGGCACAACTTCAAATTGAAAGCAAACGTTGAAAGCAGTTTATGATATTCTACTTTCAAGCGCTGAAACCATAGGCGCTTTCAACAAGGGTTTTGATACTGTCAAGCTGCACCGCCCTTCCTTCTCTCGCTCCAGCTCGCTCTCAGCCACCTCCACCCAGGGGCTTACACCCCTCCACTTTTCAGCTCAACTTGAGCGCTTTGTATGGGATAGGGGGTGCGCGTAGGGGTTATGTAGCCCGTGTTAAGGGGGTGTTAGGGGGTGTTCAGGGTGTGTAGGGTGCTTTATTCTGTCAGACACTGCTCAAGTTGAGCTGCGAAGTGGAGGAGTGTAAGCCCCTGCCTCCAAGGTGACCACCTCGTTCCACACCGGGTCGCACGAGTTGGGCACCACGCGCGAGGGGCTTACACTCGTCCACCTGTCAGCTCAACGTGAGCGCTTTTGGTGGGACAAGGGGCATGAATGGCGTGTTGAGGGATGGTTTAAGGCGGGGTTGGAGGGGGTATTCAGGCGTTTAGGGGATGTGTTGAGTGTCAGAAACGGCTCAACTTGAGCTGAGAAGTGGACGAGTGTAAGCCCCTGCCGCGCGCGTGGCGGCGCGCGACGGCAGCCGCGCCGCAGGGGCTTACAATTGTCCACTTTTCGGCTCAACTCAGGCGCTTTCTGTGGGATGGCGGGCGCATGTAGGGGTTTTCTAAGAGGTGTGAAGGGGTATTAGGGGGTGTACAGGGTGTATTTTATGTCGAAGACGGCTCAGGTTGACCTGAAAAGTGGATGAGTGTACGCCCCTGCCGCGCCGCCGCCTCCCGCATCGTCTTCGCGGCCACAAAGGCGGCGGGCGCCTTCTCGCCCGTTTATTAGGGCCAAGATAAATCATCCGGCGGGCCACGTCACAGGTTGCCACCAAACACAATGAACCAGGGTCTAGCGAGAGTCTAACGAGAGTCTAACGAGAGTCTAACGAGAGTCTAACGAGAGTCTAACGCGCAGTTGATGACGTGGCGGACAGCATTCGCTCACCCTGACCCTGCCAGCGGGAGGTTTGACGCCGAGCTGATGAGCACAGAGACGCGCAGGGTCTTTCCACTGGCAGGGCCTTACACTCGTTCTCTTGCCAGCTCAGCTTAAGCAGCTTCGAGGTTGGTCTTAAGCTGTGGGTGCCAGGGACAAACCCACAGCTACCGTAGCTGTGACGGATTACGTTGAGTTGGAAAGGGTGCTAGTGTAACGCCTTCGGTCCTGCCCGCTGGGACCGTCCGCCGCGCGCGGGCCCCGCTGGATGTCCGTGTCCAACATGGTGACCTGCAGCGTCAGCGCCGCGGGTGGCTGGCCGGACTTCCCGGGGCCCTCCGGTGATACCATCGCCACCGTGACGGACACGGCCTCGCCGCGCTGCAGGCGCTGCACCGTGGCTCAGGGGCTTACACTTGTCCACTTGTCAGCTCAACCTAAGCCCTTTTGGTCACACCTGCCCGTGTCCCCCTGTCTAATAGACTGGGGGAAAATCATGCACCCGACGCATCCCAAAAATTGTGATCACGTTGAGCAGAAAAGTGGACGAGTGTAAGCCCCTGCCGTAGCTCCGAAGAACTCCACGTACCCGCTGCCGATCAGCACGTCCTCCCACAGCGCCGACGACCAGGGGCTAACACTCGTCCACTTTTCGGCTCAACGTAAGCACATTTTGTGGGATACGTTGGGTGCATGATTTTCCCCCAGTCTATTAGACAGGGGGAAACGGGGAGGTGTGACCAAAACGGGTTAGGTTGAGCTAAGATGTGGATGAGTGTAAGCCCCTGCCGACGACAGGTGCGTGCGCCCCGCGTACAGCTGGCACAGCATCGCCGGCACCGCGTCGTCCCCGCCCCCGTCCAGGGTCTTACACTTGTTCACTTTCCGGTTCAACTTAAGCGCTTTCTGCGGGATAGGGGGTACATGGAGGGGTTGTCTAGGGGGGGTGTAGGGTGCGTCAGGGGGTATTAGGGGGTGTCTAGGGTGTATTTTGTGTCAGGGACGGCTCAGGTTGAGCTGGAAAGTGGACGAGTGTAAGCCCCTGCCCCCGTCGTCGCCGCCACCGAACACCCCGCGTGTCCCAGGCTGGTCGCCCGCCTTCCGTGCGCCAGTGCCTTACCACCAGTGGGTGTTTTTAGTTGAGAGTCAGACCGGGGAGGAGGATGCGGCGAGGGTGTACGGGTGCACCAGTACGCTGAGAGCACACAGCCAGGGAACGAGTGGCCAGGCCGGGGAGGGAGATGCGGCGAGTGTGTAAGGGTACACCGGTGCACCTTGAGCACACAGTCAGGGAACCATAAGCCAGGCAATGGGGGAGGCTGCGGCGATTGTGAACGGGTACACCGGTACAGTGTGAGCACACCGACAGGGAACGCGTGTGAGTCCCTGCCCACTGCCACCGCTGCCGCCGCCGGGGGCGTTGATGCCCCCGGGCTCCTCTCCCACTTTGACTCCCACGGGCGCGTCGGGTTTGGCGGCCGCGTCGCGCGGCACGGACAGCACGAACGCGCGGTTGGTGAACTCCGGCGCTGAGGTCACCTCGGCGCAGGGCCGTACACTCGTCGCGGCTTCCGTTCAGCGACTTCGAGGTACCAAGTCGAGATAAGCCAATTTCCTCAACCATCCCCCGCGGAGGAGGAGGGGGAGGAGGAGGAGGAGGGGGGCGAGGAGGAGGAGGGGGGGGAGGAGGAGGAGGACGCGGGATACCTCGAGCGGTTTCAGAGGTACCAAGTGAGGAAACCTTGAGTGGTGCCAGAGACACAACAGCAACCACAGCTGGACACTGGTGCCACGGCTGCCGCAGCCACCACAGCTTGAGTTGAGCGGAGACAATGGGACGGCGTGCCGGGGCCCCGGCCCTGCCTCGGTGGTCTCGGTGCGCGCGGACTGCCCCGCGGTGTTGCGCGATAAGCTCGGCGCGTCGTCGCCCACGGACAGATGTTGCGGGATGGCATCCCGCGACTTGAGCGTCTGGAGGAACGGGAAGGGATAGGTGGGAATTCGTGAGAAATATATCAGAGGGAAGGAGAGGGAAGGTGACGGGAAAGGCGACGAGAGCAGAGCGAAGGAGAGTGAAGGAGAGGGAATGAGAAGGAATGAGCAGGTAGCAGAGGCAACGAGAGGGGACTGAGGTAGCGAGGACGAGGAATGGTGGAACGCGGTTTGGAGAGGGAAGCCGAGGCGAGGCAAGCATTTGGAAGAGGAAGGGGTAGTACGGAACGTCGGACGCGGGTTCTCGCGCGTGGGCTGCGAGAGTGTCCGGTTACTCTACACCGGTACACTACGTCAGGGAACGAGCGAGAGGCGACGCCCCCCCCCCGCTCGCCCGCGGTAAATTCCCGAAAAATGCGCCGGCGTGCCGCGAAATGTTTCGGCTCAAGTGCGAAGAGAGAAGAACCAAGAATGTGGTTAGAGTGTGGTGGAGTGGGTGGAGGAGAGGAGGAGAAGAGGCAGGATGAGGTGGGGACAGGATAGGGAGGATTCGGAGGAGGAGGAGGGGGAGGAGGAGTGGGAGGGCGGCTCCGCGCGCGCCCCCGCCTGTTGCCTCACCAAGCAACGCACCCCCAAAAACATCCCGTGCTAGAGCGTACCTGGAGGCGGAGGTAGTAGGGCTGCGCCTCCTTGACGCGCAGCCCCGTGACGAGCACGCGCAGCTGCACGGGCGGCGCCATGCTGGCGTGGCGCGGGTCGTACCCCGCCGGAGCGTCGACGGCGTTGTGCCCGGCAGCGACAATGCAAAGCACGCCGCGTGGTCAAGAGCAGCCGAGCCGTAGCCGGTCGGATGATTTTGGCCGCGGGGGGAAGTAGAAATTTACCCCCTAAATACCCCCAAACCACCCCCCCTAAATTCAACTAAAAACACCCATTGGAAAAATCTAAAATCATGATGAGTCGCCCGCGCACAGCACGTGCGCCTGTGCGTCCACTTGACGCCCCGACGCGCCCCGGCCGCGCAGGTAACCCAAATGGCGTTCCGCAATGAGCGCCAGGCGTACTGGGACGACATCGACCGGAACATCGCCAACGTCGACCCGCTGAGCGGCAGCGGCGCGCTGCTGCAGCGGTTCCCCGCCGCGGGCAGGGGCTTACACTCGCTCACTTCAAAGCTCAACTTGAGGACCTTCGGGACACATCGCTCACGTTATAGCTCAACTTGAGCACCTTCAGGTCACATCCACGGGTTAGTTTGGCTTGTGTGGGTGACAAAGTAAGCTTAAGTTCAGCGGAAAGGGGCAAGGTAAGCTCAAGTTCAGCGGAGATGGGAACGAGTGTAAGCCCCTGGCCGCGGGTGCCGTCCGCGACGACTTGAAGTCGCGAGCAACGTCCATCGATGAAGAGATGGCATCTCTGGCGTTGCAACGCGCGCGCGCGGTGACCGAGGCGCGCGTGGTGGCGGCCGAGGACGCGGCGCACGCCGCAGTCAGCGAAAAGGTGAGGGTGGTGGTGCAAATTGGAACCCACGTTGGAATTCGCCTGGTTCAAGCGATTGATATACTCAAATACAATAAACTGCATTCAAGTTTTGCTTTCGACTTGCGCGCCCCTACAACGAGGCAGGGGCTTACACTCGTCCACTCGTCAGCTCAACTTCAGCGCCTTCTGTGTGACAGGGGGTGCAGTTAGGGGTTGTGTCGGGAGTGTTTAGGGGGTGGTACGGGGTATTAGGGGTGTTGAGGGTGTGTTTTTGTGTCAGAAACGGCTCAAGTTGAGCTGAATATTGGACGAGAATAAGCAAGCCCCTACAAGGAGGCCGCCGCGCACCAGCATGCCGCCGCGTTCGTCCGCGCGCGCATGGAGAACGACCGACCAGGCAGGGCGGTACAGGCTGACTCGATGAAACCCACGTTGAAAGCGCCTGGAACTAAGCGCTTGAAGCTGAAATATTAAACCGCTTACAAACTTTGCTTTCAATTACAACTTGCGCCGCTACACCTGGGGGGCATGCGCGCACACTTCCCCCAAGCTGACGGCCGGCAGCCCCGCGCGGGGCTCCCCAAGCGCGGTCACGCCGCCCCATTCATGGCGCCGGGTAGGGCCTGCCAGATATTGCTTCCTCCTCTTCCTCCTCCTCCTCCTCCTCCTCCTCCTCCTCCTCCTCCTCCTCCTCCTCCTCCTGCTCGTGCTCGCCACGTCATGGGATGCCATTTGACTCACATGAAACGAGTGTTCGAAGTGCGTTGAATGACCTGCCGGGCAATGTTTACTCGTCCCTGGCGGCGGGGCCGCACGCGGAGGCGCAGGTGGTGCGGGAGACGGCGGAGCGGTGGGGCGGGGCGCAGATGTTCTCGCCGCTCATGGGCGGCGGCTACACGGCACGGGCTTACACTCGTCCACTTCAGCTCAACTTGAGCGCTTTGTATGGGAGAGGGGTTGCGCGCAGGGGTTGTGTAGCCTGTGTTAAGGGGGTGTTAGGGGGAGTTCAGGGTGTAAAGGGTGCTGTTGTGTGTCAGACACGGCTCAAGTTGAGCTGAACAGTGGACGAGTGTAAGCTCCTGGTAAACGGTGGTGCTGCAGCGCGCGGCGCACGAGAAGGAAGACGCCGAGCTGAAGGCGGCGAAAGCGGAGCGTGAGCGACAGCTGTATTTCATGCAAGCGAGGGAGGGCTCCGAGCAAGAGTGTATCCAGGAGGGGGAGGAGGAGGAGGAGGAGGAGGAGGAGGAGGAGGTGAGGGATACGGCAGGCGCGGCGCTGCACGGGTGGGCGGCAGGGACTTACACTCGTTCCCATTTCCGCTCATCATGAGCTTACCTTGCTCCTTTCCGCTCAACTTAAGCTGACTTTGTCCGCCGTACAACCCAAATTAACCCGTGGATGTGTCCCGAAGGTGCTCAAGTTGAGCTCTAACGTGAGTGATGTGTCCCGAAGGTCCTGAAGTTAAGCTCCGAAGTGAGCGAGTGTGAGCCCCTGGTGGGCGGGGATGAACTCGACGAGGAGCAAGAGGTCCTCTCGCGCCGCGTCGGCGCCGGTGTCGGCGTCCCAAGCGGCGGATTGCGACGACGTCGATGGATTCTTGCCGGCGCCGCGTGGCAGCGCCCAGGGTAGCCAAGGCGGTGGCGGCGGCGGCGGCGACGGCGGCGGCGGCGGCGGCGGCGGCGGCGAGTTCAGCAACCGAAGCGTGGTAGGAACGAGCATATATTGCCTGCCACGCCATCAACACGCATGTCCATCCCTCGTTTCTTGATTTTAATGCCATTCTATGACGTGGCGAGCAACCTCTGACAGGCCCTAGCGTGTGGCGAGCCACAGCAGCAGACAGAGCGGCGGCGAGGGCGGGGGCTACGGGTAGAGCCCGAGCCTGGCAGACATTGCCCGCCACGATCCAGCGCATTGTGAACCCTCGTTTCTCGAGTTTTGATGGATTATATGACGTGGCGAGCAATGCCTGCTAGGCCCTAGCTACGGGAGCCAGATGGCGATGATGGCACCGGCTTCAGTCAGCGGCAGCCGACCTGCCTCGGCCCGGGGCAGGGGCTTACACTCGTTCACTTCTCAGCTCAACTTGAGCGCTTTGTATGGGATAGGGGGTGCGCATAGGAGTTGTGTAGCCCGTGTTAAGAGGGTGTTGGGGGGTGTGTAGGGTGTTATTGTGTGTCAGACACGGCTCAAGTTGAGCTGAAAAGTGAACGAGTGTAAGCCCCTGGCCCGGGGCAGCCAGTACTCGGCCCGCCCCGGCAGCGCCCGCCCCGGCAGCGCCCGCGCGTCGTCAGTAGTAGGCAGTATCATCAGCAATAGGCTCACCTGATAGTGCCACCATCAGTCAACGGCACCTCTGCCGGGCCTCATAGCGCCCGCGGGTCGTCAGTAGTAGGCAGTATCATCAGCAATAGGCTGACCTGATGGCGCCACCGTCAGCGCCCGGCACCCAGGTTGGCTCGGCCCGAGGCACCCAGTACTCTGCTCGGCCCCGGCTCAGCAGCGCCCGTGCATCGTCAGTAGTAGGCAGAATTCATCAGCAATAGGCTGACGTGAGCTGTTTGAAGTTTTTTTCGAACGCTCACCGAGCCCATAGGCGATCGCATGGTGAGCATAGCCGCTCATATGGTGAGCATAGCCGCTCACATGGTGAGCATAGCATTGACCAACCCCAATCCGCCATTCAAAGTGTGAGGGTACTAGTAGCTACGAGTATCTACGAGTAGTATGCCCGCATCCGCAGCGGCTTCATGATCTGACATGAGATGAGAGGAAACAGTCTAGCTCTATATATATTTATTGCAATAGGCGCTAATCTCGTTGTAAGATGTGAAAGCTCCTCCAGCTACTCCCACACGATGTGGCGGTCTCCAAGTATAAATTAATATAGCATGTCCACGGCGGCTTCATGATCTGACATACAGTCTATAGATTTATTGCAATAGGCGCTAAGTTTGTTGTACGAGTAGAGCTACGATGTGGAAGCTCCTCCGGCTACTCCCACACGATGTGGCGGTCTTCGGTGACGTGGAAGCGCTGCTGAAACACCTGGTCGCGCTTGGCGTGGTCGCACTTGAGCTGCCGGTTGAACGCCACGCCCAGATGCGCGTCCCCGCCGCCCGCCGCCGCGCTTCCCGCGGTGCCCAGCGCCGCGCGCCAGGGGCTTACACTCGTCCACTTTTCGGCTTAACTTGAGCCGGTTCTGACACATAATACACCCGGAACAAACCCCAATATCTGCCAAGACCTCCTTACCCCCGCCCAAACAACCCGTAAATGCACCCCCTATGCCACAGAGAGCGCTTAAGTTGAGCCGAAAAGTGAACGAGCGTAAGCCCCTGCTGCGCGCCCGTCCAGCGTTGAGATGAGGGGCAGCGCCTGAGCCGTCTCAACCCCGCGCGCCCGCTTCCGCGCCGCGACGCGCGCCGACCGGCGGCCAGGGGCTTACACTCGTTCACGTTAGAGCTCAACTTGAGCATCTCCAGGACACGTTCGTGAGCTAAGTCGGGTTATACGGTGAACAGAACAGCTCAAGTCGAGCTGAATTGGGAACGAGCGTAAGCCCCTGCCGCCGGGACGCTCTCCTCGACTCCTTATCACCCCCACCACCGCCGCTAATCCCACCGCCCAATGAAGCCTCCGCCTCCGCCGCGGCCTCCTCCGGCGTGGCCCCCTCCGCCCAGGGGCTTAAACTCGTCCACTTTTCAGCTCAACCTGAGCCTTTTCTGACACATACCCAAGACACCCATTAATATGCCGTGGCACCCGCTAGAAACCCGCTTAACAACCCCAAAATGCACCCCCTATCCCACACAAAGCGCTTACGTTCAGCCGAAAAGTGGACGAGTGTGAGCCCCTGCCTCCGCCCCCAGCGCCGCCTCCGCCGCGGTCTTCTCCTCCATGACGTGCTGCAGAAACTCCTCCTTGCCCGCCTCCCCTCAGGGGCTTGCACTCGTCCACTTTTCAGCTCAACTTGAGCGCTTTGTACGGGATAGGGGGTGCGCGTGGGGGTTCTGTAGCCCATGTGAAGGGGGAGTTAAGGGGTGTTTATGGTGTCTAGGGTGTTTTATAATGTCAGACACGGCTCAAGTTGAGCTGAGAAGCGAACGAGTGTAAGCCCCTGCCTCCCCCGCGCAGTAGCTCCCCGTCACCATCAGCGTGCTCCCGAACGCACCGTCGTCGCCGCGGTCCAACGTGATGAAGTTCGACGCCTCGTGTGCCGCCATGGCGTGGATGCGGAAGTGGCCGGCCGTGGTGGGTACCAGCACGTAGTTGAAGTAGCTCTGCTCGGGGCTCTCGCTGTAGCGGCGCAAGTTGAACTTGAAACCCAAATTTGAAAGCGGTTCGTCATATATTAGTATTAAGAGGTGAAACGCGGTCAAAACGGGGTCAACCCGGGGTCAACATGGGGTCAACCTGCACCGCCCTACCTCGCCCGGATTGATTCCCTCCACACGCCGTGACTCCCCCTCCACCCAGGGGCTTGCATTCGTTCACTGTTGAGATCAAAGTAAGCACAGCCTGAGTGACACGCTGAGTGGTTTCAGCGGTTCAGGGACCAAAACGGCTCAGGTTGAGCAGAATAGTGGACGAATATGACCGCCTGCCTCCACCCACGCTTCCACTAACTCGCGCGACTTGTCGCCGGACGGCAGGATCACGAGCTTGGTATTCATGTTGCGCTGCGCGTCCGCCTCTGTCCCGACATCCGCCGTGACCACCACGTCGTAGCGAGCCAGAGCCGCCCTCCACACCGGGGAGCAGGGGCTTACAATCGTTCAGTTTTCAGCTCAACGTAAGCGCTTTCTGTGGGATAGGGGGTGTGGTTAGAGGTTGTGTAGGGGGTCTGTATGAGGTGTTAGGGGATGATAGAGGATATTAGGGAGCATCTTAAGGTGTAGTTTGTGTCAGAAAACAAGTCAGGTTGAGCTGAAAAGTTGACGAGTGTAAGCCCCTGCCGGGGACGGGTCGCGAAGAAACACGGTGTCGGCGTCCAACAACACCACGGGAACCCGCGCCGCGACCAGGCTGAGCGCCGCGTGCACTTTCCGCCACGCTAGAGCCTCGGCGTTTTTACCATCACTGGCGCTGCCGTGTTTGTCGACGAAGTCCTGGTCGAAGAAGCAGTCAACGCCCCGCAGGGTGGTGCAGGCGGCGTGCGTCTTCTGGCAGGGGCTTACATTCGTCAACTTTTCAGCTCAACGTAAGCGCTTCCTGTGGGATAGGGGGTGCGTCTATGCGTTGTTTAGGGATTGTTCAAGTGGTGTCAGGGAGTATCAGGGGTTGTTTGAGGGTGTGTTCCTGTGTCAGAAACGGCTCAGGTTGAGCTGAAAAGTGGACGAGTGTACGCCCCTGCCTTCTGGTCGTACGTCAGGACGGTGACGTGCGGCAGCACGGCGGGTGCCCACCGCCGGATGGATGCCACCTGCAGGTAGGTCAGCCCCCACTCCGCCGGCTTCGTCACCACGATCACGCGCGCGCCGGGGCTCCCCAGTGCACCCACGTGCCGCGCTAGCCCCGGGATGCCCCCGACTGTTTCGCCCCCGCCCCCGCCCCCGCCCCCGCCCCTGCCGCCGCCGCCGGGGCTGCCGCTGCCCCCAAGGTCTCCGCCGCCGCCGCCGCCCCCGCCGCCGCCGCCATCGTCGCCGCCAACGCGAGGCCTGCTATCTCTTCCCCGGGTGCCACTCGCGGCGGCGGCGGCGTAAACGCTGTACCCGGCGGCGTACTCGACTTCCCCGGCTTCGTCGTTGTCGTTGTCATCTCCTTCTCCTCTCTCCGAGGAGACATCATCTACTCGGTAGTCCTCCTCCGCTTGACGACCATTGTACCCACCCCCAGCACCACCAACCCCAACACCCCCGCCGCTGTTGTCGCCTCGCCCGTCCCAGGCGCCGCCCCCTCCGGTGTACCCCGCGCCGAGGTTCGCCAGCCCCAACCCTCGGCCCGCCAGCCCTGACCCTCGGCCGCCGTCGTCGGCGCTCCACCGCCGCCCCGTCAGCCAGTCCACGTCTGCCACATCGCCACCTTCTCGCCCACCCCGGACGCCCCTCCACCCCATGTTTGCTGGCAACGCGAGCCCCCCTCTGTCTCCGCCCCCGTTGAGCGACACCACGCTCAAGCAGAGCGCCGCGAGACTAGCGACCGCTCCGAGCAGCCTGACGCCGCCCACGCGCGCACTCTTATCATAAGCCTGCAGGTGAGAGGGAAGGGCGCGCGCTGTCAGTGGGAGCTGGGAGGGCGTTTGGGGGGGATCTAACTAAGAATGAAGTGACGCCGCGGGTGGGGTTGTTCGAAGGCGCGCGTACCTGACGACCCCCGTAGTCCCCGAGCGGCGCCTCTTCCGCGCGCGCCTCCGAGGCCGACTCCGGCCCCGCGTCGCCGTCGCGCGATCTATAGTCGAGAGCGCTGCCTCCACCTGCCGCCCCCCCCGCCGCAGCATTTCCTCTGCTGTTCGAGGCTTCCCTCAGCAGTGAGGCGGCGTCGGGGCCGGCGGCGCGCCAGAACATGGCGCGCCGACGCCTCCCCTCTGGAGCGCGCCTCCTATCTCGCTGTGTGTAATAAAACCTGGCGTGATCGCAAGCTGAGCTACGAGCGCGCCCGCTCTTGCGCGCGCGTGCCAATGCAGGTCTGAAATTCGCGGCTTGAGTTCTGCAAAAATAGTGAGGGAACGTCTCCATTTTTCCCACACGGGAAATCTCTGTAACACCCCGCCCTGCAACTTCGATTCAAGGTCGGTTTGACGGGTTACCCGCGCGCTCTCGCTTCCCACTTGAGCCGCACCGCGCCGCCCCAATCCCATCGCGGTTCCCGCTGCGGGACTTGCACTTGCTGCCCGCCATGGTGCGTGCCGCGCGAACACCACCCCATCCCAAGAGTTTCGTCTGGAGTATTTCTGAAACGGCAAAGTCCTCCTTTCACACGAAGGGGTTTTACGATTTAGGGTTACCTCTGACGCTCAGTTCACTCTCGCCGTGTCCCCGTGTCGCCGCGACGCTCCGCCTGACACTTCGCCTTGTTTGACGTTCTGTCCACCTCCCTGCCATGTTATCCGCGCAGGCGCCGCGTGGAGAGACCGTGGCGCTGCTCGTAAATCCCGCGGACAACGACCACGGAGATGGGAACGTGGGCAGGGGCTTACACTCGTCCACTTTTCGGCTCAACTTGAGCGCTTCGTATGGGATAGGGGGTGCGCGTAAGGATTGTGTAGCCCGTGTTAAGGGGGTGCTAGGGGGTGTGTAGGGTGTGTAGGGTGATCTCTTGTGTCAGGCACGGCTCAAGTTGAGCTCAGAAGTGGACGAGTGTAAGCCCCTGAACATGGGTCAGAGGCGAGCCGCTCTCAGGACGTGGGGCCGGGTCGCGGCCTTCGGGGTGGGCGCACTGACGGGGGTGGCGGCGATAGCGGGCGTCGTGAGCAGCAGCAGCGGCGGCGGCAGCGGCGGCTACCATGCCGCCGCGCTGGGCAGCACGAGCAAGGCCGCTGCGCTTCTCGCGGAGACGGCATGGCCTTCCACGAGTACAATATCCCCCTATTTCCAGCTCAACATTTTTACTCTTTATGCCGATGCCATTTGTCCCTCGTCCCTGAAACCACTTGAGGTATCCCAGTTGTAAGAAGGCGATTGTATTCAAAGCTTGGAGCTTGAAATCGCAGGAAGCAGCTTGAGAAGGCGCCTCAAACCTACTCCAACATACTCTCAAGTTGAGCTGAAAAGGTACCTGAAGTCACGGCCCTGTCAGGTTGAGCTGAAAAGGTACTTGAGGTCACGCCCCTGCGAAGCGATGGAGATACTGCTCAAGGACGAGTCCCGCGGAGACGCCGGTGCCGCCGGAGCCGTCGACGCGACACGCGAGGCCGGGCGGAGGCCACGGACGAACAAAGCGGCGGCGGCGACGACCACCCCGGCGTTCAAGCTAACCCCCGAGGTCGGGGTTGAGCGGGGATCTTCGCGCTTCCGGCACCCCAACGATGGGCAGCCGCTGGCGGAGGCGGAGGGGGAGGAGCAACCGCTGGGTAGAGCCAGTCGTCTGGGGGGCTACAGGCAGGGGCTTACACACGTTCACGTTAGAGCTCGAGTTGAGCAACTCCAGGACTCGTTCGTGAGCTACGTCGGGTTATACGGTGGACAGATGAGCTCAAGTTCAGCTGAATTGGCAACGAGTGTAAGCCCCTGGCTACAGGAACCCCAACGACGGCAAACCGCTGTCGGCGCTACTCGGCGCGATGCCGACTAGGGAGGGAGAGGAGCATGACGACATATTGGAGCAGGAGCCGTACGAGTACGAGATGCCCAAGGAAGGGGCTTACACTCGCTCACTTCCGAGCTCAACTTGAGGACCTTCGGAAACACATCGCTCACGTTAGAGCTCAACTTGAGCACCCTCGGGACACATCCACCGGTTAATTTGGGTCATATCGGGGACAAAGTAAGCTTTAGTTGAGCGGAAAGGGGCAAAGTAAGCTCAAGTTGAGCGGAAATGGGAACAAGTGTAAGGCCCTGGCCCAAGGTGGACTTCAGCTCCCTGGGGGAAGGGGAGGCGGCGGGGGCGGCGGAGGGGGACTACAGCACCTGGGTGGCGCAGGCATCGCTGGGCGAGCCGGAGCTGGCTCGGGGGGATGGCGGCGGCGCGTTTGTTGGGGGCGGCGCTCCTGTGCGCGGGGGAGGGGTGGGCGGGAGCGGGGGCGGGAGCGGGGGCGGAAGCGGCGACATTTCGGCGAAGGTGGCGGCGGGGGTGGGCGGGAGCGGGGGCGGGAGCGGCGGAGTTGCGGCAAAGGTGGCGGCGGGGGTGGAGGCGCACACCGCGCGGTACCGCCACGTGCCGGCCAGCGCAGTCAAGGCAGGGCCTGCCAGTCATCAAACGCTACGTCATCGACTCGCGTTGTCAACCCTCGTTTGTTGACTGAACACCCGCCTCACTCGTCCACCTCACTCGTCCACTCGTCCGTGTCAATCGTCCGGTACCGCAGCAGGGCCCCCCTTACACTCGTCAAATGGCATCATATGAGGTGGCGAGCAATATGTGCCGTGCCCTACGTCAAGGCGCACCATGAAAGTGCGGCGGGCGACCCACGGGGGCGCGTGGCGCGGGCGGCGGAGCGGGTTCGGGCCCAGACCAAGGCGCGCGCCACATCCGAGGACAGGCGCCCGATCGGTCAGCACCACCGGGAGGCGGCGGAGGAGGCGGCGGCGGCGGGGCACGCCTACCCTGCGCTTGGTGAGTCGGAGGCGGAGGCGGAGGCAGGGGCTTACACACGTTCACTTCTCATCTCAACCTAAGCCGTTTTGGTCACACCTCCATGTGTCCCCCTGTCTAACAGACTGGGGGAAAATCATGCACCCAACGTATCCAACAAAATGTGCTTACGTTGAGCCGAAAAGTGGACGAGCGTGAGTCCCTGGGCGGAGGCGGGTGAGGCGGGTGACGCGGAGGCGGAGATGGGTGACGCTGCGGTCGCCGCGGTCGGGGTTGAGCAGGCGACCGCCGAGGTAGGGCAGTGCACATTGACCCTATCAAACACGAGTTGAAAGCGCCTGGAACCAAGCGCTTGAAACTATGATACGACAAACCGCTTTCAAGCTGTGCTTTCAATTTCAATTTGCGCCGCTACACCGAGGGTGGCGAGAGCGCGGAGCTTGAGATCCCCTTATGGGCTACCGCGCAGGGCGGCGACGCCGCTGTCGCCGCCGTTGCCGCCGCCGCCGCTGCCGCCAGTGCCGCCGCCGGTGCTGCCACCGCTGCTCAGCTTGGCGGCTCCCAAACGCCATCCGCCACCGGCACCGTTGACGCCGAAGCCGCTACCGCCGACGCCGACGCCATCACGCTTGATGACTACCAAGCATCCCCCGCCGCCGCCGCCGCCGCCGCCGCCCCCACCGCGCTCGGCTCCCAGTCCAGCGGCGGGGTCTCCGAGGACGCGGACGCCACGGGCGCCCTCGGCGACAGGCAGGGGCTTACACTCGTTCACTTCTCAGCGCAACCTAAGCCGTTTTGGTCGCACACCTCCCCGTGTCCCCCTGTCTAATAGACTGGGGGAACATCATACACCCAACGTATCCCAAAAACTGTGCTAACGTTGAGCCAAATAGTGGACGAGTGTAAGCCCCTGGCGACAGGCTGGACGACGCGGAGGCGTTCAGCGCGGAGAAGAAGGGGACTGCAACGTGTCTGCGGACCGTGGTATGCCGGTGCAGGTTTACCCTATCAGATCCAAGTTGAATCCACCTGGAACCAAGCGCTTGAAACTAAAACACGATGAGCTGCCATCAAATTTTGGTTTCAAATTCAACTTGCGACGATACACCGTGGCGGACGGCGGACCCGCCGCGGACGAGACGCTGTGCCAGGCGTTCGACGGCGACGCACGCTTGTGCCAGACCTTCGTCAAGCCCACTCAGGTAGGGCCTGCCAGATGTTGCTCGCCACGTCATCCGGCGACCGATGTTAAACTCAGTGTCGGCTTTCCGAGGAACGCTTATCTCCTCGAGATCGGGGGTCTATTTACTCAAGGATGGCGACCCTGTCGGACCCAGTTTAAACTCTGTGTCGGATCTGGTATTGAGGGTATGGTATCGAATCCCGTTCGACCAGTCAGAACTGTCCATTTCGACAATCCCACCGACAAGCCGACAGTCCGACCGGGCTGCCATCCTTGAGTAAATAGACCCTCGATTTCGAGGATCTCAGCGTGGCTAGTCACGCCGAAACTGAGTAATTGAAACGGCATCCTATGACGTGGCGAGACATGCAATGTCTGCGAGGCCATACACGCAGGACTGCTGGCACAAGACGGTCGGACAGGCGATGCTCGGGGCGGACAGCACGGCGCTCACCAAGGTAGGCCGGTGCACGTTGCCAGTATCAAAACCCACGTTGAACGCGCCTACGGTTTTAGCGCTTGAAGCTGCAATATGATGAACCGCTTTCAAACTTTGCTTTCAGTTTCAACTTGCGCCGCTACACTAAGGGCCCGCCGTTCTTCCGCGATGACGTGCAGTCGGCAGGGGCTTAACTCGTCCACTTTTCGGCTCAACGTAAGCATATTTTGTGGGATACGTTGGCTGCGTGATTCCCCCCCAGTACATTAGATAGGGGGACACGGGAAGGTGGGACCAGAACGGCTGAGGTTGAGCTGAAAAGTGGACGAGTGTAAGCCCCTGGCAGTCGGGCTCCGTGTGGACCGCCAAGTTATACGCGTGCATGTCGGGCGACAAGGTGTACAACGGCGATGTGGTAGGGCCAGCTGAAATATGCCGGCATTACTGAGGGCAAGCCGGAATATGCCGGGAACTTTAGGCATTTTCTCGTGATTCTGGGCGTTTTTGGGATTTTTTTGCTGTTTTCTGGGCACATGTGGATTTTTTTTGGTATTTGTCGGCGTTTCAGCTGCGCATTTGTGGGCAACTGGTCGGCATCATTGGATGCAATTGGGCATAATTCGAGCATGGCAGGCTGATTTTGGGGCATTAAGCGTGGGGAATTTGGGCAAAAAGAAAAGCATATTCCGGCTGGCCCTACGACATGGAGGCGCCGCACCGCGTGCCGTACCCCACCGCTTCGAAGCCGGTCAAGAAGCACTTTGAGGCCGGCACAAACCGCGCGTACGCCTACACCTTCGTGCACGTGCCCAAGGCCGGCGGCACGTACTTTCTGTCGCTGCTACGCGAGGTAGGGTGGTGCAGGTTGCCCCTATCAAACCCACGTTGAAAGCGCCCGGAACTAAGCGCTTAAATCCATAATAAGATGAACCGCCTTCAAACTTTGCTTTCATTTCAACTTGCGCCACTATAGCGAGGTGGAGTTGGCGCGCATCCAGAAGGCCGGTGGGCCGAACCCCCGCCAGTCGGACGGTCTTGTCCGCCAGTGGTCCACGGCAGGGGCTTACACTCGTCCACTTCTCAGCTCAACTTGAGCCGTTTCTGAGCCATTTCTGACACAAACTACACCCTAGACAATCCCGAAAACCTTGCAACATCCCCAAAATACCCTCTAAAGACCCCCTGCAGGCCCCCAAAAGACTCCTTATATACCCCCTTAAACCTGCTAAATGCACCCCCTATCCCACCCAGAGCGCTAACATTGAGCCGAAAAGTGGACGAGTGTAAGCCCCTGGTCCACGGCGCCGCTGGTCGACATGACGGAGATGGCGTATGCCAACACGATGTGGCACTACGTGCAGCGGTTCCCCGCGCCGCAGTTCGCCGGCGCCGGGATGAACAAGTCGTACAACGCCGGGTACCGCGCGGTGAGCAAGGGAGCGCTGTCCATAGGCGCGTGCGACCACATCGACGCGCCGTGCATGTACCTCACGGTGCTGCGCGACCCCCTGGAGCGGTACATCAGCCACTACACGTACCTGTGCCTGGAGGGATCGGAAGCGATGACGGGGTGGAAGGCAGGGGCTTACACTCGTCCACTTTCCAGCTCGACCTGAGCCGTTTCTGACAAAAAATAAACCCTAGACAACCCATTAAAGCCTCCTGACACCGCGTAAACACCGCTGAACATACCCTAAATGCACCCCCTATCCCACGCAAAGCGCTTACGTTGAGCCGAAAACTGGACGAGTGTAAGCTCCTGGTGGAAGGAGGAGTGGAAGGCGCACCACGACCAGTACGTGGCGACGGGGTGTCCGGCCGACCCCGTCGAGTTCGTGGACCAGGTGGGCGGCTGGGTAGGGGCTTACACTCGTCCACTTTTCACCTCAACCTGAGCCGTTTCTTACACAAAATACACCCCAATCATCCTCTATTACCCCTGTCACCTCCTAAACGCCCCTTAAACACCCCCTAAACAATCCCTAAATGCACCCCCTATCCCACAGAAAGTGCTTACTTTGAGCTGAAAAGTGGACGAGTGTAAGTCCCTGCGGGTGGGTGCAGCTGTTCGCGCCGGGCGCCGACCCCAACACGCACTGCGGGGTGGAGGCAGGGTCACAAGTCATAGTGTACCGGTGCTTGCCACGTCATCGACCACACGTAAGCCCGTGTCTGTTCCGTTGACTGTCGTCTAATGTGTTCCTTGTCACGTCACCCACCACGTGCTAAACCCAGTACCCTAAACCCCAAACCCTAAATCCTAAATCTCAAACCCTAAACCCTAAACCCTAAACCCTAAAACCCAGGGAGGGTACGTGCCGTGCTGTCTTGCAACTGAATCGACAAACATTTCCGACGCGATCAGCGGTATTGTTAGACTCTAGGTGGCGGCTGCAAAGAGGAACCTCGCTGCGCCCTGCACGCGCTACCTCCTGTTGGACAAACTCGACGACGGGCTGGAGAAAATGCGAGAGAGGCAGGGGCTTATACTCGTCCACTTTTCAGCTCAACCTGAGCCGTTTCTGACACAAAATACACCCTATATACCTCCAAATTACCCTATGAATCCCGCTGAACACCCCTTAAACACCCCGTGAACAACCTCAACTGCACCCCCTATCCCACAGAAAGCGCTTACGTTGAGCCAAAAAGTGAACGAGTGTAAGCCCCTGGCGAGAGGCTCCCGGACTTCGATACTATCGGCCTCAAGTTCAGCAAAGGGAAAGCCAGCGACAGCGGGGGCGCGGGGCACACCAACGACAGCAAGAGGGGGATGACACCGGCGCGGCAGGCGCGTCTGGACGGGTACCTCAACGACCGGGAGCTAATGGGGCGGCTACGGGCAGGGGCTTACACTCGTCCACTTGTCAGCTCAACCTGAGCCGTGTCTGACACAAAATACACCCTGAACACCCCCTGATACTCCTTCTTACCCCCTTGACACCTCCTAAACACCCCCTAAACAAGCCCTACATGCACCCCTATCCCACAGAATGCGCTTAAGTTGAGCCAAAAAGTGGACGAGCGTAAGCCCCTGGCTGCGGGCGGTGCTGGCTGCGGAGATCGAGGTGTTCGACTTTGCGGTGGGCAACTATGCGGCGCAGTGGGACAAGGACCTGCACACGTGCTAGTGCCCGGTCTGTGAGCCGTAAGTAATCACTTGGCTAGTAAGTACGCGGACGAGTTATTTTATTAACTCGTCAGATCACTTGCTTACTTACTCAACTTACTTAGCTAACAGACCAGGCACAGTGGGACAACGTCCTGCCCACGTGCTAGTTCGCCGCTGTGGGACGTCGCGTCGCGTCGGCGAACGAATCAATAGAGAATATTATTTAGCTTGTGTGGTGGGAATGAAAATTCGTATTTACATGCATACAGCAAAAAACACGCAAACGCAACAAAGCGGTGTCAACGTAGACTATGAGTTAGACGCGCGTGGCGGCGGTGACCCCCTCGCGTGCCGCCGCGCGCTTGACGTCCGCCGCGCAAGGGCTTACACTCAGTCACTTTTCAGCTCAACGTAAGCGCTTTCTGTGGGACAGGGGGCGCGTCTAGGGGTTCTTTAGGGAATGTTTAGGGGGTGTCAGGGGTTGTCAGGGGGTATAAGGGGGTGTGCTAGGTGTGCTTATGTTTCAGAAACGGCTCGGGTTGAGCTGAAAAGTGGACGAGTATAAGCCCCTGCCGCCACGGTGTGGCCCGCCCCCCGGAACGCCGCGTACATTTGCTTCATGGTCCACACGCTGAGCACGGTCTCCGCCGTGAACAGGAGGAACCCGATGACGTACAGGGCGCCCAGGGAGTCCCCGTACTCGGGCTCCTTGAAGGCGGAGATCATGGACATGATGCCGGCGAGGGAGTAGGCGGCGGTGCCGAAGTGAAGCGGCGCAAGTTGAATTTGAAAGCAATGTTTGAAAGCGCTTTTCACAAGTTAGTTTCAAGCGCTGAAAGCAGGCGTGCTTTCAACTCGGATTTTGATACTGGCAACCTGCACCGCCCTACCGAAGAGGGAGGAGGGGGCGATGGCGGCGTAGACGCAGAACAGGATGTGCGCCGAGAAGATCAGGAAGAACCACGCGAACATAATCGCGCTGTCGCTCTTGCAGGCGTTGTACACGCGGCGGTACCACAGGTAGTACGCCCCGGGAACGCCCGTCACCGTGCAGCAGGGACCACAACATGTTTAGGGTTTCTAATTTAGGGTTCAATCTGTTTGGTCAGGTGACCATATGGCCCACAAGTCTGTTCGGTCTGATGACCATATGGCCCACAAGTCTGTTTGGTCATATGGCCACACCAAGTAGATGCCCGCCATGAGCCAGGCGGAGAACTCGCCGCGGGTTTAGGGTTTACGGTTAAGGATTTAGGGTATAGGGTTTAGGGCACTGTGGGTGTCCATACCAAGTAGATGCCCGCCATGAGCCAGGCTGAGAACTCGCCGCGCATGAAGAACATGCCGGAGCCCAGGGGCTTCCACTCGTCCACTTCTCACCTCAACCTGAGCCATCATTGACACAAAATACACCCTAAACACCCCTTCATACCCCTAACTCCCGTTAACCATTCCCTGAACACCCCCTGTATCCACGCCCTGTCCCACAGCAAGCGCTTACGTTGAGCCGAAAAGTGGACGAGTGTGAGCCCCTGCCGGAGGCGCAGAACACGAAGTTGAACAGCAGGGCGATCGTGATGCCGATCAGGCTGTAGTGCGCCGAGTTCAGGGTCGAGATAGATACCTCTCGCAACGTCATCATAGGCCGATTTCAGTATATCGCTTCCCGCGCCCAGCGCTGAAGCTTTGCCCGCAACTCAGTATGGGCATTCAACCTGGCGCCCGCGTTCCCGCGCGGGACGCTGACGCTTTGTCCGCAACTCCATATGGGCATTTCACCTAGGCGATATACCGAAATCGGCCTATTAACTCAATAAACGAGGCTTCAACGTGGGCTGGATAACATGACAAGCATGATGTGTCAGACCCCACCCAAGTGCACGGCGCGGCGCGAGGCCACCGGGATCTCCTCGTCGATGTTGTGGTAGGCGATGGCGCAGAACTTGAAGGGCCAGTTCTTGGCGCGGACCCCGGTGGCCAGGGGCTTACACTCGTCCACTCTTCAGCTTAACATAAGCGCCTTCTGTGTGACAGGGGTTGCAGTCAGGGGCTGTTTCGGGGGTGTTTAGGGGTTGGTAGGGGGTATTAGGGGTGTTTAAGGTGTGCTTTTGTGTCAGAAACGGCTCAAGTTGAGCTGAACAGTGGGCGAGTGTAAGCCCCTGCCGGTGGCGGCTTCGCGGGCGCGGATGTCCGTCTCCCGCCAGGGGCTTACACTCGTTCCCATTTCCGCTCAACTTGAGCTCACTTTGCCCCTTCCCGCTCAACTTAAGCGTACTTTGTCCTCCATCTAACCAAAATCAACCCGTGCATGTGCGCCGAGGGTGCTCAAGTTGAGCTCTAACGTGAGCGATGTGGCTCCCGAAGGTGCTCAAGTTGAGGTGTGAAGTGAGCGAGTGTAAGCCCCTGCCTCCCGCCGCTCCAGCGCGCGCTCACGCTCGTCCAGCTCCGAGGCGCGCACCCCGCCCCCGCCGCCGCCGCCGCCGCCGCCGCTCACCAGGGGCTGACACTCGTCCACTTTTCAGCTCAACGTAAGCGCTTTTATGATATAGGGGGTGCGTTGAGGGGTTGTTTAGGGGGAGTTTAGGGGGTGTCAGATGGTGTCAGGGGGTGTTTAGGGTGTGTTTTTGTGGTAGACACGGCTCAGGTTGAGTTGAGAAGTGGACGAGTGTAAGCCCCTGCCGCTCACGCCCGTCACTGGCGCCGAGTACGCGCTCACCGCCGGCGACGGGTAGCTGTTCCCGCCTCCGCCGCCGCCGTACGCCAGGGGCTTACACTCGTCCACTTTTCGGCTCAACGTAAGCACATTTTGTGGGATACGTTTGGTACTTGATTTCCCCCCAGTCTATTAGACAGGGGGACACTGGGAGGTTTGACAAACACGGCTTAGGTTGAGCTGAAAAGTGGACGAGTGTAAGCCCCTGCCGTACGCGCCGGTGTCGTAGGCGCCAAAGGTGGACACCGGCGCGGCGCCGTTGTCATAGGCTCCCCCGATGGGAGGCGGCGGCGGGGGCGGGGCGATGCCGAACGGGCCGCCGCCGCCGCCCCCGGCGGGCGCAGCGCTAAACGGGTTGACCTCCGCGCCGCCATACGCACCGCCGCCCGTCGCCTGCACGCTCGGGTCCTGCGCGCGTCAGGAGGGTTTCGGGTATAGGGGAGCGTGAGGGGCGCTCGGAACCTCAGAAATGGTACAATGCGCGGGGACCTCCGAGGTGGAGATCTGACCGAGACACATGGCACGAGGCGAGGACGAAACCCGATACCTGTGTTGCGTACTCATGGTGTACCCGTCATGACCAAAGATCGTATCGCGGGAACATGCGCGTTGCGACGGAGCGATACGAGTGCCGTTTGAGTGCCCCCATCTGCGTGTGCACTGGGCACCCTAGTTTGCAAGCAGGGAATATTGTTGGCAAAACTCACCCACACCTCCCTTGAACCCGGAACACCAAAGGCGCGAACCCCCGCGACGCATAGTGCACCGGCACACCTATGTTCCACGGAACCGGGCGGTAGGAACCTGGGCGCGCGGCGCGGGGCGCGCGCAGTTTGCGAGTGTTCCGGTACACTGTTCAGTGTATGAAGGAGCAAACAGTCCAACCCAACGAGAGTGGCCACTGGCCAGGCCAGGGAGGAGGTTGCGGCGAGTGTGTGCGGGTCAGTGCGAGCGAAGGGTCAAATGGGAAGGAGTGACAGGGCATACAGGGAAATGCGCGAGTGATACGAACCTGGAACGGGTTGGGCTGCCCCTTCTCCTCGAACGGGTTGTCACTCATCCTGCGAGAAGGCGCCTCCTGGTCCCGCGTTGTTCGATCTCGCTGTACTTGAATGCAGGATGTCCCGAGGGGTGCCCTGCACGCGTGATCTCGGTTGCTCGGAGCCTAGAACCGTGGGCTGATCGTGCACTGGCTGGTCAAATACGCGGGGTCGAAAAGGTACGGCGTGCCGCGGGAATGGCGCTGTCACCCGTGGCGATATCATGCATGTTGCTTTCCTCTGACGAGATGTTTTGAAAGCTCCGCCAGCTGACCTGGGGGATTCCTGGCAGGGCACCTCCGAATCCCTAGGAATCCCTGGGAATCCGCGTTCAGACCGAATCCCTCCCGAATACCCCTCCTCCCGGTATTCGGCCCCGAAACGCTCCCAAACGTCCAAAATGCCCCAAAATACCCGAAAACGACCGAAAACGCCCAAAAGTTCGCCTGCGGCGCCCGGATTCCTCGCATGGAGCGCCCAGGAATCCTTCCAGCACGGCTCGTCCGAACGCGCGACGCACCGAATACCTAGGAATCCCTAGGAATCCGAGCCGAACTGGAATCCCTCCCCAGGAATCCCCCAGGTCAGTCCGCCAGGCTCGCTTGATCGCGATCATACTGACTTCATAGACCCTTCGATACCATGACATGGTTCGATATCGAGGCTGAAAGGAGGAACAGAAACTTTGACCCTGAAGCGTGACGAAGGCCAGCATTTCCCGCGCATCCGATGACGAAGTGTCGGATTGCACGCGAAAAAACAACCGCCCTCGCACACACACACGGCATTCAACACACGCGGCACGTGTCAACACCCCCCGCACGACGCACCGACACAGCACGCGTCATGGCGGATGTCATCGAGGTGCGCTGACCGCCGCTCCCCCCGCGCACACCCACCCCGATTCCCCTCGAGGCTCCACGTCGTATATTTTTATTTTTTCTTGGTTTTCGTAATCCGGCGCAGCTGCCACGCGCTCAACACGGATGGGGGAGTTGCACGTCGCGACGCCCCCTTGCTACAGAAACTTGTGGACGTTGGAGCGTGGTACCGAGTAGCAATCCTCCGGTGGGCTGTTGAGCTCGTGGAGTTCAGCGGCGTGTGAGTTGGTGGGATGTTTCGACTGAGTCCGATGCCACCGACGCGACACAGGCACCGGCGCCGGCGCCACAGGAGGCTCCC
>Ga0307489_10000476_pt1 | contig 24336 bp, 44 predicted proteins | sample SB12metaG_FD_202247 | JGI IMG/M metagenome (GOLD analysis project Ga0307489, IMG submission 202247) | Sea-ice brine microbial communities from Beaufort Sea near Barrow, Alaska, United States - SB 1.2 | ecosystem: Environmental > Aquatic > Marine > Coastal | place: USA: Alaska | collected... | reverse complement strand
TGTCACCCGCGTCCGCCCTCTGCTTCACGACCTCGGCTCCGAGCGACTCAAGCAGCGCCGAGGGGTCTTCAGCTTGAGTGGTCCAATCGCCGCCCGGGTTCACGCTTAGGTTTGCGATAGCGGCGGCAGCACCCGCGACTGTCCCGCCTCCCGCAGCTCCAGGGGCTCCCGCGGCTCCCGCCTTGGCTGGCGCGCGCTTGGCGGCATCTCGCTCCGCTTTCCTCTTTTCTTGTCTCGACGGCATTCTGAGATCTGACGAAATGAGCAACAGGAGGACACACAAGCGTGGTACACCGAACGGGTTACGGCACAGACCCTTCGCTTCCAGCAACGGCGATGGCGGGCTTGCACACCGAGCGGCACGGGCGCGTCGGGGAGTCCGGCGAGGGGAACACTGCCCGTTGGCGGCGGGGGGAAACACTGCAATTTGCAGATTCGGCCATTTTGTTATGCGGAATCGCAATTGTTTTATGCGTCGCGATTAAGTTATCCGGGAGTCGGACAACGACACGCGCAAGCCAACGCAGCGGATAAAAATGCCGGATGACTGTTTAAAACCGCATTGGTCATGCAGCGGTCCCTGCCACACGCACGGCGTCCCGCACCCACCCACCTGCGGCGCGCCGCCTGGCATTAAAGCTATGAGATTGAAAGCGATCTCGAACGAATGACAGGATTGCCCGGTGTTGAACGAAGACGAGTTCATTGCGCTGCTGTCAAGAATATAAGTTCGTCATTTCCGAAAACGACGTCACCAACGGTCAGTCATTACCTTTGTACCTGGTACGTCGCAGGATGACTAAGTAATGAAGATAATATACAGACAGAGCTATTATGCTCCGTCCAGCCTCCGTTCTCACTCACATGCTGTTGGGAGTTGGGGCGTTCAGCCCACCCTCCTTCCCCTCCTCTATCGCCCACCGCGCCGTTTGCTCAAGTGTACCTATCACTTTGTAACACATCCGTCGCCTCCGCTGTCGCTCACATTTTGTTGGGGGTCGGTGCGTTCAGCACCCCCTCCTAGGGCCCGACAGATATTGCTCGCCACGTCAAGGGTATCATATAATTCAAGAGACAAGGGTATACCGAGTGACGGATGGAACAGCGGGCAATATCGAGCAGGCCCTACCCCCTCCTCCCCCCCCGCCTTCCCCTCTTCCATCGCCCGCCGCACCTTTACCGGGTCGAACTCCACCTTGATGCAGTGGCGCAAGTTGAAAAAGAAAGCAAAACCTGAAAACAGCTTATGGTTTGTTCGTTGCAAGCGCTGACATCATGCGCTTTCAACACGGGTTCTATGAACAAGTGCGTCAAAGTTTTACGAGCAGAAGCAAAAGCAAAAAGCATCGACCAATCACAGGCTCGGAACGGCTCGGAACGGTTTTGATCCGAGCCTGTGATTGGTCCATGCGTTTTGCTTTTGCTCGTAACGCTTTGACGCACTTTGTCACAATGAGTCTTAACGTGCACTGCCCGACCTTGGCGTCCTCCACCTCGATTACCTCGGGGAAGATGACGAGGTAGTCGGGGTTGTCCTCCACGTAGGGGCGCAAGTTAAAACGAAAGCAAAACTTTAAACTCTGAAACATTCAAAACGGCATTCAACTACGGTTGCTAGGAAGGGTGCTAGAACGGTTGCTGGTACGGTTGCTGGAACAGTTGCTGGAACGGTTGCTGGAACGGTTGCTGGAACGGTTGCTGGAACGGTTGCTGGAACGCTTGTGGAACGGTCATGGAACGGTCATGGAACGGTCGTGGAATAGAATGCACCAGCGCACCTCGATGCGGTAGGAGCGGAGGCCGGACAGCTTGTTGGTGGACCCTGATGAGGTGCGCTTGACGGTGAGCGGGTCCTCATACAGCTCGTCGCCGTACGCAATGAGCATGCTGAACGGCACCGCGCCGCAGGGTCATTCAGAACAAGCACTCGACCGAGATCGGAGCACGACTCACCTTGGTTTGAAGCTGATACATATGCACGGAGGAGGAGGGGCAGGAGGATGATAAGGAGGAGGACAAGGTGGAGGAGGTGAGGAGGTGGAGGCGGAGGAGTAGGAGGAGGAGGAGGATGAGGAGGAGGAGGAGAAAGAGAAAGAGAAGCGACGTGGGTCGAGTGCTTGTTCTCGATAACCCCCGTGCCACGTCATCCACCTTCTCGTCCTCACCCCCGTAGTGGAACAGCTGCTTGGCCGCGTGGAGGGCCCACCGGACGACAACCGCCACAAACAGCCCGGCGGATAGGACGAGGAAGAACACGAACGGTACCAGGCGGGAGGGTCATTGAGAATAAGCGCTCGACTGAGATCGGACAAGCTCGCACGGCTTACCTTGAGGGTGGACGCTCATACAGACGCGCGGAGGAGAAGGAGGAGGAGAAGCAGGGTTATTGAGATCAACCACGCAATGGAGATCGAAGCGTGGCTTACCTTCCAGCTTAATGCTTGTACGGACGCACGGAGGAGACGGATGAGATTCAACGTCGATCGAGTGCTTGTTCACAATCCCCCCCCCGGCGGCGGAGGAGGCGGAGAAAGAGGAGGAGGAGGAGAATGAGGAGGAGGAGATTCAACGTTGGGTCGGTCGAGTGCTTGATTTCGATAAGCCCCTGCCAGGGCATTGAGGCGCGCAATGCGGGACATGAAGTGGAACTGCGAGGGTGCTCCATTGTAGTCGTTGGTGTCCGAGGTCTCCGTGCTGTACAGCCGCAACTTCAAACTGAAAGCAAAACTTGAAAGCAGCTTATCATATTGTAGTTTCAAGCACTGCAACTAGGCACTATCAACATGGCTTCAACTTGCGTTATAGAGGCGCAAATTGAAAGTGAAAGCTGACGCAACCAGAAAGAAGCATATCATATCGTAGTTGCAAGGACTGTACCTAGCAGGGTCTGACAGAGACTCGTCCAATTCTCGGCTTGATCTGAGCACTTCTTATGGGATACGTGGGGTGCTTCCAGTGACGGCTCAGGTCGAGCTGAGAAGTGGACGACTATAAGCCCCTGGTAACGAGGTGCTTTAAACGCAGGGTTCAACTTGAAAGGCCACACCGTGGTGACCGTGTCACTGTCAGTGTCAATGTCGGTCTCCACAGCGTGGTCCGGGTGCACCACGTAGGACGGGATCTGGTAGTGTCCGAACACCCAGACAGCGATTGCCAGGCAGGAGGGTCATTGATAACAAGCACTCGAATCGAGGTTGGAGCATGACTCTCCTCCAGGGTGAATGCTCATACAGACGCGCGGAGGAGGATGAGGAGATTCAACGTCGGTCGAGTGCTGGTGCACAATCATCCCCCCCGGCGGCGGAGGAGGAGGAGGAGGGGGAGAAGGAGGAGGAGGAGGAGGAGGAGGAGGAGGAGGAGGAGGAGGAGGAGGAGGAGGTGGAGGAGGAGGAGGAGTTGCAACGTCGTCGGAGTGCTTGTTCTCAACACCCCCCCTGCCAGGTGCAGCCACGCGGCGTACGGCGCGAAGTTGAGAAACATGTTGTTCAGTTTGTGGTCGTACTGCGGCGGCCTCTTGCTGTACTTCAGCAGCATAAACGTGCTGTAGCGCCGCAAGTTGAAATTCATAGCAACACTTGAAACCGGTTCATCATGTTTTAAGCTTCAAGCGCTGAACCCAAGCACGTGCAATCCGAAGCCAACCTGGAGTCAAGCTGGGGTCAAGCTGGGGTCAAGCTGGCGTCAACCTGGGGTCAACTTGTGGTCAAGCTGGGGACAAGCTGATGTCAACACCTGGGGTCAAGCTGGGGTCAAGCTGGGGTAAAGCTGGGGTCAAGTTGGGGTCAAGTTGGGGTCAACCTGGGGTCAAAGTGGGGTCAACCTGGGGACAAGCTGGGGTCAACTTGGGGTCAAACTGGGGTCAAACTGGGGTGAAGCTGGTTTCAAGCTGGGGTCAACCTGCAGCGCCCCACCTTGTCGACGAAGAACTGCATCATGATGAAAAACGCGCAGATGGGCAGCAGCATGGGGCAGGGTCTGGCCAATCGTTCCCTGACTGTTTGCTCATAGCGAATTACAACCGACCGCTAGCTCCAATTTGAATACCCACTTTTTTAATAAAATATACCCCCCCCCCTGCTCATAGTGAGGGTCAGCAAATGTGGTGAATGACGTGGCGGGAATTATTCACTCTGCCCTGTCGCGGGGGCTGCGTCGCCAAGTCACAGGATGGGATTCAACTCAAGAAATAGGGTCTGAAATGTGGTGTATGACGCGGTTCTACCATAGGGGCAGCGGAGCAGAACACTATGGTATAGAAGACGACGCACATCATCTGCCCATAGCGGCGCGACAGCACAAACTTGGTCGGCTGGTACAGCTTGTTCAGCCCCTTCAGCCAGTGCCTGCCACATATTGCTCGCCTCGTCATCCAACGCATTCCAAACCCCCATTGCTGGGGTGAAATGGCATCCTATGACGTGGCGAGCAACATCTGTCTGGCCCGAGTTGGAGGCGCTAATGATTCATACTACGGCTCTGTCCGGTACACTCAATCTCCCATGTTGAGTGGCATCGTCCTGGGTGCAATGACCATATATGAGTATGCTTGTCCAACTAATTTGGTGCTGGCGATGGGGGGGTTTAAACTAAGCTAGTATAAGCTAGTTTAGGGGCTAGTGGTCAGTGGTTAGTGGGTTAGTATTGGGGACCAGTGGGTTTAAGGTAAAATAGGGGGGGTTAAACTAGGCTACTTTATGCTAGTTTAGGGGCTAGTGCTTAGTAGGCTAGTTTAGGGGTGACAAGTATATAAAGGAGTTACTGGCGTGGGGGAATCAACGGTGAATGAACAACCCAGGCCTCGCCTTCTGCGAGTGCGCCATGCAGCCCACGCAGCTCCTCCTCATCAAGCTTTTTCTGACGGCGGGCATAGCGCGGCCGAGCGGGAACATCACGGAATTGATGATCGCCGTGCACATGATCATCGACATCACCTTGTTGTACCAGGCGAACTCGAAGTCCGTGTAGGCGCCTTGGAACAGAATGGGAAAGCCGTTGAGCACCTCGAAGCAAGGCCGGGTGAACAACATACCGCGTGCCTCGTCATATGATGGCATACGACACAAGAGATGACGACGTGGCGAGCACTGGTGCACTGTGTGGTGGATGACGTGATGAGCACCGCTACACTATGCCTTGTTCACGTGGCTCCCACCTCGACGAGCGAGTACAGCACCACGGGCACCAGCGCCTGGTTCATGAAGAGGGCGAAGAACGTGTACATGGCGGAGCTGGTCTCTGTGGCGCTGATGGTGGGGTGCCGCTCGAAGCGGCTGAACACCCCCGCGGTCACAATCAGCACGATGTTGGTCACCACCGTCACCACCACGGTGGCCGCCTGCGAAGAGTGCCTTTTCTTATCTTTCCCATTTTTAGTCTTCCCCGTTCTCAAGCATCCCCTCTTCTATCGCAGCTTAAACCCAGTCTCCGCTATGACTACTCCCTGACTCTTGATATTTCAGCTTTTCGACCAATCAGGGACCGCGACAAAATTACTGTCTTCCCATTGACCAATCACAGACCGTAACCGTTTACGTCCAGATTGGCGCGAAACGATGCAGAAAATCCAGCGAATCACACCTCAGCAAACCACTCTCTCGACCAATCATACGAGGGGCTTCAGACCATTCGAAGGGTCGGAGATTGGGTTTAAGGCGCTCTGTCCCAGCGACCACTCGAGTAATCCTTCGAAAGTGCTCAAGTTGAGCTGAAAAGGGGCCGATTGTAAGGCCATGCCTGTAAGATTCCCTCGAGGGCCTGCTGGTCGTAAATTCTGTAACAGAACGTGTCCCCTGTGCGGTCCAAATACGTGTGGAGACCTGAGTACGTGCTCAAGTCCAGGATGTCCGTGCAATAACACTTTAAGCATGTCAGCGCCGCACACTCGTCCGCCTGCGAGTAGGGCCCGACCAATTATTCCTTGGGAGTTTCCTATAATTCCAATTCTGAACGCCCGAGCTTTCTGCCAATAATTCCCTGAAACAGTCCTGAAAGTGCCCGAAGCCAATGTTGAAAAACGCCGGTGTACATGCCTGACAGCGCTTGAATAGTGGCGAAAAGTTCCACAAAGTACCCAAATTCCCGAGAAATGCTGAAAATCTGCGGAGGATTCCATCAGGAAATTCCAGCATAGTTGGTCAGGCCTCACCTGAGAGTGAGTGATGAAGCCACCATCCCAGGGCTCGGTTGCATTTGGAAGCGACGAAATGTCCGCCCCTGCGTACGGCTCGAACTTCGAAAAGGGCTTGGCCCACTCGACGCCGTCGAAGTACTCGTGACACTGGTGCGGGTCCACGTTGTCCACAAACATGGTGATCGCCTTGCGAACGTCGCGGCCTCCGTCGGCCTCCGCCTCATTCGCCGCCACCTCACAGGAGGGTCAATGCTACGCAGTTCTGGAGGGGCGGTCAAATGGGGATGGCGCGTAGCGCGGTTTGGTCACGATTGTTGAGTCAATCGACCCACAACCATACATTTTAATCCCATGCATGTTGCGGCACCTCAATTTATATGAGCGAACGTGTATGAACTCAAGCAAATCTGTATCCACGTTTCCCCCCCCCCCCGCCGATATGCGTAGTGAGAACAATCACTGGAACCGCGATCAGAGCATGACTACCGGGTACCTTCTGGGTATATGCTCATATCATAGTCAACACACCCCCTGCCTCGACAGCAATGGGCCAGATGGCAGCGCACTCCAGGGTGGGATCAGGGTTGGAGTCCGTCACCTCTGTCAGATCGCACGACACCACGGGTGCGGTACTGTCCAGAGCATCCTTTGCGTAGGGCTTTGCAGGCATTGCCCGCCACGTCATCGAACCCCGAAAGCGCCTGGCAGACATTGCCCGCCACGTCATCGACCCCCAACACGCATGTAGAGCCCTGTTTTTCTTCAGTTACATGATATCTCTGGACGTGGCGACGCCAAGATCTGCAAGGCCCGTTGCCCGCCGTGTCATCGACCTGAACACGCAGTTTCCTCCTGTTTCCTGATATAAATAGCACCCCATGGGGTGTCAAGTAATGTCTACTAGGCCTACATCCAATGACGCGGCGAGCAATACGTGCCCGGCCCTGCCTTAGCGTACACGACGGCAGAGATAGTAACGGCGAGTGACTTAAAAACCCTAAACCCCAATATTTACCCGGCCCTGCCTTGGCGTACACGACGGCAGTGATGGTGACGGCGAGCAGGAGGAGGATGGCGAGGAAGGAGAAGGACCGCCGCAGAAAGTGCTTGAGCGGGTGAATTCGCAGCACGTTCTCCCACAGCACGTCGCTCGCCTCAGCCTCGGGGCTGGCAGATGTTGATGTTGAAATTGCTCGCCACGTCATGGGATACCATTTGACTGAACAAAGAGCACCGGTATACTACGTGGCATATGACGTGACGAGCACTGCTAAACTATGGGCGAGCACTGGTACGCTATGGGGTGGATGGTGTGGCGAGTACCGGTACACATGCTTTATATGCCAGGCCCTGCCTCGGGCGCCGTGGAAACCGTGAGCATGTGCTTCCCCCGCAGCCTCCTTTCCTTCGCCACGCGCCACAGCAGCAAGGGCCAAGTAGACACTGCATGCCGCCTCATATGTCGTCAATCAAGTCAATAAACGAGGGATGGAAACGTGGTGGATGACGTGGCGAGCACCGGTACAGGTACGCTGTGTGGTGGATGATTTGGCAATCATCAGTCCACCATGTGGTGGACGACTTGGAGAGCACCAGAACACTATGAGGATAATGAGGTGGCAAGCACCGGTCCATTATGAGGTGGATGACTTGGCGAGCGCAGGAACACTGTGAAGGTAATGACGTGGCAAGCGCCAGTACACTCTGCACTATTTACTCATCCATACCATCAGGCCACGCTTGTGCAAATTGATGCAGTCCGCGCGGTGCTTGGGGTCCTCGAAGGTCACGAACGCGCACACACTCTTGAACCCCTTCGCCAGCTTGCCCTGCACATCCGCGTCTGCCTCCAGCACCTGCTTGCGCACCGCCTGGCAGGAGGGTCATTGAGAACAAGCACTTGGACGAGATCTGACGTACCCGCATGACTAACCTTCAGCTTGAATGTTGATGCAAGACACGGAGTTGGAGGAGGAGGAGGAGGAGGAGGAGGAGGAGGAGGAGGAGGAGGAGGAGCAGGAGGAGGAGGAGGAGGATGATGATGAATGATGATGAGGAGGAGGAGGAGGAGGAGGAGGAGGAGAAGGATAAGAAGGAGAAGGAGGATAATTCACGACGGTCGATTGTTTGTTGTGAATACCCCCCCTGCCGCGATCCGGCTCATCTCAAGCGCGAGTATCTGTTTTCGCTGCCGGAGCTTGTGATGCGCGGCATTAACCTTGACATACGGGCACAAGCCTTGAAATTGAATGCAAGCCTTGAAAGCATTTATTCCTCGTGTTCAACGTTCATGCGCTGAATAGAACTTGTGTTCAACTTTCAAGCGCTGAACACGGGTTTCAACGTGCACCACCCAGGGGCTTATACTGGTTCCCATTTCAGCTCAACGTGAGCTCTTCTGTCCACCGTATAACACAATTTAACTCATGCATGTGTCCTGGAGTAGCTCAAGTTGAGCTCTAACGTGAATGAGTGTAAGCCCCTGGCACCAACCTGCCTTGAGGGCCTGGAGGCTATCCAGCAGTTTGGCGCGGCGCATGCGGGCGTTAATGATCTTGCCAGTGTCCTTCACCACCACGCAGTAGAGCCGCATTAAACTCAGTGTCGGGTCTGGTATCGACGGTATGGTACCGAATCCTGTTCGACCAATCAGAACTGTCCATTTCGAGAATCCCACCGACCGACTTGCCGACTGTCCGACCGGGTAACCATCCTTGAGTAAATAGACCCTCGGATTCGAGGACATAAGGGTGACTAGTCACCCCTACACTGAGTTTAGTAAAGCGTGCCACGTCATAGGATGACATTCACATTCATAGGAAACGCTTCACATTCATAAGGAAGTCATTGACATTGACACTGACACCCAAGGAATATGAACGAGGGTTTACAAGAAGACGCACGAACGAGTGTTTACAATGGGGCGAATAACGTACGGACGAGGGATTACGAAGTGGTTGGTGACGTAGCCATACCACGCAGTCCGCCACAGGACCGATGAGGTCCTTGAAATGTTTGGTAACCTCCTCCGCCGTGGCGTCCACCGGGATGCCCCACACTTCAATGGTGTAGTCCAGCAGTGAAGGTCTGGCAGATATTGCTGGGTCCCTTCGCCTCAGGCTGCTGATTAATTCAATAAACGAAGCTTCAAACGTCTTTGATGACGTGTCGCGTAGTGCAGGGCGTGGCGATGAATAAGTCTGACTTACCTAGCAATATCGATGGCGAGCGAGCAACATATGTGACGTGGCGAGCAATGCATGATAAGTAGCGGGCATTATTTTCTAGTCCCTACCGGCAGCGAGGTGACAGCGTCGTCGTTCTCATCGATGTACGCGGCCTGCTTGCACTTCAGGTACACCACGATGAACAGGAACGCCATGATCACCAGACTGTCCAGCACTGACAACACGAGCATGACACTCTTGGAGCTCCACCCTGCGATGGTGGTGTCCTGTTTCGTCGCCGCCGACACGCCCATGGTGTAGCAGCGCAAGTTGAAATTGAAAGCAATGTTTGAAGTGTTCATCACATTGTAGCTTCAAGCGCTGACACCATAGGCGCTTTCAACATGGGTTCTGATACTGTCAACCTGCATCGCCCTACCATGGTGGTCTGCGCCAAGGAGTCCATGTGGTCGCCCTCCAGGTCGGTGTTCTCGTTGAAATGCAGGTAAAAGTAATGCGCCAGCACGTAAAGACAACTACGCACATCGGGCGGGGGCGTCAGATGGGAATTTGGGTTTTCTTGAGTCAATAGACAGTCACTCATACAAATTAAGGTGTAGATCAGCCTGCCGTACATGGCAGGCTGAAAATGTCTGGGCGAGGGTCTACTAACCCAACGATTGTGAGCAGACCGCGCTACGCGCCATCCTCGATTGCCCCCCAACCAGAACTGCGTAGAAAGAGGACCATACAGGCCACATCACAGAATGCGGTGAATGATGCATATTATTTCAATGCATACCAAGCACTTGTAGGTACCACAATCACATAGTGTACCGGTACAGTGTCGGGTTTTTAGTACTTTTCCTTGCCAGAATCAAGAAGGCGATGAAGGACACTGTTGCGAAGAAGATCCCGAGGGTCTTGAGCGTGCGGAACCACAGGCCGATGCCGGTGCCCAGGGGCTAACTAACTCTCGTCCACCTTTCAGCTCAACGTAAGCAATTGTGGTGGGACACGTTGGGTGGTGAAAAAACATGGCTCAGGTTGAGCTGGACGATTGGAAGCCCCACACTCGTCCACTTTTCAGCTCAACGTAAGCACTTTCTGTGAGATACATTGGGTGCTTTCAGCGACCAAACGGCCTGGGTTGAGGCGAGAAGTGGACGAGTGTAAGCCCTTGCCGGTGCCCAGGGGCTCCAGGTCGAGGTAGTTGGAGCCGAATACTGGGATGTCGTTTCCGTCCTTGTGTTAGGGGCGCTGCTTGAAATTGTTGCAAAACTTGAAAGCAGTAACCTGATACTGTAGTTTAACAGCTTGAGCATAGTGCCCCACTATGGCCTTGACGCTCACAGACGTTAGGGTCTGTCCGCTTAAACTAGCTCAGGGGGTTGGTTAATGCTCACCATGTGAAGCTCCTTGAGGGTGGACGGAAAAAACAATACTTAAAACGCTGCAATCGTGCGCATTGCATACAGGTTTTCGACATGTACCAACCCACCTTGTCCCTGACCTTGAGGTCCTTCCATTCCTCGCAGGAGGGTCATTGAGAACAAGCACTCGACCGAGATTGGAGCATGACCCACCTCTAGGGTAACTGCATATATTGACACGCGGGAGAGGTGGAGGAGATTCAGCGTCGGTCGACTGCTCCACTCAATGACCCCCTCATAAAATCGCGCGGAGGAGGTGGAGTAGATTCAACATCGGTTGACTGCTTGTTGCCAATGACCCCCCCTGCCTCGTCCGCCTCCTCGTAGTCCAGCTCCTCTATCTCGGGCAGCTCCTCGCTCATCGCGTGGTCGTATTCCGTTCTCATTCGTTTGTTGATCTCGGCGGCCTCGACGAGGACGGAAACGCCGCCACCGTCGCCGCCGCTCGGAAGAGTCATGACACCCTCAAACACATTGTTACGGTTTGTTGGGCACGTGACCATATCGGTGTGGACCTGGTTGGTACAATAACAGTGCAAAGAGAGGGGGGGTTGTGTGACCATCCAACCCTACCAGCGCCGACGCCTCGGCCTGTCCTCCTGGCCCTCGCCTTGGCCAGTTTCACCGCCAGCGCTGCCTTCTGCTGCGACTGTTTCCCGTCCAGCTTCGCCCGCTGCGTGTCCTTCGCATTCTTCATGCTCGCTGCCGACCGGTCGAACTCCTTACGCCCGGCCTCCACCTCCACCTCGGGCCTGGCAGATAATGCTCGCCTCGTCATCCAACGCACTTTGAAAACTCGTCGCTCGCTCGAGTCAATTGGAACCCTATGACGTGGCGAGCAATATCATCCAGGCCCTACCTCAACCTCAATTGTGCCCAGTTCAACCGCGTGCGGCTCAATCGCGCCGAGGTCTATCTCAGCCGGGGTGGCGGCGGCGGCGGTCGGAGATGGCGGGGCCGCGGCGGTCGCAGCGGCGGCTAAGGGGTGAATGTTTGCGGGAGGAGCATCGGCAGCAGGCGCCTTGTCCTTCCCCTTGCGATAGGGCCTCGCACTTGTACCGATGTATCTTTGAGGTTGCTCAGCTTGAGCGTCTTCATGATAATCGTTGCTGAATGATCCCATCTTCGATGTACGCCGTGTCAGGTCCTGGACGGCGGCAACAAGCAGGGCGGCAGTGGCAGCAATGGTGCACAGGTACGCCATGAACAAACTGTGAGGTACGTGTGTCAAGCCCTGCTTTGCGCAGGCGCTTCCCGAGGCGCTCCGCCAGCGACGCCTTCTTCTTCGCCGCGTCCTCATCGAGTTTCACCTGAACGCAGCAATGGAGACAGAGTGGGCTGCGCCGAGGTCAGAACCATCACGTGTTGGTCGCAATGCGTGCGAGCGTCGAGTGAGTGAGTAACACAGTGCGTGCGTGAGTGTATGCGAGAGTGGGTGAGTGAGACACCGAGTTTTGAGTGAGTGGCGAGGGAGTGCGTCAGTGCGGAAGTGCGTCAGGAGCGTTAGGGCGTGAGTGAGAGAGCGTTGAGTGTATGTAGTGAGTGCGTGCGTGAGTGGGTGCACAGTGGAGAGTGGAGGAGTCGTGCCGTCAAGAGAAGGGGGAAGGCCGAGATTTAATGGTCACCTTGAGCGCATCGGCTCGCGAGCGGTGCTCGCGCTCCACGGCGTCGACGTCGAGCGTCCCACCCGACATAGTGTCCGGATGTGCGGCGCGCGTGCGCCTGTCTCACTGCTGCCTGCGCAGGGGTTTCGCAGCGTTAGGAGGTACAGCGCAGGCGCGGGAGGGGTCTGGTCGTTAACAAAATCAAGCGGTTACACACACAGGACGTATCCCAGGTAGCCAGGTCCCCACACAATTGCTACACGGACATGTTGTAAACGTGTGCGGTGTTCGACGAACCAGACGGGCGTGTGACACCGCGGATGTCCTGTCCCCTCGGCGCTGCGCTCTGACGGCAAGGCGCCTCGCTCCGTGAGTGGAAGTGGATGACGGTGGATTTCCAAGAAGTTCACGTGCTTGCTGACGTGGAACACGTGTACTGTACGTGTCACCGGCTGCTCGATACCAGCCAGTTGTTTGACTCAGGGTGCTCGCTCAGCATGAGCGAGAAGGTCAGACCCTTCGGAGAGCGTGGGTGAGGGACCGCGGCGGCGGCAGCGGGTGGCCCCATGGGGTGCGGCGCGAGCGCCCCCGCGGCCAGCCTCGGGCCCGACCCCGTCAAGGAGCCGCCCGTGCCGGCGCCAACGGCCTCACCACCACCACCACCACACCAGGTATGAACATCTTGGACGGACTCCTGTCGACGCCGTGCCGTCTAGCACAATGCAGCCCTGCCCGCGCGGAAGCGCTGCCGCCTGCTTGGCTGCTCCTCGCGAAGTGATAATCACGCTCCGAGCTCTCACTGGGCGAGGACATCTTCGGCCTGGGCTCAGCCCGTCATCCTCAAAGCTACTTCTGGCCGTGCCAAAGATTTGCCCCTCTCGAAAAGGAGTGAGCACCGGCTACGCCTATCGAGCCGACGACGCGTATCGCCCCCGAGGGTTCGCAACTAACGCACCGCTCATTTCCGCGCCGCGCTTCTCCATATTCTCACGCAGGCGGCTCCACCGGCAGCTGTGGCCTCACCACCACAGCCACCACCATCACAGGTATGAACATGTTTGGGCACTGTCACAGATTTTCGCCACACGAAAAGTGAGCACCTGTCCACACTCGGCGTATCCTCCTCCCTGACCTCACCACGTCGCTCTCTCCCCGTCTCCTTCTACAGGTGGCTCCACCCGCGGCAGCGGCGGTGGTCCCGCCCGAGGCCCCAGCATCCTCCCTCAGAGTCGTGTACGAACCCACGGCTCGAGTAGCACCGTCGTCACAGACAAAAACAGCGGAAACAAATTCAGCAGCGGGAGAGGCGGTGGCGCAAGCGGAGGAAGTGCCCGCGGCCAATGCAGTAGTTCCTCCCGAGTCCCCAGCAACCTCCCTCAGAGTCGTCTACAACCCCCCGGCACTAGCAGCCCCGTCGTTAGAAGGAAACCCAGCAGAAACCAAGTCATCAGCGGAGGAGCCGGCAGCGCAAGCGGAAGTGTCGGCACAGCTGGCGTTGTCACCCGCGCCGCTTGCACTGCCGTCACCGCCCGCGGCAGGGCCTTGTGCTTGGTCAGGTGACCATATCGGCACACGTACGTTTGGTCGGATGGCCGTATCGACCACATCTACATTGGTCAGGTGACCACATCGACCACATCTATCGTTTGGCCCTGGCCTTACATTTGACGAAGACCCCAGTTCAGCTCAACTGCCAGTCGCCGCGCCGCGGCTGTGGGCTTGTCCCTAGAAACCACTCAGGAGTTTCTATCACACCTTACGCGTGCTCGTAATAGTTGTGCTGATGGAGTCGTGTATGAAGTCAAAAGTCCCTAGCCCACGGCTTCACGCGCACGCCCCCGTCCTGGACGCCCACCTTCAGCAGGGGCTTACACTCGTCCACTTTTCAGCTCAACTTGAGCCGTTTCTGACACAAAATATACCTTACAGCCCCAAGGTGCCTCCTCACACCTACTATGACCCCCCTATACAACCCCGAAACGCACCCCCTATCCCACAGAAAGCGCTTACGTTGAGCCGAAAAATGAGGAGTGTAAGCCCCTGACCTTCTGCACGCGCACGCCCACCTTCGGCACGCGCACGCCCAGCCCCCAGGCAGTCGCGGGCACCGCCTCCGAACCTTCACGTCGACATGTACGACGATGTCGAGGCGGGGGGGGCTGTTGAGCACATGCACTTGACCGACGTTGAATATCCTCCTCCTCCTCTCCTCCTCCTCTCCTCATCCTCCTCCTCCTCCTCCTCATCATCCTCCTCCGCGCGTCTGTATGAGCACTCGCCCTGAAGTTAATTCGTGCGGGTATATCCAATTTCGGTTTGAGTGCTCGTTCACAATGACCCTCCTGCGAGGCGTTGCAAGCCGCGGCGGCGACGCTGCGATACGCCGAGGACGACGTGGTGGACGAAGCGCACGAACCGCAACACTTGAGCGGATCGAGGAGCTATAGCGAGGGCGGTGGCGGTGATGCGGGGAGAGATATCAAAAGTTTCAGAGTCGGCGACGGGGGTGATGAAGAGGAGGACGCGGAGGCGGCGGCGGCGGCGGCTCGGCACGAGGTAGGGCGGTGCAGGTTGACCCTATCCAACCCACTTTGAAAGCGCCTGGAACTAAGCGCTTGAATGTAAAATGTGATAAACTGCTTTCAATTTTCCTCTAATTTTGCTTTCAATTTCATCTTGCGACGCTATAACGAGGTGTACGCGCGGCTGGCCCCTACTTCCGCCGCACAAGCCAAGGTAGGGCGGTACAGGTTGACCCCATGACACCCAATTTGAAACCGCCTGGAACTCGGCGCTTGCAACTAAAGTGTGATATACTGCTTTCAACTTCTGCTTTCAAATTCAACTTGCGCCGCTACACCAAGGAAGCTGACACGTGGGTGGCGCTGGGGTCCCGCCAGTTTATTGAGAGCGGGTTCGACCAATCGCTTGAGAGCTTCACCCAGGCGCTGACGCTGCGGCGGCAGGCGCTGGGGCGCTCACACGCGTTGACGGCGGGGGCTTCCACTCGTCCACTTCTCAGCTGGACCTGAGCCGCTTCTTGCACTGAAACCATCCAAACTGTACCACAGAACGTGCTGACGTTGAGGTGAAAAGTGGGCGAGTGTGAGCCCCTGGCTGACGGCGGCGGCGGAGAGTGACTGCGGTAGCGCCTGCAAGATGTTGTCAGCCATGTCATCGAATATCGACATGCGTTTTGAACCCCCGTTTCTTGATTTATACAGCATCGTATGACGTGGCGAGCTGAGTATGCGAGGCCGTAGACTGCGGCGTGGCGTCGGGCCTCGCAGGGCATCCAGAGCAAGCGGTCGTCCACCACCGAGCTGCGCTCGAGGCAGGATCATCTACACTGGTCCCTGTGGTATCGCAACGTGCGGAGTATACGGAGGAGGAGGAGGAGGAGGAGGAGGAGGAGGAGGATCAATGTTGGTCGAGTGCTTGTTCTCAACAACCCCCCTGCCATGCAGCTGATGCGGCTTCTCCTGTGGCATCTCAACCTGATTGCTTGCTCATTGTATAACAGCGTACCTGTACACTCTCTTCCTCCCTGGCCTTACACTCAAGTCCCCGTGGTAACTTATCTTGAGCAGCTTCAAGGTACTAACCTAACAGTGTGGGAACGAGTGCATGGCCCTTAATTGAATTACGTTTCACCGATAACTCCAATCATCAGACCCCTATACCACCTCTTAGTAAATATCCCCCCTCATGTGCATGGCCCTGGCTGGAGACGAGGCAGGAGCTGTTCGGAAGCGAATCGGAGGAAACGGCGAGCTCGTATCACAACCTGGGGGATGTGCTGGAGGCGATTGGGGATGTGGAGGCCGCGGGGGAGGCGTTTGCGGACGGGTTATCGGTGCGGCGGCGGCTGGGGAAGGACGGCGAGGATGCGGCAGGGGCTGACACGGTCCCCGCACTATTTTGCCATCATTTGCTCATTCATGCACCTGTACGCACTTGCCGCATCCTCCACCCTGTTCTTACACGGTGTCCCCTGACTGTTTGCTCGTAGTGCACCTGCTTGCGGCGAGTTTGTACGGGTACCCCGGTGCACTATGAGCAAACAGTGAGGGAACGAGTGGCCGGGCCAGGGAGGGGGATGCGGGGAGTGTACGGGCACACTGGTACTCTATGGGTAGACAGTCGAGAAGGAGTGGCCAGGCCAGGGAACAGGATGAGGGGAGGGTGTGCGGGCACACTGGTACACTAGGAGTAAACAGTCAGGGAAGAAGTGGCTAGGCCCTAGTAGGTGGCGGCTGAGTCAGCGGCAGCCTTGGGGCGTCTGAAAGCCGACGCCGGGGAGGAAGCTGCGGCTGCTGAGTTGTTCCGAGAGGCGCTTAACGTGTACAGGTACACTCTGGGCGACCACTCTAAAACCGCCGACTTAGTCATGAGTTTAGGCTTGGCCCTGTTGGGCATAGGGGAGGACACGGAGGGCGAGACGTTGTACCAGGAAGCCACGGATATGCAGGCAGGATTTCCTGTCCCCTGCTTTTGGTATGCTACGTTCACATAGCCCGGTGGCACTCACATGGCGAGGAATGAACCGACCGCATTCACTAGAACTGGCGTTGTGAGTTTACGAGAAAAATAAACTCAGAATCATGAATCTGAAAAAGATCCGTAATTATTTTGTGCAGGAACTCGTGATTACCAGTACTCGTAATTAGATGTGCATTACCTTGAGGCCCTGTACGTGGGAGCGGATTCGCGTGGTGGAGGAAGCGGAGGCGGCAGAGTTAGCAGAGGCGGAGGCGAGGCTGGCTGGCAGAGCCGGAGCGGGAGCACCCGCCGGAGATGGAGCTTCGGTCGGGACGCCACGGGGTGGGGGGGGCGGGAACGACCTGGCTGCGGTGGAGGCGGGGGTGGTGTCCCCGTCCGCTGCGCAGAACGCGTCCAAACTGTCGGCGGCGCGGGGGGGGGGAGGTGGCGGGCGGAAACAGACGCGGCGTATTCGGCGCCAGCAGTTCAACGGCGGCGCCATGGACCTTCTCTTCAACGGCTCAACGGAAAACGGCGCAAAGTTGACTGATTACCCGCAATTCAAGTGAGGCGCCATGCATTCTTCATAGCTCTATAGTAAATCAGGGTGCATTTCATTCTGTGGACGAAGACCTAGTATTCTTTGCAAATGGAACTAGTCAGCTAGTCATTTTACGCGCATAGAGTAACGGTTCGGCGTGCATAAGGAGGCACCAGGCTTTCGCCCTGTGTCGTCGTTTTCCGTTCTGATCATTTATAGAGTTTTGACATCAGCGCGATGGACGCAATCTCGGACAAACAGCGGGCAGCCCCGTCATTGCATTCGAAGCCGCCTTCGATCAATTAGCTTTGACTCAAGGCGCCGCACCGCGCCGCGTGGTGATGCGGTGCCGGGAATCGCACAATACGGTTGTTGAGTTTTCTTATTTATAACGTTCGTCGAGCCCAAAGACGCTTCACATAGCTCTAGTGAGCGTGATCAATGTATTATTGCAAAAATGTGTCAATGTATTATTGAGCTGTTCAATGTATTGTTGCTAAAATTGGAGGTAAGTTAATACCGCTCCCCGAACATCCGCGCCACATGGTGAGCTTAGTCAACGTATTATTGCTAAGACTAAAATGTATCGATATGTTATTGAGCTGTGTCACTTTATTATTGAGCTGTATCAATGTGTTGTTGAGCTGTATCGTTGTATATTGAGTTGTATTATTGCTAAAATTGGAGGTTAGTTAATACCGCGCCCGCACTATCCGCGCCCCACCCTAGGGCCTGACAGAGATTGCCCGCCACGTCATCAACGCGCATGTGAAACCTGGTTTCTTGATTTATATGGCATCCCACGTCGTGGGTAGCAACATCTGCCAGGCCCTGACGGATGTTGCCCGCCACGTCACGTCATCGACACGCATTGTGTACCCTCGTTTCTTGAGTTACACGGCCTCGCGATGACGTGGCGAGCAATATCTGCCAGGCCCCTGCCCCGCTCGTCCCGCTTGTGACGGAGGTGGTCCCTCACGCCCTGGTGCCGCTGCAGCGCGCGCGCCGCCCGCTCGCGCCGCTCCGTCATCAGCTCCAGCATCGACCTCTCCCGTACCGGCTCCTTGCGCCCGAGCCCCTTGCGTCGCGTGCGCTGCTCCCATTGCTTCTCCACATCCGCGGCGAGCTTGCCGGGAGCCGCGTGCCGCGCCGCGGCCTCTGCGGCCGCGTACTCCGCCGCCGCCGCGCCGCCGCGTGTGTTGTACGGCGACGCGGCCGGGGCCGCACCCCCGCTTAACCCGCGGCGCCCGCCCCCGCCGCCCCCGCCGCGCGGCCCCTGCGGCGATTGCTCCTCCCTCGACGAGCCGAAGCCCCCGCCCCCATCCCCGCCCCCGCCCCCGCCACCGTACGGGTCCCCATACCCTCGCTCCGTGGCCGGCGCGCGCCAGTCCGGCCACACGCGGCGCAGGAGCACGCGCGCGGTGCCCAGTGGCCTGGCCAGCTGGCGCTGCAGCCAGTCGCGCTTGAAGACGACGACCAGCGCCAGCAGAAACAGCACCTTGAACGCCTCCATCCTGATGTTGATTACTTGGATTCCAACTCGCGTTTTGAAGCGCTGCCAGAACTCAACGAGCAGTCACCGTCGGGTCGGCCGAGGTGCGCAGCTCTGCGCTCTGCTACAATGAGTGAGCGCTGAAGGTCGGAGCAAAGTCAGCCGCGCGCGCGCGTGAAGACGACGATCTGGGACGCGCGATCTCGGCACGCACGATTTCGGCACCCACCCGGATAACAACGCATAACACGATTGCGCATAACAACTTGCCGAATTCCCAACGCAGTTTGCTTCCGCTCGTCCCGCCCCCTCCTCGTCGCCAACCGGCAGTGCCCCCTTCGCTGGACTCCCCGACGCTCCCGTGCCCCTCTGCGTGAAGGCCCGACATCGCCGTTGCTCGAATCGAAGGGTGTGTGCTTAGCCCGGCCGGTTAACCACGACTGTGTATCCTCCTGTTGCTCAAGTCGTCACCGTCAGAACTCAGAATGCCGTCGAGACAGGAACGGAGGAAAGCGGAGCGTGACGCCGCCAAGCGCGCGCCGGCCAGGGCGGCAGCCGCGGGAGCCGCTGGGGCTGCCGCCGCTTTTGGAAATGTGGACCCGGGCGGCGATTGGACCACGCAATCTGAAGACCCCGTGGCGCTGCTTGAGTCGCTCGGAGACGAGATCTTGAAGCAGAAGGCAGACGCGGGTGACAGGGCGGCGCAGTTCAGCCAGGGCTGCCTTTTAGTGTATGGAGCGGGTGCGGACGATGCGGGACTTCCGGGCGCGACCGGCGGACCGCCATCAGCGCAGGTAGGTTGGCACTTTGCTGCTTCGCGCCGCTCACCTGACCGAGATGCGTCGACGATGGTCACCTGACCACCAACTGCAATTTGCGGGTGCCAACCCTAGGCGGAGGAGGGCGTGACGCTTCTAGAGAAGGCGGCGGGGCAAGGGCATGCGTACGCTATGCTTGTGCTGGGAGACATGTACCACGAGAAGGAGGAATACGCACACGCCGTGGAGTGGTACACCAAGGCCGCCGAGGCCGGGTTGTCGCGAGCGATGTTCAACGTCGGGGCCTTGCTCGATCAGGGGAAGGGCGTGGCAGTGCTGGACTACGCGGCGGCGTTGAACTGGTTAAGGCGCGCGGCCGACGCCGGGCACGCGGGCGCAGCAAACAACCTCTCTACTATGTACACACTCGGCCGCGGCAGGGCCTGGCAGATAATGCCTGCCACGTCATGGACGTTTAAGGCCCTCATATCTTGATCTGAGTAGCATCACAAGAGGAGGCGAGCATTATCTGCCAGGCCCGAGGGCGCGGCGTCACGTTTTCAAGCAGATGGCGATGCGATGGAGACGCAAGGCCGCCGAGAACGGAGACAACCGTCGCGTGCTCGAAACTTGCAGGTCGCATGTACTTTGTCCGGCCCTACGCGCGCGAGGTCGGGCATGTGGGGGTAGCCGCCGGTGTTGCCGCGTTGGCCGTGGTCATGGAGGGGCACGACGTCCCCCCCGACGTCTTGACCAGCGTGGTATATTGGCTGCGACATGGGGGGCATGATCTAGTCCACAAGCTCGGCGCATATCGTACACTCGCGCTGGAGGGGGGCAAGTTTTGCTACAACGAAGGGTGCGAGGTTGTGGGGCAGATGAAGGACTTCAAAGTTTGCCCGCAGTGCAAGACCGCCCGGTACTGCTGCGCCGCGTGTCAGACACAGGACTGGACAGCGGGTGGGCACAAGGCGACGTGTGGCATATCCGGTGATAGAGCAGGGCAAGTCCGTGCACCCGCTCAGTAGGGCGCAGGGCGAGTTACACTGCATTCGAAACGGCAGCACGGTTCGCCATCACGGTGGCCAATGTCGACGACGGCGCGGTCGTTGGCCTCGAGTAGCGGCACGGTCGCACTCCGCGGGTGCGCGTTGTTTCTTTCCAAATATGCGCTAGCTCTTTGATGACTGGTAGATTTGTGAGAACTGATATCTTATGTCTTCCTCTCACGTGATATTATCCCCACGAAACCTCTGATGGGGGGTTGGAAACGCGCGTCCGCCGCAGCTCCGACACCGACGCTTCCAGAATGGCTACCTCGGTGGTTCGCGCGGCGGCCTGGGGCAAGGGGGTGTGCGGCTGCGCTCCCCATGTTTTAGGCCTGCCCTTTGGGCCTGGCGCTGTTGCTCGCCACGTCATCAACGCGCTGTGAATCCTCTCTTCTTGATCTGAATGGCATCCTATGACGTGGCGAGCAACGTTCGCCAGGCCCTACTCGTACCTCAGATCAGACTCGGCACCCACCCGGATAACGACGCATAACAAGATTGCCAAATTACACCTTCGTTTGCTCCCCGACGTCGCCCCCCGGCGTTGCCAACCGGCAGTGCCCTCCTCGCCGGACTCCCCGACGCGCCCGTGGCCCTCTACCTGCAGGGCCGCAATCGCCGTTGCTTGAAGCTAACAATCTGTGCCCTAGCCTGGCCGGTTTACAACGCTGTGTGTCCTCCAGTTGCTCACTTCGTCATATCTCAGAATGCCGTCGAGACAGGAACGACGGAGGAAAGCGGAGCGTGACGCCGCCAAGCGCGCGCCGGCCAGGGCGGGAGCCGGGGCAGTCGCGGGTGCTGCAGGAGCCGCAGGGGTTGCCGCCGCTCTCGCAGACTTAAACATGGACCCGGGCAGCGATTGGACCAGGCAAGCTGAAGACCCCAACTCATGTAGCTGAAGTCCAGGTCGTGGAGCAGAGGGCGGTCTCGGGTGATTCTGACTCCCCAACTTGGTGGGGTCTGCAACACACCCAGTGTTGCAGCTGTAACCTTGCGCTCAGATCGATCGGGCTGAATTCCTCACTTGGGGTTCTTCGTATGGGTATATAGGCGGGCCTCCAACTCTCAACGGAGGCTCTGGGCGCGCAACGCGCGATCCTTAGCGTTCGCAGTAAACGCAGCTCCTCCTTTCAAGCTGGTTCCTAAACAAGCTCAAAATGGGGAGGCGCAGTTCAGCCTGGGCTGTGTTTTCATGGCTCAAGCGGATGAGGACGATGCGGGCCCTCCAGGCGCGGCTGGCAGATCGCCCAGGGCGCTGGTAGGGTTGACACCTTGCGCCCTCCCGCTGCTCACCAAACCGGACCGGGATGCGTCGATGGTGACCATTATATGACAGTATTTGTGGGTGCCAACCCTAGGTGAAGGAGGGCACGGCGCTTCTGGAGAAAGCGGCGGGGCAAGGGCACGCGTACGCTATGTTCTGGTTGGGAATGCTTCAAGAACAGAGGAAGGAGTACCGACACGCCGTGGAATGGTACACCAAAGGCGCCGAGGCCGGGCTGCCCAAAGCGATGTTCAACCTCGGGAATTGTCTCGACAAGGGAGAGGGCGAGGCGGCGCCAGACTACTCGGCGGGCGCGGACTGGTACAGGCGCGCGGCAGATGCTGGCAACGCGGGCGCAGCAAACAACCTAGCTGTGATGTACACACTCGGCCGCGGCAGGGCCTGGCATATAGTGCCTGCCACGTCAACCTCTACATTCTAGACCCTCGTTTCTTGAGTCGAATAGCATCACAAGACATGGCGAGCAATATCTGCCAGGCTCTAGGGCGCGGTGTCACGCGCAGCAAGCGGCGGGCAACGCAATGGATGCGCAAGGCTGCCGAGCTCGGCGAAACCGCATCGTGTTTGCGACTTGCCTGTCGCATGTACACAAACCAGCCCTACGCCCACGAGGTTGGGCACGTGGGGGAGTCCGCTGGGGTCGCCGATCCGACTGGGGTCATGGAGGGGCACGATGTACCCCCATTCGTCTTGACCGGCGTGTTACATTGGTTGCGCAAGGGGGGGCATGATCCAATGGACAGCCTTCAAATGTTCCGGAAAGGAGCGCTGGAGGGGGCTCCATATTGCCGCAACGACGGTTGCGGGGTTGTAGGCCATCTGAAGGACTTCAAAGTGTGCCCGCAGTGCAAGATCGCCCGGTACTGCGGTGACGCGTGTCAAAGACAAGACTGGACCACGGGTGGGCACAAGGCGACGTGTGGCACGTTCGCAAATAAAGTAGGTCCAATCCTGGCGCCCGCTCAGTAGGGCGCAGGACGTGTTACATAGCATTCGATTCGGCTGCACGGTTTGCGAACACGGTGAACCATGTTGACGATGACGCGGTCCCCGACCTCGAGTAGCGGCCGTCCACTCCGCGGCTGCGCGTTGTTTCTCTTCAAGTGAGTGCTAGCTCTTTGATTACTGGTAGATTTTTGTAAGAATGTTGTTTGTCTTAAGTACATAGGTTTCCACGACAACATGTGGTGGATGACACGGCGAGCACCGGTACACTATGTGGTGGATGACGGGGTGCGCGCCGATACACTCAGTGGTTGATGACTGGGTACAATATACGATGGATGACGCTGCGAGCACCGGTACACCATGAGTCAATGTATGGCCGGACTTGAGCACTGCGGGAAGGCCGGACTGGGTGATGGGCGGTCGGCACTAGCAAGCAGATATATTGATGAAACTGAGACCAAAACTTGAAAGCAGCTGCCACATATTTTGGCGTTTGAGCGTTGAAACCAGGCGCGTTCAACACGGACTGTTTCTTTTTCGACTTGCTGCAGCACGGCACGGCACCCTGGTGTAACGGCGCAAGTTGAATTTGAAAGCGAAATGTGAGAGCAGATTGTCGCATCCTAGTTTCAAATGCAGAATTTTACGCGGTTTCAACTTGAATGTCATCGGTTCAACCGGCACCGTCTCACCGGCTGGTAACTACAGCGCCGAACACCCAGGGGCTTGCACTCGTCCTCTTTTTGGTTCAACCTGAGACGTCTTTAGTCACTGAACCCATGATTACCCTCCGCATTCCAGCGTATGCCACAAAAAGTGCTTACGTTGAGCCGAGAAGTGGACGAGTTTAAGCCCCTGCGACTACCTTGGACCCCTTGAAGGTGGCAATTGCGCCCGTTGGGCGGCGCTACACCGTTGAATTCGCCCTTGGAGTACGCAATATGGGGCGCTTTCCCTCACCACTCCACGTGATCATATTCGTTTAGAATAGCGTCGGTGCGCGCGTTTGAACCGTTCACTTCTGCGCACGCCGCAACGCTCCCCTCCTCCTACCATGATGCCCGCCGCACCCTTGCGGTGGCTCCAGTTCGTGCTCGTCGCCGCCTGCGCGCTCGGCGCCGCCGCGCAAGCGCCGCGCGCGGCCGGTCAGCCGCGTCCCGCGACCAACGCCACAACCGCCGACGCCACCTCGCCCAACGAGCTGAAACGTTGGTAAGGCTTCAAGGAGTGGTACGAAGAGAAGGAGAGGGTGTGCGTCGGCGCCGAGGTAGACGCTTCAACCGGCGCCCCCCCTGACACTCTCCCCCTCTCTCGCTACCACTCTCGCCCTCTCAAACTCTATCTCGGCGTTTCAGGGAGCCTGTTTTTACCTTATTATCCACTCCCCGTCCCTCAGCCCCTCCCCCGTCCTTCCCTTCGCTCGCCCCCCCTTTCTTCCCTCCCGCCA
>Ga0307489_10000475_pt1 | contig 24363 bp, 18 predicted proteins | sample SB12metaG_FD_202247 | JGI IMG/M metagenome (GOLD analysis project Ga0307489, IMG submission 202247) | Sea-ice brine microbial communities from Beaufort Sea near Barrow, Alaska, United States - SB 1.2 | ecosystem: Environmental > Aquatic > Marine > Coastal | place: USA: Alaska | collected... | reverse complement strand
TTTAAGCCGACAAGTAATGACGTTATGTCCATATCTGGGTTACCAGAAAAACCTAGTTGCACTAGATTATTTGAACCACCGTCTCCAGCAAAGTCATTGGTTGAAAAATAACTGCCTGGTGGTGGTAAAATAGTTTTTTCAAAACTGTATTGATAGAAGGCTTCAACATTGAAATTTTCTGTAATGCCTAGTGATGCCCAAACTGCTCCAAAAGGAATGAAAGCTTCTTTAAGCTGAGCCCCAGGAGCTTTTAAACGAGCGACGTCAACTGGATTTAATTCGCTGATACCATGGGAGATTAATGTACTTTCACCCCAACTGATAATTTGATTACCAACACGAACTGAAAGCGGCATATCACCTAAATCAAAATCTCCATAAACAAAAGCATCAAGTAGACGGATATCTTGACAAACTTGTCTTTTAGCTTCTTTATCATCACAGGGGTCATTGATCTGGCCAGAAACTGGATTTTCCCAATTGATATCACCGTTAATCATGGCATTATCATAATAATACATGCCACGAATAAAAATTCCGATATTATCGTAACGTATATCTAATTCATGTGTACCTTTTAAAATTTGAGAGAAGCTATCACCCGCATCAAAGTTTAAATTACCATTATCACCATTGTTAGAATATGCACCGGCCCCACTCCATATAGTCGTATTAATAGGTGTGGCATTTAAGGCAGCATTATAATGACTAAAATCAAAGCCATTATTTAAATTATTGGATTTACCAATATGCTCATCCCAATTACGATTTTCTACTCGCCAACTTGAGCCAACTGAAAAAGTTGAATCAAAGCTGATTTCAAAGTTGCCAACATCATAATTTTTTGCAAAAGCATTACTCGACACTAAAGTCATAAAAGCGGCTGTAATACTCACCGCTAATGGTTTTTTATAAAATTTATCGCAAAGGTTGCGTTTCATTATTTCTCTCCCCAGATTAAAACAAGAAAATATATTGTTTGTGATTTTGTGATCTAAATTATTATTGAAGTATTGCACAGATTGGATAAAACAATAATTACATCATTTTAATTAGGGTGCAAGACTAAATAACAAATGTAAAGACGACGATATCTAAGGACTTGTACACAATAAAAACAACTTCCTTAATGCTTGTTTAAAACAGACGTTTAAAACTAAAATTGATTTGGATATTTCATACAGCTTAATAAGGGATGTGGACAGACCACATCTAAAAGACAATGGTCTGACCACTGTTTAAAGCTAAAGCTCTATTGTGGAATTTTAATTAATGATAAAAATTTATTATTTTTAGTTTCCAAGCAAAAATAACCACTAATCCCTGAAGAGGTTAGGTACTTTCTTAAGCACATAGCCGGAAACTGAACCTTTAATCCCGTGGTTGAAGTTGTAACCACTGACTTTATCTGCCCTTGGTAATAAGGCAGATATTGACTGGATGATATATTGATAAAAAAATAATATTTCATGAATACATTACAAACCCTATGCAATGGCCGCATCAAGTTTTTCGGCTAAATCTTTCGATATATTATCCAACGATCTTAATTTGACTAATTCTGTCTTCATAAGAGCTTGGTGTCGCTTATCTAATCCTTTAAACTGGATCAAAGGTGTAATGAGTCGAGAAGCAACTTGTGGGTTTATGGTATTGAGCAAAGCAACTTGTTTAGCTAAAAATTGATAGCCCCTGCCGGTAATGCAATGAAAGTATTTATGATTATGGGCGGTAAAGGCACCAATTAGAGAGCGTGCTCTATTAGGATTTTTTAAACTAAATAAAGGATGTAGTATCAACTCTTCTAAATGAGTAAATATATGCTCACTCGACAAACTAGCATTTAAAATAAACCATTTATCCATAACTAAAGTTGTATCGTACCATTTGTCAGCAAAAATAGTCATTTGCTTTTTGAACCCACTAAAGTCATTAGCCGCAGAACAATTCAGTGCGGCCAGGGTATCGGTCATGTTACCTGCTTTATTAAATTGTTGGTCAGTAAGCTCTTGATGATCATCTAATAAACAAAGGTAAGATAAACAAATGTTTTTTAATGCTCGATTAGCAACTTGATGATCACTTTTATCAATAAAGTGTTGGCATTGTTGATATTTGGCCCATAACTCTTCTTTAAGTCCCGAAGCTAAAAATTGCTTCAACTTATCAATAGCCATTAGTAAAGCAAGGGGATCAACTTCATCAATAAGATCTGCTACTTCCTCAAAATTAGGAAGTGTTAATTGCTCAGCAATAAACGCATGGTCAAGATTACTATCATCTTGAGTCAGAATACTTCTGAAAGTGTCAATAATTTCATCAGGTAAATGACTGTTAATATTTTCAGTTAACTGCTTAATATAATTAGTCATTAACTTATGTCCAGCATCCCAACGGCAAAAACCATCTATTGCATCTGACATAATGATAGCTAAGTCATCATCGCTCTGAGAAAAGTTAACTTTAACTGGCGCAGAGAAGCCCGCTAAAAAGGCAAGTGTTGGCATCACCGTATATGCTTCAAATACCCAAGTGTGTTGCTTTTCTGTAAGTTCCAGTAAATAACTTTTACTGGAACTGCTTTGCGGGTCAATTAATTCAATTTTGATCGGGATATGCAGTGGTGATTTTCCTTGATTCGTTTGGCTAATAGTCACCGAATATTTTTCAATCTGACGATCAAATGACTGCTTAACTGTTAATAAAGGAGTACCTGCTTGGCTATACCAAAACTTAAACTGCGTTAAATCAATGTGAGAGGCGTCAGCCATAGCATCAACAAAATCATCACAAGTTACCGCTTGTCCATCAAAACGTTTAAAATATAACGCCATACCTGCTTTAAAACTTGATTCTCCAAGTAAGGTATACATCATACGAATAACTTCTGCACCTTTTTCATAAACGGTCATAGTATAGAAATTATTCATTTCGATAACTTGCTCTGGCCTAATCGGGTGTGACATAGGGCCTGCGTCTTCAGCAAACTGTAACGATCTTAAATGGCGTACATTTTTAATTCGAGTAACTATTGCACTATTCATGTCGGCACTAAATTGTTGATCTCGAAAAACGGTTAACCCTTCTTTTAAGCTTAACTGAAACCAATCTCTACACGTTACTCTGTTACCCGTCCAGTTATGAAAGTATTCATGACCAATAACGGCTTCAATATTAAAGTAATCGGTGTCTGTTGCACTATGTACATCGGCTAAGACAAACTTACTGTTAAATACATTTAAGCCTTTATTTTCCATTGCGCCCATATTGAAAAAATCAACAGCGACAATCATATAAATATCAAGATCATACTCAAGATTAAATGTTTTTTCATCCCAGTTCATTGAACGTATCAACGAAGCCATGGCATGGTTGGCTTTATTTAAGTTACCTTTATCAACATAAATTTCAAGAGCTACCTCTTTCCCCGAAATAGTAGTATAGGTATCACTGAGTACATCAAAGCTCCCTGCAACTAAAGCAAATAAATAGCACGGTTTTGGAAAAGGGTCGTACCATTTTACAAAGTGTGAACCATTAGCTAAATCTCCAGAGTCAATTTTGTTGCCGTTAGATAATAAAGAAGGAAACTGTTTTTTATTGGCAACTATTGTACAAGTAAATATTGCCATCACATCAGGGCGATCAGGATAATAAGTTATACGTCTAAAACCTTCCGCTTCGCACTGAGTACAAAATGCATTACCCGATTTATATAAGCCCTCAAGAGAAGTGTTTTTTTCAGGATTGACTTCAGTCACTATCGTCAAGGTAAACGACTTTTCTTGGGTAATCACCTCAAGACTGTCGTCATTGACATAATAATGCTCGGCTGACATTTTATCCTGGTTTAACGCAATGCTAATTAGTGTTAACTGTTCACCATTTAAGATTAATGGTCGATAGTCATTACTCTGTCTTTCAATTGTTAATACACTGGTAACTAATGTTTTATTACTGGACAGCTCAAAGGTTAAATCTACTGCTTTAATGAGGTAATTAGGTGGTTGGTAATCGGCAAGATAAAGTGTTTTAAAGTCTGTCATAAAATGTCCACATTTATTAATTATTAATGCTAGGCGTTGCTCGTTTAATTATACTCAATAAAATCATTAAATAAAAAGGCCTGAAGATTATCCATCTAAGCAGGCCTTTTTGAATAGTTATTTATTATTATAAAGTTAACTCGTAGGTGATGTTTTTTTTATCTTATAGCCAACAAAACCATATATAACGGCTATCACTGGATTAATTAAATTAAAGAAGCAATAAAAAATATAATCATAAGAGGTTAGTGCTAAGGCACCAAACATAAATGCGCCGCAAGTATTCCAAGGAATTAACGGTGAAGTAATCGTTCCTGAGTCTTCTAAGGTCCGGCTTAAAACGAGAGGATCTAGACCTCTACGCTGATATTCTTCTTTGTACATTCTACCCGGCATAACTATCGCTATATATTGATCAGCTGTTATGAGGTTTGTGCCTATACATGTCACAACAGTACTAGCAATTAAGCTCCCTGTTGATTTTGCTGTCTTTAAAATAGCGCTCACAAACTTTCTTAACATACCAATGTGCTCTAATACGGCACCAAAACTTAAGGCACATATCACTAACCAGATGGTATTGAGCATGCCTGACATACCTCCTCGACTTAGTAATTGATCTATTTCACTATTGCCAGTATTTACTACAACACCATCAAAAAATGAGGTCCAGATAACGATTAGGTTAGATGATAAGAAATTTTCAATCGCTAATGCTGAAGCGGCTGCACCAGCAGAAATAGCAGCTTGCGTATCGAGTCCTTGACCTATAGCATGATCATAAGCCGCACTCTGTGCTACTCCTGAGGCCATCGTTAAAATTAATTCTTGTTGAAAAATTCCTGCCCATACAGCACCAACAATAGCCCCAATAGCAACAGCTGGAAAGGCCGGCATTTTCTTAAAGGCTAAAAAGAGTAAAACAAACAAAGGGATTAGATTTAAGACAGTGATATTATAAGTAGACTCTAGAGTCTCCGTTAGATTATTAATACTATCAGTACTACCGTTACCGGTAGATGAATGGTCAAAACCAATAATTAAAAATAAGACCAAAGCAATAGAGATTGAAGGAACTGTTGTAAATAACATATAACGAATATGAGAAAACAATTCACTACCAGCAACAGCGGGAGCGAGGTTTGTTGTTTCTGAAAGAGGTGATAATTTATCACCAAAATATGCCCCAGAGATTACAGCACCAGCAGTTACTGAGGTAGACATTTCAAGACCATTACTAATACCGATAAAAGCAACACCTACGGTTGCCGCTGTTGTCCAAGAACTACCAATACTCATGGCAACGATACCACAAACTAAACAAGCTGCAGCATAAAACCAACTGGGATCAATGATTTGCAAACCATAATATACCATCGTTGGTACAGTACCTGATAATAACCAAGTACCAATCAAAGCTCCAACAGTTAATAAAATCAGAATCGCACCTAATGATATAGAAATACCATTAATGATCGCTTTTTCAATAGCTTCCCATGCATGACCATTTTTAAGGCCAATAATAATTGCGATCCCCATGGCCAGTAATAATGCAATTTGATTGGGTCCATAGGAAGAGTTATCACCAAAATAAGTGACCGCTGTTGCTAACATGATAATTAGCGAAATAAGAGGTATGAATGAATCAATCATACTCGGTGATTTAGGGTCACTCAATTTTTTCATTATTACATTACTACCTTTTTATTTAGGGTCTAATGGAAAAACCCTACATTATTTTTGTGATAAAATGCTCTGAGTTTAACAATAATGCAAGTTATTTATTTTAGTTAACTCGATAAATATAACATTGAAATTATTATCTATAAATAAATATTCATTATGTATGAATATAACCCTCAAACTATTTAACAAATATCATATTTTTTAAATAAAAAAACCGCATATAAAGCGGTTTTTTGTTCTCATTTAATTTTTATTTTTTTGCTACCTTACTTAAGGTGACTAAATCAAAAGTAATTTGAGCTGTTTCATCTAAGAAAGGATCTAACTCCTCTAATTCTTCAGGTAAGTCATCAATTGAAGTGATTTTTTCTTTTCCAATACGAACTAAACGTTCATTAGCTCTAGCCAGCTGTTTAACTTTTCGCTCTTCACGTTTTTCTTTTCGAGTATCTATATTTAAAGAAATTGTTTTATCGTCTTTCTCTTCCTTATAAACACCAATATCTTCTAATAAATAATTAAATTCACTATTGGTTTTGATACGAGTTTGATGCAGAGAATTCAAATAAGACAAATCTGTAGTTAAGTCACTTAGCCTAGTATAAGGAACCCTAGCAATTTGATCCCATGGCAAAGCATTATCTTCTTTGCTCTCGCCCCAGTCCTCAGGGTTAATAGCGGTTGGAAAAGAAATATCTGGTAGTACACCACGATGTTGGGTGCTGCCACCGTTAATACGGTAAAATTTAGCAATAGTAAATTGAATACTACCTAGTGGATTTTCATAGAGATCGTAGACTCGTCCTAAACCCCGATGTTGCTGAACAGTACCTTTACCGAACGTATGTTCACCGACAATAACACCTCGGCCATAATCTTGAATTGCAGCAGCAAATATTTCAGACGCTGAGGCACTATAACGGTCGACCATCACAGTCAAAGGTCCAGAATAAGCGCTATAACCATCCTTATCACTATTAACTTGCACACGGTTAGCACCGTCTCTAATTTGAACGACAGGTCCTTTTTCAATAAACAAACCTGTTAATAGTGTCGCTTCTGGGAGAGAACCGCCACCATTGCCACGAAGATCTACAATGATGCCTTCAACGTTATCTGCTTTGAGCTTATCAATTTCTTTTTTGACATCGCGAGAAAGTTTATTATAAAAGCTTGGAATATTAATAACGCCAAGTTTCTTACTCTTTTCATCACCCGGCGTCTCATAATAAACTTCAGACTTTGCCGCTCGGTCTTCTAAAACAATAGTATCACGAATAATAGAAACAACTTTTACACTAGAATCATTTTCCGACTCACCTGATAATACTTGTAGTCTAACTTGTGTTCCTTTGGGGCCTTTAATTAGATCAACAACATCATCTAAGCGCCAGCCAATAACATCAATAAACTCTTTGTTAGCTTGCGATACGCCGACAATACGATCTTTAGCTTTTAGCTCGTTGGATTTATCTGCGGGCCCGCCAGAGACAACACTTTGAATCACAGTGTAATCTTCTTCAGCCCTTAATACCGCACCAATTCCCTCAAGGGATAAATTCATTTCCATTTGAAAACGCTCAGCATTGCGAGGTGACAAATAAGAAGTATGAGGCTCAACAACACGAGCAAAGCTATTCATTAATATTTGAAAAACGTCTTCACTTTCACTTTGATTTAATCGTTTTATTGCATATTGATAACGCTTACCTAGAATTTCTTTTACTTTAGGCCATTCTTTACCAGTAAGGGTTAAATTTAATGAATCAGATTTAACTTTTAATCGCCATAGTTCATTGAGCTCTGCTTCACTGGCTGGCCAAGCTGCATTTTCACGGTCATAATTATAGACGTCATTGATTGAGAAATCGAAAGGCCTCTTGTCTTCTTCACCTTTTTTTGCATCTAAGTCTAATAAACTTAAAGCATATTGGTAACGCTGCAATCGACGCTGTAAATTCAAGTTGTAAATATCATAAGCGACAGATAATTTACCGCGGGTAATTACAGTATCAAATTCATCACGAAATTTTTTAATATCATCAATATCTGAAGCTAAAAATACGTTTCTGGCGTAATCAAGTTGCTTAATAAAACGGTCAAACACTTTTTGTGATAATGCATCGTCGACTTTGACTAATTTATAATGATCACGAGTAAATCTTGCCGTTATTCGCTTGCTAGCAGTAGTGTGTTGACTTTCTGGCTCGAGAACTGGAAGAGAGTCAAGTTTATCCGCACTATCGAAAGCAAATAATGAAATACTTGCGAAAGAAAAAGAAACGGCAAGTGCGATACGACAGAATTTTTGCATGCATGTACTCCATATTATTCAGAATATATATTTTTTATCTGAGTTTTTACAACCATACCAGAATCCAGTTGAACACTAATATCCTTGCCTGATATTTCAGTAATAGTTGCCTTCATTGGTGCATTACCCAATTTAACTCTTACTTTCTGGCTAACGTTAATTGTCGACGACTCTAGTGCTTTAAGCGGCTTAACTTCTTTATTAGCAATTGTTGTCTTCGTTGTATTGGTCGATTTAACTGACTTAAACTTAGCTTTACGTTTTTCAGTATCTACTGGGGTTTTATTGTCCTCTTTATCAGGAATTTTGTTAGTCCCTTGATACTGTTTTTGATTGTTTTTGTCAGTAGGCTTTTTGTTACCAAATTTTTCTTGACTTTCTTTTAGTGTTTTAAGAGCATACTCTGCTTGAGCATCATCAATAACTTCTGCATTTTCGCCCGCTAAATCAATTCTAAATCCACCTGATTTAATTGACTTTAAATAACGCCAGCTACTTGTGTAATGCCTAAGAGCTTGGCGCAATCGCGTTTTGCTTACTTTTTCATCTTCAGCAAGTTTTGCTGCTAATTCTTGAAAAATGCCTATTTTTAAAGGTTTCGCAACACCTTCAATAGAAAAACACTCTGGGAATTTTTCATTTAAATAGGCAATGATTTCTTTACTACTAATACGTTTAGTTTCCATAAATACAACTTTACTGTTTAATTAATTTTCGTCTTGTAGATGCTGCTCACGATTTTCTAGCACATGTCGGCACCAATCGTAAATATCATCTGTTTCTAAATCAGGTAAAACCTCTTGCCCAATCCATGTATCCCATACCAAATCTAATAACTGAGTCAACACCTCTACAGAGATATCTTCCTCAGCTAAGTCATACAAGGTATGATAAATTTCGTTCATCTTTTCTGCTACGTCTTCTTCTTGTCCTTCCCAGTCACCAACAACCGCTTCTGACACAAGAAAATCATGTACAACAACAAGTTCTTTCATTATATCATGCAAGCCTCAAGGTGTTTAACTATCGTTTCAATACCCAACTGATCTTGATCATCAAAACGATTAAAATTAATACTATCAATATCAAATACCGCAACCACTTTACCCGCAACTTTTACAGGAACAACTATTTCTGCATTACTGGCTGCATCACAAGCAATATGCCCCGGAAATTGATGAACATCATCAATACGTTGAGTTTTACCAGTTTTTGCTGCAGTACCGCATACGCCTTTGCCAATAGGAATTCTAATACAAGCGATTTTACCTTGAAAAGGACCTAAAACAAGTTGTTCATCGATAACACGATAAAAGCCAACCCAATTAACAAATTCTAAAGCATCAAATAAAAGCGCACTAATATTAGCCATATTAGCGATGTAATCTTGTTCGTCAGCAATTAATGCTAACACTTGTCCTTGTAATTCTTGGTAAAACTCGGCTTTATTCATTCAAGCGAACTCATTAATATATTCTGACCACAGCCAAAAGCGCATAACATACCCTTTTAGCCCAAGTAATTAAAGCATTATTAGCCAATTTATCAATCTGAAAATGAAAAAAGCTGAGTATTGCTGATCAACTTTGTATTATCAAGTGTTCATAATAGAAAAATCAAAAAGAGTAACCCGGTATTCTTACCCAACCTTCCATTAGTACACGAGCACTTCGACTCATTGAAGCTTTGATGACTGTCCACTCACCGCATTCTTCACTTGCGTGTGCACCCACTTTTAAAGTACCTGACGGATGACCAAAAGTAACAAATTCCCGAGTGCCACCACCTGCAGCAAGGTTAACTAACGTATTAGGCACCGCAGCAGCAGCAGCAATAGCAACAGCTGCAGTGCCCATCATAGCATGATGAAGTTTACCCATTGATAGCGCACGGACATGCAAATCTATTTCATCCGCTTTAATTATTTTATTACTCGAAGACAGGTAGTCTTGCGCAGGAGAAACAAAAGCGACTTTAGGTGTATGTTGGCGATTTTTTGCTTCATCTATATTTTTTATTAATCCCATTTTAACTGCACCATGAGCACGAATTAGTTCAAAGTTTTTTAACGCTACATCGTCATTATTAATGGCATCTTGTAATTCAGTTCCAACATAGCCAATATCTTGAGCATTTAAAAAAATAGTGGGTATACCTGCATTAATCATAGTCGCTTTGAAAATACCAATACCAGGTACTTCAAGGTCGTCAACTAAGTTGCCTGTTGGAAACATTGATCCACTAGCACCTGGTGATAAAAATTCAACACCAACTTCAGCAGCAGGAAAAGTTACACCATCAAGTTCAAAGTCACCTGTTTCCTGGACTTTTCCATTCGTAATTGGCACATGAGTAATGATGGTTTTTGCGATATTTTTTTGCCAAATACGCACAACACAAATGCCATTTTCAGGAACCCGTGCACTATTAACTAATCCTTGGCTAATAGCAAAAGAGCCAACAGCTGCCGTTAAGTTACCGCAGTTACCTGACCAATCAACAAACGCCTTATCAATAGCGACTTGACCAAATAAGTAATCAACATCGTGACCAACGACATCACTTTTTGACAAAATCACTATTTTGCTTGTACTTGAGGTTGCCCCACCCATACCGTCAGTTTGTTTACCGTAGGGATCAGGACTACCAATAACACGCAATAACATATTGTCCTGTGCACTCCCGGGCTCCTGGCAACGCTCAGGTAAATCAGTTAGATTAAAAAATACACCTTTAGATGTACCACCACGAATATAGGTAGCTGGAATTTTTATTTGAGGCATGTGATATAAGCTGTATTAGCTTTCCTTAAATTTAATATGTACTTGCGACATACTGTTTTTATTATAGTTAATAAATAGCACCTTGCTGTGCTATTTAATTAATATTTTAAATTTTACTATGAATTAGATTCTAAAAAATCGGTGGCGAACTTTTGAAGAACCCCACCACCATCGTAAACTGAAACTTCCTCCGCGGTATCTAAACGACACCTCACCGAAATTTCAACCACTTCTCCACTTTTTTCTCCTTTATGACGAGTCATAACAAGAGTCATGAGTGCGCCCAGAGCAGTTTTACCAACAACATCGAATGTTTCACTACCGTCAATATTATAAGTATGGCGTGTTTCGCCATTAACAAACTCTAAAGGTAATACCCCCATACCAACTAAGTTAGTACGGTGAATACGTTCAAAACCTTGTGAAACGATAACTTCAACTCCCGCTAAGCGAACACCTTTTGCTGCCCAGTCACGTGATGAACCTTGACCATAATCAGCCCCTGCGATAATGATTAATGGCTGTTTACGTTGCATATAAGTTTCAATAGCTTCCCACATACGAGTCTCATTACCTTCAGGCTCGATACGTGCAAGTGAACCTTGCTTAACTTCACCATTTTCATCACGACACATTTCATTGAATAATTTTGGGTTAGCGAACGTTGCTCGTTGTGTAGTTTCATGATCGCCACGATGAGTTGCGTATGAGTTAAAGTCTTCTACTGGCAAACCCATTTTTTCAAGGTAAGCACCCGAAGCACTATTTAGCTGGATTGCGTTCGAAGGTGATAAATGATCTGTAGTAATGTTGTCACCGAGTACAGCTAAAGGACGCATACCTTTCATGGTTCGCTCACCAGCTAAGGCACCTTCCCAATAAGGAGGACGACGAATATATGTGCTGGTAAGATCCCAATCGTATAATGGACTTTCAGCAGGCTCAAATGTGCCTAAGTCAAACATTGGGTTGTAGATTTTCTTAAATTGCTCAGGCTTAACACTTGAAGCAACAATTGCATCTATTTCTTCATCTGATGGCCAGATGTCTTTCAATGTAATGTCATTACCTTTTTGATCTAGACCAAGTACGTCTTTTTCGATATCAAAACGAATCGTACCAGCAAGTGCATAAGCAACAACTAATGGCGGTGACGCTAAAAAAGCTTGTTTAGCGTATGGATGAATTCGACCATCAAAGTTACGGTTACCCGATAATACGGCTGTTGAATATAAATCACGGTCAATAATTTCTTGTTCAATTTTTGGATCTAATGCGCCTGACATCCCGTTACACGTTGTACATGCGTAACCAACAATACCAAAACCTAGTTTTTCCATTTCAGATAACAAACCCGCATCTTCTAAGTAAAGCTTTGCAACTTTTGAACCTGGTGCAAATGATGATTTTACCCAAGGTTTTCTGACTAAACCTAACTCATTTGCACGTTTTGCGATTAAACCAGCAGCAACAACGTTTCGTGGGTTCGAGGTATTAGTACAAGAAGTAATAGCTGCTATAATTACAGCGCCGTCAGGCATTTCACCATTGGCTTCTTGTGCTTTACAAGCCGCTAAATCTTTAGCGATATCTTTAGCGGCAAGGTCTGCTGTCGCTAAACGACGATGTGGATTAGATGGTCCAGCTAAATTACGACATACTGTTGATAAGTCAAACTCAATCACACGTGGATATTGAGCTTCAACTAAATCACTCGCCCATAAACCTGTGTGCTTTGCATATGTTTCAACAAGTGCCACTTGCTCTGGCTCACGACCCGTAATTTTCAAGTAATCAATGGTTTGCTGATCGATATAGAACATACCCGCAGATGCGCCATATTCTGGTGTCATGTTTGAAATAGTTGCACGGTCACCAATGGTTAAATCCGTTGTACCTTCACCAAAGAACTCTAAGTAACTTGAAACAACTTTTTGGTTACGTAAAAATTCAGTAATCGCAAGCACCATATCTGTTGCCGTAATACCTGGTGCGCGTTTGCCTAGAAGTTTGACACCAATAATATCAGGTAAGCGCATCATAGATGGGCGACCAAGCATTACAGTTTCAGCTTCTAACCCCCCCACACCAATTGCGATAACACCTAAAGCATCAACATGAGGAGTATGAGAATCAGTGCCGACACAAGTATCGGGGAAAGCAACACCATCACGCGATTGAATCACTGGTGACATTTTCTCTAAGTTGATTTGATGCATGATGCCATTACCTGCAGGAATGACATCAACATTTTTAAAGGCTGTTTTTGTCCACTCGATAAAGTGAAAACGGTCTTTATTACGACGGTCTTCAATCGTACGGTTTTTTTCAAACGCTTGTGGATCAAATCCTGGAGCTTCCACTGCTAAAGAATGGTCAACAATTAATTGTGTTGGCACTACAGGGTTAACTTTAGCAGGATCGCCACCTTGTTCGGCAATGGCATCACGAAGACCCGCAAGATCAACTAAAGCGGTTTGACCCAATATGTCATGACAAACAACACGGGCAGGATACCAAGGAAAATCAAGATCTTGCTTAACGTCGATAAGCTGTTTTAATGAATCGGTTAGTGTTGCTGGATTACACCTTCGGACTAATTGTTCAGCTAATACACGGGATGTGTAGGGTAATTTTGTGTAGCTACCAGGAGTAATTGCTTCAACCGCTTCACGCGTATCAAAGAAATCAATGTTAGCACCTGGAAGTGGCTTGCGGTAATCATAATTCATAATTCAGTCCACATTATTATTTTGATATAAGGGAGGTAAATGGCTAATTCTCCTAATTCTGAAGGTACAAAATAGCTGAGTAGATTTCCTAATCAACCATCGTGATTTTTGATAGTCTAGTTCACCACTAAACGAAGGTGTTTACGTTTAATTCAAAGCAAAAAAACCTAAAAATATAAGTATATTTGATGATTTTCTAACACTGAAAGAGGTAAAGGCCAAGTCTTACTTACCTTTCAGAGATCACATTAACACTACGAGGTTCTGGTCCTGTATAATCAGCTGATGGACGGATAATACGGTTATTAGAGCGTTGTTCCATAACGTGAGCTGCCCAACCTGTTAAACGTGAACACACAAATATGGGTGTAAATAGTTTAGTTGGAATACCCATGTAGTTATAAGTAGAAGCATGGAAAAAATCAGCATTACAGAATAATTTTTTGGCGTCCCACATAAACTCTTCACAAGCTACAGAAATATCATATAAAGATGTATTGCCATTTTCAACTGCTAACTTCTCAGACCACTCTTTTATCACAACATTACGCGGGTCAGAAGTACGGTAAATAGCGTGGCCAAAACCCATGATTTTTTCTTTGCGTTCAAGCATACCAGCCATTTGTACTTTAGCATCGGCTGGGGATTTAAATGTCTTAATCATATCCATTGCTGCTTCATTAGCCCCACCATGGAGGGGACCACGCAAAGTACCTATAGCACCTGTAATGCATGAGAACATATCAGATAATGTTGAAGCACAAACACGCGCGGTAAATGTAGAAGCGTTAAACTCATGCTCTGCGTATAAGATTAAAGAAACATCCATAACACGTTTATGTTGCTCAGAAGGTTCTTCTTGATTTAATAAACGTAAGAAGTGACCACCTAATGAATTTTCATCAGTCATACAATCAATTTCAATACCTTCATGTGAGAATTTATACCAGTAACACATAATTGCAGGAAAAGTCGCTAGTAATCGATTTGCTGCTTGTTTTTGCTCAAAAAAATCATTTTCAGGCTCAATATTACCTAAAATAGAACACCCCGTACGCATAACATCCATTGGATGAGCTTCTTTAGGTATTAATTTAAGAACGGCTTTTACTGCTGTGGGTAAGTCACGCATTGCTTTTAATTCAGACTTGTAAGCATCTAATTGTGCCTGATTTGGTAATTGACCATTAAAAAGTAAGTAGGCAACTTCCTCAAAGGTCGAGTTCTCGGCTAAGTCAGCAATATCGTAGCCACAATAGGTTAATCCTGAGCCTGATTGACCAACAGTACATAATTTTGTTTCACCAGCACTTTGGCCACGTAAGCCTGCACCACTAATTTTTTTCTCAGTCATTGTTCTTTCCTCATTATATATTCTTTATAAAAGGGTGATTAACACCTTCCTGCAAACACTATTGTTACTACTTGTTTTTACCTTCAGCAAAAAGTGAATCTAGCTTTTGCTCATAATCGTGGTATCCAAGGTAATCGTATAAGTCCATACGTGTTTGCATTTTGTCTATTTCAGCTTTTTGATCGCCATCATTTAACAGCGTAAGGTAAACCGATTCAGCCGCTTTATTCATGGCACGAAATGCTGATAATGGATAGAGCACCATTGCACAACCCCATTCGCCTAACTGTGCTTTGTTCCATAGTTCAGTTTGGCCGAATTCGGTGATATTAGCTAATACCGGAACATCTAAAGCTTGAGTAAACGCACGGTAATGTTCTTCCGTTTGAATTGCTTCAGCAAAGATACCGTCTGCACCGGCAGCAATGTATGCTTTCGCACGTTCAATTGTCGCTTCTAATCCTTCTTGCGCGAATGCATCAGTCCGCGCCATAATAAAAAAGTCTTTATCCGTACGAGCATCTACAGCAGAACGAATACGGTCAGCCATTTCCTCTGTTGATACAATTTCTTTATTTGGCCGATGACCACAGCGTTTTTGGGCAACTTGATCTTCGATGTGGACGGCTGCTGCACCTGCTTTCTCCATGTCGCGAACAGTTTTTGCTATGTTAAAAGCGCCTCCCCAACCGGTATCAATATCAACTAACAACGGCAGGCTTGAAGCAGAAGTGATACGTTGCACATCAGCTAAAACATCATTTAGCGAGGTCATCCCTAAATCAGGTAACCCATAAGAAGCATTCGCAACACCACCTCCCGATAAATAGATAGCTTGGTGCCCTAATTGCTCAGCCATCATTGCGCAATAAGCGTTAATGGTCCCTACTACCTGTAAAGGTTTGTTATTTTTTAGCGCTAAACGAAACTTAGCACCTGCGGATAATGAAACAGACATAAGCGTTTCCTCTTTTAATGTGAATTTTATTGAGCTAGGTATTTTAACAATCAAGCTTGTTAGCTAGCACTATTGAGCAAGGCAATTTTCTTTTCGATATTTTTTCGTGATGCTGCAATATGACGACGCATGAGCAATTCCGCTAATTCACCGTCACGATCTGCTATAGCATCAATGATTCGAGAATGTTCCTCAAAAGCACGAGTAGCCCTAGGACTATTCATTCCAAATTGAATTCGGTACATTCTAACCAGGTGATACAGTTGGCCACATAAAATATTAATCAGTTGTTTATTATGACTGCCTAAAATGACTTTATAATGAAAATCTAAATCGCCTTCTTCTTGATAGTAAGCAATACCATCTATGAGTGCCTGTGAAGTGGCATGCTGCTGGAGCATTTTTTGCATTTCATCAATTTCTTCATCTGTCATATGAATTGCGGCCTGTCGACATGCCATACCTTCAAGCGACTCACGGATAATATAAATTTCTAATAAACTTTCTATCGTGCACTCAACCACACGTGAGCCAACATTTGCTTTGCGTTCAATAAGGTGACATTTCTCTAAACGATTGAGTGCTTCACGAAGCGTTGAACGGCTAACTTCATATTGCTTAGCAAGCTCAGGCTCACTAATTTTGGTCCCCGCAGGAATTTTTCCCTCAACAATGTCATGTAACATAAAATCAAAAACTTTATCAGTCGTAGTAACAGGAGTTTCGAATGTCGGGTTATTCAAGGCCATTTTAGTTTACTTAATTGGTAAAATAATGATAGCGCCACAAAATTGTCGACACTTTTATTGATAAAGTGCGATATTAGCCTATTAAAATCAAATATTCAAGTAGGTATAAATTAATTGTCGACAATCACACAAGGGTAGGATTAAAAGATTTTCGAGGAGATCAGCCAAAGAACCAGTAACAAACACCAATCGCAGCACAAATACCGCCAAGATCAGCAAGTAAACCACAAGTGATGGCATGACGACTATGTTTTATGCCAACAGAGCCAAAATAAACAGCCAGGACATAAAAAGTGGTTTCAGTCGAGCCTTGAATTGTTGATGCTAATCGACCGGCAAATGAGTCTGCGCCATGAATATTCATAGTTTCAATCATCATAGCACGGGCGCCAGAGCCACTAAGAGGATTCATAAAAGCTGTAGGAAGTGCATCAACAAAGCGTGTATCAAATGTCATCCATGCCACTAGGTAACGAATATTATCGACAATAAAGTCTAACGCACCACTTGCTCTGAAAACACCAATAGCGCATAACATGGCCAATAAATAAGGAATTAATCTTATACTAACCTCAAAACCCTGCTTAGCGCCCTCAATAAAAGCATCATAAACAATCACTTTTCGTCGCATGGCAATAAATATAAAACTTATTAATATTGAAAAAATAAGCAGATTCCCCATCAAAGAAGATTGTTCAGCTAAAAGCTGGGCTGACAGCTGGGCAAAATAAACCACTAAAGCAGTAAAAAAGGCCATGGCACTAACGAGATAAAGTAAAACAGTTTTATGTAATAGATTGATTTTTTGGATAAAAGCGACAGAAAATAAACCAACAAGTGTTGAGGCTGTGGTTGCCAATAAAATAGGTACAAAAACATCCGTCGGGTTAACTGCTCCTTGCTGAGCACGATAAACAAAGACAGCGATAGGAATAAGTGTGACTGAAGAGGTATTTAACACAAGAAAAAGAATTTGTGCGTTACTTGCCGTGTCTTTATTAGGGTTGATGGATTGTAAGTCTTGCATAGCTTTAAGCCCAAGGGGTGTTGCTGCATTATCTAACCCTAAGAAATTAGCCGATAAATTCATCGTAATAGAACCGATAGCTGGGTGACCTTTAGGTACTTCAGGCATTAGCTGTGAAAATAAAGGAGATAACCACTGCGCTACCTTAGCAATAATGCCAGCCTGCTCAGCAATTTTCATCATGCCAAGCCAAAAACTTAAAATACCAATTAAGCCAATAGATATATCAACAGTAACTTTTGACATGGAAAAAATGGACGCAACTAATTGTTCAAAAATTTGTCCATTGCCTAAAAAAAGCCACTGATATAATGAGGAAATAAAAGCGATAAAGAAAAAACTGATCCAAAGACGATTTAACACGTAGCGATTATTCTTATGGGTAGACTATTTTAAAATACGATAACAATTTAATGAGCAATGTAACAGTCATTTTACCACCTAAAACAGCAGTGATAACTTATCACCCTCAAGTTTAAGGCAAGTAAGACAACTTTAGGTAATCTCATTTCAAACAGAGATAATGATGGACAATATAATGATTATCAATGAGGTATGAATTTATTTAAAAAAAAACAACTATAAAGGCACTTTGTACTACACTTAATTTAGACAAAGTCTATTAGTCTAATTTAATGCTCGCACATTCCTTGGGTCTTAGCCTTTAATTAACGCCCTTCAGCCCAAAACTGGTAACAGTTTTGGGCTTTTTTTATCTGTAATGTCAAATATACAACTCGCCTTTATAAAGCAAAAAGGCGATTGAAGTTATCAGTAGATAATTTAGCAATAGTGTCTAAAGATTGCCCACGGATACTGGCTAAGTGTTTTGCTACTTCTATTACATAAGCGGGCTGATTTTGTTTACCGCGATATGGTGTAGGGGCTAGATAAGGCGCATCTGTTTCAATTAAAAATCTATCGTCAGGAACTCTTTTTGCTACTTCTCTAAGTGCACTCGCATTTTTAAAAGTAACTATTCCTGAAAATGAAATATAAAAGCCCATCTCAATCGCTTGCTCTGCCATTTCCCAGCTCTCAGTAAAGCAATGAAGAATACCACCAACTTGTTCTGCCTTTTCATCACGTAAAATAGCTAAAGTATCTTTTTGTGCATCACGGGTATGAACAATTAAAGGCTTATTAAGTTTTTTAGCAACATGAACATGTTTTATAAAAGAGTCTAATTGTAACTCTTTGGTTTCAGGAGCATAAAAATAATCAAGCCCGGTTTCGCCAATAGCGATAACATTTTCATGCTGAGCTAAAGTCACTAATGTATGCTCATCGACTTTATTTTCTTGATTTAATGGATGAGTGCCACATGAAAGGTAAACATTTTTATACGCTTGGGTTTTTTCAACCATAGACGGAAAATCTTCGAGTGTGACACAAACACATAGAAGTTCAGTCACTTTAACGTTACTTGCTGCTTGCACAACATTATCTAAATTATTGTCGAATTCACTTAAATCTAAACGATCTAAATGGCAATGAGAGTCTATAAACAACTAAGGTTCTCCAAAATTAAAACTAAATGACCGTCTATTAACAGTATTATTACATAGTTAATGTTGGATCTGATGAATTCAAATGTCGTGCTATCGCTTTTTCTATTTGAAAACGAATTTTATCAGGATCATTGGTAAAACTAATACCGATTCCTGGTGGTGTTCCATTTTGTGCACCGACGGGTGTTAACCAGCAAATAACGCCTTTAACAAGCGATTTTTCTAATGCGTCGGGCAGCAATACTTCTAGTTCTACCTCAGTACCTAGCTCAATAGTTTGAGATGAACGAATAAACAAGCCACCTTCTTTTAAAAAGGGCATAAAAGATACATATAAGTCTTTGTCTGAAGAAAATTCAATATATAATTTTTTCATAATCATCCTTTATGTGTTTATTAATCAATTATACTAACGGCAATTTCACCAATATCAACCAATAATTTTTCCATCGCCAATGCATTATTAATTTGGCTATATGATTTCATTTGTTTGTTCGTTTGCACTATTTCTTGGTAAATTGACCAAAGTGTATCAGGCTTTATTTTTTGCTCAAACATCTGCATAAAATCATCATCAAGGTCACATTTAGCCCAGTGATGTTGGCTTCTCATTAAATTAACGAGTATTTTTTCTAACCAGCGTAATGCTTCAGGTTTTTCTGCTAGGGGCTTAATACTTTTAGCTTGATGATTGAGCAGGTAAGTAAGAAATTCATTTTGAAATTCAATAAACTCTTGCTGCTTTTCCTGAACGCTCATTTCGGGTAAATGCGTTAAATTAATAAACTGGTCATATGATTTTTTCTGGCTAGTTTTATTGACCACAATGCCTAGACCGGCAAGTAATTTATTGCCAACTGGTGGTCTAATCGTATATAAGCGACTTCGGCTTATGATGGTCGGTAATAAATTGTCGGCGTCACAAGTTGATAAAATAATAACGCTGTTATCGGTTGGCTCTTCAAGTGTCTTTAATAAAGCATTAGCGGCAGCAACCGTCATTTTTTCAGCCATAGGTATTAATATCGTTTGATTGATACCTATATGGGCAGTTTTTTCAAGGAATCTACTAGCTAATCGAATCTCATCAATACCAATAGTTTTTGTTTTACTATTAACCGTTATATGGTCTGGATATGTTTGGCTCTGATATAACTGACAAGTTTTACACTGACCACATGCATTCAAAACCTTACTATCATGGTGTTGAATCGTTTGCTGGCAAAGTAAAATTTTAATTAACCACTGTCCTAGATCGCTTTTGCCAGCACCTTCGACACCGCTAATTAAAATAGCATGTGGTAAACGCTTATCAATAATTTGATTTGATAACAATATTTGTTGTTCGATTAACCAACTTTTCATCAACAATGCCTTTTAAGCAAAACTAAGCTTTCAAAAATGAATTTAGTGCAGTACGAATATCTTGATGCACTTTACCCATACTCTGCTCCGCATCTATCGTGATAATATCATCGTCAATGCTTGCTAATTGGCAATATTTATCATGTACACGCTCAAAAAAATCAAATTTCTCCTGCTCAATCCGATCTAACTCACCTCTAGCTCTGGCTCGTGACAACCCTACTTTCGGTGAAATATCAAGATATAAGGTTAGATCGGGTTTAAATCCCTTTAATGTAATTTCTGCAATGGTGTTAATTATTTTGTCATTCAGTCCTCTCCCCCCTCCTTGATAAGCACGAGAACTTAAATCATGGCGATCGCCAATAACCCATTGACCTGCATTTAAGGCAGGAGTGATACGATTTCTTAAGAGTTGGCTTCGACTAGCGTACATCAGAAACAATTCAGTTTCGTCGGTAAGTTCTTCTTGATGCCCAGCTGACTTTACAATATCTCTTAAAGACTCTGCTAACGGGGTACCACCGGGCTCTCTAGTATTAATGAAGTTAATATCATTTGAACTCAATACATCTTCAATAATAGTTATTGCCGATGATTTACCCGCACCTTCCATGCCCTCAACAACTATAAATTTTCCTAAACTCATTTTATATCCTGCTTTCACTTTATTAACACAATTAACAACACAAGCGCTAAACCTACTTTTTACCTAGCTGATATCTTGCCACTGCAGCATTATGATCGGTTAAATTACTACTAAAGATATGTTTGCCGTTACCCATACTGACAAAATATAAAAAATCAGTGTTCTCCGGTTTCAATACTGCCTGTAAGGCTAATATCCCGGGCATAGCAATAGGTGTTGGCGGTAAGCCATTAATTCGATAAGTATTATAAGCTGTTTTTTCTCTTAAATGGACTCTTTTAATGTTACCTTGATAACGATCACCTAAACCATAAATAACAGTAGGGTCTGTTTGCAAACGCATTTTTTTTCTTAATCGGTTAACAAATACTGAAGATATCACTGGCATTTCATCAATTACACTGGTTTCTTTTTCAATAATTGATGCCATGATAAGCACTTGATAGCTATTTTGATAAGGTAGATTTTTTGCTCTTTTTTGCCACAAATCCGCCAACTTATTTTTCATTTCGATATGCGCCCAATTCAATATGGCAAGGTCAGAAGTACCTTCAGTATATGCATATGTTTCAGGAAAAAACCAACCTTCAGGATTTATTGCTTTTATATCAAGGATTTGAGATATTTTCTCTATCGATTTACCCGATAATTCATGAGTAAGTTTTGGCTGTTTTTCAAGCTGTTCAAGCCACTGCTTAAACGTTGAACCTTCGACAAAAGTGATAGTAAATTGATGTTCTTTACCCATCACTAACAGTTTAAGTAATTCTTTGAGGGTAATATTAGCGTTAAGTTTAAAAGTACCTGTTTTAATTTGAGATTTTTCAGGGTATAACTTAGCGTAACTTCTCAACCAAAAACGATTGCCAATCCAGTTTTTATTAACCAGATCATTCGAGAATAACAATAGTGACGTCCCAGGTTTCACGGTAATTAAGGTCGATTGCTTTAAATTAATCGGCTGATTCATTTGCTGATCAAGCAAATAAAAGAAACCACATACAAAAAAAAGGCATAGAAAGAAGCCTAATATAATTAACTTTTTTATCAATGGGGCTTCCTTAAAAAACTAACATCATTTATAACTATTAACTTTATCTATGGATAAGAGCTTACCATTAAATATTTTTATTGGCACTATACCCATCACAGAATTACAAATGAACATTGCTTGGACATGGTCCAAATCATCTAAAGTAAAGTCTTTTATTATAGTGTTCGGTAACTTAGCCAATATCTTTGCCCTCATCAGACCAGCAACGCCCGAGTAGGAAATATTAGGTGTATAAAGCGTATCATCAATTAGCCAAAAAAGGTTGCCACCACTGGCTTCTATAACAAGGTCATCAATATTAGTTACTAATAGGTCATCTTCATCTCTTTGATCTAGTTCTTGACGAATTAATACTTGTTCTAAACGATTAAGGTGCTTTATGTTACTGAGCATTGGGTTGATGCCAAGTTGTAATTGACTGATCCCTAAATTGATACCACTTTTTTGCCAATGATCATAATGTTCAGGAAATGATGAAATACTAATAGCAATAGTCGGTGAGCTGATACCAATACGTGAATACCCTCTACCACCTTCCCCTGCTGTTATGACAACTTTAATCACTGCTTTAGAATAAGGTAAGGCAACAGCTCTCAACTCTTGACTAAGCTCGCTCAACGAGACCAGTGGAATGTTAAGCCAAGCACAACCATCATCTAAGCGTTGAAGGTGTTGCGTCAACATTTCAATTTCACCATTAACAATTTTGGCTGTCGTGAATAAACCATCACCATAGTTAAAACCACGATTTTTAACCGACAAAAGATCGACTTGTTGACCATTAATAGATGAATAAAGCACTGAGTTGTCTCCAATTAAAACAAAGCCTGAATACTAAAGTTAGTATTCAGGCTTAAGATTTTAATTTCAAGTTATAAATAACTTAATTGAATCAAGTCAAACAACTGATAGCTAAATTCGTTTGAAGATTAGCGAGCCGTTTGTACCACCAAAACCAAATGAATTACATAAGACATACTCTAAGTTAACATCACGAGCGCTACCAACAATATAATCTAAATCACAACCTTCACCTGGATTATCTAGGTTAATTGTAGGAGGAACTGCATTGTTGACTAGGGCTTGAATACTAAAAATTGCTTCAACAGCACCTGCAGCGCCTAATAAATGTCCAGTCATTGATTTAGTCGATCCCATCATCAAGTTATATGCTTGTTCACCAAATACCGATTTTACCGCATTGGTTTCAGCAATATCTCCGGCAGCGGTCGACGTACCATGAGCATTAATATAACCAATTTTATTGATATCAACTTTTGCATCATTGATGGCGTTTTTCATCGCGAGGGCGGCACCTGCACCATCATTTGGCGGCGATGTCATGTGGTAAGCATCACCACTCATGCCAAAACCAACGAGCTCAGCATAAATCTTAGCACCACGGGCTTTTGCATGTTCATATTCTTCAACAACAATAACACCTGCACCATCACCGAGTACAAAACCGTCACGGTCTCTATCCCAAGGCCGCGAGGCTTCTTGAGGGGCTTCATTACGCGTTGAAAGAGCACGTGCAGCACCAAAGCCCCCCATACCTAGCTGAGTAGAACCTTTTTCAGCACCACCAGCAACAATAGCATCAGCATCACCATAGGCGATCATACGAGCTGCGTGGCCAATATTATGCACGCCACTAGTACAAGCAGTTACAATTGAAATATTCGGTCCTTTAAGACCAAACATAATTGATATGTGACCAGCAATCATATTAATGATGGTTGAAGGTACAAAAAATGGTGATAATTTACGAGGACCATTTTTAAGCATTTTATCATAGCCAGACTCTATTAAGCCTAAACCACCAATACCTGCACCAACAGCTACACCAATGCGGTGAGCATTCTCTTCGTTAATTTCTAAGCCAGAGTCTTTAAATGCTTGTACGGCCGCAGCTACGCCGTATTGAATGAAAAGATCCATTTTTTTGGCCTCTTTTCTTTCCATGTAATCTTGTGCATTGAAACCATTGACCAAGCCAGCAAATTTTGTTTGAAATTCTGAAGTATCAAAGTGATCAATATTACTGATACCACTTTTTCCTAAAAGTAAATTCTGCCAGGTGGTTTGAGGGTCATTGCCCAAAGGACTCAGCATACCAAGACCGGTAACTACAA
>Ga0307489_10000474_pt1 | contig 24487 bp, 19 predicted proteins | sample SB12metaG_FD_202247 | JGI IMG/M metagenome (GOLD analysis project Ga0307489, IMG submission 202247) | Sea-ice brine microbial communities from Beaufort Sea near Barrow, Alaska, United States - SB 1.2 | ecosystem: Environmental > Aquatic > Marine > Coastal | place: USA: Alaska | collected... | reverse complement strand
GAAGATGAGTTATGTGCGCCATTTAGATTACTTGAATTCACCTCAGAAGCGCATGGTCTGAAAAACTTAGGGTTGATAGATGATTGGCGTCAAAGTCAATATTAAAACACCCTGTTTCTGATGAATCAACATTGCTCGATATTGTTTCAGAAGTTTTGTTTTAGATGCTAATAAATTGCAAGTATCACTGAAGGGATATATAAACTTTGGGTAACTACTTTTTTATGCATATTTTTCTGACATAACCCAGTTGCTGGTGTAAGACCTTAACTCAAAGAAATCAACAGCATTATAATAATACAGACCAACCCCTAACCAACTTCGGTATAACCCTGCTTATTCCCAACCCAATTTTGTAGCAGCATTTCTGAAGCCGTCGTGTTTTCAACACTCAGCATTAACGTCGCCAATTCATCAACTGTATCGAACCAACATTGATCTTGTAGTAAGTCTGCAATTTTGAAGCTCGCTTCACCTGTTTGACGCGTGCCAAGTACTTCCCCTGCACCGCGTAGTTCTAGATCTTTTTCGGCAATGACGAAGCCATCCTGGTGACTGCGAATAATTTCAAGTCGCTTGAGTACCTGTGCCGATAAGTCCTGTTTGACTAACAATATACAAAAGCTTTCGCGTGCGCCACGTCCTACTCGGCCCCTGAGCTGGTGGATTTGCGACAAGCCAAGTCGTTCAGGGTTTTCGATGATCATAATACTGGCATTCGGTACATCGACACCGACCTCGATGACCGTGGTTGCGACTAGTATTTTCGTTTCACCATTTTTAAAAGCACCTATGATGGCTTCCTTTTCGACAGATTTCATTCGGCCGTGAACAAGTGCGACTGACACTTCTGGCAGCTGCGCCTGTAATGTTTGATAGGTAGTTTCGGCCGCTTCGCATTGCATGATTTCAGATTCGTCAATTAAGGTACACACCCAATAAACCTGACCGCCTTCCTGACAGGATGCTGCGACCCGCTGGATCAAGTTGTCTCGTTTAGTTTGTGCAATAATCGATGTCGTAACCGGTTTTCGACCCGGTGGTAATTCATCGATTTGTGAATAATCAAGATCAGCGTAGATCGACATTGCCAATGTGCGCGGGATTGGTGTGGCGGTCATGATCAGTTGGTGGGGCATTTGCTGGTTGGTTGTTTTCTTTTGTAATGCTAATCGCTGGTCAACACCAAATCGATGCTGCTCATCGATGACGATAAAACCGAGATTATTAAAAACCACCGATTCTTGGAACAATGCATGTGTACCGACAACAACGTGGGTTTCTCGCGAGCCAATCAGTGCCAATTTTTGACTGCGTTTTTTTCCCTTGTCCGCACCCATTAAACAAACGACGTTAAGCCCTAACGGCATCAACCAGGTCATTAGGTTTTGATAGTGCTGTTCAACCAGTATTTCGGTTGGTGCCATTATTGCAGCCTGAAATCCCGATTCAACCACTGGCAAACAAGCCAGAGCGGCGACGACGGTTTTTCCTGATCCGACATCGCCCTGAAGCAAACGCATCATTGGCTGTGATCGGCCAAAATCTTGCATCAGTTCAGCCATCGCTCGCTGTTGCGCCATCGTGAGCTGGAATGGTAGGTTCTCAATGAATTTTTCATGCAACTCACCATCAGTTTTAATCGATGGATTTTTCATTTTTTGAACTGATTTCCGCCGTTCGAGTAATGCCAGCCGATGAGCGGTTAGCTCTTCTACAATAAATCGATATTGAGCCGGATGTTGGCGGCTGGCAATTAAGTCAGTATCGGTCTGCCGCTGTGGGCTATGCAGACTGAGCATCGCAGATTTGAAATCAGGGAAATTATTTCGCGACAGCCAAACTTCTGATAAGGTTTCTGGCATGTCGCCTAGATCCAGTTTAGAGATGACCTGACGGATGATTTTCGTTATTGATAGTTGGTGCAGACCTTCAGTAGTGGGGTATACCGGCGTTAGATTTTGCTCTAGTGGCGGTGGGTTTTGAGGGTCTAATACTTCAAATTCGGGGTGGATCATTTCGAGTTCGCCTTGCGCGATACGAACTTCACCGAATAATCGAAGCTTGCTGCCTTTTTGTAACTGTTGCTGCTGTCTACTACTGAAAAAAAACAGGCGTATTGTTAACATACCACTGTGATCCTCGAGCTTGGCGACGAGCACTCGTTTTGAGGGTCCCTGGCGTCGAAAATGAACTACAACCTGCAGCACTCCGGCTTCGATTAATTGTTTGCGCCCCGGTTGCAACCCACCAATGGGGGTAACCCGAGTTCTGTCTTCATAACGCAGAGGCAGGTGGAACAGGAGGTCGCGCTGGGTTTCAAGGCCGAGTTTTTTTAACTTCTCACCGACCTTAGGTCCAACACCTTTTAGAAGGCGCACGCCTTGTGCTGACCAATGTTCCATTTCACTGCCTAAGCATTATCGACATTTCTAAAAAACCACTGCTTTTAAAGGCACCCTTATGCCTAAAAGAAACTTGTTTAGAGAATCGATCAGACTAATCAAGCGCAAGAATCGCATCCATTTCAACTTCGGAACCTTTGGGTAATGCTGACACTTCAATTGCGGCTCTGGCTGGATAGGGCTGTGCACAATATTTCGCCATGATTTCATTTACAATCGGGAAATTTGACAGGTCAGTTAGAAAAATATTGAGTTTTACTATATCTTTCAAACTGCCACCGGCTGCTTCTGATACGGCTGTAAGGTTATCGAACACGCGCGTAATTTGCGCTTCGATGCCGCCACTGACAATTTCCATTGACGCTGGATCAAGCGGAATCTGTCCCGAAATGTAAACGGTACTGTCAACTTTAACCGCTTGTGAATAGGGACCGATTGCGGCGGGGGCTTTGTCAGTATGAACTATAGTTTTTGCCATGAGATTTCCTCTTTTGTTGAAAATAAAATATAACCTAAATTGAACTGCGTATTATGCTATAAAAATCTTCACTGCAAAAATTTTAAATTCTAATCCAGCGACATACGTTGAAATTCTAAGGCCGGTTATCTTGTTCAGACTTTATTTACGAGAGATTCGAATGACCACCGACAACAGACGTAATTTCTTCATGATTCGAGCCAAGTGGATTCTATTAGTAACCACGACAACAAATTCGATGGTCGAAATTCGGCCATCCTTTTCGGTTAGGTTAACCTGTTCGATATTAGATGATGCATTCGCAATGGTGGTCGCAAGATTGGCTAAAACACCACGTTGGTTCGCAACATCAATACGCAAAAATGCAAGGTATTCGCCTTCGACATGTTCTGACCATTGCACCGACAAATGTTGGTTTTTACTACTGGTTTCAGTCATGTTACGACAGCTTTGCTGATGGACAACAATGCCCTTACCGGATGACATGTGCCCTATGATGGTGTCGCCTGGTACCGGTCTGCAGCACTTAGCGAATGAAACCACCATGCCTTCGGTACCTTTAATGGCGAGTGGCTTTCCAGATTCATCAAATGCAGTTGAATCATCATCCTCGATATCGTACATGGCTTTTGCAACCAGACTTGAATTACGATTGCCAAGACCAATTTGAGCCATCAATTCGTCCCGACCTGTCAGGCTATATTGACTTAAAACGCGATTTAGCCTTTCTTCAGTAATCGCTTCGTCACGCCCAACAATATTATTGATCGACTGCTGCAACAGACGCTGACCTAACGACTCCGCTTCAGCTATTTGCAATGACTTAAGAAAATGTCTGATATTAGTGCGTGCTTTTGCGGTAATCACATAGTCGAGCCAACTGGGGTTAGGGCGACTGGTATCGGAGCTGATAATTTCGATCGTCTGCCCGTTAAGAAGTTTACTACTCAAGGGCAACATTCTGTTGTCGATACGTGCTGCAACACAGTTATTGCCCACGTCGGTATGCACGGCATAAGCGAAGTCCACTACGGTAGAACCACGCGGTAATTTTTTGATTTCACCTTTTGGGGTAAATACATAAATTTCATCAGGGAACAAGTCGACCTTTACGCTTTCTAGGAACTCCTGAGAGCTACCCGATTTTTGCTGCATTTCGAGCAGGTTTTTCAACCAGCCAAGCGCACGATTTTGAGCCGTACTGGTGCTATATTCGCCTTCCTTATAAATCCAATGAGCGGCAATGCCGGACTCGGCAAAATGATCCATCTCTGTGGTTCGTATCTGAACTTCAATCGGCACGCCGTGAGGTCCAAATAAACTGCTGTGCAATGATTGGTAACCATTGGTTTTAGGGATTGCAAGATAGTCTTTAAATCGTCCCGGCAAAGGTTTATAGAGGCTGTGCACAACACCAAGCACACGATAGCAGTCATCCTCTGAATCGGTCATGATACGTACACCAAACACGTCAGTTAACTCTTTGAAGCTGAGTTTTTTCTGCTTCATTTTGCGATAGATGCTGTGAATATGTTTTTGCCTATATTTAACTGAAGCGGAAATGTCGGCTTCCTGCAATCGGTCTTTGATCGCATTTTCTATGGTATTAAATATCTCTTTACGATACCCAACAGCCTCTTTACAAGCACTGTCGAGGGCGCGATAACGCATTGGAAAGGCACTGCGAATGGATAGATCGAGGAGTTCATGGCGGATCTTAAAAATACCCAGACGATTGGCGATGGGTGCGTAAATGTCCATCGTTTCTTTGGCGATACGACGACGCTTATCGGGCGGCATGGCATCTAGCGTGCGCATGTTATGCAAGCGATCCGCTAGCTTGATAATAATAACACGAATGTCCTTTACCATTGCCAGCATCATCTTGCGGAAGTTCTCTGCCTGGGCTTCGGCTCTACTCTGGAAATCAAGGTGGGTCAGCTTACTAACCCCATCAACTAATTCGGCGACTTCTTTTCCAAACTGATCGGCTAATTGCTTCTTTTCGGTAGTCGTATCTTCAATCACGTCATGCAAAATTGCAGCGACAATACTACTCATGTCCATGCGCATTTGACTAAGGATTAATGCCACTTCGACCGGATGACTGATATAAGGCTCACCCGACACTCGGCTCTGTCCTTCATGCGCTCTGGCACCCACCAAAAAAGCACGATAAACCTCTTCTACCTGATGCGTTTCCAAGTAGGTTGAAAGCTCTGCACACAGCTCGTTAATCTTTGTGCTATCAGCGCTCAGCGGCCGATCATCAGCGACTATTTCAAACAAGTTGGCGTTTTCGATCCGAAACATGCTTCTGGTAGTTATCCTAAATATGAGCTGAAAGAATTTGGTATTTACTTATACCATATCTATTGGTCAGTGGTTAGATTTGAACGTCGGTTCGACTCACTGTTAGCTAAGCCACTCTCATTTATGCGCTGAGCAACCTCGGCATCGAGTAGACTTAACGCATGTTGGGCTCGAACAGAAAATATAGATGCTTTCGATAAAGAGCAATTGGAATTCAGCCGCAACGTATTGCTTATTATCATCAGAGAAGAGGACATTGATGTGATGAGCGATCAAGCATTAGCTGTTATTCGTAAAGCGGGTGTTTCGCTAGACAGGCAAAGTGTGGATTGGCTCAAAGGTGATTTGATAACCTCACTCGAAAAATTAATTAGCGACTACGAAATGTTGCAGCATACGCCAGCAGTCGATAAGGCGTTGTAAAACTGTCCGCTACAAACGCTTCCTTTGGGATTGGCAAAATGGCGAATAGATAAAAACAACTTCGGGGACATTGGCTCACTGTTTACTGTATTAGATGCTCGATATCAAATAAACGGTGGAAATTATGTTTTTTTGGATCATTATCTGGTTATCTAAAAACACAGCGCTATACTTTATTATGCATGCGTTGGCATATCTGATGGCATCAATACCAACGTTTTGCTCAAGATTGATCAATCAATTGATATTTAAAAACTTTTGTCATTTGGAGAAAATTGACTGATATGCTAAATCAAATTCCACTCATCAACTGGATTGCACTGGTACTATTTTTTGGTGTCTGGATTACCTACACTTGGTTCGCAGACCACAGCCGCTGGTCGGGGAATAGCCTGCCTAGTGCGATGAACTATCATCGATACCGGTGGATGTGCGAAGTGTTGCAACGCGAGATACGCGTACCAGATACCATTGTGATGGGTAATTTTGTGCAAAGTGCCGTGTTTTTTGCATCAACGGCGATACTGATAATAGGTGGTTTAGTCGCGGCACTCGGAGCCTCTGATAAAGTGTTAGATGCGATAACAGCGCTCCCGTTTTTTAGTCCTACGACACATGCGCTATGGGGATTGAAAGTAGCGTCGGCAATAGCGGTATATATCTACGCTTTTGTTAAGTTTATCTGGGCGGTTCGTCTAGCTAACTATAGCGCTATTTTGTTTAGCGCTGCGCCTTTTAACACCGGCAGCTTTAACGATGAATACGCGGTTGAACTGGCTAAAATGATTGGCCTTTTCGGTCTGCATTTTAATCAAGGGTTACGTGCCAACTTTTTCGCGCTGGCTATTCTTGCCTGGTGGATTAACCCTTACTTTTTTATTGCTTCAACCGCTATAGTCCTCTATGTTTTATATCGTCGTGAATTTCGCTCAAAGTCACTACAGTCAGTTAATCGGCTAAAAGAAATAGCGAGTAAAAACTAGCTTTAAGTGTTGATTAGGCCATTGTTTGTAACACGGGTTTTTAAAAGCTATTGACTAGATAAAGACGCTCGAAAGGTTACAGCCTGAGCTTTAATCTGTTGAATATCAGCTTCAGTTTTGCGCTCTAAATTCTTTAACATAAACCCCATGCGAGGATTACTTTTAAAGGTATCAGCATGTGTATCTAGAAAATCCCAAAACAGCGTTGTAAACGGGCAGGCATCTTCGCCAGTTGCTTTGGCCGGATTAAAGCGGCATTCTTTACAATAGTTACTCATTTTATTAATGTAATTTCCACTGGCAATGTAAGGCTTTGATGCCATGATTCCGTTATCTGCATATTGGCTCATCCCTAAAGTATTGGGCAGCTCTACCCACTCAACTGCATCGACATAAATAGCTAAATACCATTGATGAATTTGCTTTGGATCGACGCCATACAACAAAGAAAATAAACCCGTTACCATTAACCGTTGAATGTGATGCGCGTAACCATACTTCAACGTTTGTTTAATACTTTGATGCAGGCAGGTCATGTCAGTATCACCCGTCCAATAAAAGCCGGGTAGATTCTGTTTAGCATTTAAAGCATTCATCTCTACCCAATCGGGCATGTGTAACCAATATAAACCCCGAACATACTCTCGCCAGCCCAGAATTTGTCGGATAAAACCCTCGACTGCAGCCAGTGGCGCACCATTTTCTCGATGATGTTTTTCGGCTGTTTGTATTACTTGCAGTGGATGTAGTAATTTCAAGTTTAAAGCAGATGAAATCAGTGAATGATTTAAAAATGGTTCATCCGTCCACATTGCATCTTGGTAGTCACCAAAATTATCTAAGCAGTGATCAAAAAAACGGTCTAATGACTGTTGTGCTTGTTGTGGTGTGACTGACCAATAAAGCGTAATTAGCTCTCCTGGATGGTCAGGATATTCCTCGTTAACTAAATCAATGACTGCCTGAGTAATTTTATCTGATGCCCATGAAATGGTTGACGGTACATTTTGAGGCCCATCTTTTTTAAAGGCTTTGCGGTTTGATTGATCATAATTCCATTGTCCACCCAATGGTTGTTTTTCATCTTCCATTAAGACTTGATACTTTTTACGCAACTCTCGATACCAATACTCCAAACGTAATTGCTTTTTACCTTCTGCCCACTTTTTGAACTCTTGAGGAGTAGAAAGAAAATGTTGATCGTTTAATTGCTTGAAAGGAACTTGATACTTTTTACACGTATTGACGAGCGATTCAGTCACTCGATAATCACCCGGCGTTACAAAACAGACCTCTTGTGGTTTTTCTTTTTGTAAGGTATCGGCCAAAGCATCAGCAAGACTTTCAAAATGATGGTGTTTTAAAGCCTGATATATCAGTGGGTATTTTTGTTCACGCAACTCTTCTGCAAAATGTCGCATTGATGATAAAAATAGGGCTATACGCTGCTTATGTGACCAGACATGCGTTGATTCTTCTCGAACTTCGGCCATCCAAAAGCAATCATTGTCACTATCCACTTCATTAAAAAGTAGAGAATGACGATCAAGTTGATCCCCTAAGATAAGGTTAAGTCTACGCATTGTGAGTATCCTGATTTTTATTACTTTGTTTATTCCGCCGACAACGTTCAGAACAATATTTAACGTCGTCCCAACAACCTTGCCATTTTTTACGCCATGAGAAGGGTTTGTCACAAACCAGACATATTTTGTTATCTAGATGTATTTTCTTATGGGCCATGTTCAGTCATTAACAGATTATTTAAAATAAAGAGAGCTGGTTTGTTTCAATTACAGCTTTCACTTTAATCTTCTTAGTCTTACGTTTACGTCTGCTGCCGTGCTTGGTATTAAGTGCCTTAGCTTGTTCATAAAATTCAGGGTGCAGTTTTTTAAAATCAGTAAATCGGGCACGTGCTTCACGTAACGCTAATATATGATCTACTATGGGTTCGGCATAATCTTCGCCAATGACACAGCCATTTTGCTGTTGGGTGTCTAAAGGCATAGTCCATGGTTCATGTATGAAGTTATCAAAGTATTGAGAAAGCTCGGGTACCCAGCGTTTAATAAAAATGCCTTTAGGATCTTGATCCTGAGATTGTTTTACGGGGTTATAAATCCGCATTGTATTGATACCCGTTGTACCCGATTGCATTTGTATTTGGCTGTAATGTATTCCAGGTTCATAATCCGCAAAACACTGGGCTAAATGCCAAGCGGGTCGTTTCCAATGCAACCACAACTGGTAAGATGAAAACGACACTAGCATCGCCCGCATTCTAAAATTGAGCCAGCCGGTATGACGCAAACACCGCATACAAGCATCGATAAAGGGATAACCCGTATTGCCTGTTTTCCAAGCCTGAAAATAATCTTCATTGAATTCATCTTCTCTTAATCCATTAAAGATTTGTAACATATTATGCGTTTCAAACAGTGCTTCTGTTTCTAGTTTTTGCATGAAATGACAATGCCAATGTAAGCGACTATCGAAAGAGCGTAGAGATTTTTGCCAGGTTGTATTCAACTCAGGTTTTTTAACCTGTTTCCTTAACTTTTGAACGATTTCTCTTAGGGACAGTGTACCAAAAGTAATGTGTGGACTCAGACGAGAGCAACTATTAAAGGCTGTTAAAGGGGACGACATGTGATAGGAATACTGCTTTCCACGCTCCAAAATAAAGCTGCTGAAGCATTGTAGGCCTTGGCTGCGACCACCTTTCTGGAGGAGGTCATTTTCATCATTTTCGAGCAATTCTAAGCCAAGTTCTGGTAGTGCGAAGGTAATGTCCAAAGACTCAATTTTAGTTAATAAAGCGGGTGCTATAGATTTCTCACGGGCCATATATTTTTCCCAATAATATGACCAATGGTCTCGATCATTAAATCGCCTAAACACACCAAATGCTTCGTGCTCATGCCACTTAATTTTGTTTTTAAGACACCAGATGGTGACATCTTTATCACGTTGATAAGTCCATAAATTACCACTTTCCTGGTGTGAGTAGAGTTCAACAATATTAAAATGTTTAGCCAATTTTTCTAAAACTTGGAGCATGCCACCCTGTTCAACTAACAAGCCTTGCCCGAGCTTGATTAAAGACTGGTTTAGTTCTAAAAGAGAATGACTAATAAAACGCCAATGGCGAGCTGAACTATCAGGTAATTTCCAATAGTCTGGTTCAACAACATACAAAGGCAGCACTTTAATACCCTTATTATGACTATTGGCGGCCATCGATAAGGGTGCATGATCATGGATTCTAAGATCACGTTTATACCAAACAATGGCTATAGGTTCTTTCGGATTACTGCTCATCGATTCATTATATATAAGTTACTTATGACTATGTGTTACAGTTTTACTTCTTTTTAAAAACAATGAAATTAATGAAACAGAAAGATCTCTTAGGATCTGATATCAGTAGAATTATTGAAATGGCGTGGGAAGACCGAACGCCATTTGAAGCCATATTAGAACAATATAAATTATCAGAGCCACAAGTAATTAAGATAATGCGAAGCCATATGAAAGCCTCTAGTTTTCGGATGTGGCGCAAACGTGTTAGCGGTAGAAAAACCAAGCATCTTAGCCAGCGTAGCTTTAAAGTAGGGCGTCACGTTTGTTCAACCCAGCGCCTTCGCTAAATACGTCAGTTATAAAATACCGCCATTCCCATATCAAATATCAACGCGTATTCTAATTTGGTCAACCATAATGCTTACGGTATAATTTAACCATTTAGTTCAAAGGTTCTATCCCCGACTTAAGCTACAAGCAAAAATTTGCCTTGGTAAAAACTTAGAGCTCTCTAGGGGTCTGTCGGACTTAAAATTCAACACTTGGTAAAAATTGTTTCAAATGTACAACACGATATAGGACAGCCCTTTGACCACTTAATTCATCACTCTAGACAGAAAAGCTCACTCTTTTTCCACCAAGAATTCAGGATTATTTGAGCGAAAATCACTTGGCTCGATTTGTCGTCGATATTGTCGAGTAAATAGATGCTAGGCATTTATAATCTCGTTAATCAGGGAAAAGCTCAGATCAGTATCAATGCATTTAACAAACGTTTCTTGAATGAACTTTGAGGGTTTTCGTTGATATATTCTTATCAGCAAAAATCATGAGAGCCCTAAAGCTCGGCACGGCGAGCCTGGACAGTACAAAGCTCAGGTCAACTTCACTGACTAACAATCGTGCATTATCTCTGGTAGCAGCTTCAAAATCAGCAAGCACGTTTAGGTCACGTTTAACCCATCTTGGATATTCCCAAACACCTACTCAGATTTCGACAACTCCTGCTACAGGGGTTTGATGCCGTAAATGAAAGGTGGGATTTAGTTTGTATTGGGTACAAAATAAAGAGTAGGTTCGAATTAAATGTCTAAACACGAAGTTGAGAGCACTTCGTTATCGATCAATAATGACAGCGCGGTTATAAAGTTGGAACTGGAACAGGCAGATTTGCCGAAAAGTCATCATAATAGTTATGACTGAGGTGATGTGTTCACGTTAAGTCCGACAGATTCCTGAGTTAAGCAGACAATGTGCTAAAGATATAAACAACAATAGAAAGAACTTTCTAATTCGATTGCCACGATCAAAATTTAATCGTGGCGTTGTCATTCGATTTGAATATGCCAGTCTCACACCTTCTAACGTCAATATCCAATTCATCCAGGTAATCACTTCTACACCGGTATCATTTTTTACTTGAAAGCTCTATTCGGCTGATGGCTGTATTCCATACAGTCTGATCGGATACTCGGCCTTATCAGCCAAGTATCTAATCAGATTTTAAATAGCCTAATCGATTGCTAAGCACCGACGATATTATGCTCAGGCCCATAAGGAAAATGAGTGATGTTTTCGACCTTATTATCGTCACCAATAACCAAAATATCGTGCTCACGATAACCACCCGCACCCGGTGTACCCTCGGGTAACGTTAGCATTGGCTCCATCGAGATAACCATACCAGGCGCTAGCACCGTGTCGATATCTTCACGTAGTTCGAGTCCCGCTTCTCGTCCATAGTAGTGCGACAACACGCCGAACGAATGACCATAACCGAATGACCGATATTGCAATAGATTCTGATCTTCGAAGAAACGGTTAATTTCAGCACAGATACCTGAACAGGTGGCACCTGGCTTAATCAATGAAATGCCAAGTTCGTGTGCATCAACATTGGCTTGCCAAACTCTGAGAGATTCAGCATCCGGCTCACCCAGGAATAAGGTACGCTCCAGAGCGGTGTAGTAACCAGAAATCATTGAGAAGGTATTTAGACTTAAGATGTCGCCCATTTCCAGCGTCGCAGTGGTAACAGGGTTGTGCGCACCATCCGTATTTAAACCAGCCTGAAACCAAACCCAGCTATCGCGAATTTCACTATCGGGGTAACTCTTGGCAATTTCGAGCTCCATTGCGTCACGACCCGCCATGGCAACGTCAATTTCTCGTGTACCCAGTTTGATCGCGGCTTTGACGGCTTCACCACCGATATCAGCCGTGCGAGCGCCTCCTTTAATCAGTTCAATTTCTTCAGCAGACTTGATCATGCGCAAAGTCATAATGTCGGCACTTAAATCTTTCAACTGGATATTGCCTAACATGCTTATCATTACGTCACGTGAGACAAGTGTCATGTGATCGGCTTCGATACCAACGGTATTAGCATTAGGGATAACTGATTGAACTGCACGCCAGTAGTTGTTGCGCTTCCAATCGGTGTAAATAATGTTTTCTCCGAAGCTACGACGCCATGGTTGTCCACCATCGATGTTAGCCGATATAGTGACACAGCGATCAACCGTAACAACGCAGGCATAAGGTCGCCCAAATGCGCAATACAAAAAACCTGAGTAGTAGGCAATGTTATGCATAGATGTGAGTACAGTGGCCTCGACGCCAGATTGACTCATAAGGTTTCTTAAACTTCGCAGGCGGTTTTCATATTCAGCAGCAGAGAAAGGAAGTTTGGCTTTTGACCCGTTATGTAGTTGAAAAAACTCGGGTCGTTTTGTTTCAGATTTGGACATGGGTTCACTCCGAAAAATCCGGGAAACCTGAATTGTTTACCCGGTTAGATGGTCCGGGCGTGCAGGATCAAAAATCTGCAGATGCAGTCATCGATAAAGCTGAGTGTAGCGACGCCATCGCCACCAGCTAAGTTTAATTCTATCTATCTGAGTTTATTCAGGCAAGATCTTTTAGTCGAATTCTGACCTATTAGACCCTGTAAATAATAGTCATGACAATAGGTTCACTGATAGCATTCATTTTTTGAACTATTTGAATTATTCGATGAGCCAGTCCACACAAGTAAGGACCAGCTGGGGTGATATTTTAACCCAGGAATATGCTGCAAAAATTGCTACTATGGTTCTGGCAGTTTGGCTGCATGCATCCAACTCGATGTTGACAGCAACAACGATGCCGAGCGCCGTCAGTGACATTGGCGGGCTAAACTTGCTCCACTGGACCTTCTCACTTTATCTGGTGGGTTCGATTGTTGCAGGCGCGAGTGTTGGCCTATTGGTGATCAGATCAGACATTCGTACTACGATGATACGCTCCGCGCTCATTTATGCCGTTGGTTGTGTCGTCGTAGCGTTAGCTCCTAGCATGCCCGTGGTATTGGCTGGACGGGTTTTACAGGGTCTGGGTGGCGGTGGCTTGATGGGCCTTGTCTATATTGCCCAGAGCCGTTTTTTTCCGCATAGGTTCGTACCAAAAATAATAGCCTGCCTGTCGGTCACCTGGATGATTGCTGCGTTTTGTGGGCCAATGATAGGCGGTGCCTTCGCCACTTGGGGTGTCTGGCGAATGGCTTATTGGGCATTTGGTGCGCAGGCACTATTGTTAATCGTCGCGATTAGTTTACTGCTACCCAAAGAACCTAGGGTGTTGGCGCAGAAATCAGAGCGCATCCCCATCGTTCGTTTGGCTACTCTAGCGTCAGCCATCGCTTTAGTGTCACTGGCAGGTGCCGATTATGATCCAGTCACCTCGCCTTTACTGGCTCTATTGGGTGGTATCGCGATGGTTATGTTTGTGTTCCGAGATCGAGCCGCATTATCTAGCCGAATTCTGCCGAAGGATGTGACTAACTTAAATCATCCGATTGGTAACGGCGTATTGACAATATTTTTGTTATGCCTTTGTATTATGTCTTTCTTGATTTACGGGCCCACCATACTAATGAAATTGCATGGCGTTACCCCTTTTATCGCCGGCTTGATCGTTATGGGGGAAACTCTGGCCTGGAGCTGCTCAGCCATCATTTTTTCCAATACAGCTGAACACAAAGAGCCCATGCTCATTCGCACGGGCAGTGCGCTAGTTGTGATTGGCCTGATTGCGATAGCTTTAACACTTCCAGGGCAGCCATTGTGGATGATTTTCATTGCATCTATGATCGGTAGTTCTGGTTTTGGCATGATGTGGGGATTTATTATCAAAAGAATCATCGCCAATGCGTCCGTCGACGAAAAGACACGAACATCATCATTATTACCAATAACACTGCAATCAGGCTTTGCGTTTGGTGCTGCATTAGCGGGCATTATTGCGAATAGCCTTGGCTTGGGTGACACCATGAATAACGACGGTATACGACAGCTTGCCTTCTGGCTGTTTGCAGGATTTGTACCCTTGGCACTAATGGGGAATTTATTCGCCTGGCGTTTCGTGCGCTGATATCAGCCACGGCAACTTCGACTCACCAGATCCTCGTTATAATAAATGAGCAGTTTGCTCAAATTGGCCCTTAACAATAAGCTGAATTTTTCATTTAATTACAGAAAAAGTTAAACAAGCCTTTCCTGTGATCGATTTAACTAAGAATTTTATTTAATGACTACCCTGTTCTCAAAGGTATTTCTGTCACCATCGTCTATAGTTGATGACAATCTTATTAGATGAGTTAACTTTTTTATGAATACATCTTCACTTTCAACGACCCTGTTTGTTTCATTTGTTGGCCTAACAATGCTGCTGCTATTGTCGTTTGCCTATATCGCCTACGTCGATATACGCCTCGTACTGGATGTATTTGTTACTAAAGAAGTGATCGATGAGTCCCTATACCTCCCTAACCTGAGCGGCAGTGAGAATATCGAACGAGCCATGTCGACCATACTTGGTTGGTTGCTACTAGACCTGTCTATCGGTTTTGTCCTCGCCTCTGCATTGGCACTGCGGTTATCAAAGCATATTGTCCGCCCAGTCAAACAGGCAGTTCAGTTTGCTAAAGTTATTAGCGAGGGTGACTTGAGTCACTCCGTCGCCAATAACCGTAGAGATGAAATAGGCCAATTGCTCGACAGCCTGAACGGCATGTCACAGCAATTGAACGCCCTCGTGCAATCTGTACATGTTGCCGCGAACGAAGTTTCTGAGGAAGCCAAGCATATCATCCAGGTTAATGAAGATAATAAGCTGGCAATGAAGCATCAGGCCGCCGAGATAGATCATCTCGCTACCTTGATAGATGAAACCTCAACCTCGTATGCCGCAGTTGCCGAGAAATCTTTACATGCGGTGGAGCGAGCGCAATCTTCTGGCGCAACTGCAAATGAAGGCAGTCTATCAGTGGCGGATACCATCAATGGAATCGAATCAATTAGTTCGGCGGTAAGTCTTGGCGTTGAGTCTGTCAATGCCCTCGGAGATCGTAGCCAGAAAATTAACGCCATTACCCATTTGATAAAAGATGTGGCTGACCAAACCAACCTGCTGGCGCTTAATGCCGCCATAGAAGCCGCCAGAGCAGGCGAGTATGGGCGTGGATTTGCTGTCGTGGCCGATGAAGTTCGAGGGCTTGCCAGCAAAACCACCAATGCTGCTGACGATATCGCTACATCAATTCAACAAAGTAATACCGAAACTAAACATGCCATTGAGCAAATGCAGCTCGGTGCAGAGAGGGTTGAAACAGGGGTTGTACATGCCCGAAACTCGGGTGAAATGCTGAAAAATATTATTGCCAGTTCAGAGGAAGTAATTTCAATTATTCGTTCAATTTCAGACAGCACAAACCAGCAATCTCAGGCAACAACCAACATGGTCGCTAACGTTGAACAAATGAAGCAGGGGACTTATCAAGCGGTTGATCGGTGCAACCAAGCTTTTGATGCTGCTGCACAGCTGGATCAAAAGGCAGACGCTTTACGAAAGCAGATTAGTGTATTTAAAACTTAGCCGTTATTGATGGATTATTGGTCAGTGCATTGTTAATACAATCGAAAATATGAAAGGTTAATGCTTTTCTTTAATTGGCGCCGCTCTAAAAATAGTGATTTTTAAAGCGGCCTAAATCAGACTTCCAAGAGTTGAAATGGTGGCATAGCTTTAAGCCCGATAATCCACGCCTGGAAACACACAAAGCATTTCAAATAACAAATTAGCTGCTGTCAGTGCTGTATTTCCCGTCGTATCGTACGCTGGTGCGACTTCAACTAAATCGCCACCCACGACGTCAAGTCCACGACAACCACGAATAATTTCCAAACCCTGGTGAATCGATAAACCACCAATTTCGGGGGTGCCTGTACCAGCCGCATAAGCTGGATCAAGCCCGTCAATATCAAAGGTAATGTAGACCGGGCCTTTACCAAGTTGCTCACGTACTTCAGTCATAAGTGGTTTGAGCGATTGATACCAGCAGTCTTCAGCTGGGACGACTCGAACGCCCTGCCTGCGCGGCCAGTCAAAATCGTCGGCTTCGTAGCCAGTAGCGCGTAAGCCAATTTGTACCATACGCTTAGGATCGACCAGATTTTCTTCGATGGCCCGTCTAAATGGCGTTCCATGTGCGATTCTCTCGCCGAACATGGTGTCGTTGATGTCAGCGTGGGCATCGACATGGACGATTCCAACTGGGCCATACTTTTTGGCGATTGAGCGCAAAATGGGTAATGCAATTGTATGGTCACCGCCCATAGTAAGGGGTTTGCAATTCTGCGCCAAGATGTTGTCATAGGCTGTTTCAATAATTCCCATCGACTTTTCTATATTAAATGTATTGATGGCGACGTCACCGATATCGGCCACCTGCAGTGAATCAAACGGCGCGGCGCGGGTTGCCATGTTGTAAGGGCGGATTAAACAGGATTCGCTACGAATTTGGCGAGGACCAAATCTGGCACCTGAACGGTTTGATGTGCCGATGTCGAAGGGTACGCCAACAAAAGCAACATCAAGTCCCTGAGCATCTGGTACATGAGGTAATCGCATCATGGTGGCGATACCACCAAAACGAGGCATGTCGTTGCCCCCTAACGGCTGGTTAAATTTTTTGGTCATAATATTTTTTTCCTCTAAATTGATAACTGCCGATATTCCCCAAGAAGAAGGCCGTTTAACGACCAATCAGCAACCTGTGTGCGAATTAAGCGCAACGTTGGATGGCCTACAGCTGCGGTCATTCGTCTCACCTGACGATTTTTACCCTCTTTAATTTCAAGCTGAAGCCATTGTGTCGGAATCTCCTTTCGCTGTCGAATGGCGGGATCACGTGCCCACAGCCAGTCAGGTTGTTCGATTAATTTAACCCTTGCTGGACGGGTCATACCATCTTTTAACTTTAAACCTTGGCTTAGGCTAAGCAGTGCTTTTTGGTCAGGAATATTCTCAACTTGAACTAGGTAGCACTTAAACTGCTTATGATCAGGATTGGCAATGCGAGCTTGCAGCTTTCCATCATCCGTTAATATCATTAACCCTTCGCTATCGTAGTCGAGCCTGCCGGCCGGATAGACTTTGGAGATGCTGATGTAATCGGCGAGTGTCTTTTTGTCACCCGATTCCGAAAACTGACTCAGCACTTGGAAAGGTTTGTTGAATAATATAACGGTGGCCATCGGGGCGTCTCTATAAATAGTGTTTTTTTGTGATCTGCTTTTGACTAAGGCAAAGCAGACATAGGTACCATCCACAGCAATAAGTGCACGTGAAAGATTGCATGAATGCAAGAAGTTGGGCAATACATGAAGCAATTGCTGAAAACAGCAGTGTACGCCAAGTGCATTAAGATTCGAGTAAACTGTTGGCAAGAGTGCTGACCATGAGAGAACCGGTAATCGCGGAAAAAGTGCATTTTTAGAGATGCCCATGGTTTACTTGTAGGCTGCTTAGCTAGTTTGTAGATAAGTTTGCCACTTGTCGGAGCGTGCAGAATCCATTTGATGGAAATCCATCATCTGTTGAAGCTGTTCTGCATTGGCTGGTCGACGTGATATTGATACCTCTCGCATCGACTCAATGTGACAATTGATCAGTGTTAACGCACTGGAAATTTCGAGTATTGATTCATTATCGATGAGCGAGCGCTGAACCTGTGCCGCATATCGAAATTTCATTTTTCCAACCTCATGCAAGTTGGCTCGTAGTGTTTTCAAATCGCCATATTTCCTCAACAAATTGGCGGCTGTTTTTAGCCCAACGAGAGGAATACCCGGAATGTTATCAACCTTGTCACCGGTGAGCGCCAATTGATCTGCAATTTGTTCTGGCTTTACCTTAAACTTTTTCTTGACCGCGTTGTAATCAAGCTTTTTGTTATCAAAAAATGACCAGAAAATATCACCCTCATGTACCAACTGGGTTAAGTCTTTGTCGGCACTGATGATCAATATTGGTAGCTTTGGAGAACGATGCAACTGAGCTAGTGTACCAATGAGATCGTCGGCTTCCCATTCAGGATCACTGACTGTTGATATCCCCAGTTGCTCAATCCATTGTTGGCACCACTCAAATTGTCGTCTCAAATTAACCGGTGTTGCGCTCCTATTTGCCTTATATTCACTATAAATTGCTTTTCGCTCCGATTTTTTTCCACCATGATCAAAGGCAAATACGAGCTTTTGGGGAACTGATTCGGTCAGTAGCCGATAGACAAAATCGGTAAACCCAATGAAAGCCTGATTCGGCTGCTGGTCGGTATTTAACATTTCGTGCTTAACACCAAACCAGGCCTTATAAATATAGATGTTGGAGTCGACTAGAAACAATCGCATGAATTCATTCCGTAAAATGGGACGCTAAAGGTGGCTATGATGAAGCCTAGTTGAATTTGGGTTATCTTGTGCAAGGATATAGGCTATTAGGCCATTGCAGAAGCGATTGCGCAGAAGAAATCGTTCTAATGATTCACTAAGCTAACCGCATCCTGCTCCCACTCTTTACCAACATCCGTCTCGGCAAGGTCAGTCATAATAGTCATTTTATTGCGTCGATTTCCCAGATCAATTGGATGATTTAACTCATCGCAAAATAATCATGGCCTCAAAAGATTCCCCTGATACTGAAAGACACAAACTAGTCCGACACCCGACTGTCTATACAGGCATGAATTCAAGCGCCTTTTTCAGAATATTTGTTATACTTCGTGAAAGTTAAAATCAACCTTAAAATAATATTAAAAATATGCATCGACTTATTGCTTTATTCCTATGCTACCTGTGTTTTAACCCAGCACTTGAAGCCGCGACGATACAGGAACTTCAGTTCTTGGTAGATCAAAATTCATTCTCATCAGCTACAGTCACGGGTACTCAGCTTTTGATAAAGCAACCTGACAATGTTGAAATTCAGTTTCTGACCGCCTATGCTTATCAGATGGATAATCAGACAAACCGAGCAAAAAAACTCTACGAAAGTTTGATACGTGAACACCCCGAACTGCCCGAACCCATGAATAATCTGGCGATGATTTACCTTAATCAGAACAATCCTGATAAAGCCAGTCAGTTACTGATTGATGCTCTGAATACCCATTCGAGCTATTCGACTGCCTACACTAACCTAGGACGAATCTACCGCAGCATTGCGAGCACAACCTATCGCCAAGCAGTCAGTGAATCGGACCAACCGGTAGAGGCAACTAAAATTAAGCTCGCAGCACTCAGCAATCTGAGCTCGGCTAAGCCGCTAGTAATAGTGCCTGAACCGACCGTCAGTTCGGTTGTCAGTACAGTCGATGTTCAAACATTATTAAAAGAACAAGTTAAAAATTGGGCGAAGTCCTGGAATGATAAAAACTTCCCGACTTATATTAGTTTCTATTCAGCCAATCACCGTCCTAGCTTCAAAACCCATATAGCCTGGGTAGAGCATCGGCGAAACCGCATCATGCGCCCTGGAGCTATCAAAGTAAGAGTGAGCAATATTGAAATCCGTGAGCAAGACGAAAATAAAGTTATTATTAATTTCAAACAAACCTATGATTCTCCCAACTACAGCGACAAAGTGTTAAAAAGTCTCGACTTTCGTCGATTTGGCTCGGCATGGAAAATATCTGAAGAGAGTGTAATTTCAGTATTATGAAAACAATATTAGTTATCTTGTTATTGGTGTTATTTCAACCGATGTTACAAGCGGCTGAAATGGTCAATAGCCAATCTAATCCAGATTTATATGAACGAGGTATCCTTAAAACGATTAAAAAAATCCAGACCTTGGATTTTGAACAGGCATTAGACAGCACCCGAGATCTGTTAGCGCAATATCCTAAAAGTCGGCTGGGCCAAATGATTTACGCCGATTTGCTACTTTCTAAAGCTGGACCACTGAATGAAATCGGACTGGGAATATCGACCGATAAAGCACAATACGACTTTAAACACGAAATCCAACAACGCTGGCAGCATGAAAGCGATACTGAACACTTAAGACTAATACCTGAAAATATTCTGTTTCTGGCCAATGACCAACCTTACGTTATTGTGGTCGATCAGGAAAAATCTCGCATTTATGTGTTTCGTAATGAGCAAGGAACACCAATACTGGTTGAAGACTATTTCATCTCAATTGGGATAAAAGGTTTCGGAAAGCAAAAGCGCGGTGATCAAAAAACACCCGTGGGCATTTACCATGTCACCAAAACTATTGATGGTGACGAGTTACCCGATCTCTATGGGTTAGGCGCCTTCCCCATTAGTTATCCGAATGAATGGGATCGTCGAAAAAACCGCACCGGTGATGGTATCTGGATTCATGGTACACCCTCTGATGTTTACAATCGCTCACCTTGGGCGAGCAATGGCTGTATCGTCGTCAGCAACCCTGATTTCACGCGCATAGGTAAATACATCAATTCAGACATTCATACACCAGTCATTGTTGCCCAGCAAGTCAAATGGTTGAATGCAGGTGAGTGGCAGCAAAAGCGTCAAGAGATATTAAAGGTATTAAGTCGCTGGATTGCTGACTGGGAGAGTAACAATCACAATGTTTATCGCGAGCATTATTCGAAAAAAGATTTCTTTGCCAATAAACGTAATTTCAAAAGTTGGGATGGACACAAAAAATGGCTGGGCCGCGGTAGGACTGACATCAAAGTTGAATATCGCAACTTAAATATATTTAACTATCCCGGTGAAGAAGATCTGGTTCTAATGCAATTCGCACAATCCTATTCGAGTAGTAATCTAAATTTAAACATGGCAAAGGAAATGTATTGGCGCAAAGCGAACAATCGTTGGCAAATTGTTTATGAAGATGCTCGTAATTTTCTACTGCCCGATAACCAACTGGTTCAAAATTAAGCACTAGAACTCTCTAAAAATTGGCCCCAGCAATAAACAGTGTTCGCGAATCACATTCAGTCTGCTAGGATATTTTTGCAACCAAAGAATTTAGCAGTCATGTTAGGCCATTTTCAGGTTTATCGGGAAGGAACCGGAAAATATTGATTCTGATTAATCAGCCCAGCGTGAGAATATCTTGCAAGATTTAAAATATTTATACCGCGGCTTCGAGTTACGATCAAACCATTATCATAAAAGTAGAAATACTGCCTATAGCATTAGCCGCCGAACATCGGTAAGCAAGTCTGCAATGTGTCGAGTAAAACGAGCGGCACAAGTGCCATCAACCACTCGATGATCGTAGGATACCGCTAGGGGTTGAATTAACCGATCGACGGGTTCTTCACCCACACGACTTGGCCGCAATATAGATCGGCCCAGACCCAATATGCCAACTTCGGGCGCATTAACTATTGGCGTGAAGTTTGTACCGCCAATACTTCCAAGGCTAGATAGACTAAAACAGCCACCCCGTATTTCGTTAGCTTTAAGCTTGCCTTCTCGAGCACGCCTAGATAAATCGCCAAGTTCTTCTGCGAGTTCGAACAGGCTTTTTTGGTCTACTTCACGTATTACCGGAACAACCAGGCCGTTAGGTGTTTCTACGGCGATGCCTAGATTGAAATAGTTGCGTTGTACCAGATTTTCACCGCTGGCATCGATGGCGGAATTAAAACGAGGGAATAGTTTTAATCCAGAGACAACTGCTTTCATGACAAAAACCAACTGAGTGAGACTAAAACCGAGCTGCTTGGCTTTGCCCTTCAATTGATCTCGATAAGCTTCAAGTTCAGTAATGTCTGTTTCATCGAAATGCGTCACCTGTGGCACATTTAGCCAGACACGATGTAAATGCTGCGCCGACAACTTATTAATACGACTAAGCGGTACGGTTTCAGTTTCGCCAAATGATAACCAGTCCGGTTGTTGAATATGGGGTATCGCAGATGTCCCGACGTTAGTGGGCGTTGGCGCAGCGTCACCCGACATACGACTATTCACATAAGCATAGACATCTTCTTTACGCAGAGTTTGGCTCTGAATAGATTGACTAATCTGGTCCAAATTTAAGCCCATTTCACGGACTAACTTGCGCACCGATGGACTCGCATGGATGGTCTCGTTAAGTGTCGATTGTTGTTGCATAGTACCCACTGTATATTTTTACGCTAATAAAGACAGGATCGTTAGCTTATGCGGTAATCGCTTGAACTAGCTGATCTTCGGTGAGGGTCGCGCCATCAAATTCAGCAGTAATGCGACCATCATAAAGTGCAATAACCCGATCACTAACTCCAATAACTTCTGGCATTTCTGACGAGATAACTAAGACGGCATAACCTGATTTAGCTAGCTCTCGAATTAAACGATGAATTTCAGCTTTCGAACCAACGTCGATACCACGGGTTGGTTCATCTAGAATAAGAACTTGAGGGTTCGTACTCAGCCACTTTCCAATAACAATTTTCTGCTGATTGCCGCCACTTAAATTACCTACTTTCTGCGACCAATGTGGTGTTTTTATCTCCAGCATTTTTTCATACTTGTTATAGATTTCGAGCTCTTGTTTGCTATCGAGCCAGCCCAGCAAGGAACTGACATTACTGAGTTGAGGCATGGTTGTGTTGTCCTTACAGTTCATACCTAAAACCAGGCCTTGCTCTTTTCGGTTCTCTGGAACTAACGCGAGTCCTTTGGCAATCGCATCTTGAGGCGCCGAAATTTCTACTTTTTCTCCGTTAAGCAAAATGTCGCCACTACTCGCCTCTCGCAATCCAAACAACGTTTCGGCGATCTCGGTGCGTCCAGCACCAATCAGTCCATACATGCCCACGACTTCGCCCGCGCGTAACTTAAAGCTAATATCCTCGAATAAGCTCGGGATCGTCAGGTTTTTCACTTCGAGCCTAGTTTCACCTGTCTCACACTTTTCCTGACCTGCTTTATTGTCCAGACTACGGCCGATCATCAACTGTGTCACCTGGTCTTCATTGGTATCAGCGGTAAACAACGTGTCTCGGTATTCACCGTCTCGCAATACACTCACACGGTCGGAGAGATGAAAAATCTCATCCATGCGGTGAGAAATATAAACAATCGCGACGTCCTGATTACGCAGCTCATTGATGACATCGAACAGCACGACTTTCTCAGTATCACTTAAGGAGGCTGTTGGCTCATCAAAAACCACGACTTTAGGGGTGAATACCAAAGCTCTGGCGATTTCCACCATTTGCTTTTTCGCAATGGGTAACTTGCCCACGAGAGTCTTCGATTTAAAGTTACATTTTAGTCTGGTGAGGATGTGATCGGTGTCTTCAAAGAGCTTATCCCAGTCAACGCGGCCAAAAAGCTTTGTTGGTAAACTGCCGAGGAAAATATTTTCTGCAACACTTAAATCGGGAGCCAGAGACAATTCTTGATGTACCAAAACAACCCCTTTAAGCTTTGCGGCCAATGGGGATGCCATCACAACTTTTTCGCCTTCGAGATGAATATCGCCTTCGTTTGGCTGATGAGTACCCGCAAGTACTTTCATCAGGGTTGACTTACCCGCCCCATTCTCACCCATTAATGCATGCACCTCACCACTGTATATCGAGAGGTTAACGTTACTCAGCGCAACCACCGCGGGGAAAGTCTTAGTGATATTGGTTAACGTTAATACGGCTTTTTTATTGATCGCGCCACTACTGAATTCATCAGTGACATCAAAATCAGCAACTTTTTTTCCATTACTATCGCTGCTCATAATTGTAATTCCAATTTACCCGTTGTGGTGAGCCGCTTATCAATATACAAAACGGTTATCAGGATACTGCCCATAATGACGAGTACATAGAATGAAGGTACCTGTAACAAGTTCATACCATTACGCAGAATACTAATCGCGATAACGCCGCCTACAGTACCAATGATATTACCTGCGCCACCGGTTAATCGGGTGCCGCCCAATACCACAGCTGTAATAGTCCACAATTCGAAATCTCGTCCCAAATTAGGAGTCGAAGCGCCCATCTGTGTCGATAGTGTTACTCCAGCCAGCGCCGCAAAAAAACCAACAATCATAAAGTTGTACACCATATGTGGACCAACTCGAATACCCGCATTCACAGCGGCTTCACGATTGCCTCCCACGGCATAGGTATTACGTCCATGTACAGTCTGGTTCAACACAAAATGCATCACTATCGCGCACACTATAAAGATAATTGCTAAGGTTGGTATCGTAAAAACAGTGCTGAAACCAAAGTCTGAGTAAGCAAAATCGCTGGCATA